>Ga0222427_100049_pt1 | contig 351285 bp, 350 predicted proteins | sample 2B20Ametagenome_FD_182890 | JGI IMG/M metagenome (GOLD analysis project Ga0222427, IMG submission 182890) | Enriched microbial communities from leaf-cutter ant dump, University of Wisconsin, Madison, United States - 2B20A (version 2) | ecosystem: Environmental > Terrestrial > Nest > Insects... | reverse complement strand
CCGAGCGCATGGCGATCGCCGCCGAGCGTGGCCTGTGCGCCCTTTTCCAGCGCGTCGGACACGAGGCTGGACACCTTGTTGATAGCGGCTTTATTGATCAGCGGCCCGACGCGGGTCTGCGCCTCAAAGCCGGAACCGACCGGCAGTTCCGCAATCGCTTTGGTCAGGCGCGCGGCGAAATCGGCCATCACCGACGCCTGCACATAGAAGCGGTTGGCCGACACGCAGGTCTGGCCGGCATTGCGGAACTTGGTGGCCAGGGCGCCCTGTACGGCGGCGTCGAGATCGGCGTCATCGAAAACGATAAACGGCGCATTGCCGCCCAGTTCGAGCGACAGCTTTTTCACGGTCGAAGCGCACTGCGCCATCAGGATCTTGCCGACCCGCGTCGAGCCGGTGAAGGATATCTTGCGCACATCGGGGTGCGAGGTCAACACACCGGCCACTTCCGGCGCGACGGATGCCGTAACGATATTGATAACGCCTTCGGGGAAACCGGCCTGTTCGGCCAGCATGGCAAGCGCGAGCGCTGACAGGGGCGTATCTTCGGCCGGCTTGAGCACAATGGTGCAGCCGGCGGCCAGGGCCGGGGCCACCTTACGAGTGATCATGGCGCTGGGGAAGTTCCACGGCGTAATGGCGCCCACCACGCCGATCGGCTGCTTCAGCACCAGGCAGCGGCGGTCGGGCATATGGGTCGGCACAATATCGCCATAGAGGCGCTTGCCCTCTTCGGCGAACCATTCGACAAAGCCCGCGCCGAACGCGACCTCGCCGATCCCTTCGACCAGCGGCTTGCCTTGCTCAAGTGTCAGCAGATGGCCGAGCGCGTCCTTGTGTTCGAGGATCAGCCCATGCCACTTGCGCATGATGGCGGCGCGCTCGTTGGCGGTTTTCGCGGCCCAAAGCGGAAAGGCGGCCTTCGCGGCGGCGATGGCGGCATGGGTTTCCTCAGCGCCCATATCGGGCACATCGGCGATATGCGTTCCATCGGCCGGATTATAAACGGCGAAGGTCTTGCCCGTTTTGAAACGGGCGGCAAAGGCCAGAACCTGATCCAGCATCACAGCTTCCCCAGCTTGCGCGCGGCCTCGTCCAATCCCTGCGTCAGGATGGCGAACAGTTCATCGACCTCATTACGGGTGATGACCAGAGGCGGGCTGAGCACGATGGATTGCATCACGGCGCGGACAATCAGGCCATTGGCGTAACAGAACTCGCGCACCTGGATGGCGGCATTGTCCTCCATCGTACACAGTTCGCGCGTCGTCTTATCACGCACCAGTTGCAGCGAAGCCATCAGGCCGATACCACGCCGCTCGCCGACCAGCGGATGCTCGACCACCAGCTTATCGAGCTTGGCGGTGAAGTATGGTCCGATATCGTCACGAACGCGCTCGACAAGCCCTTCAGCCTTGATGATCTCGATATTGGCCAGCGCCACCGCGCAGGCGACGGGATGGCCGGAATAGGTGTAACCGTGGGCGATCAGCCCGCCCTGCCCCAGGGTTTCCGAAACGCGTCGGCTCAGGCCGATGGCGGCGATAGGCACGTAGCCGGAGGACAGCCCCTTGGCCATCGGCATGAAATCGGGCGCGATGTCGTAGGTTTGCGATCCGAACCACTGACCGGTACGGCCAAAACCGCAGATGACCTCATCGGCGATCAGCAAAACGTCATATTGTTTGCAGATGCGCTGAATTTCCGGCCAGTAGGTCGCGGGCGGATCGATGACCCCGCCGGCGCCCTGCACCGGCTCGGCTATAAAGGCGGCGACATTTTCCGCGCCCAGTTCGAGGATGCGCGCCTCAAGCGCCCGCGCCGCCTTAAGGCCGAAATCCTCACGCGACAACTCACCGCCATAGACGTACCAATGCGGGTGCTCGATGTGGGTGATATCCGGCAAGACGCCGCCGTCCATGGCGTGCATGTGCGACAGACCGCCGAGGCTGGAACCGGCCAGGGTCGAGCCGTGATAGGCCATGGTACGGCTGATGATGGTCCGCTTGGTCGGCTGCCCCTTGATCTGCCAGTAGCGCCGCGCCAGGCGGACGACCGTATCATTGGCTTCCGAACCGGAATTGGCGAAGGCGAACTGCTCGATACCGTCCGGCGTCAGGCCGGCCAGCACGTCCGCCAGTTCGATCATCTGCGGCGTCGCGCTCTGGAAGTGGTTGTTATAATAGGACAAGCCCGTCATCTGCGCATGGGCGGCATCGGCCAGTTCGCGGCGGCCATAGCCGATATTGACGCACCACAGGCCGGCCATGCCGTCGAGGATCTTGCGGCCATCACTGTCCCAGACGTGCGATCCCTCGCCCTTGACGATGATCCGCGAGCCTTGCGTTTCGATCACCTTAGGATCGGTAAAAGAATGCAGGTGGCGGCGGGCGTCGATGGCCTGCCAGGTGGCGGTGCCGGTATTGGGACGGGGCATGGCAATGTCTTTCATTATAAGCGACGGCTTCAGGTGTAGGACCGCCCTGCTCGCTTCAAAAGATGACAAAGGCGGAACGGGTGGTGCGCCAAACTCACCAGGATTTTTTACGCGCACCCTGGCGGCGGCGAATAATCCACATGGTAACGCCCAGCACACCCAGGCCGAGCAGCCACAGGCCGATCACGAAAGCCAATGCCCGCCCCAGGGGGCCGAACGCTTCGCCGGTATGGGCCGGATAGAGAAACCTGGTGAACTGCGCCGCCGCCGACGCCTTCAGCGGATCATGCGTTTTCAGCACACGTCCATCCGTGCCGACCCAGACCTTGGTGCGGCCATAGGCCTTGACCGGTTCAGCCGGCTGACGCAGCGTGATCGTGTACCAGGGCGCATCCGCCGACGGGAAACCGATGCCTGAGATAGCCGCCGCCGGATATAGCGGCAAAGCGGCCTTCACCGCCGTGTTCAGTCCGATTACCGGCGTAGTGGCAACGACCTGTGCCGCTTCCGGACCATCGACCCTCACGCCCAGCCAGCCGCCGATTTCATCCTCAAAGGCCTCACCGACGCCGAAAAGCACCATGATCAAAGCCGGAAAGGCCAGCCACAGTCCGACAGCGCGATGCCAGGAAAACAGTTTCGCCCGCAGATTGCCCCGGCTGGCTGGTTTCAGGGCGTTGAGCGCCTGCCCCTTGCGCGGCCAGGCCATTTTCAGCGCGATGACGATATTGCTGATCAACAGGATGCCACTGATAGCTATAGTCCACCGCCCGGTATCACCGAGGAACAAGGTATAGTGCAGCCGCGTCAGGGTATTGAAGAAATGACTGCCGCCACTATCCTCACTGACCGGACCAGCCTGAAGGATCTTCCCCGTGCCATCGACACGCCAATAGCGGTTGCGTGCGCCGTCCGGCGTATCGAGCACGATATCGAAACGATGCGCGCCACTGCCGGAGGCCCAGATCGAATTGCGCGTCCAGCCGGGATTATCGTGTTCCAGCCGGATCAGGGTCTGCTCGACGGCGGCCATGTCGATCGGCTTTTGCGCGCTGGGAATAAGCGCGTCATAGATTTCCAGCCGGTAGACGAGCAAAACACCAGTCAGGGCCTGTACCAGCCAGAAGGCCACGCAGGCCAGGCTCAGATAGCGGTGCAACCTGACCAATATCGCGCGCATGTCAGCTTTCCAGCGCCCGGACCGTGGCGTTGAAGAAATCGTTGTCCAGTATGGCTTCGGCGCCCTTCGGCTTGGCCCGCGAACTGAGCACGGTGATCAGGATTTTGCGGCGCGGATTGACGTAAATATACTGGCCGAAAATACCGCGCGCCGAGAAGGCGCCATCCTCGAACGAGCCTTTCGCGTCCGCCACCGGCCACCACATATAGCCGTAATCGACACGCTTGCCGCCGATCAGGCGCGGAGACGCCGCCTCACGCAGCCAGTTTTCCGGCAGGATGCGCTCGCCATCGATGACGCCATTATCGAGAATGAAACGGGCAAAACGGGTATAGTCGCGCAGGGTGGCGCAGATGCCGGACCCGGCCACTTCCAGGCCATCCTTCGCCTCCAGCCACCAGCAGGCATCTGCCTCCATGCCGAGGCGCGACCAGATCTTTTCCGACAGGTAATCGGAAAGCCACTGGCCGGTAGCGGCCTTGACCAGCGCGCCGACCACATGGGTTTCGCCGGTCGAATAGTTCCAGACCGTGCCCGGTTCGGCGACCCGCTTCAGGGTCGCCATATAGCGCATGATGGCGCCGGGTTCCTGCGCCACTTGGAGTTCGAGCATATGGCGGCGCTCGGAATTCGGATCGGTATGGGTGTCGTCCCAGGCCACGCCGGAGGTCATCTGCATGAGTTGCCGGATGGTGACGCCATCATAGGCCGTACCGATCAGTTGTGGCAGATAGCGCGTCAGCGCGTCATCCACTCCGCCAATCAGGCCATCCTGGATGGCGGCGCCGATCAGGGTGGTGGCGAACGATTTGGCCATCGACATCGACAGCCAGCGCGAGGTTTCGGTCATGCCGAGATCGTAGTGTTCCAGCACCACCTTGTCGTTCTGCATGACCAGCAGGCCGGAGACGCGATTGCGCGACACGTAATCGTAGAGATCGTATTCCGCGCCATTGGCGGCGATCGAGAAGTCCTTGAGGAACTGCGCACTATAATCAAGCGGCCTGACCGCGCCACCCCGGCGGATGATGCGCGTGGCGAAGGCGTGTTCGGTATTTTGCAGGGTATGGGCCTGGAAATCCGGCATCAGGTTGCCGGCGTAAAGATCGACCATCGACCCCACCTGACCTTCGGGGAAATCAGTGCTGCCGGACCTGGACCTGAGTGATGACTGTTCGCGGGGAACCCAGACCGTGCGGTCGGATCGCGGGCCGTTCGGATGCAAGCTCAGGTCGTTCAACGCAGGTCCCCTGTCGGATAGAATACCCCTCAAGCCCTACAGGCAAGCGGCGCTCTTACGAAGGTGCGTAGCGATGAAACGGCGGTGCGCGTGGAACACCACGAGGCGTAGACATCTGTTTTTAAAGGATTCTGCGCCTCTTCCGGACAGGCTTTGAAAATCGCGTCAGGCGGCGTTAGCGCGCTTGCCCAGCGTATCGATCAACCACCGGCGATAGCGGCGGATCAGCGGCGTATCCCAGCGGTCGGCACGGCTGTAGATCAGATACTTGCCCTCGGCATAGGGCTGGAAGGCCGGATTGCCCTTCCCGACCTCGGTCAGCTCACCCGATTGCAGGAAACTGTCGGCGATCAGGTAATTGATCAGCGCCACGCCGCGCCCATGAATGGCGGCGTCAAGCGTCAGGTGGCCCTGCCACAGGCGCGGGCCGGTCAGGTCGAGTTCATCATAGACGCCGTGGGCCGCCAGCCAGTGCGCCCAGGTGTCGAAATCATATTCGTGCAGCAGGCGCTGCCCCACCAGATCGGCGGGCTTTTCAATGGCTGGCGCGGACGCCAGATAATCGGCGCTGGCCACCGCGATGATCGGCACCGTGGCGACTTCCTGGAATTGCATCCCCGGCGCCGGTTTGGCCAGGGTGCGGTAGGACGGCACGAAACGGATCTCGATATCGGTTTCGTAGAGACCGTTTTCCGGACTGCGATCCGTCGGACGCAGTTCAATCTCGACATCCGGATTGAGTTTCTCGAACATGCCGACGCGGCGCGACATCCAGTGCAGGGCGAAACCTGGCGCACAGGAAATATGCAGGTGGTTGTGATAGCCCCGCCGCATCAAATCGATGGTGGAAGCGGCTATGGAATCCATCGCGCTGGCAATTTCCCTGTGGTAGCGGCGGCCATCCTCGGTCAGGGCCACGCCGCTTGGCGTCCGTTCGATCAACTTGGCGCCGGTCCATTGTTCGAGCGTCTTGAGGTGACGGCTGATAACAGCATGATCGCGGCCGAGGCTGCGCGCCGCCTGACGGACGCCGCCCAGACGCGCTACGGCGTCGAAAGCGCGCAGGGCCTCGAAAGGCGGAATCGTCTTGCGCGAAGGCGGGCTGTAGGCCGGTTCGTTACGCTCTTCCCTCATCAGTCGTTCCATAAGCTACGCCACCTTTTACAACAGACAATGATTAACACCCAAAAGCCGCGACCTGTAAAGGGACGCCGGCGAAGAGGGGCTTCGCCGGCGCGGGGTACGCTACACATCAGGTTCCGTAATATCAGAACGAATACCCGATCTTGACGCCGACGACGCGCGGACGCGTGCGGTTGGCATTGGCCCAGCCCTGGTAAGGGTCGATGGACTTGTTCTGATCGAACAGGTTGGTGGCGTAGAGTTCATACGACACCGATCCGACCGCTGCGCCCAGGCGGACATTGACCAGATCGAGCGGGTCCGATTCCTGCGGCAGGGCCGATGGCGCGAAGGACGAGCGGTCGATATAGGTCACCTTGTCGCGGTGGCTGTAATCGATGCGGGCAAAACCGGGGACATTCGGTGCCCAGTCGAAGTCGTAATTGGCGCCGAGCGTGTAGCTGTACTTCGGCGTGTAATCAACGCGATCGCCGACGATATTGACCTGATCGGTAGCGTCAGTGGCGGTGATCACGCTGTCAAGATAGGCCGCGTTGGCCGTCAGGGTCAGGTGCTCAGTGGCCCTCCAGGCGAGGCTGCCTTCCAGCCCTTTGATCTCCACTTCGCCGATATTGCTCGATTCCGACAGGAAGGCGCCCTCGACGTTTACAAGACGGCGGCGAACCATATCGTTGTATTGGGTAAAGAAGGCCGCAACATCGAACTGAAGCTTGCCGCCAGCCGCGATGCCCTTGGTGCCGATTTCATAGGTCAGGACTTTTTCCGGATCATAGGGCGCGAAAGGCGCCGAGTTGAAGCCGCCGCTGCGGAAGCCCTTGGAAACGCTGGCGTACAGATTGGCCTTTGGCGCATATTTGTAAGAGATGTAAACGCGCGGATCGACCGACTCGAATGTACCGCTCAGAACGGGTTCGCTGCCGGTCGGGATGCCGTAGACGATCAGGCTGGTCTGTTCGTCGTGGAAATAGCGAATCCCGCCACCGATCGTCAGCCTGTCGGTCAGATGATAAGCGCCGTCGGCGAAGATCGAATAGCTTTTGGAGGAAGCTTCGCTGAGATAGTAAAGCCCATCGACCAGGAAGCCGCCGCCGCTGTAGAGATCACCATCAGGCGCATAGCTGTAGGCGTAGTTATCATCCATCCGGCGCTTACCGTCGGCGTAATAGGCTCCGATCGTCCATTCAAAAGGCTTGCCCGATGAGGCCAGCCGGATTTCCTGGGTAAACTGACGGGCGCTGACATAGCGTTCGTCGTTGCCCTCTGTGATGCCGTAGGAATAGTTGCCTGGACGCGGAATATAGGTGAACGGGTATTCGTGATGGTGATCGACGAAGCTGGTGGCGCTGGTCAGTTTGGCGAAGCCGAAATCATAGTTCAGTTCAAGGTTATAGACGTCGAAATTGAAAACCTTGGGGATCAGCACCGTGGCCGGGTCTATGGCGATATCAACCGTGCGGTCGGTTTCTTCATAGCCCATGCCGAGTTCGGTTTCGGCGCGATGCACCTGGATCATCGCCTTGGCGTCGAAATTCTCGGTCGGCTTCCACAGCAAGGTGGCGCGCAGGTTGGTCAGTTCGGTGCCGTTACCGTTCTCGATGCCGGCTTCCGGCTGATCGATCCAGCCGCCGCCGCTTTCATAGGAACCCGCGACACGCAGGGCCAGCTTGTCCTCGACGAGCGGCACATTGATCACGCCGGTGACCTTGCCGCCGGCCTCGCCGTGCGCCACGCCATAGCCTTCGGCCTCGATGCTGCCTTCGTAACGGTGGAGGTTCGGCTGATTGGTGATGTAGCGGATGGTGCCGCCGGCCGAACCCTGGCCGTAGAGCGTGCCTTGCGGCCCCTTCAGCACTTCGACGCGCTTGAGATCGAGCGCGACCGGGCTGAGCTGGTCGTAACCGCTGAGCGACAATGGCGCTTCATCGAGATAAAGCGAAACAAGCGCGCCAGATCCCGACTGGTTAGCCAGACCGCGTATAAAAACCGTATAGGAGCCGGGACCGTCTTCACGCATGGTCAGGCCGGGCACCTGGAAGGACAGGTCCTGGATGCTCTCGATGCTTTTCTTTTTCAGTTCCTCGCCGCCGACGGCCGTGATCCCCATCGGCACGTCGATCAGGCGCTGACTGCGCTTCTGGGCGGTGACGATGACCTCGACCGTATCATCGCCGGGCGCGGCGGCGGTTTCCTGCGCGGCGGCGGTGAAGGCCAAGCCTTGCGTCAGCGCCAGACAGGACGCCCCCAACAACGCGGTTTTCATTCCGGTAAGCTTCATTTCAACAAATCCCCTGTGCCTGTGGTTATTCCACTGAGGCTCAGTGTTGTGAGTGTGACCAATTTATGAACAGGCGCGGAAACGGTCCCCTGCGGTGCGTCATGCGCACCACAGGGGTGCGGCCTATTGGCGCCTGCCGGTTTGCTGCCACTGACCAGGATTGATCACAAGCTGTCCGGGGGTCTTGAAACTGAGCACCAACGGATACCGGCCGGGTACGAAATATTCTCCGTTATCAAGCGGTTGCAGTTCCGTCTTTGCTTCAGTGGCGATGGCGAACGCCTTGCGCTGACCAATCGCCTGGGCATAGAGCCTGCCGCCCTCGTTCGTCACCTTCACCGTGACGAAACTGGAGAAGCGGTAGTCGCCGGCATAGGCCTTGAGTGTCTTTTCCGACACAGTTATCCCCTTCACCGGCATCGGCTGGGCAGGCTGTTCGGGCACCGAATTGAGGATGGCGTCCCACATCACGTCCGAAATCAGCGCGCCCAGTTCCGGATTGATCAGGCCTTCGGGCGCATCGATCTCGCCAGTCGAGATGGCGTAAAGCACATCGCCGTCGCCCATTGAGGCGAAGGGCTGGATGCCGCGCGCCATCGAGGTGTGGACCTGGACAGCCAGACGCTGAAGCTCGGACGGGTCCATCTTCTGATTGACGACAATCAGGCTGATGGTGGTGTTGCGTTTCGGCCCACTGACCGTATCCCAGCCGGCCTTCCGGCTTTCCGGCAGATTTTGCATCAGATCGGTGACCGTGACGCCCTTCGGCCATGACGGATCATTATTACAGGCCGCGATCGTACCGTCGCGGTTGGTGACCACGCCATAGGCATTGACGACCGTGAAGGCGGCGATCTTCAGGTCACCGACCTGACGAAAGGCGCCCCCCTGCCCCGAATGGGCCTGGCAGCCGAAAAAATCGCCGGTTTCGGCCATGCGTCCCGCCCCTGCGGAGCCATTACGGAAAACACCCGGAACCGCGGCGCGGAAAGCCGCCTGGGCCAGTTTCTTGTCCGGATAGATTTCATTAAGGCGGCGCGGGCCGTAATCATAAATGATTGATCCGACCGACATGGCCACGCTGTCCCAGTTGCCGGTATTGAAGCCATCATCCTTCAGCGCGGTGCCGACCGCTGTGGCGGTTTCCAGCCCATACCACGAGCCACCGGAAAGCACGACGGCGTTCACTTCGGGCACATTGTAATGCAGGTTGAGATATTCGGTATTGACCGTGCCCGGTCCGCCGCCGCGCACATCGACCGCGCCCAGTACCTTGCGCCCAAAGCGGAAGACTGTCACGCCGGTCGGCCCTTCGCTGTATTCACCGGTGCCGATGCTCAGCATGGGCCAGTCGAAAGTCAGCGCCTTGCCGCCGGCATTGATCACCGGCTTAAGATCGGCCTGGGAATCCGGCGGCACGGGCGCATCCGCCGCGAGAGCCGGTGTAAAAAGAACAGCGCCGGCAAGCAGCGCGGACAGGCAGGCATTGAGTTTCAGCATCGCTATATATCCCCATGAATGGTTGTGCGTCGAACTTGCGCCAATACAGCGCGGGCGCGGATTGCGAAAAGGGTCGGTGACGGTGACCTGAGGTCACCACACATCGCTTCAATCCCGCTTTCGGTGATGGATACGCACCATTGCATACCGCTTTCGCATCTTCCGCAAGCGCGCAACGCGGCATATGAGTTGGGAAATAACCGCTGTTTCGTGAGTAGCCCATGGCCGAACCGACCTTTCCGCCCCCATCGCAATATGCCGAAGGGCCTTATGGCGCCGCCGAACCGGCGGCCATTGTCCGGCAATATCCGTTCGCCACGCTGATCTCACCCGATCTGCACGTCACGCTGACCCCGGTCATTTTTGAACATGACGACAGCGAAGCCACAATGATCGGCCACATGGCGCGCCGCAACCCGCACGCTGAAACGCTGGCCGGGGGGCAAGCTGTCCTGGCGGTTTTCAACGGGCCGCACACCTATATTTCGCCGCGCTGGTATGCTGAAAAGCCGACCGTACCGACCTGGGACTATGTGAGCGCCCGCGTGCGTGGCCTCCTGGAACCGATCGATGACGATGCCTCTCAACTGGCCATCCTGCACCGGACGATCACCCTGATGGAATCGCACTGGGCCGATCCCTGGACGATGGAAGACGCCCCGGAAGGCAAGGTCGCGGCACTGCTGCCGATGATCCGTTCGTTTCGCATCCACGTCAAAAGTATCGACGGCACCACCAAACTCAACCAGACCCATCCGGCTGGCGACCGCCGAAAGGTGATCGACGGCCTGACCGCGATGCCGGAAGTGAGCGACGCCCACGCCATCGCCGAACTGATGCGCGCCCTGCCGGAGGAGATGCCGGATTGACGTGCAAGAATTTTGCGCGTCTTTGGGCAATTTTTCGAGAACATCGCGCCGTTTTCGCAGTTTCGCCTATAGTCCGGCAGCACATCCCGCCATTCCTGACATAGGCTTGCCCATACCGCTTCCCCGGACTGATACCATGCACACCTCACTCGGATCACGCGCCCTCGCCGCAGGGACCGGCGGCTACCTTACGATCGATCTCGACGCGCTGGCCGCCAATTACCGGCAACTGTCAACACAGGCCGGAAATGTACAAAGCGGCGCGGTGGTCAAGGCCGACGCCTACGGACTGGGCGTCATCCCGGTATCCGCCACCCTGTACGCAAGCGGCTGCCGGCATTTCTTCGTCGCCCAGGCATGCGAGGCGTTTGAATTACGTCCGCACCTGCCCGCCGACGCCGCGCTCTATGTGCTGAATGGCCTGCCGGAAGGCAGTGAAGCGGCCTGCGCCGAACAGGATATCATTCCGGTGCTCAACTCACCCCGGCAAATCGAACGCTGGGCCGATGTGGCGAAGACCCGAAGCACGCGCTTGCCCGCCGTGGTGCAGTTCGATACCGGCATGGCGCGGCTGGGCCTTTCCCCCGAAGAGACGCGTAGCCTCGCCGCTTCGCCGGAGATCCTGGCGCCGCTCGACATCCGCTTCATCATGAGCCACCTCGCCTGCGCGGATACGCCGGATAATCCCGCCAATACCGCACAACTGGCGCATATGCGCGAAGTCAGCGCTCTATTCCCCGGCCTGCCGGTCAGTTTCGCCAATTCCGGCGGCCTGTTTCTGGAACCGATTCTGGGGCAGATTCTGGGGCCGAACTTTCCGCAATACCTGGCCCGCCCCGGTATCGCCCTTTACGGCGGCGCGCCCAATGACGCCGGCCCGAACCCGATGCGGCCGGTCGTCACTCTGCATGTGGCGGTGATCCAGACGCGCACCGTATCCGCCGGCACCCAAATCGGTTATGGCGGCGCCTATACCGCCCCGCGTGACATGCGGCTGGCAACCATCGGCGCCGGTTACGCCGACGGCCTGCCGCGCGCCCTGAGCCGGCGCGGCGCGGCGTGGTTCGGCGATGTCCGCCTGCCTATCGTCGGGCGTATCTCGATGGACAGTCTGATGCTCGATATCAGCGCCCTGCCCTCGGATCTGCCCGCCGGCAGTTTTATCGAACTGATCGGCCCGCACCAGCCGATCGATACCATCGCCGCCGATGCCGGCACCATTTCCTACGAAATCCTGACGGCGCTGGGCCGCCGCTATTACCGCGAATATGTGGGGCTTGAATGAAAATTCTTATTCTGGGAGCCGGCGTGATCGGCGTCACCTCGGCCTGGTATCTGGCGAAAGCCGGTCACGAGGTCACCGTCATCGATCGCCAGTCCGGCGCCGCGCTGGAAACCAGCTTCGCCAATGCCGGCGAAGTCTCGCCCGGCTACGCCTCGCCCTGGGCGGCGCCCGGCATCCCGCAAAAGGCTCTGAAATGGCTGTTCATGAAACATGCGCCGCTGATCGTGCGGCCGACCATCGATCCGGCCACCGTGCGCTGGATGCTCTCCATGCTGCGCAATTGCACGGAAGCCCGTTACGCGGTCAATAAGGGCCGCATGGTGCGCATCGCCGAATATGCCCGCGACTGCCTGATGCGCTTACGCGCCGAAACCGGCATCCAGTATGATCAGCGTATGCAGGGAACGCTGCAGGTCTTCCGCAGCCAGAAGCAGATCGATGGCATTGGCAAGGATGTCGAGGTCCTGAGGGCCGGCGGCGTACCGTTCGAGATACTGGACGCCGCCGGTTGCGCCCGCGCCGAACCTGGCATCGACGCCGGCAGGATCGTCGGCGGCCTGCGTCTGCCCAATGACGAAACCGGCGACTGCTACAAGTTCACCACGGCACTTACCACCCTGGCCGAAACAGCGGGTGTGCGCTTCATATATAATGTCGACATCCGCGGCCTGTGCCGTGATGGCAGGCGGATCGCGGCGGTCGAAGCCGATCAGGGCGATTACGAGGCCGATGTGTTTATCGGCGCGCTGGGCAGTTATACGCCGAAGCTGGTGAAACCGCTGGGCCTCGACCTGCCGGTCTATCCGGTCAAGGGCTATTCGATTACCGTGCCTATCATCAATAAGGCACGCGCTCCCGTCTCGACCGTTATGGATGAAACCTACAAGGTGGCCATCACCCGTCTGGGCGACCGTATCCGCGTCGGCGGCATGGCCGAGATCGCCCGTTTCAACACCGACCTGCCGCCTGCCCGCCAGGCCACGCTCGTCCAGTCGGTCGAGGCCCTGTTCACCGGGGCCGGCGATCAGTCACAGGCGACGTTCTGGTGCGGTCTGCGCCCGATGACGCCCGACGGCACGCCGGTGATCGGCCGGACACGCTATGATAATTTCTGGCTCAATACCGGTCACGGCACGCTGGGCTGGACCATGAGCTGCGGCTCGGCACGCGTGCTGGCCGATTTGATCAGCGGTCTGAAACCCGATATCGAAACCGCCGATCTGTCCATAGACCGTTATCGCTGATCAGGATGGACGACGAAAGCCGTCATCTGTTATAAAAATTGGCGCTCTCTATAAAAAGCGCTCCGGAAAAACTCCGGAGCGCCGCGTAGCATTGTACGCAGCATTAACCGCCATAATGGGTTATTTCTATTAATATTTTTAAGAAAAAAAGCGTGGCTGGGGAACTAGGACTCGAACCTAGAATGACGGTACCAAAAACCGGAGTGTTACCATTACACCATTCCCCAGCATATAGCCGGTCCCGCTGGCGAAGCGTGTCACCGCGAGAGGCGTGGAAATAGCGCAAGGTTTTGACTAACGCAATCCCCCGCAACAACTTTTTCACACCGAGACGCCACTGCAAATCGATTATTTGTGGATCATTGGCCAAATCGGTTGCGTTTTGAGGTTTCCGGCAGTTGATACCCTCATGCGGCCTTACCTTCTGCCCTCGGTCATTGCCTATAATCGTCTGATGGCGAACAGCTTTCAGCGCTTTACCGGCGAGTCGATTGTGAGCGCGGCCGATACGGCCTGTCTCGATGACGCCACACTGGCGCAGGCGATATTCGATGCGCCGCAGGCCATAGTCTCGCACGGCGCTGAAGCCGATCCCGTCTTCCGATACGCCAATGCACAGGCACTGAAACTCTGGGAAATGGATTGGGACGCCTTCACCCGCCTGCCCTCCCGCCTCAGCGCCGAAGCCGCCGGCAACATTCAGTCCGATCGCGATGCCCTTTTGAAAGCGGCGCTCGTCAAGGGCTGGGTCGATAACTACACCGGAATCCGCATTTCCAGCACCGGACGGCGATTCGATATCCGAAATACGGTTCTGTGGAATGTGGTGGATGATGCCGGTGTCCGTCATGGCCAGGCGGCTTTCATCCGGGATTGGCGCTATCTCTGAAATATGCTACCTGCGCGCCATGTTTGAAACCGCGCCCACTCAGCCGCCTGTCGTTATCGCCGCCTTCTACCATTTCTTCGATTTCCCCGATTTCGAGGCCATGCGGATGCCGCTTTACGACCACCTGAACGGCCTGGGCATCAAGGGATCGCTGCTGATCACCGCCGAGGGCGTCAATTCGACCATGGCCGGCACGCGCGAGGCCATAGACAGCTTCCTCGACTACCTGCAAAACGACCTGATCGGCGCGCCCGTTATCTGGAAGGAATCCTATGCCGATTACCAGCCCTTCGGCAAACTGCGTGTCCGGCTGAAGAAGGAAACCATCGGCATCGGTGAACCGGTTTCGATGAAGCGTTTCGGGCAGTATGTCGAGCCGAAGGACTGGAACGCCCTGATTACGCGCAATGACGTGGTGATCATTGACACACGCAACGATTACGAGGTCAATCTCGGCACTTTCGAGAAGGCCATCGATCCCAATATCCCCAATTTCAAGCACCTGCCGCAATGGACGCGCGATAATGCCGAAATGCTGAAAGGCAGGAAGGTCGCCACCTTCTGCACCGGCGGCATCCGCTGCGAGAAATACACTTCCTGGCTGATCGATCAAGGCATTGAGGATGTTTATCATCTCAAAGGCGGCATCCTGCAATATTTCGAGGATGTGCCGGTCGAGCAATCACTATGGCAGGGCGAGTGTTTTGTCTTCGACGAGCGCATCGCCGTCGATCACCATCTGCAACCTTCGCAGACCGCCGTGCTCTGCCTGCATTGCGACCACGCCCTGACAGTCGAAGACCAGCGGCAGCCCAGCTATATCAAGGGTGTTTCCTGCCCGCATTGCGAAGGTGATTCCCGCCACGCCCATGACCGTCCACCGACGCAGAAGCGCCCCGGCCGTGTCAAATTCTGATAGTCGGTGGTTGATATTTGGTGACCGGGCCGCCACATAACGGCCCGCAACCGCTGATATGACACGCTCTTCATTTGACGTACCGGCATTAAGGCTTATGCTGTGGATCGAATATTTTCGGGGGGTTTCGGGTTACGCATGAAACAGTTCTTTATTACGCTGGCCGCTGCCGTCGTGGCGCTGCTGATCGTCTTTGTCGCTTTGCCGATCGGCGCGGTCGTCGTGATCGCCTCCGCCGCCAAGCCCAAGGTGCCGGAGGCTGTTGTCCTCTCGCTCGACCTGCGCCAGAAAATGACCGACCAGAGCCGTAACTCTCCCCTCGCCTTCCTGACCGGAAAAGGCCTCTCGACCATGGATGTGGTCACCACCCTCCACCATGCCGCCGATGATGCGCGGGTCAAGAGTGTCTTTATCCGCCTGCCCGAAGGCGGCATGTCGCCTTCCGCCGCCGAGGAAATCCGTAACGCCATCGTCTATGTCCGCCGCGCCAACAAACCGGTGATCGCCCACAGCCAGGGCCTCTACCCGGATACCATGGTCGTGGCTTCCTATATGCTCGGCGCCTCTTCCGGAAATCTGTGGATGCAGCCGCATTCATCCTTCCAGGTGACTGGCATCGCCACCTCGACCATGTTCCTCAAACGCGCCTTCGACAAGTACGGCGTCAAGGCCGAATATGAGCAACGCTATGAGTTCAAGAACGCCGTAAACCCTTACCTCTACAGCGATTATACGCCCGCACACCGCGAGGCGACGCTCGGCTGGATGAACAGCATCTATCACTCGATGCTCAATAATGTCGCCACCGACCGCCGCACCGATGCCGGCAAGCTGCAAACCACGCTGGAGGCTGGCCCCTATGGCGCCGAAGAGGCGCTCAAGCTCGGCCTGATCGACCAGCTCGGTCAGGTCCAGGACGCTCAGGACGCCGCCATCAAGCGTGCCGGCGATGGCGCCAAGGTCATGGATATCGGCGATTACGAACGTACCCTGACACCCTCCTTCTCCGGCGAAACCATCGCCGTGATCGACGGCGAAGGCGCCATAATGACCGGCCGCGCCGGCAGCGGCGGCGGTTTCAATAGCGACCCCGGCATGATTTCCGATGAGATCGCCAATGCTTTCTACAAGGCCGCCAAGGATAAGAGCGTCAAGGCCATCGTCTTCCGCGTTTCCTCCCCCGGCGGTTCGGATACGGCCTCGGAACAGATTGCCGAAGCCATGCAGGCCGCCAAGGCCGCCGGCAAGCCGGTCGTCGTCTCTATGGGCGAATATGCCGCTTCGGGCGGTTACTGGGTATCTTCCGGCGCCTCATCGATCGTCGCCAATCCCAGCACCCTCACCGGCTCGATCGGTGTGTTTGGCGGCAAGTTCGCTATCGGTGACGCCCTGGCGCGTTTTGGGGTCGATAACCGTGACATATCGGTCGGCGGCGATTACAGCCGGGCCTTCAGCCAGACTCAAGGGTTCAGTCCGGCACAACGCGCCGCCATCTCCGGCTGGATTGATGAGATCTATAACGGCTTCGTCACCCATGTCGCCACTGGCCGCAAGTTACCGGAAGCAACCGTGCGCGATATCGCCAAGGGCCGCGTCTGGACCGGCGAACAGGCGCTTGGCCTGAAACTGGTCGACAAGCTGGGCGGCTTCTACGATGCCGTCGATGTCGCCAAGGGCCTCGCCAAGATCGACAGCAAGGCGCAGGTGCGGCTGGTCGATTACGATACCGAACCGGGCCTTTTCGGCAGCGCGAAACAGGGCGTCCATATGGGCATGAGCGGACTTAAGGCGCTTTCGTTCCTCGGTTGGGCCATGAGCGACCCGAAGGCCGAAGCGGTCATGTCCCAGGTCCGCGATGAACGCCTGCGCGAACAAGGCGCCAGCGTCCTGGCCCCGGAAGTTTATCAGGCGACAGTGCGGCGGTAGGCCGCACAACACTATGAAAAGCGTCCTTGGTTTAGCCAAGAGCGCTTTTATGCGCCTGAGAATAATATTCGCAAGCCCGGCGTCCTTTTCAAATATCTGCGTGTATCCGCGTGCAGTTACCTTCTTATGCTCGGCGATAGCATATTAGGACTTCTCGGATGTGCCCTCTCTCTTCTATCACGCGCAAAATGGTCGTTGCACTGATTGGCGCTGCCACCAAGGCATCTTGCCAGATCATGCTCATCACGATGGCATGCCATCTGAGTTTATCAGAACGTAAAAAGCGGCGGAAGCTTCCCTTCCGCCGCTTCTTTTTAGATACCCGAAGGTTTCAATCTTAATAAGTCAGATCAAAACCAATCCGAACATAGCGAGGCGTGCTGTAAGCCAGTGCTTCACCATAAGCTGGATCGAGATCACCAGGTGCATTAACTTCATAAGTGACCTGACGAGTCAGTACAGCATGTTGGTCAAACGCATTAAAGATGTCTGCACGCAATACCAAACTACCTCCCAACGAGAATTGCGTTGGCACAGTATAACGCAGTGACAAATCAATTTGTTTAGTCCAATCGGTTTTGTTGCCCTTGCCCAGCGGGGCCGGCTCACCATTGCAATAATGCGAATAAGCGCCGTATGAAGCAGCATACGGATCGGTCGGATGCACGCCAAGACAGCTCAGATGACGAGGTGATTGAACCAAGACATTCGCGCCCACCAAGAAGTCAGGTGTGATCGCATAAGATCCCCAGACTTTCAAAGTATGGGTACGATCGTTGGCAAGCAAACCAGTGCCGTAATCTTCAAACCCAGGTGAATCATAGGCGATGGTAGCGCCAGCATCATCTTGCGTCACGTTACCGACATCCGATTTAACCGTGCCTTCATAATTGCCATAAGAGCGCGACCAAGTATACGAACCTTGCAGTCCCCATTTACCATCGAACGCACGCTTGAAGTCAAAAACTACAGCATCATAATCGCGAGTCGGATTGTGATAATGCCCCAACTCATCGGCTGTCAAAGTGAGAACGCGTTGCTCGGTTTCACCAGGGATCAGTTCTTTCAGGCGAACCGTGGCTGAGTGATCGCCAACATTCCACACATAATAGCTTGATCCACCATAGAAGTTTGAAGCATCCAGCCCCATACCTTCAAGCTTAGCGATAATTGCATCATTGAAATCAGAATCTTCCGAAACGCGTTTCAATTCACGATGCGTATAAGTCAAACCAAGAGTCCAAAGATCGTCAACACGATAATTGGTGCCCAAGACGATTTCGTCTTCACGAGTCGCCTTAAGATTCAACTCAGCTTTAGCATTGGCCTTTTCTTGAGTGCCGTCACCATAAACGGCACAAGCTGCAACGCCGCTGGCCGCATTTGTGCTGTTAAAGCCTGGTGCATTGGCCAAAGTTGAAGCGGGGCACTCTGAATCATATCCCAAGCGAGGAACAGCGATCGCATCGCCCACCGCAGCCGGCAAACCTGTATCAGGATCAATTACCCAACCGCCAGTCGGGGCGGTAAAGTGCTCAGCGAAATACAGATCCTTGCCGCGGAAGCCCATATTCATAGCAGGCGGAATATAATAGGAGCCATAAGAACCGAAAACTTTCCATCCACCATCAACATCAGGCGTCCAGGAAAAACCTAAGCGAGGCGCAAAGTTATTTTTCAGATCCAGGTATTGCTCACCTGACAAATTGAACTGTTTGAAATTATCAACGCGAGCGCCAATTTGCAGATTCAATGTTGGCGTTACATCCCAAGAGTCCTGAATGTAAGCTGCTTCATTCTCCGAGCTGACCTTGCCGCCAAGATTTTCATAGATAACCCGCAGCAGTTTTTGGGGAGTATCCGTACTACTCGCAACGCTTATGTTACGCCATTGATACTGAACAGGTTCGCCACCTGCCAGCAGTGTGGTTTTCAGTTCAGAGTTCTTTTCATGGTCATAACCGAAGCGAAGCTTGTGACGGCCCAAGAATTCATAGCGCATATCGCCGTCGAAACGGTAAAATTCACGCTTCGTCTCAGTAACATAGTTCGCCGAATTGGCTTGATTTTTTGAGATGCGTGGCCCAGTCGAGGCCAGGATATAATCACGAACATAGTAGCCAGATGTATCATCAGCGAGTTGGTTATCGCTATCCTCGCTAATGCCATAGGCACCCGAAACGGTAAACCAATCGGTTACATCACCCGTATATTTGGCGACCCAGTTAACACCACCGGTTTGCGCCTTATATCCGCCACCAACAATAGCGTCACCAATCGTATCAGTCCCACCGTTATAATCCCACTTACTGACATTATCAGTATTTGTGGTGTCGAAGTATGTCACTTCAAAGTGTTGAGTTGGATTAATATAACCATCCAACTTGATGCCGTAGAACGGATCATCGTTTTTCAACTTGGAATAAGTTCCAGCGGTTTTGCTGACCGTTTCAATCTGTGTGTCGTTAAAGGAAGCCAAACCATAAGCAAACAAGTGATCTTTGATGATCGGGCCGCCAGCCTCAACAGTAAGCGAGTTTTGGCTATTTTTGTAACGGCTCGCCTTTACAGTTTGCGTGTCAAGGCTTTCATTACGCAGAGTGTCTGGAGCAAAATTGCCATGCACACCAAAAGTAAATTGGTTTGAGCCAGATTTTGTAACAGCGTTAACAACCCCACCGGTGGCACGGCCATACTCCGCCTGATAGCCGCCCGTTTTAACTTCAATCGTCTTGTAGAAATCAAATGGCACCTGAGCCGAACCAACGTAGGTGTCAGGATTCGTTATATTCAGACCATTGATATAATAGGCGTTTTCAGCAACCGAACCACCGCCGAAAGAAGCAACGTTACCAAAACCGGGATCGCCTTTGGTAACGGTCGGAGCCAACATGGTCACGGCCGTCAAAGAACGCGCAATGGGTTGCTGGGCGGTGAGTGTATCCAAATCAACGGTCAAGCCAGTCGTTGTCTTAGTGAAGTCCTGACGAACACGCTTACCTTTAACGACCACGGTTTGAGCAGCGCCAGTAGTCTGCATGGCGATATCGTAGCGTACTTCTTGAGAAATGATGACCGTCGCCGTACCCGTGGCATCATCATAGCCATTGGCCGAAACTGCATAGCTATATTCGCCTGCAGGCAAACCGACAGCCGTAAACTGACCGGAAGCATTCGTGGTCAACGTACGAGCTTGGCCCTGAGCAGTCGAAGTCAAGGTTACCGTAGCGCCGGCAACAGGCGCGCCCCCCGCATCAGTCACCGTGCCGAGCAAGGCGCCCGAGGTATAGTCCTGAGCTTGGGCTACCGTGGGCAGCATTGTGGCGACGGTTGCCACCAGGGCGCCGCCGACCATCGTCGACAACGCTGCACCGCAGATCGTCGTCGTGGCCAACAGGCCAGATCGCAAAGATAGTTTTTTCACTTGTTTCTCCGGGTTACATGAGGGTGTAGGCGCACCCACCGCAGTTTCCAGCATTACACGCTGTTAATGAAATTAAAGACCCCTGTCGTATATCCGTCAATCACACGACACATTTTTGTCTATATCAATTGCAACCTGTTTCAATAAAGTCACATCGGAAACATTACCTAGGGGAAACTATTTTTACACCTGGAAGGTTAATTTGATCAGAACAAAATCAGTTAAAATAACAGAAATATTTTACACTTTTTCATAAAAAATCAGCATTTTGTATCGAAAACACAAAACACTTCCTCATCGCCTTTAGGGCAAGAAAATTCACCCGCAAACAGGGAATTTGCCGAAAAATCATTTCAGACGATTTCGCAGCGCAATCGCACATAAAAAAGGCGGAATCACGCAACAGGTGCAGATACGACGCAGGCTATTCAGCGCGTCACCTGGACATGCGTCACCTGCGAAACCGGTTCCGGCGTACAACCGGCAATGAGAATATGTATCAAAACAAGACTGAGCACAGCGGCGGTAATCCGCTGGGAACGTTTTGAAATATAAAGAAAAATAATGCCAGCCATATCCGCCCTGTCCTGAGGAGTGACAGGATGGCAGCAAATGACAAGCCAGACCGGTCAGCCAGTCGTAACGGGTGAAACCGGCATGGCCTTGATTTTCCGGATAATTTCGGTCACGCGGCGGCAATTGGCGCCGAGATCGGGCATATTGTAGCGACTTATCGAGCGCACATCGACGCTGCGCGGATCAATACGAATCTCGATGTCGGACTTGAAGCCGTAAAAATTGTCCTGGTAGGTCGCTTCGATACGCCAGGGCGAGGTACCGAAAATCGTATAACCGCTCTGTTTGAGCAAGGTCACTATCGCCGGAATCTCATCTTCGGTGATGATCCGGTTCTCTATCGTTTTCGCGGCCGGACAAGTGGCTTCATTGATCGCCGCGACCGTCTTCCCGCCCCAGTCCAGCGACTCATTGCGCGGTACCCGCGGCAGGTCCTCGATCGCCAATGCGTCCCTGCCCCTTTGCGCGACCAGCTTTTCCGAATAGCTCAACGGTCTGTCCCAATTGGTGGCGACATCGGCAATAGGCGGATAATCCTTGAGCAATTTATGATACCAGGCATAACCGCCGAGAATCCCGCCGGCGATCACAACCGCGGCGAAAGCCCAGGGCGCACAACGGGTCGGGCACATGAAAAGCGAAATCAGCAGGGAAAGCGCCGCCACAGCCAGCGCCACCATCGCCATGCGCGGCCCGATTCCCAGGGTCAGCACCTTGAATCCGGTATCCAGGCTGACATAGCCCAGATGCGTGATCATCATGGCGCCCAGCAGGAACAGGGCCGTGATGACCGAAACCATGAAAGCCAGATGCGCGAAGGCAAACCCCTTCTTGCGCGGCCTGACCGGCGGCGGGGTTTGATAGGCATCCTCGATATGCGGATCGGACACTCGGCAGCTCCCAGATTTCGGCGGGTTATCGTTGACGCCAGTGACAAGGTATCCCTTGGAACACCGACGTCACGTCCTTACCTTCAAAACGCGAAAAAACAATAACAGGAAAATTAAATATTCAACTTTCCCGCACACGCCCCACAGACCACGACGCCTGGAAAACCCGGCTGTTTTCAGAGCGCAACGGTGCTTTCAATATGCCATGAAATCACTGACAGATCAATAGCTTGCTGATTTCGCACGATCTCCGGCGTCGCGTCCGAGGTGTCCCTCACCCTGGACGCGACACGACCGCTGCGCACCTCCGCCGGCAGATCGAGCCACAGTCCCTCAAATATCAGGTTTTCGCTGCGCGCCAATTCGCCGCACCGGTCGCGCCAGTGGCCTTCACGAAAGGTCGCATCCAGCACAACAGATTGGCCGGCGGCCAGAATGGTCTTTGCCAGGTCGAACATATGATCATAGGCCCGCGCGTTTTGCTCCGCCGTATAGGCTGCCGGCGGCAGGGTTTCGTATTCGGGGCAGGCCCACAGCCGTTTGCGGATTTCATCGCTGCGCAGAACGATCGCACCGGGCGCCGGGCCAATAGCCGGGGCTTCCTTGCGGGCACGCGTGCTTTTGCCGGAGCCGGACAAACCCCCGATCGCCATCAGCCGCGCGGGGGGCGTCTCCAGAAACGCCTGCGCCGCCCTGAGATAGAGACGCGCCTGGTCCAGCCCATAATGCGCCTCGCCGCCGTAATTGGCATTGACATGACAGCGCACGGCCGCGCGCATCGACATGTATAAAGGCAGCAGCTTCAGCCCCGCATGGATCGCGCCGGCGTCTTCTTCAAGCCGTGACGCCTGTTCCAGCCAGACATTGAGCACCCGGTTGGCGGCGGCTTCGTGCCCCCTCACCCACAGGTCCATCAGCAGGAAAGCCAGGTCGTACAGCACATCGATCTGGCTCAGGCGATCGTTGAATTCGATACAGTCGAACAACACCGGCTGGCCGTTCTCGACCAGTATATTGCCGAGGTGCAGATCGCCGTGGCAATGGCGGACAAAGCCGTTTTCAAAGCGTTCAAGCACATCCGGCTCGACGGCGGCATAGGCCGCACGCATGGCGGCATCATAAGCATCGACCGCCCCGGCGCCAAGCTGTTCTTGGAAAGCGGCGATATTTTCACGATTGGAGTCAATAACATATTTGATGTTGTTGATGTGCTGGATATCACGGCAAATCTCGGAACCGGCATGAAAACGGGCCACCCGTTGTCCGAGATCGTGCATAACCGCCATGTCCGGCGACCAGTCCGCCTGCGTGGCGCTTTGTTCCCCCAGGACACCGGCCGTATCGAAGCGGCGCATGACCAGAATGCTTTCTCCATCGTTCTCTTCGACGCGGAGATAAATATCCGCCGCCATCCGCTGATTGAAACGCAATTCCTTCAGCAGGGCCGCCCGGCGCTTTTCCGGCGTGGTGAAATCGAGAAAGCCGTAATCGACGCTTTTCTTGATCTTGTAAGCTTTCGCGCCCTTGAGCACGACAGTGGCGCACGAGGTTTCGATCACCTGATCGGCGCCTTCCTTGAGACGAAGCAGAACCTGACTGAGCGACACGCACCGGCCTCACGGCAATTACAAACCGGCCTCCGGGCTAAGCTGTTTTTACCGCCTTGGCAACCGAATTGGGCTTGATCTTCCCAGGCCCGGCGACCAGATGACAGATATGATGCTTCCCGCTCTCCTGCCCGCCGATATCCAGGCCATCATCTTCGATTGCGACGGCACACTGGCCGATACATTCGGCGCCCATTTCCGGTCTTTCCGTGATGTGCTGGCGGACTACAAGGTCCGGTTTGAAGCGGAGTTCTATCATGCCCGCCTGGGACTTTCGCGCTATCAGTTGCTGGAGGCACTCGCCGAATCCGAGGGCGTGGCGTTCGATGACGCCGATGTGGCCCGCCGCAGCGCCGTCGCCTTCATCGGCCACCTGCCTCTGGTGCGCGCTATTCCCTTCACGCATGAGATTTTGCACAGCCATCGCGGCAGGCTGAAACTGGGTGTCGCTTCGGGCGGGCAAAGGGATATCGTCACCGCGACCCTGAAAACCATCGGCGTTTATGAACTGATGGATACGGTTGTGACCATTGAGGATGCGGGAATTGGCAAGCCGGCGCCGGATCTGTACTTGATCGCGGCGGAGCGCCTCGGCGTGGAACCGCAGTTCGTGCAGGCTTACGAAGACAGTGACGAAGGCATCGAAGCGGCCGAACGTGCCGGCATGAGCGTTATCGATATTCGGCCCCATTACCGGACCGATCCAGCCAACTGGTAATTACGGATACAGTTTCGCGCGCGACCAGCCGCCGGTAATCGTTTCACGGCGAAACTGCACCCGGTCATGCAAGCGGAAGGGTTTATCGCGCCAGAATTCCATGGCGAGCGGCGCAACGCGGAAGCCGGTCCAGTGCGGCGGCCGGTCGATCTGCCCCAGACCGAATTTCAGGCCATATTCCGCGACCTTCTTTTCCAGCGCGAACCGGTCCTCCAAGGGCCGCGACTGATCGGAAGCCCAGGCGCCGATCCGGCTCTGGCGGGCGCGGCTGTGGAAATAGGCGTCGGCTTCGGCATCGCTGACCCGGCTGACTTCCCCCCGGATACGCACCTGCCTGCGCAGGGATTTCCAGTGAAACAGCAGGGCCGCCTTCGGATTTTGCGCCAGTTGGTGACCTTTTGCGCTTAAGGTATTGGTGTAAAAGACAAAACCTGTTTCATCGAAACCCTTCAAAAGCACCATGCGGACATCCGGCAGGCCATCGGCATCGACCGTGGCGACCGCCATCGCATTGGGGTCATTCGGCTCTTTCGCACCGGCGTCCTTCAGCCATTGACCGAACAGGGCGAAGGGTTCGGCCGTGTCTATTTCAGCCTCGTGCGCCGCGTGAACGGCCGCATACTCATCGGCGGACGGACTGGGCGGGATCAGCGAATCGGTCATGGCGGTCTTAAGACTTTAAAAAGGATAATCAGGCATTAATTTTGGCTGCGCGACGCCGGAAACATGGCGTCGTCTCCACATGATTTCAGAATGGACTTTGGGGGCCGGAACTTCAAGATGGCGGTATTAAAAAGTCATGCGGAAGCCCTGGCCGAACTGGGTTTAAGCGAAACCGCCCAGGATGAAGATATCCGCCGCGCCTTTCGCCAGCGCCTGAAACAGGCTCATCCGGATATCAACGGCGGCGCGGATATCCGGTTACGGCGCCTGATACTGGCGCGCGATCTTTTAATGTCGGATATCAGGAAAATGCCGGAACCCATTCAATTCAGCGGTGACTATACGTTGACGCTTGCCATTACACTGCGGCAAGCGCTTTCAGGAGGCACGGCGACGGTTGAAGCGCCCGCCCTTGAATTCTCCCATGCCGGCGAAACCCTGACGTCCCTGACCCAAACCAAAATCCTGCGTCTTTCTCTGCCACGGGGGCTGCGCGATGGCGAAAAGGTTCGTCTGCCTTGCGAAGGCGCGACTGGCCGTCACGCCCTCTTCCGTATCCATATCGAACCGGAGGCCGATTGCCGCGTCTGGGGCGATGACATCTGGATGACCGCCAGACTGGAAAATCGCCTGTTCCGGCGCGGCGACATGGCCACTATCGATACGCCACATGGCCCGCAGGATATTCATATCGACAGACATACTCCATACGGCTCAAGCCTGTGCCTGACAGGCAAGGGCTTGCCGGCCACCGGGACCGCACCGGCCGGTAATCTTTACATAAGGCTGGAAGCCGCCCCCGATACGGTCAGGCCGGTTGTCCATGTACTCAGCGAATTCCGCCAGCGCTGGGCGTCATAATTTTTTACAATATGGTATTTGGGGAAGACGCGCATCCCGTGCGATGGGAAGGCTCCCACAGGAGTCGCGTCATGTCCGTCACGCTCGATACCTTCAGTGCCTCACTCGATATCCGTCAGGACGCTTTCGGCAATCCGGTCGGCAAGCCTCTTCCCGGCTGGCAAGGTTGTGCGCGGCTGCCCGACACAACGCTGACAGGCCGCGCCTGCCGTCTCGTTCCCTACGAAAAAGCCTACGCCCAGGACCTGTACGGCGCCTATGCGCAGGATGATGGACGCATGTGGGCTTACCTGGCCTACGGGCCATATGACACTCCGAACGCCTTGCATGAGAGCATAGAAGACTGGCAAAATAACAAAGGCTTACATACTTTTGTTATCCTGAAAGATGAAAAACCTGCCGGTCATGCCAGCTTCATGCGTTACGATCTGGCGCATGGCAGCGTCGAGGTCGGTGGCGTCAGCTTTTCCCCCGCCCTGCAGCGCAGCACGGCAGCGACCGAAGCCATGTATCTGATGATGAAACATGCCTTCGATCACGGTTACCGGCGTTATGAATGGAAATGCGACCAACTCAATGCCCCCTCCAGCCGGGCAGCCCAGCGGTTGGGTTTCCAGTTTGAAGGCGTCTTCCGGAACGCGACGATTTACCGGGGCCGCCGCCGCGATACGGCGTGGTATTCGGTCATCATCGAGGACTGGCCGCAAACTCGCGTGCGGTTGGAAGCCTGGCTCGATCCGGCCAATTTCGATGCCGAAGGCCGCCAGCGCCGCGCCCTGAGCGAGATGCCAATTTAGAATTATCTATTTTCTCAAATTTCCGCCGCGGACACAGTTTTGGGCGGCCGGGTCAATAGCGGCGAATCCGCCTCGATCAGGCCATTTTCACGCGCCACAAGCGTCGGCACCAGGATCTGGCTGGTGACATTGGTGGCCGTGCGCATCATGTCGAGGATGCGGTCAATGGCCGCCAGGATGGCCAGGCCTTCCAATGGCAAGCCGGCAGTGGAGAGTGTCACCGTCAGCATAACCGTCGCCACGCCGGGCACGCCCGCCGTCGCCAGAGATCCCAAAATCGAGGCCAGGGCGATCAGCAGATAATGCTGCGGCGTCAGGACGATATGAAAGTAGTTGGCGATGAAGATCGACGAGATCGCCGGATAGATGGCGCCGCAGCCATCCATCTTCATATTGGCGCCGAGCGGCAGGGCGAAGCCGGCATAGGATTTCGGCAGTTTCAGGTTATCGACCGCCACGGCCAGCGATACCGGAAGCGTTCCGATCGAGGAACAGGTAAAGAAAGCCGTCTGTTGAGCGGTGAAAATACCCTTGTAGAAGCCGGTCACCCGCAGACCATGCAGCTTGAGCAGTGTTGGATAGACAATGAAGATTTCCACCAGACAGCCAAGATAGATCAGGCCGATATAGGGGATCAGCGGCTTGAGCGCTTCCAGTCCGTAACTGGCCACCACCGAACCGATCAGGCCGAAAACGCCCAGCGGCGTCAACTGGATGATCCAGCGCGTCAGCTTGAACATCACCTGAGAACCTTGTTCAACCAGTTCTGATAAAGCCTTGGTTTTCTGGCCCAAAGCGCCGAGCGCCGCTCCCACCAGGATGGCGAAGAAGACAATGCTCAATATCTGGCCGTCGGCGAAGCTTTTGAAAATATTCGACGGCACGATGCCGGTGAGAACCTCGACCGGTCCGGGGATCGGCGCGTGTGTTTCAACCACCAGCGGCAGACCAGCCAGCCCCCTGCCCGACTGAAAATATGTGCCGATGGCCAGACCGACCGATACGGCGATGGCCGAGGTGATCATGAACCAGATGAGGGTCTGGGCGCCAAGCTTGAGCGCGCGGCCGCCTGTCCCTTCCTCGCCATGCCCCAGACGTGCGATCGACGCCGCGATGGTGAAAAAGACCAGCGGCGCCACCAGCATCTTGATGGCGCGAATAAAGACATCGCCGATCGGATTGAGGAATGGCAAGGCATCCTTGCCCCAGAGCAGCGCCACGGCGACGCCCAGCGCGAAGGCGATCAGGGTTTTCAGCCAGAACGGGATTTTGCCGAGCCAATTCATGGGAATACTTTCGTTCGCAACCAGTTGCCGACTATATGGCTATTATACACGCGAATTACACACTAAAAAATTTGCGGCCTCGGTTAAACGGCGCTAAAGCCAGTTGGAATTTTCCTACTCAGAAAAAGCCCATGTCGCACAATACCTTCGGTCATCTGTTTCGTGTCACCACCTGGGGCGAAAGCCACGGTCCGGCGCTAGGCTGTGTCATCGATGGCTGCCCGCCGGGGATCGCCCTGTCGGAAGAGGACATCCAGTGGGCCATGGATCGCCGCAAGCCCGGCGGTTCGCGCTTCGTCACCCAGCGCCGCGAAGCCGATGAGGCGAAAATCCTCTCCGGTGTTTTCGAGGGCGTCACCACCGGTACGCCGATCTCGATCCTGATCGAAAACACCGACCAGCGCTCGAAAGACTATGGCGATATCGCCCAGCAATTCCGCCCCGGCCACGCCGATTACACCTACTTCGCCAAGTACGGCGTGCGCGACTATCGCGGCGGCGGAAGGTCGAGCGCCCGTGAAACCGCCGCCCGCGTCGCCGCCGGGGCCGTGGCGCTGAAAGTATTGCAGGTGCTGATCGGCGAACAGGTCAAGGTGCGCGGCGCTCTTAGCCAACTTGGCATCCACAAGGCGGCGCGCGGCAACTGGAGCTGGGATGAAGTCGGCAACAATCCCTTCTTCTGCCCCGATCCGGCGTCGGTGACCCTGTGGGAAGGCTATCTCGATGGCATCCGCAAGGCCGGTTCCTCCATCGGCGCGGTGGTCGAGGTGCAAGCCGAGGGTATTCCCGCCGGCTGGGGGGCGCCGATCTACGGCAAGCTCGATTCCGAACTGGCCATGGCCCTGATGAGCATCAATGCCGTCAAGGGCGTCGAGATTGGCGAAGGCTTCGGCGCGGCCGAGCTTTCCGGTGAGGAAAACGCCGACGAAATGCGCATGGGAGAAGACGGCCCAGTTTTCAAATCCAACCATGCCGGCGGCATACTGGGCGGCATCTCCACCGGCCAGACCATCGTGGCGCGCCTGGCGCTGAAGCCGACCTCTTCGATCCTCACCACGCGCGAGAGCATCGATCTGCAAGGCCATGAGGTCGAACTGCTGACCAAGGGCCGCCATGATCCGTGCGTCGGCATTCGCGCCGTGCCCGTGGCCGAGGCCATGATGTCATGTGTGCTGCTCGATGCTTACCTGCGCCATCGCGGCCAGACCGGTGGCGCACTCCATGCAGTCGGCAGTTGATTTCGGGCCTGTAACACAGGAGCCGTAAAACCGGCGGCATCGTGCCGTACATCTTCCCCGGCAGGGCCGCGCATATGGCGCGCGCCGGAGGATGCACATATGCTGAAAAAATCGATTATACCCGTGGCGCTGGGCCTGCTGATGGCCGCCACCGCCGCCTGTTCGCAACAACCACCCGAAGGCGGCCCGCCACCGGAGGGAGCGCATCGCGGCCCGCCCAAGGCAGAGGACGTTATTGCCCGCCTCGATACCGACAAGGACGGCGCCATCAGTAAGGTTGAGGCCGCCGCCAACCCACGCCTGGCGGAACATTTCGACACGATCGATGCCGATCACGACGGCAAGCTGACCGCCGCCGAACTGACTGCCGCCTTCTCGAAAATGAAGCCGCCCTCACCGCCTCAACAGTAAGCTTTTCTTCTTCAAGGCCGGAAGCTGGCGCTTCCGGCTTTTTTGTGCCTGAATGATCGGAAACATGTCTATTGTAATTGTAAAAGTTACACTTATATACCGGGTCATAGTTCAAGAGGGAGAGTTTCTCGTGATCGACAAAAGGCCTTTCAATACGCTCGGCGGCGCCAATCACGGCTGGCTGAACGCCAAACACCACTTCTCTTTTGCCTCCTATTACGATCCGGCGCGGATGGGCTGGGGATCGATCCGCGTCTGGAACGACGACGAGATCGCCGCGCAATCCGGCTTTCCCCCGCATCCGCATGATAATATGGAGATCATCACCTATGTCCGCGAAGGCGCGATCACCCATGAGGATTCGCTCGGCAACAAAGGCCGGACGGAAGCGGGCGACGTACAGGTCATGTCCGCCGGCACCGGCATCCGTCACGCGGAATACAATGTCGAGCCGGTCAAGACGACCCTTTTCCAGATATGGGTCATTCCTTCCGAACGCGGCCATGAACCAAGCTGGGGCGCCCGCCCCTTCCCCAAGGGCGACCGCGCCGGCAGGTTCGTGCCGCTGGCCTCCGGTTTCGATGACGACGCCGACGCGCTGAAAATCCATACGCCGGCCCGCTTGCTGGGAGCGACCCTGCTCAAGGACCAGTCGGAAACCTATAGCCCGGTGGAAACCGGAGCCGCCCGGCATCTCTATCTGGTAGTCGCCAAGGGCAAGGTCAGCGTCAATGGCGTCGAACTGGATGAACGCGATGGCGCTGCCATCAAGGACGAAGCCACGCTCGACATCCGGGCGCTGGAAGACGCCGAGGTCGTGCTGCTCGATGCGGCATAACCGGCCTTGATCAGCCTCCGGAAGGTGCTAACCTGCATCTTCCGGAGGTATCTTCATGCTCACTCGCCTTTTTACCGCCGTCGTATTTTTTACGCTCGCGGCCTGTTCTCCAGCCCATAAGGCGGAGGTCGCCGGCGCGGAATCGGCCGCTGCCTCGGCAGTCATGTCGGCGATCACCCCGCCTGACAAAAGCCAGACTCATAGTCTCGGCGGTGTCGATCTCAGCAAATCCATTACCCTGCTCGGAACGGAGCCTTTCTGGAATATCCTGTTCGGCGATGGCCGCGTGGTCTTTTCCAGCCCGGATTCACATGTCGGCCGGACCACGACCACGCCCTTTATCCTGACCCAGAGCGGCGCGGAATGGCATGACAAGGATATGGACATCTATCTCACCGCCGGCCGCTGCTCGGATGGCATGAGCGACCGGGGCTATCCACTGAAAACCACGGTTCATATCGGCGGGACGGTCCTGAAAGGCTGCGCCGGCTCTACCGCCTCTATTCGCCCTGCCAGTAATCCTTGAAGGTCTTTGCCTCGAAACGGATATCGCTGAAGGTAGCGGTAAATTCTTCACCCAGCGGCGACTGACTGAGGAAACCGACCTGTAACGACCTGGCCGGATCTATGGCGAAATCGCGCAGAATCTGCCAGTCCCTGCCATCGAGCGATATATAGAAACAGACTGAACGGCCGGCGCGGACGATCTTGAGCCATACCGTATGAACATCGCCCGGCACATGGGTGTGATAGCTGTTATCGCTGACCGGTGTGGCGAAGCTGGACGACACGACGCTGTGGTTTTCATCCAGACGCTCGAACAGCAGCTTGGCCCAGTAATCGTCACCATTCCACAGCACCAGACCAGGACCATCGTAATTGGCGGCGAAGGGGGCTTCCGCCCTGGCGGAAAAGATGAAATCGCCCGCCACCGGGAAGGTAACACGCGGGGCGGTCAGGGCGCCATGGCCACCGTCCGCGGAGGTGTAAAGATCGCTTCCTTTGGGTGCTGTCAGGACCAGACGATCGCCGCTCATCTCCGCCTTGCCGGGATTATTGAGCGTCAGGGCCTGTGGCAGCGCGTTCAGATGCCCCGTTACAGGCTCAGCCATAACCGGTGCGGAAACGGCCGCAAAAGCCAGAATCGAAACGATGAATGCGCGCATGTCAGCTCCCATATTTATATGGTACCGGTCATAAAACACCGTTCTGAATTGCGCAAGCCGGTTACTTCAGACCCACCAGCTTGTGGGTTTGGACGCTCATACGCCACTGCGGATGCGTCAGGCAATAGTCGATCACCGCCTGGGTATTGGCAGCCTGATCGGCGGAATCCATCGGCTGCAGGTAATAGCGCTCGAAATCCAGCGCCAGAAATTCCGCCGGATTGACGCCCGCCTGCGGCCAGACCAGTTTCAATTCCTGGCCACGCGTCTGATGCAGGCGATTATCGGCCTTCGGGCTAACACAGATCCAGTCGATACCACCCGGCGCCTTCAACGTGCCGTTGGTCTCGACGGCGATAAAATAGCCGGCGGCCTTCACGGCCCGGACCAATTCTTCGTCCAGTTGCAGAAGAGGCTCGCCACCGGTGAAAACCACGGCTTTTTGCGCCGGGTCCCCCCTTCCCCATACCGCATCGAGCGCCGCCACCACATCGGCCGGAGTCAGGAATTTACCGCCGTTCTCGCCATCCGTGCCAACGAAATCGGTGTCGCAAAAGGTGCAGGCCGCCATGGCGCGGTCCCGCTCGCGGCCACTCCACAGATTGCAACCGGCGAAGCGCGCGAAGACATTGACACGGCCCGCCTGCCCGCCTTCGCCTTGCAGGGTCAGGAAGATTTCCTTGAAAGAATACATCAGCGATCTACAGGCGTCTTCGCTTCGATAAAGTGCTCGAAGCCGGTCTTGCGCAACTGGCAGGCCGGGCAGTCGCCACAGCCATAACCCCAGGCATGGCGCTCGCCGCGCTCGCCCTTGTAACAGGTGGTGGTTTCCTCAAGAATCAAATCGACCAACGGTTCACCGCCCAGATCTTCGGAAAGCGCCCAGGTCTGCGCCTTGTCGATCCACATCAGCGGCGTGTGGATTTCATAAGGCCGCTCGATACCGAGTTGCAGCACGGTCTGCATGGCTTGCAGGGTATCGTTGCGGCAATCGGGATAACCGGAGAAATCGGTTTCGCACATGCCGCCGACCAGATGATCCAGCCCGCGCCGGTCCGCCACGGCGGCGGCATAGACGAAGAACACCAGGTTGCGCCCCGGCACGAAAGAAGATGGCAGGCCGCGTTCGGTCATGACGATCTCGGTTTCGCGGGTCAGGGACGACTCCGCCACGGCGCCGAAACCGCGCAGATCGCAGACATGATCCTCGCCCAGGCGTTCCGCCCAGTGCGGAAAGACCTCACGGAACTTTTCCAGCACCGTGGTGCGCGTCGTCATTTCTATGGCGTGGCGCTGGCCGTAATCGAACCCGATGGTTTCCACGCGCTCGAAATGGGTCAGCGCCCAGGCCAGACAGACACTGGAATCCTGCCCGCCGGAAAACAGGACGAGCGCGGATTTGGCAGCGGGAACATGATCCAGGGACGCGGACATGGGACGGAACTTTCAATAATGAGGCAGTCCTCATCTAAAACGCGTCTTTGCCGCTATTTGCAAGCTTTTTGACGTGCATCCGAAACGGTTGTGCGTGACGTTTGCGCAGCCATGTCCCGGCTATCGCCGCTTTGTGAGCGACAAAAATAATCGTCTTTAAGATGTATTTTTATATTGAACAATTTATAATTGTTGATACCCCTTAAGGTGGCGCCGCGATAGGGCGGTGTCGTGCATCCATTGATCCTGAGGGACCACACACCATGTCAAAAGAGAAAAAGATTAACGTTGCCAAAGCCTTGGCCGCTCAACTTCGTGTCACGGAAGAGGCGATCGATACCGCTCTGGCCGAGGCCGCCAATCTGATCGAAACCTATGTCACCTCGCGGCGCGCGATCCGCATGTCCACGATCATCGGCAATGACGCGCACCAAAATACCCTCAAGGCGATGCTGGCGCTCAGCACGGCGCAGCAGCACATGACGATCGCCCATGCAAACCTGAGCCTGGTGCAGGAGCAGGTCGGGCTGGGCCATGTCGCCATCCTGCCGGCCGAAGACAAACCAGAGAAAAAAGGCCAGCCGGTCACCAATGAAGCCGCCAATGAAACTGTCGGCGAAGAAGTGGTTATCGCCGCCGAATAGACTCTTCCGGTTCAGGCGGGAATCGCGGCTTTAATCGCCTGTGGTGACAGACGTCACACGGGACCGGTCATATGCTGCATTCTCCCCTGGCCATTTTCGGGGCCGTTTTTCTGGCCTGCATCTGCCTGATGGCCCTTGTCCTGGGGTCATGGCGGGAAAAGACCGGCGCCGGCATCTACCTGACGGCCTATGTGGCCGCCAATATGTTGAGCGTCCTCAGTCACTTTCAAGACCTGAGCCACACTGTTATGGATATCCTATGCCTGACCGGTTTTGTCATCCTGTGCTGGAAATCGCCGCATCCCTGGCCATTATGGGCGGCTGGCTTTCAGCTTGCTTCCACCATGGCCGGCATTTGCGGCCTGTGGGTGGCCGGAATCGCGCAATGGGCCTATATGACGCTCCTTATCGTTTCGGCGTACGGTGTACTCTTGGCCTTGTTTGCCGGGACTTTAGCCGCCATGGCGGCCCGGCGGCGGATACGCGCAAACGGAAACGAATAAAATCCGTCAATTAGGTTGATTTTCCTATTATTAGATTTATTTTCCTTAAAATCTATTGTAATCCCTAAACTTTAGGGCCTGTTATGGCCCACCCCGACATGGCCTTTATATGACCCTTTCGCATCGCCACATCTGGGCCGCCATCGACGCCCTGGCGAACCGGCTCGGCACCACGCCCTCCGGACTGGCGCGCATGGCCGGCCTCGATGCGACAAGCTTCAACAAGTCCAAGCGCGCATCGCCGGAAACCCCTTCGCGCCCGCGCTGGCCCTCGACGGAGAGCCTGGCCAAACTGCTGGAAGCGACCGGCATCAAGTTTTCCGAATTCGCCCTGCTGGCGGAAGGCCGAACGGACGGCCAGGGCATCCCGCTGATCGGCTTCGCCCAGGCGGGCAGCGAAGGATTTTTCGACGATTCAGGCTTTCCGCTCGGCCAGGGCTGGGATGAGATCACCTTCCCGTCGATCAATTCAGGCCTGTACGCGCTGGAAATTTCCGGCGATTCGATGCTGCCGCTGTATCGTGACGGCGACCGCATCCTGGTCGATCCGCATAACCAGAACCTGCGCAAGGGCGACCGCGTGGTGGTGAAGACCATCGACGGCGAGGTGATGGCCAAGGAACTGATGCGGTATTCCGCGCGCCAGATCGAGCTGCGGTCGCTGAATCCGGAATTTCCAAATCGGACCTTCGACCGATTGCAGGTGGCGTGGATCGCTCGGATCGTGTGGGCCAGCCAGTAGCGCCCGCTAAAGCGGAAGGACTCTCCGCTTCTTCGAGAAACTCATATAACCGACATTGGCGCCAAGGCGGAAACCGACGCCGGCGCGGATCGGCGCCAGCACAATGCCTTCGGCGCGCTGATAGGTGATGCCCAGTCCACCGATGAAATAGGCCGAGCCTTCGACGCCGGGGAAGCGGCGATACATGAAGATCGGCTCACGCAGATTATAGACCAGGGTAAAGACGCGCGAGGCATTGGCCCCGGTATCGAAACCGATGGAAGGCCCCTGCCAGTACATGTGGGTCGGTTCAGGCACGTCCTTCATGAACAGATTGCCCTTGCCATAGCGCACGCCGATCCCCACCGCGCCGGAGGCTTCGGTGCCGGCGATATAGGCGGTCGGGTGATCGCCATAGTCGGCGAAAATCTTTTCCAGCGCGCCGCCGAGCGCCTCAACCGTAACGCCCAGGAAATCTGAACCGGCAGTCAGGATTTCATCGCGGGTATAGTAGCGATATTCCTTCTCCTCGGCCGGCTGGTTTTTCTCGGTCGGATAGGTCTGCGCCATGCTCAGGCGCGGGGCCAAACCGGCAATCAGGGGCGTGGCGGCAGCGGCCGCACCGGACAGAAGAAACGAACGGCGCTCCATGGCGAAAACTCCTCAAACTTGATCGGTGGGGTCTATAGCGGCCAAGGTTAACAGATGATTTACTAACATCCCCTTACGCGCGTATTTCCCGCTTCAGCGACAAGGTGCCCGCGCCGTGTGTCCTGAATAGGGCTTGATTTGCCGCGACTTCGCCGCAATTCTTAATGCAACCGCTCACCATCTGGTATAATCTCCGGCCATCAAGGGTGACATAATCGGGGGTTGTCCATGACAGAGGTCGGGGCTTTTCTGACGTACCGCCAGGGCGTGAATATTGCGATACTGGCGAACTATGCCTTGCTCGCCACACTGATCTTCATCGGTTCCGCCACTTCTCCCTGCGAACCGCCCGCCGCCCGCCTGATCGTCGTCCTGCTTTGGACGCTGGTGGTTCTGCTGATCGCCTATGTCTGGGTCACAAGCCGCGACCGGCTGTGGTGGATGCTCCCACAAATGCTGGCCCTAGTGGTGGCCATCATATCCATGGCCACCATGACCATTTACCAGTCATATGGCAACGGCGACATCTGCCTTTACGATCCCAATCCGATCAAGTTCGACCTGACGGAAAACTGAGCCGGAAAGCTCATTTGCGTTCGGCATCGGTGACGTCACGCGCACTTTTAAATTCCGAAGTATCGCGCCAGATGGGCCACTGATGCGAATTGGCCAGGGCCGATCCGATCCGGTAATAAAGCGTGGCGTCCTCGACCAGTCCGCCCAAATCCCAGTCCGCCGACCATTCGTCGCCCGGCTGGTGATAACGCTTTTCATTATAATCCTTTGACAAGGCCTCCCCCGCCGCCTTGCCGCCTTTCACCATATCGTCGCCCGAATAGGCCACCAGCATCGGCACGCCGCGCTTGACCAGCGGGAAGTGGTCGGAGCGGAAAAAGCCGCCGGCTTCCGGACGCGGATCGGGGGTGATGGCGCGGTTCTGCCGGCCGCCATAGAGCGCAACCATATCATCCAGCGACGACTGGCCGACGCCCTCGACAACGATATCCTTCGTCGGGCCATTGACGTTGAGCGCATCCATATTGATGCCCGCCACGGTTTTGCTGAGCGGATAGAGCGGGTTGCTGGCGTAATATTCCGAACCCAACAGCCCGCTTTCCTCGGCGGTGAAGGCGATCATGACGATGCTGCGTTCAGGCTTTTCCGCTTTACCAAATGCCCGCGCCAGTTCCAGCAGGGTGGCGATACCAGAGCCGTTATCGACCGCGCCATTGCAGATCTTGTCGGCCGCTTCCGGCGCGCAGATACCAAGGTGGTCCCAGTGGCCGGTGAAGAGCACGGTTTCATCCGGGTATTTCGTGCCCGGCAATCGGGCGATGATATTGTGCGTGGTGATCTCGCTGGCCGCCACCTTGTAGCCGCCGCTTAAAGTGACATTCAGAGGCACCGGCTGAAAGTCCTTCGCGCGCGCCTTGATCCGCAGTTCGGCCAGATCAAGCTTCGCCGCCTTGAAAAGCGCATCCGCCGTCTCGTGGGTAATCCACGATTCCAGTTTCGGACTGGCGGTCGAAGGGTCCGGCCGGACGATATCGAACTGCGGACCGGACCAGGAATTGCGGACCGTATCCCACCCATAGGAGGCCGCATCCGCGTCATGGATGATGATGACGCCGGCCGCGCCTCTGCGGGCCGCTTCTTCATATTTGTAGGTCCAGCGGCCGTAATAGGTCATGGCCTTGCCGCCGAAGGTCATCAGTTGCGGCTCGACAAAATCCGGGTCGTTGATCAGTTCGACCAGAATCTTGCCCTTCACATCCATGCCTTTGAAATCGTCCCAGCCGCGTTCCGGAGCCGTCACGCCATAGCCGACAAAGACCAGCGGCGCCTTGTCGAAGCTGACATCGCCCAGCGCCCCGCGTGTCGAAGCGGTGATGTCAACGCCCTGTTTCAGGTCCAGGCTGTGACCATCGGCGAACGTGAAGGCCAGCTTCGGATCACTGACGATGAACTGGCGCAGGTGAACCGCTTGTGTCCAGCCGCCGTTTTCACCCCCCGGCTGGAAACCGGCGGCGGCGAAGCCTTGCGACATATAATCGATGACTTTCTGCTCCGCTGGCGTGGTGATGCCGCGCCCCTCAAAATCATCGGAAGACAACACCTTGATATCCTTGGAAATGCGTGCGGCGCTGATATCCTGGCTGTGCACCGTCCCGGAGAAGCACAGCAGGGCCGCCGAGGCCAGAAGGACGGATTTCAACATAGCGCATCTCCCAAAAATGGTTTCCGTTGATGCTAGTTTGCCGCCGTCAGGAGTCAAGACGGCAATCGGCGGTGCAGGCCGTTTATACTTGCCCAGGACAGCAAACCCGGTCATAAAAGTCATTGATAGCGCTAACAATTATAATATCATTGGGAGAGTGAGATGGCCCTGTTCAGACTGACGCGCCGCGCCGCATTTGCCGCGGCCGTGGCTCTGGTGCTTGCCGCCCCCGCCTATGCCACCACCGCGCCGCATTGGGTGACAGTCTGGTCCACCGCGCAGATGACGCCCGGCGCCGACAGCGCCCTCTCCCCCGTTGACGCGACCGGCGCCACCCTGCGCCAGACGATCCATATCGCCAAGGGCGGCAAAACCTTGCGCCTGCACCTGTCCAACGCCATGAGCACGGAGCCGCTTTTCCTGCGCAATATCCATGTCGCGCCAGCGGCAGCCACCGGCGCCTCCGCCATCGACCCGGCCAGCGACCGGCCTGTCACTTTCGGCGGCCTCGGCGATGTCATCATTCCCGCCGGGGCGGACTATATTTCCGATCCGATCGAACTGACCGTAGCGGACCAGTCCACCCTCGCCGTCAGTTTCCATATGCCGGAAACACCGAAGCAGCAGACCGGCCACCCCGGTTCACGCACCACCTCCTGGCTGGCTTCCGGCGATCATGCCGCCGACGCCGATCTGGCCGATATCGGCGCGCAAAAGTTCGATCACTGGTTCAATATCGCCGCCGTCGATATAGATGGCGGGTCAGCAAGCGCCGCCGTGGTCGCCTTTGGCGATTCGATCACCGACGGCTATGGCATAAAACCCAACAGCGATGCCCGCTGGCCGGACTTTCTTGCCGCGCGTCTGAAGGACACGTCCGTCGCCGTGCTCAATGCCGGTATTGGCGGCAACCGCCTGCTGCTCGATGGCCTGGGGCCTAATGGACAGGCGCGCTTCGACCGCGATGTGCTGAGCCAGAGCGGCGTCAAATATGTGATTGTGCTCGAAGGCGTGAACGATCTCGGCATGTTGACCCGCGACGCGCCAGTGACAGAGGCGGCGCATGATGATCTGGTGGCCCGCATCAAGGCCGCCTACCTGCAAATGATCGCCAAGGCGCATAGCCATGGCCTCAAAATCTACGGCGGCACCATCACGCCTTTCATGGGCATGGACTATTACCATCCCGACACTTTGAACGAGGCCGACCGGCAGGCCGTCAATAGCTGGATCAGAACATCCGGCGCCTTCGACGCGGTGATCGATTTCGACGCCGCCCTGCGCGATCCGGCCCGCCCCGATCGCCTGTCGCCAGCCTATGACAGCGGCGACCATCTTCATCCGTCCTCCGCCGGTTACAAGGCCATGGCGGAAGCGATGGACCTGAAACTGTTCGAGAATTAACGGCTGCCGGCCAGTTGCGGCGCGGCCTGTCCGCCCGGCAGTTTCCAGTTGGTGGTGAAGCGCAGCCAGTCACCGGCCCCATGCCCCGGCTGACGGGTGTCGGTCTGCGCCCATTTCAGCACGGTGACCGCCAGCCCTTCTCCCAGGCCGTAGCCCGGCAGGCTTTCGGCGGCGATGACACACAATGTCAGGCCGCCATCATCACCAATCTGGCAATCGACTTCGGCCTGCCCCTCGACAGCGCTGACCTTCGCCGCCCTCGGATATTCGCCGGCCTGGCTGAGATCGCTGTCACGGGTATAGATGCGCGTACCTGCCGGAATAATGGGTGCTGCCGTGGGCGCGCACCTGACCCCGCCGCCGGTAGCCGTGGCGTCCTGCGCCAGCGCTTGCACAGCCATCAGGCCGCAGAGGATAACCCCAGGAACGGATAGCGAAAAAACAACCGTTTTCATTAGCCCACACTCACAAGATTTTCCGTCAGTAAGCCACTTGTAAGCATAAGGGGGCAATATGGGGATTCCCGCAATCGTTAATTTTGAAACACGGTTAACCGGCGGGCGGCTTCTCCTTTAAACAATTGGAACCAGAGTGCCCGCCCCCTGGCTTTTCTTTCGCGGCGCATCATGCTATCGCCACGCGCATGAGCACAGACCTTTCCAAGATCCGCAATTTTTCCATCGTCGCCCACATCGACCACGGCAAATCGACCCTTTCCGACCGCCTGATTCAGTTCACCGGCGGCCTCACCGCGCGCGAGATGAAGGAACAGGTGCTCGACAACATGGATATCGAGCGCGAACGCGGCATCACCATCAAGGCCCAGACCGTCCGCCTGACTTACAAGGCCCATGACGGCGAAACCTATGTGCTGAACCTGATGGATACACCGGGGCACGTCGACTTCGCCTATGAAGTGTCGCGCTCGCTGGCGGCATGTGAAGGTTCGATCCTCGTCGTCGATGCCTCGCAGGGCGTCGAGGCGCAGACGCTCGCCAATGTCTATCAGGCCATCGACAACAATCACGAGATCGTGCCGGTCCTCAACAAGATCGACCTGCCCGCCGCCGAACCGGAACGCATCCGCGCCCAGATCGAGGACGTGATCGGCATCGACGCCTCGGACGCCGTGCTGTGCTCAGCCAAGTCCGGCCTCGGCATCGAGGATGTGCTGGAGGCCGTGGTCACCCGCCTGCCCGCCCCGAAAGGCGACGAAAATGAACCGTTGAAGGCCTTGCTCGTCGATGCGTGGTACGATCCCTATCTCGGCGTCGTCGTTCTGGTGCGCGTCTTCAACGGCCGCATGAAGCCCGGCCAGCAGATCAAGCTGATGAACGCCGGCGCCACCTATAAGATCGACAAGTTGGGTGTTTTCCAGCCGAAGGCCACCGATGTCGAAAGCCTTGGCCCTGGCGAGATCGGCTTTTTCACCGGCCAGATCAAGGAAGTCTCCGACGCCGCCGTCGGCGACACCATCACCGACGAACGCAAGCCGACCACCACCGCCATGACCGGCTTCAAGGAAGTCCAGCCGGTCGTCTTCTGCGGCATCTTCCCGGTCGATGCCGCCGATTTCGAGGATCTGCGCTCGGCCATGGGCAAACTGCGCCTCAACGACGCCAGTTTCTCGTTCGAGATGGAAACCTCGGCTGCATTGGGCTTCGGCTTCCGCTGCGGCTTTCTGGGGCTGCTGCATCTGGAAATCATCCAGGAGCGCCTCAGCCGCGAGTTCAATCTCGACCTGATCGCCACCGCGCCGTCGGTCGTCTACAAGATCTACATGAACGACGGCGAGGTCATCGACCTGCACAATCCAGCCGACATGCCCGATCCGGTCAAGACCGACCATATCGAGGAGCCGTGGATCAAGGCCACCATCTTCTGCCCGGACGATTATCTCGGCGCCATCATCAAGCTCTGCCAGGACCGCCGCGGCGAACAGGTCGACCTCTCCTATGTCGGCACCCGCGCCATGGTGGTCTACAACCTGCCGCTCAACGAAGTGGTGTTCGATTTCTATGACCGCCTGAAGTCCGTCTCCAAGGGCTATGCCTCATTCGATTACAATATCGAGGGCTACCGTGAAGGCGATCTGGTCAAAATGTCGATTCTGGTCAATTCCGAACCGGTCGATGCCCTCTCCATGCTGGTCCACCGCGATCGCGCCGAAATGCGCGGCCGGGGCATGTGCGAGAAGATGCGCGAACTGATCCCGCAACACCTCTTCGTCATCCCCATCCAGGCGGCCATCGGCGGCCGCATCATCGCCCGCGAAACCGTGCGTGCCCTGCGCAAGGACGTGACAGCCAAATGCTACGGCGGCGACGCCACACGGAAGAAGAAGCTTCTGGAAAAGCAGAAGGAAGGCAAGAAGAAGATGCGGCAGTTCGGCAAGGTCGAAATCCCGCAGGAAGCCTTCATTGCCGCGCTCAAAATGGATAATGACTGACCGGGGCACGGTCGCTGGCCGTGGATATTACCCTTCATGGTCAGCTTCGTTGTAAGAATGTAAGCGCATTCAAGCTGTGAACTGAAACCATGTCAGATTGAGACTTGGCAAAAGTGGTCAGTACATACCACAGGCTTTCTTCGCCTCTTCATTAATCGCCTCAATATCCGCACGCGACATATTTTTTATTTGCTCAAGACTCAACCTGCTTACCCTGGACCGCGCTTCGCTTACCAGGCAGTCACAGGCACTCTGAGACCAGTCCCTTGCAAGGCACTTCAACCTTGCTTCTTCAACCCCTTGGCGCATACCTTCTTGCAATTGCAGATGCTCACATCCCCTAAAAAGCGCTAGCCCTATAAGCCCGCTCAGGATTATCCCTATCCAATTAATCTTACCTTTTGAAGCTGCCTCCGTCTTAGAAATTGCCTCTGATTTGTCTGGGTCGTTTGTCATATATCCCCCCTAAAATATATAAGTAATTTTTGCATCCTCGGACCCGAGATACATATACTCGAAATAAAGTCACAAGCATCGGCTAACATGGGAAATTTAAACGGGGAAATATTTTTATATTCAATTATAAAGATTGAAGAAAAACCGTGGTTTTTCTCAAATTACATCAACAATCATTTTATCGATATTAATTCCCACTGTTTTATTCTGTAAAAGTTGATCAATTGTCGTAAATATATTTTGAAATCAATATGTTGCCTGATTGTGCGCATTTGCCACCAACCGACTAATCCTCCCTGTGTTCCGTGTGGCGTAAAAACCACCGTTTTGGGGAGCATTTCCCTTTGAAAAGAAAGGCGATTTGATATGTTGATCGGTTATGCGCGGGTATCGACCCACGACCAGAATGCGGACCTCCAGACCGATGCACTGAAAGCCGCCGGGTGCGAACAGGTGTTTGTCGAAACCGCTTCCGGCGGCAAGGCCGGACGTCCCGTGCTGAAGGAAGCCTTGGCCGCCTTACAGCCCGGCGACAGCCTTGTGGTGTGGAAGCTCGACCGGCTGGCGCGGTCGCTGAAACACCTTGTCGAAACGCTGGAGATGCTTCAGGCGCACGATGTCGGACTGGTGTCGCTGACCGAGGCCATCAATACGGCCAGCGCGGGCGGACGGCTTGTACTGCACATGTTCGGCGCCATTGCCGAGTTCGAGCGCACCCTGATCCGCGAACGCACCCTGGCCGGTCTGGCCGCCGCCCGCACCAGGGGGCGTTTCGGCGGCAGGCCAAGAAAGGTGCTCCCACAGGCGGCGTAGGCGGTAGTTGATTGAAGAGGCGTTATATACTGATCCTTCCCTACGTAGCGGGGAAGATCACTCCATCTCATAAGAGAAGCTTCAGCCTAATGCGCCTTCTGATAGGCCACAGTCTCTTCCCTGGTCAGCGGTTCGACCGTATCGACCATGCAGGTCATCGGCACCACGGTCGTGATATCCCCGGTAATATCAACGTCGAGCGGACCGCAGATGCGTGTGCTGCCACGATATTCCATCTTGATGGCTTCGTTCTTCGTCATGCAGGGGCCGGTCATGTGCATCACCAGCGAATTGCCGCTGCGATCGACCAAAAGCAGGGTCTGACGGTCGATCACCGTCGAATTTTCAAGCGGCGCTGAAACACATTGCGCGGCGGCTACCGAGCGCACACCCGGATTGGGCTGGCGCTCGGCCTGCGACGTGGCGGCGCAGCCCACGGCCACAACGGCCAAGGCCGCCGAAGCGCCCGCCAGGATCAGTCTGGGATGACGCATGTCTTAATCCTTATCCAGAGCCGCGGCTTCTTCACGGGTAATCGGCTCGACACTGTTGATCAGGCACTTTACCGGACGCTCTCCATTTTCAGAGCGCAAGATCATGGCGTCATGCGCCTTGCATATCTGGTTGGTGCCGTTGAATTCAAAACCGATCTGCGAAAAATCAGTCATGGACCTGCACGGCCCGCCGATATCCATCTTGTACGGATTCCCCCATGTGTCATAGACCAGCAGGGTATGGTCATCGACCACATGCTTGCGGCCGATACTGCGCCCATCGAGACACTTCGGTGTAACGCGCGCCTGAGCGGCTGGCTGATCGCCGGCGGGCGGCGTGCCGGCGCAAGCCGTCACAATCAAACCGCCGGCAACCAGGCCCGCCGCCACAAAACCCGCCAGATACGTTTTTTTCGCCATCATCTTTACTCCCATTATTCTTTGATTATTCGGATTTCCCGCCTCTGGGTTTGACACCATAAGCTGCCGCTTCTTCCGGTGTGAGGTGGCGCACAGCCTGGATTGGACAGGTCTTGAGCGGCCGGTCGCCCATATCGCTGTAAACAATCTCACCGTCAAATGGGCCGCAGATATCGTTCAAGCCGCTGCCGCGCGACTTGATGCCGATGCGGAAACTGGAATCCAGACCGATGCAGGCCGGTGTCATGGTCAGTTCATAGGCTTCGTTCCAGTTGGAAATGATGATGATCTTGTCATCCTTTTCCGTCTGGAAACTGCGTACCTGCGAAGAATCGAAACAGGCCCTCGGATCGCGGGCAGTCTTACTATCGGGCACCGGGCGTCCGGCCGACATCGCCAGCGCAACACCCGTTACGACGACAACACCGAACCCGGCAGCGACAAGGGCGGCGATACAGGTCGACTTCTTCATAACGGCACCTCTTATTACAAGTGGTAGGCTCTCGAAGCTGAACGCGGGATGAATATATTGTTTATACGTTGTCTTTAGCCAAAAGGCGTCGCGGATCGAGCATTTTTTTTGCGGCCAGCGGCAGGGCGGACGGTACGCCGATAATCTGATTTAGCAAGGCTTTTGCCAGCACAGGCGCCAGGCAGAACCCGCGCGCGCCCAGACCGGTCAGCAGCCAGACACCCTCATCCGCCCGCCCGGCAACCGGCAGATAATCGCGCGTCATGACCCTGATGGACGCACGCGAGCGGAAGGGACCGCCGGATATCCGCGCGGCACGTTCCGGCATGGCCCTGGCCAGACTGTCGAGATTGCGGGCACGATCGGCCTCGCGCACATCAATGCCGCGATCCTCACGTTCATGGGTCGCTCCGAAGAGGAAACCATCCGCCAGGGGAATAGCGTAGCCGCCCCAGCTCAGGGCGCTTTCAGGCGGCACGGGGTCGGTCACGGTTTCAAGCTGGCCGCGCACCGGCCTCAGATCGTAACGCGCCTGATAGTCCGCCAGATCGAAAATGCCGTCTCCACACGCGAAAATGAGGGCATCATATCCCGCATGGCTCACCCCCGCGGTGGTGTTGAGTGCGTAACCCGCCTCCGAAAGGCTGTAGCCGGTGACTTGCCCGGATGTGGTGGTCTGCCCCCCCAGCAGGGCCGACAGGATTTCGGCCGGCTTCACCCATAAGGCCGTATCGAGGCGGATGCCGGCGGCCTGTGGCATATCGGATGCCTCTCCTCTTCCGAACAGACTTAGGTCGTCCTCCGCGAAGACAGTCTGCCGGGCGATCCGTTCAAAGCGCGAAGCGTCCCGCGGCGTTGCCTCGCATTGATAAACCCCTTCCCCCACAATGGCCTGCGGGCACAGACGGCGATACAGCACCGAAGCATAGGCGAAGGCGTCGGCGAACAGGGCCGATATCTCGTTATCGCCGGCATCAAGACGCGGCGTCACCAGGGCGGCGGCATTGCCCGAAGCCCCGGCGCCGACCGCCTGCGCCTCGAACAGATCGACGTTCAGCCCCAGTTGCCGCGCTTCATGAACCAGCGCACAGCCGGCTATGCCCGCGCCGATCACCGCCAGCCTTTCCGGGCGCGGCGCAACCGGTAAAGCCGCGCCGCCGAATACCGCCTCCAGCCGTTCACGTTTGCGGCCGAAGCCGGGGCGTTTCTCAACGGTAAAGCCCGCCGCCTGAAGGCCGCGCCGGACAAATCCCGCCACGGTGAAGGTGGCCAGGCGCGCACCGCCTTTCGCCTTTGCTGAGATTAGGGCGAAGACATCATCCGCCCACATATCGGGATTGAGCGCCGGCGAAAAACCATCGAGAAATATGGCATCAGCCGGGCCTTCCCAGGCCGTCAGCGCGGCGCGGACATCCATCAGCCCAAGCGTCAGGCTGACGCCCCATTGCGGGAAATCCATATAGTGAAAACCGCGCCGCGCTTTTGGCCATTGCGCCAGCAAGGCCTTCGTGAAAACCGCCAGCTCCGGCCATGCGGCCAGCGCCTGCCCGGCATCGGCAGCGCTCATCAGGAAACCTTCGACGGAAAAAATATGCAGATGCTCGTCGGCTGGCCGGGTTTGCACCCACAGTTCCATGACCGCGGCGATATTCAGACCGGTGCCGAACCCCAACTCCAGCAGGGTGAAATCACGCCGCCCGGCCCAGATATGCGGCATGTGGCAGCCGGCCAGGAAAACCGCGCGCGATTCACTCAGACCGTCTTGCAGGGAATAATAGATATCGCCAAAGCGGCCGGAACGCGGCGCGCCATCCTCGGCGAAATAGAGTTCAGGATCGTTAGGGATCGGGGATGACATAGGCCCTCCCTACAGCAGGCAATAAAAAAGGGCCACCCAAAGGCGGCCCTTTTCACATCAAATGCCCGAAGGCGAATGATTAGGAAGAAACGGCTTCCGAAGCGACTTCCGAAGCGGCAGCCGATTCATCAACAACGGCTTCCGAAACGGCGGCTTCCGACGAAGCAGCAGCTTCTTCGGACGGGGCCTTCGGGGTGCAGGCGGCGACGGACAGAGCAGCGCCGGCAACGGCAGCGATCAGAGCGATACGAACGATCTTGGAGGTCATGGATCAATTCCCTTTGATTAGTTAAAGGCGCAGGACCATTCCTGAACCTATTGCCGGAGGCGATTACGCCCCCGTCAAATCTCGTGATTAGGAAGCGGCCGAAGCTTCGGCGGCGGCGGGCGAAGCAGCGACAGCGGCGTCAACGGCAGCAGCCGAATCGGTGGCGTCGGCCGGAGCGGCTTCAGGAGCCATTTCCGAGGCGGCGGCTTCTTCGGTGGCGGCCGGCTTTTGGCAGGCGGCAACCGACAGAGCGGCAACGGCAGCGGCGGCGACCAGAGCGGTACGAACGATCTTGGAGGTCATGAGATCAGATCCTATTATCTAACATTAGAGCCAGGAACTGATACCTAGGCCCAGCCTTTTCATACCTATTTTGACCGGCTCCCGCAAGAGATTATTTCACAAAGCTGTGATCACTCTGCTGAAGAAAGGCATTTTTTTCATGAAAAAAGGCGTATTTCCTGCGAAAAACGGCTTTTTTAATCATTATTAACAGCAAAACGCCGAGCTGAGCACGGTAAAACGCATGGCGGCCATCAAGCTTCGGCAGGACAGCGGCTCCCGCTGCGCGCATCCTCGTCAGGACGCTTCGGCCGGAATGTTGTTAAGCGATTCTTCCATTTCCAGGAAGGTCGGCTGCATCGGTGAAGGAATACTGCCACGGCCAATTTCGACCGAGATTTGCGCCGCATTGCCATGCAGGTGCGCCACCAGTACCGATTGAATGATCCTGTAGAAGGATGAATCCTCCTCGACGATACCGGCCATGCGCGCGGAAAACGGTCCGGCCAGCCCGTAAGACAGCAAAACGCCGAGAAAGGTCCCGACCAGCGCCCCGCCGATCATGGACCCCAGGATTTCCGGCGGCTCGGTGATCGATCCCATGGTCTTGACGACGCCGAGCACGGCGGCGACGATCCCCAGCGCCGGCAGGGCGTCGGCCAGGGACTGCATGGCATGGGCCGGATGCAGGGCTTCGTGGTGATGCTTTTCAAGCTGCTTTTCCATGGCGTCCTCGACCTGATGCGGATCTTCGAGGTTCATGGTCATCATGCGCAGGGTGTCGCAGATAAAGTCGGTGGCGAAATGGTCCTTCACGATCTTCGGAAACCGGTTGAAGATGCTCGATTCGTGCGGCCGTTCGATATGGCTTTCCAGAGCGATCACGCCCTTGGACTTCATGGTTTTGGTCAGCAGGAAAAGCAGGGACAGCAGATCGCGGTAATCCTTCGCCTTCCATTTCGTGCCGGCGAACACCTTTCCCATGCCGCTGCCAATGCCCTTGAGGGTGGTGACGCTGTTGGAGATCAGGGTGGCGCCGACCGCCGCGCCGCCGATGGCCATCAGTTCGTGCGGCAGGGCGTGCAGGATCGGCGCCATATTGCCGCCGGAAATGATGTAGCTGCCGAACACCATGGCGAACAGGCAGACGATACCGATAATCTGAAACATTTAGATGAACACCCAGCGACTCACATATGTGAAGCGACTATCGGTGTTAATCATTAAGGCAGGGTTAGCCGTTAACCGCGTTTTTTAACTTTACCTGACTTCCGCCACGCCGCCGGTCATGACCACGAAGCGATTGGCCAGATCGAAACTGAGATAACCGTCCGCCGTCAGGTGGTTGGCCTTTTGCCATTCGCGGATCGCGGACCGGGTGCCGACGCCGATGACCCCATCGATCACGCCCGGATCGAATCCCGCCGCCTTGAGCGCTTCCTGCGACTTGAGGCGCTGGTTAAGGCTGAGCGGCTGCTCGACCGGCCAGGGCGTGACCGGCCCCTGTTTACCGGCGATGCCATCGGCCAGGAACCCAACCGCCAGGGCATAGGCGGTCGAATTGTTGTATTTGCGGATGACGTAATGATTCGGCAGGGCAAGGAAGGCCGGTCCTTTGGCGCCGGAAGGCAGCAGGATCGTCGCCGGCTCTCCGGTTTCCGCCGGCTTCCAATAACCGCCGTCAGCGCGTTTGACCCCCAGAGCCGCCCATTCCGCCGGTGTCTTTTTAGCGGTTTCAGCCAGGTAATAATCAAATCCGACCGGCAACATGACCTCGACGGCCCATTCCTGGTCCGCCTTCCACCCTGACTTGGCCAACAGATTGGCGGCGGAGGCCAGCGCATCGGAATCCGAACCCCAGATATCGACCTTGCCGTCATGATCGCCATCGACGCCGAGCCGGAGATAGTTATCCGGCAGGAACTGGGTCTGGCCCATGGCCCCGGCCCACGAGCCTTTCAGGGTATCGCGGCTGATACCGGAATCGCGCAGGATTTTCAGGCAGGCGATCAGTTCACTCTCCGCCCAATCGCGGCGACGGCCATTGTAAGCGAGCGTCGCCAGCGCCGACACCACATCTATATTGCCCTGCACCCGGCCGAGATCGCTCTCCATGGTCCAGATGCCGCCCAGGACCTCCGCGGGCACGCCGGAGGTGCGAACGATTTCCGGCACATTGGCGTTGGCGCCAAGACGCGCGCGGGCGGCGGCGAAACGCGAGGCCGTCACCGTGTTGCGGATATAGGTGCTGGCCGGCTTGGAAAATTCCGGCTGCTGCGAATCGGACGAGGTGACACTGGCCTGCGGCGTCACATTGCTCAGGACCTGCGCCGTGAACACCGGGTCGAAGCCCTGCCCTGCCGCCTTGGCGATAAAGCTCCGTTTCCAGTCATCGAAGGTGACATTGGCCGGCAATGGCGCGGATGCCACGGGTGGAGGCGTTTCACTGGCGGCGGCAGAAGACGATGAAGCAAAACCGGTCGCTACAGGCGGCGCGGCCGGGGTGGCGGGCACCGGCTCGGGTTGCGGCGTGGCTGTGCTGCACGCGGTCAGAAGGGCGAACAGGCTGATGTAACGTAACCGCATTAGAGTTCCTTTGGTCCTGGGCGAACAGCTAACCTCATTGCGTTCGCCTTTCCAAGTCCTTAAAAGCCTCACTTTGTTGTCAGAATGATGTGACAGGCTGAAAAAACAATGATTTCGGCAAATCACCGTTGACAATTCCGGACCTCTCCCCTAGATACCCGCCCTCTAACGAAGTTGGTCCATGCGCGCGGCCCGGTTGCGGTTGCCCAGTTTCCTGCTTCTTCGCAGCTATTTTTAAGATCAGGTGAAAACCAATGAAAGTCCGCAGCTCGCTCAAGTCGCTCAAGGGTCGTCACCGCGATTGCAAGATCGTGCGCCGCAAGGGCATCGTCTATGTCATCAACAAGACCGATCCGCGCTTCAAGGCCAAGCAGGGCTGATCCTGCCTCCACGCTTTGATAGATACGAATAACGCTTAAGGCGCACGCTTTAAGCGTTTTTTCGTGCGCGATCGCTTTAATCCACAGGCGAAGGTCACTTATCCTCAAGCCAGCCGTTGAGAAGCCGATTCGCAACCGCTATGGTTAAACGAACAGCTTTTACAGGATATCCGCCATGGCCGACGACGCCCCCCTCTCCTTTTCCGCCGACGATGTGATTTCCGGCGCCGCTCAGACCCGCCTGCGCACCATCATCGAGCGCATCGAGCGCCTTGAGGAAGACAAGGCCGGCATCATGGGCGACATCAAGGAAGTCTATGACGAGGCCAAGGGCGAAGGGTTCGATGTGAAGATCCTGCGCAAGGTCGTTTCCCTGCGCAAGAAAGACAAGGTAAAGCGCGATGAAGAGGAAACCATCCTCGACCTGTACCTGACCGCGATCGGCGACCGCTAACTGCCTTACGTCCCAAAGTGGCCGCCACTTTTGAATAAACCTGAGGCGCAAACAATACCTTGACGATATTCAAAGCCGTCCGCATGTTCACCGCATGAGGACGGCTTTTTCATGCGGGTTCGGCCATGGCTTTTAAGACGCCATCCAAACCCATGACGCGCACCAGGGGCTTGCAGACGACAAAGCCTTTGCAGGCCAAAGCGCCATCCCCAACCGACCGGATCAAGGCGCAAAAGAAGGTCATGCAAGCCGCAACGATCCGCGCCCTGGAAAAGGCCCGCCGCATCGCCGCCGAACAGGGCGTCACGCTTTCCGAATGGGAAACCGACTTCATCGATGGCGTGACCGAACGCGTGAAAACCTACGGCCGCGCCTTCGCCGATCCCGACAAGGGCGCCATGAACGGCACACTTTCCCTGCGACAAGGCATGAAGCTCAGGGAAATCCGTAAAAAAGCCCAAAAAGGCAAACAGGCTGGCCCGAAACCAGACAAGGATGAGCCATGACCTCCCGCCGCACCGTATTGACCGCCCTGACCGCCGCGGCGCTTTTGCCGCTCCGGGTCTTCGCCCAGGCGCGCCCGAAAAAGGAAGTGCTGGTCTTTTACTACGGCTGGTACGGCACCAGGGCGCGCTCCGGTCAGGATATCCATTGGCTGACCCCCGATCCGGCGCGCCAGCATATCGCCGATTCCCCGGATTATCCGGTCGGGGGACCGTATGACAGTCTCGATCCGGCGGTCATTACCCGGCAGATGACGCAGATCAAGGCCGCCGGCATCACCGGCCTGATCGTTTCATGGTGGGGCCAGACGGACCGCACCAATGATCAGTTGCGCCGGTTGCTCGATGCCGCCGGCGCGCAGGGCCTGAAGGTGACCGCCTATGTCGAGCAGGTGACCCGCGCCGAAGGGGTCGCGGACGACACCCTTTACCTCTACAGGGAATATGGCCGCCACCCGGCCTGGCTGCGCCTCGGCGGCAAGCCGGTCATCATGTATTTCGACCGCCTGATGCAGACGATCGGCCTCGATGGCTGGCACAGGGCGCACAGCCTGATCGAAAAACAGGCGCCCGACGCCATGCGCTTTATCGGCACGGCCAATACGCTGAAGGAAATCGAGGCGCGCCGATCGGACTTCGATGGCCTGCACATCTATTCGCAGCAGTTTGAGGGCGCGGAGTTCCGCCTGCTCCCCGCCCTGTGGCGCGCCGGCTATTACAAGGATTGGGTCAGGGCGCAGCAAGGCGCGAAAGTGACGACCGCCACCATCCTACCCGGCTTCGACGATCGCCTGCAACCCGACCGCAAGGGCAAGCGTCCGGTCATCAAGCGCGAGGATGGCGGCCCGTTCCGGCGCTTGTGGAAAGCCGCCATCGCCGCGAAACCGGACTGGATACTGATCGTGTCGTTCAATGAATGGCACGAGGCCAGCCAGATCGAGCCATCGACCACCTTCGGTACGCGTGAACTGGACACCTGCCGCGAAATGAGCGCGCGCTTCCTCGCCTTGTAATCGATCACAATTTTCGCGTGACAGCGCTTTCCAAAAAGGATGCGCCCTGTTACCTTCGCGCCAACAAAATTATAAATGTTGGGAATGATGACTCAGGACGCGAAAACCGCCGCCCCGCCGGGCTGGCTGGAAAAGATCAGCTATGGCTCAGGCGATTTCGGTTTCAATCTTTACTGGACCACGATCAGCGCCTTCCTGCTGATCTTTTATACCGACAGTTTCGGCCTCAGCGCCGCCGCCGCCGGCACCATGCTGCTGACCACCAAGCTCGTGGACGCCTTCGCCGATCCGATCATGGGCGCCGTCGCCGACCGGACCCGCACGAAATGGGGACGTTTCCGGCCATGGCTCTTATGGGCCGCCGTGCCGCTGGCCGCCTCAGGTGTGCTTACCTTCACCACGCCCGACCTCGATTCCACCGCCAAGCTGATCTATGCCTACGCCACCTTCGCCCTGATGATGGTCATTTACTCAGTGATCAACATCCCCTATGGCGCGCTCTCCGGCGTGCTGACCAACGAACCCCAGGCGCGCACCCAGCTCAACAGCTTCCGTTTCGTCGGCGGCTTCCTGGGCGGCACCTTCGTCACCTATATGACGCCCAAGCTGGTCAAATATCTCGGCGGGGCCAATGAGGTGCTGGGCTGGCAACTGACCATGACGCTGTACGGCGTCATCGCCTGCGCCCTGTTCGCCACCCTCTTCCTGACCGCGCGCGAACGGGTCGAGCCAGTCATCGAGCAGAAAGTCAGCCCGTGGAAGGACATCGGCGACCTGCTGCAAAACCGTCCCTGGCTGATCATGTTCGTCCTGGCCTTGGTGGTCATGGTGACGATCAGCACGCGCATGGGGGCCAGTGCCTATTACATCAAATACTATGTCGGCAAGCCGGAACAGACAGCTACCTTCCTGACCGTCTATGGCGTGGCGCTGGCGGCAGGATCGCTGATCACGCCCCTGCTGACGCGCTTTATCGACAAGCGCCGGCTGTTGATCATCCTGATGGTGCTGGTCGGCGTCCTGTCCTCGGCCTTCTTCTTCATTCCGAAGGACCAGATCATGCTGATGTACGGTCTGCAGATCGCCATCGGCCTGTGCCTCGGCCCGAAATCGCCGCTGACCTTCTCGATGTACGCCGATTGCGCCGACTACAACGAATGGAAGACCGGCCGCCGCGCCACCGCCATGACCTTCGCCGCCGCCACCTTCTCGCAAAAGCTTGGCGGCGCGCTGGCCTCGTTCGTCATCGGCAGCGTGCTGGCCGGCCTCGGCTATGTCGCCAACCAGGCACAAAGCGGCGCGTCGCAGACCGGCATTGTCCTGCTGATCAGCATCGTTCCCGGCGCGCTGGCCCTGCTGGCCGCCATCATCATGTGCTTTTACAATCTGACCGACACCCGCCTGGCCGAAATTCAGGCGACCCTTGCCGAACGGAAATCCCAATCGTGAGCCTTATCGAGTTCTCCGCCGACCGCTGCCGCCTGACCAGTCCCACCGCCCTGCCGCTCGCCGCCGGTTTCCTGTGGAACCCGCACATGATGATCCACATGACCGCGCGCGGTTACGCCACGGCGCAGTTCATGCAGCCGGAGCCGTCGAAATACGCCCGCGCCCAGATCATGGAGGCGAAACACTTCATGCTGCCGGAACAGGGCACCTACGCGCACCATCCCGGCCGCTTCTTTTACGTCAAGGACCGCGAAACCGGCGGGCTGTTCTCCGCCCCCTATGAACCGGTGCGCGCGCCGGTCGAAGCCTTTGCGTTTGAAGTGACCCCCACCGATATCCGCTGGGCAGTGGACCGCCCCGGCCTGCGCGTCGAGATCACCCTGACCCTGCCGGTCGATGACGCCTGTGAACTGTGGGAAGTGCGTCTGACCAACAGCGGCAAGCGCGACCGGAAGATCGGTTTTTATCCGGCCTTCCCGCTCGGCCTGATGAGCTGGATGAACCAGTCGGCAAGATACGACTCGACGCTTGGCGGTATTGTCGCCGACAGCGTGACGCCCTACCAGAAGATCGAAGACTATTTCAAAAACAAAAGCTTGAAAGATAAAGTTATCCTTCTGAGTGAGCAGGCACCGCTGGCCTTCGAGACTTGTCAGGCGCGTTTTGAAGGCGAAGGCGGCCTGCACAAACCCGACGCCATCATGGCCCCGCAGATGGCCGATGGCGTGGCGCTCTATGAAAACCCCATCGCCGCGATGCAATTCGATCACGATCTGGCAAAGGGCGAAGGTGTTACCCACCGCTTCCTGTTCGGTCCGGCTTTCGATGACGCCGAAATCGCCCGGCTGAAATCGACCTATCTCTCCGAGGCTGGTTTCGCCAGGGCGCGCACCGATTACGCCGCCTATCTGGCCGCCGGCGCGAAAGCCATCAATATTGACACACCCGATCCGCACCTGAATGCCTTCGTCAACAGCTGGTTGCCGCGCCAGGTCTATTATCATGGCGACACCAACCGCCTGAGCACCGATCCGCAGACACGCAATTTCCTTCAGGACGCGATGGGCAGCGTTTATATCAGGCCGGAAACCGCCCGCAAGACGCTGCTGAAAGCCCTGTCGCAGCAACACGCCAACGGCTCCATGCCGGACGGCATCCGCATGTATGAGGGCGCGGAACTGAAATATATCAATCAGGTGCCGCATACCGATCACAGTGTCTGGCTGGCGCTTTTCCTCGAAGCCTATCTCGACGAAACCGACGACTACGCGGTTTTGGATGAATGGATCACCGACAAGGAAACCGGCACGGCGCGGACGGTCCGTGACCGGATTTCCACCGCCAATCAATGGTTGATCCAGGCGGTCGATCACCGCGGCCTGAACTTCATCGACCAGGGCGACTGGAACGACCCGATGAACATGGTCGGCTGGAAGGGCAAGGGCGTTTCCGGCTGGCTGTCGCTGGCCACCGCCCATTCCCTGCGTTTGTGGTCGCAGATTCTGGAACGCGACGGCAAGGACGGTTCTCTGTACGCCGAGGCGGCGCAACGCTTTAACGACGCCATGAACACGCATCTGTGGGACGGTGACTGGTATGGACGCGGCATCACCGACGATGATGTGAAGTTCGGCGTCAGGGCCGATACGGAAGGCCGCATCTTCCTCAATCCGCAGAGTTTCGCCCTGATGAGCGGCGCGGCCGATACGAGCAAGCAAAAGCGCATGGTGGCCGCCATCGCCGACCAGATGGAAACGCCATACGGCGTCGAGATGATCGCGCCGGCCTATACCCACATGCGTGAGGATGTGGGCCGCCTGACGCAGAAATTCCCCGGCGTGGCGGAAAACGGCTCGGTCTATAACCATGCCGCCATCTTCTATATCTATTCATTGTATCAGGTGAACGAACCTGAAAAAGCCTTTGAATTACTGCGTAAAATGTTGACCGGACCAAATGACGGAGACTATCTGCGCCGTGGGCAATTACCGGTCTTCGTACCCAACTATTATCGCGGCGCGCATCGCCAGCACCCTGAAGCCTCCGGCCGCTCTTCCCATCTGTTCAATACCGGCACCGCATCGTGGTTATATCGCAGCGTCATCGAAGGGCTGTTCGGGCTGAAAGGCTGCCGCGAAGGCCTGCGCATCCGGCCGCAACTCCCGGCCGAATGGCCTTCGGCACGGGTCACACGGCACTTCCGTGGCGCAACCTTCGAGGTGGAGATCACGCGCGGGGGACCCGGCCTTATGGTCGATGGGCAAGCCATCGCCGGCGACCTGATCCGCGATATCGCCGCCGGCAAGACCTATCGGGTACAGGCCAGTGCTTAGGCCACAGCGCCGATAAAGACCGGCTTTGAGACCACGATTTTCTGGTCCTTCGGCGTCAGCGTGCCGTCATCATTGACCGCGAACACGACCAGATCATTACCGTTCTGATGCGCCACCACGACGCGTTTTTGCGCTTCCAGCAGCAGGAAAAAGCGCGGCCAATCGCCCAGGGTCGGGGCAATCTGCCGCAGGCTCAGCGCGCCATCCTTGCCGACATCGAAGACGGCGATGCTGTTATGGCCGCGATTGGAAACATAGAGCCGGTCGGCCGCCGCATTGAGCACGATATGCGCCGCCTGACTATGGCCCGTAAAACCTTCCGGCAGGGTCGCAAGAGTCTGGACCGCCTCGAAGCCCTTGTCGCTTTTGCGCATGCTTATGACCGTATTGCCCATTTCCGTAACCAGGAAGGCATGGACGCCATCGGGATGAAAGACGATATGACGCGGCCCTGCCCCACCCGGCGCATGATAGGCCTCGAAGGCTTCGCCCACCGTGCCGGTTGAAACGTCGAAGCTATAGCCCAGCACCTGATCCGTGCCGAGATCGATACTGTAGATATGATCGCCATGGAACTGCACCCAGTGAGCGTGCGGCCCTTCCTGGCGGTCCTTGTCAGGCCCTGTCCCCGTGTTCTGACGGATAACCGGCGGCTGCGCCAGTCCGCCTTCCTCACCGATTCTGTAAACGACAATATTGCCCGACGAATAGTTGGCGACGGCCAGCCAGCCGCCGGTTGGATCGATCGCGGCATAACACGGGCTGCTGCCCTGGCTGGAAACCTCATAGGCCCGGCTCCATGATTGATCATAAACACCGATACGGCCTTCATCCCTTTCATCGAGCAGGTAATAGCGCTTTGCGGCCGGGTTCCAGACGCCGAAGGAAACATTCTCGATGGCCTGATTGGCCGCGCCGAGCGTCCAGCTATCGGTGGTGGCGGCATAGGTCAGGGGATAGACGCCTTTGGCTGTATCCGAACTGTAGGTGCCGACATAGAGTTTCACATCCGCCGCTTCCGCATTGGCGAGCACCGGCAAAGCCAGTGCGGCAGCGCTTCCCGCCAGAAATATCCGGCGGTCGGGCGTGAGGGATGTGCGGGTCATAACGGCCTCCGTATTTTTATATCGGGACACATTAGGCTGCCGCCGCGAATTAGGAAAGCCCGCCGCGCCCAATTTGTTCTTTCCACTTCGTTAATCGAATACAAGCCATAATAGCAAACGTACCCGTGGAATTCCGAAGCCCATGACACCTGTTTCCAGCGACAAGACCGCCTTGCAGGCGTACGAACCGATCCACGTCAGGGAGATCGCCAGCTACAGCCTCGGCGACGCCGGCTTCAATCTGTACTGGGCGCCTTTGTCGGCCTTCCTGATGATTTACCTGAGCGATGTCGTGGGCTTGAGCCTCATCAGCATCTCCACCCTGCTGATCACCATGCGGCTGATCAGCGCCGTGGCCGATCCGATTTTCGGCGCCATAGCCGATCGCACGCACACGACCCATGGCAGGTATCGCCCCTGGTTCCTGTGGCTGTGCCTGCCATTGGCGGCTTCCGGCATCATGTTCTTTTCCATCACCAACGCCCCCGTGGAGGCGCGCCTCTTCGGCGCCTATGTCGGCCTGATCCTGATGAACCTGATCTATACGGCGGCCAACACCGCCTATAATGCCTTGTCCGGCGTCATCACACCCGATTCGTCACAACGTGAGCTGATCATGAGTTCGCGCTTCGGCGCCGCCTTTCTCAGCGCGGTCCTGATCACCTGGATCACGCCGAAACTGATCGTCCTGGCCGGCCGCGGCAATGCGGCGCTGGGCTGGCAGTTCGTCATGACCGTCTACGGCGTCATCGCCGTCGCCATCCTGATCAACCTGTTCCTGCAAACGCACGAGCGCTTCGCCCTCACCTCGCAGCCCAACGGCAACCCCTTGCGCGATATCGGCGATCTGTTCAGGAACAGGCCCTGGGTCATCCTGTTCAGCCTGGCCTGCGTGGTGATGGCCGCTTCCATGCTGCGCACATCGGTATCGCCCTATTTCATGAAAACCTACGCAGGCAGGCCGGACCTGATCGTCAGTTTCCTGATGACCTTCACCCTGGGGCTGGCGGCGGGGTCGGTCAGCGTGGCCTTCCTGACCCGCCTGCTGTCGCGTCAGGCCCTGATCGCCGTCATGCTCGGCGTCATCGCCTTATCCGGCCTGGGCCTTTATCTGTGCGGTCCGCATCAGATTCTGCTGATGTTCGGCCTGCAGGCCATCAGCGGCGCGGCCTTCGGCTTTATCGGCACCCTGACCTTCGCCATGTACGCCGATACCGCCGACTACAATGCCTGGAAAACCGGCCATCGCGCCACCGCCATGACCTACTCGATGATCATGTTCTCGAAAAAGATCGGCGCGGCGGGCGCGGCCGCCTTTATCGGCTGGGCGCTGGCGGGTTATGCCGCCAACACGCCCGCACCGCCGCTGATCATGGATAATATCCGCCTGCTGATGGGACTGGCCCCGGCCATCCTGGCGCTTTTCGGCATCGGCATCATCGCCCTGTACGACCTGACGCCGGAGAAGGTTGTCAAGCTGCAGGCGCAACTGCTTGGCGGTTTCGGCGCCAAGACCGCCCAGCCGTGACCGGCGCCTAACCCGCTTCCTTGACCAGCCCCTCCAGGCCGCAGTCGCGTACCTTGCGGTAAAGGGTGGAGCGGCCGATACCGAGACGGCGGGCGACTTCCGACATGTGGCCGGCATAGACGCCGATGGCGTGTTCGATCAGATCGCGTTCGATATCCTCCAGCCGGCGCAAATGGCCGGCCTCATCAAGTATACGCACCGGCGCGTCGTGCAGCGCATCGTGAACCTCTTCGGCGGCATGCGGTCCGTCCGGCAGGACGAGTGCTTCGGACGCCACGGGCGCAGGGGCGACCTGGCCGCTGATCGCCGGAAAGTCGAAAGCCTGCAAATGCGGGCTGTCGGCCAGGACGATAGCGCGGTAGACGGTATTTTCCAACTGGCGGACATTGCCGGGCCAGTCATAGGCGCACAGAAGCTGCATGGCCTCGCCTGAAACCCCGTTGATGCGCTTGCCTTCCTCAACGTTGAAGCGGCGGATGAAGTGATCGATCAGCGCCGGAATATCCTCGCGGCGCTCGCGTAAGGACGGCGCTTCGATCGGGAAGACGTTGAGCCGATAGAACAGATCCTCGCGGAAAGCGCCGGCCTTGACCTGATCGGCCAGATTGCGGTTGGTCGCCGAAATGATACGGACATCGACCTTGACCGGGCGCTTGGCCCCGACCGGATCGATTTCGCCTTCCTGAAGCGCGCGCAGCAGCTTGACCTGCATGTCGAGCGGCAGCTCCCCGACCTCATCGAGGAACAGGGTGCCGCCATGGGCTTCCTGGAATTTGCCGAGATGCTTGTCGGAAGCGCCGGTGAAGGAACCTTTTTCATGACCGAACAGGATGGATTCCACCAGGTTTTCCGGCAGGGCGCCACAGTTGACCGCCACGAACGGCTTGCCGGCGCGTTCCGAGCACCCCTGAATGGCACGGGCGATCAGTTCCTTGCCGACGCCGCTTTCCCCAAGAATCAGCACGGGAATGGACGATTTGGCGGCGCGTTCGCCCAGACGGCGCACCAGCGCCATGGGGGCGGACGTACCGATCAGGTCGTCAAAGGAAATGCGGTTGGCGGTGTGCTTCTTCAGGCGCGCCACCTCGGCCACCATGTCGCCCATTTGCAGGGCGTTGCGCACCGACACCAGGATGCGCTCGGCAGAGGCCGGCTTGATGAAGAAATCCTGCGCCCCCGCCTGCATGGCCTTGACCACCGTATCGATGCCGCCCGAAGCCGTCAGCACCACCACGGGGGTGCGGATGCCGGCGGCGCGGATTTCCTTCAAGGTATCGATGCCGGACTGGCCCGGCATGACCAGATCGAGGATGACCGCATCGATGCCGGAATTTTGCGACAGGCGCTCATAGGCCTGCGCGCCGTTTTCCGCATGGAGCACCGAGAAGCCCTCGCGCTCCAGAACCGCCTGAATGAGGCGGCGCTGCGTCGGATCGTCGTCACAGATCAGGATCGTTTTCGCCATATCAATATCCACCATCGTTCTGATTGCCATGCCGCTGGTTTTCACGTCGCTGACACAGGCTTATTTTGAGACAAACCTAACCGGATGGAATGAAAATGGCGTGTAGAGCTATGGTTAATGTCCCGTTTTCGCACCGACGCCCCATTCGCCTCAATTTCGCACCGCCGCCGCTTTTCATGGAAAATGCGTGATGGGCCTCGATTTTTTACAGCTTTATGGCTATGTGCGGTTTCATGAACACGCACACAGCCCCCTCCGCCGAGTTCCTCCCGATCTGGGACCTTTCCGACCTCTATTCCAGCCCGGAAGATCCGAAAATCGCAGAGGATTTCGCCCGTGGGGCGAGTGACGTCAAAGAACTGGCGAAATTACAGGGCCAGTTCGTTTCGGCGCGTGCCAATCCGGAACGGCTCGGTCTGCTGATCGATCAGGCGGCCGGCCTGTACGAAAAGGCGATGGACGACATGGGCGGCGCGCTGGCCTATGCGACGCTGGCCTCCACCATTGACCGCGAAAACACCCGTATCGCCAAGATGCAGTCCGATCTCGGCACACAGGCGGCGATGATTTCGGCCGACAGCCTATTCCTGTCGCTGGAACTGAACCAGCTCGAAGACTGGGAAATCGAGAACGCGCTGAAAGCCGCCGCCAGGGCGCAGAAATGGCGGCCATGGCTGCGCCGTATCCGCGCCTCGCGTCCGCACGAACTGACGCCGGAGCTGGAGCGCCTGATGCTGGAGCGTATGCCGGCGGTCGGCCAATGGACGCGCCTGTTCGATGAAACCCTGACACGCCTGCGCGCCAGGGTGGGAAAGGAAAGCCTGACGCTCAATGAAGCCCTGACACGCCTTTCCGCCCCGCAAGCCAGTGCCCGCAAGGCCGCCGCCATCGGCCTCAGCGCCGCCCTGAAAGAGCATGCGCCCGTCCTGGCGCTTTCCCTCAATACCCTTGCCTTTGAAAAACAGATCGAGGACCGCTGGCGCAAATATGACGATCCCGCCGCCTCGCGCCATCTCGCCAACGAGGTCGACAAGGATGCCGTCGACGCCATGGCCGAGGCGGTCAGCGACTCCTACGTCAACCTGTCGCACCGCTATTATAAGCTAAAGGCCAGGATCATGGGCCGCAGGCAACTGGATTACTGGGACCGCAACGCCCCCCTGACTCAGGATGTCCAGAAACTCTACACCTGGGATGAAGCCAAAAAGATCGTGCTCGACAGCTTCGCCCGGATGGGACCGGAATTTGCCGAACTGGCCCGGCGCTTCTTCGATCAACCGTGGATCGACGCCGCCCCGCGCCCCGGTAAATCCTCCGGCGCCTATGCCCATCCGGTCACCGCCAATCGCCACCCTTACGTCATGCTGAACTTCACCGGCGACCGCCGCGAGGTCCTGACGCTGGCGCACGAACTCGGCCATGCCGTCCACCAGACCCTGTGCCAGCCGCTCGGCTCCATACTGGCCGACACGCCGCTGACCCTGGCCGAAACCGCCTCCATTTTCGCCGAAGGGCTGGTCTTCGAGCATCTGGTCGCCACCGCTTCGCTGGAAGAAAAGAAAGCGCTGCTGGCCGGCAAGATCGAGGATGGCCTGAATTCGGTCATCCGCCAGATCGCCTTCCACCGCTTCGAGGAAAAGTTCCACGCCGCCCGTCTCGAAGGCGAAGTGGCGCTCGACCGGATAAACGCCCTGTGGCTGGAGGTCATGGGCGAATCCCTGGGCCCCGCGATCAAACTGAATGACGGTTATGAGGTTTACTGGGCCTATGTCAGCCATTTCGTCCATTCGCCGTTTTATGTTTACGCCTATGCCTTCGGCGACCTGCTCGTCTCGGCCCTGATGGAAAAGCGCCGGGAGAATCCGGAAGCCTTCACACCGCTTTACCGCGAACTGCTGGCCGGCGGCGGCACCAGAGCCTATGTCGAGGCGCTGGCGCCTTTCGGCATGAACCCGCGCGACAAGGCGTTCTGGAAAATGGGCTGCGCCCGTTTAGAGGGGCTGATCGAAGCCTTTGAAGCACTGGTTTGAAACCGATTGACCAAAACGGCGGGCTTTTGTAAGACCGGTACAGGAAACACTGTTTGCAGGGACACATCACCTGCCCGTTAAAGGATATGACCATGGCTGACCATCACGACGATTCCGAGTATGTACACGGCCAGATGGATGTCCATCAGCAACAGCATTCCTACGAACTGTTCGCCAGCCTGACCAAGTGGAGCAGCCTGCTGACGGCTGTCGTACTGGTTTTCCTCGTCATCCTGACATGCACCAAGCTCGGCTGGCTGACCGCTGTCATCGCCGCCGTGGTCGTCGCGGCCATCGGCTGGACCATGCTCAAAAAGAAACCTGACGCCGCCCACTAAGCCGCGGGGTGTCATGATCAATCTGACACCGAAGCAGGAAGCCTATTTCACGACGCTCACAGCCAGCCTTGAACGGGATACCGGCAAGTCCCTGTCGGCGTGGATTGAAATCGTGCGCCTGGAATGTCCTGAAACCGCCCGGCATGCGCGCGCCGGCTGGCTGAAGGACAGATACGGCCTGGACCGGACCCGGATATACCAGATACTCAATGAAATCCTGCCACCCGATGCTGGCTGGACCGATCCCGATGCCCTGCGCGACGCCCTGTGGAAAACGCCGGCTTCCCTGACCTTCCTGACCGCTTTCGAGGCCCTCACCGCCCGCTTGCCGGATGTCATCCCGACTCAGAGAAAAGGCTATAGCGCCTTCAGCCGCAATGACCAATTCGCGGCGTTGAAGCCCGTCCGGGGCGGCGTGCGCATCGGCCTGGCCGTGCCGCCGCAGGATGACCCAAGCCTGTTCCCCGCCCACAACGAAAGATGGTCGGCGCGGCTGCAATCAAGCCTTACCGTGTCTTCGGCCGACGCCATCCAGGGCCTGCTACCGCTTGTGAAGCGTGCGCATGAATATTCATGACACCGGTGACAATTTAGTATTTATAACGATTGGCGCGATCAGATATCGCGTAACAAGACCCTAACAAGGCTTTGACTCGACGCGCGTTTGACCATAACAAACAGTGTAACGAACGTGCGACTCCAGGTCGTAACATATACAACTATGCCGCAACTCAGAGGGAACACATTGTGGGACTAACCCTTGCCGTCACCACCGAACAAACCCAGGGGGAAACCCGCGTTTCCGCCACTCCGGATACCGTGAAGAAATGGACCGCCGCCGGCCTGACCGTCAGGGTGCAGTCAGGCGCGGGCCTGGGCGCCTCGATCACCGACGACGCCTTCGCCGCCGCCGGAGCCACCCTCGTCAAGACCGCGAAGGACACCCTCAAGGACGCCGATATCGTGCTGAAGGTGCGCGGCCCGGCAAAAGATGAAATCGCCGCTCTGAAAAAGGGCGCTGTCGTCATCGCCACGCTCGATCCCTACCGCGAGAAGGACACACTGAACGCCCTGGCGACCGCCGGCGCCTCGGCCTACGCCATGGAGTTCGTGCCGCGCATCACCCGCGCGCAGGTCATGGACGTGCTGTCGTCGCAGGCCAACCTCGCCGGTTACCGCGCCGTCATCGAGGCCGCCAGCGCCTATGGCAAGGCCTTCCCGATGATGATGACCGCCGCCGGCACGGTCGCCCCCGCCAAGGCGTTCATCATGGGCGTCGGCGTCGCCGGTTTGCAGGCCATCGCCACGGCCCGGCGTCTGGGCGCGGTGGTTTCGGCCACCGATGTCCGTCCGGCCACCAAGGAACAGGTTGAATCGCTTGGCGCCAAGTTTCTCGCCGTCGAGGACGAGGAATTCAAGAATGCCCAGACCGCCGGTGGCTACGCCAAGGAAATGTCGGCGGAATACAAGGCCAAACAGGCCGAACTGACCGCCTCGCACATCGCCAAGCAGGACATCGTCATCACCACGGCCCTGATCCCCGGACGGCAGGCGCCGATTTTGGTGACCAAGGAAATGGTCGCCAGCATGAAGCCCGGCTCGGTGCTGATCGATCTGGCCGCGCCTCAGGGCGGCAATGTCGAAGGCTGCAAAGCTGATCAGGTGGTCGATGTAAACGGCGTCAGGATCATCGGTTTCTCCAATATCGTTTCCACCATCGCCGCCGACGCCTCGGCGCTCTATGCCAAGAATCTGCAGGCCTTTGTCGGTTTGCTGATCGACAAGGACGGCAAGCTGGCGCCAGACGCCGAAGACGAAATCCTCAAGGCCGCGCTGGTCACCTCCGGCGGCGCAATCGTTCATCCCAATCTGAAAGGCTGATCATGGAAGCCGTTGATCCCACCATCTTCCGCCTGGCCATCTTTGTCCTGGCCATTTTCGTCGGCTATTACGTCGTGTGGAGCGTAACACCCGCCCTGCACACGCCGCTCATGGCCGTCACCAACGCCATTTCCTCGGTCATCATTGTCGGCGCCCTGATCGCCGCCGCCGCCCATGCCGATGGCGCAGGGATTGGCGTCTGGATATCCAAGGGCGCGGGCGCCCTCGCCTCGGCGCTCGCCGCCGTCAATATCTTCGGCGGTTTCATGGTCACGCGCCGGATGCTGGCCATGTACAAGAAAAAAGAAAAGAAGCAGCCCTCAAGCAGCGAAGCGGTAGGGCAAACGCAAAATGAGGGGGGCAAGTAAATGGATTTCGCCAATATCTCGGCCCTCGCCTATCTCGTTTCGGGCGTCCTGTTCATCCTGGCCCTGCGCGGCCTGTCCTCGCCGGAAACCAGCCGCAAGGGTAATCTCTACGGCATGGTCGGCATGGCCATCGCCATCGGCGTCACCCTGCTCTCGCTGCTCGGCAAGGGCGACCTCGATCCGGTCACCATCGTCATCATCCTGTGCGGCGTCGCGGTCGGCGGCATTGTCGGCATGACCATCGCGCAGAAGGTGTCCATGACCTCCATGCCGCAACTGGTCGCCGCCTTCCACTCGCTGGTCGGCCTGGCCGCCTGCATGGTGGCGGTCGGCGCGCTTTATGCCCCGCAGGCTTTCGGCATCGATGACGGCGCGGGCGGTATCAAGGCACAATCCCTGATCGAACTGTCGCTCGGTGTCGCCATCGGCGCCATCACCTTCACCGGCTCGGTCATCGCCTTCGCCAAGCTCAACGGCAACATGTCGGGCGCGCCGATCATCCTGCCCGCCCGCCATCTGATCAATATCGCCCTGGGCGTCGCGGTTGTGGCCCTGATCGCCATCCTGATCGTAACGCACGGCCTCGCCACCTGGGCCTTCTGGGGCATCTTCGCCCTCGCCCTGGTGCTTGGCATCACCCTGATCATCCCGATCGGTGGCGCCGACATGCCGGTCGTCGTCTCGATGCTCAACTCCTATTCGGGCTGGGCGGCGGCGGCGCTGGGCTTCACGCTGGAAAACATCGCCCTGATCATCACCGGCGCATTGGTCGGCTCTTCCGGCGCCATCCTTTCGTACATCATGTGCAAGGGCATGAATCGCAACTTCTTCAGCGTCATCATGGGCGGCTTCGGCGGGGATGCCGCGGCAGCCGGCGGCGGCGCGGTCGAAACCCGCCCGGTCAAGCAAGGCTCGGCAGACGACGCCGCCTTCATCATGAAGAACGCCAGCAAGGTCATCATCGTCCCCGGTTACGGCATGGCGGTGGCCCAGGCCCAACACGCCCTGCGCGAAATGGCCGACAAGCTGAAAGAAGAAGGCGTTGAAGTGAAATACGCCATCCACCCGGTGGCCGGACGGATGCCGGGCCACATGAACGTCCTGCTGGCCGAGGCCAATGTGCCTTACGATGAGGTGTTCGAGCTGGAGGATATCAATTCCGAATTCGCCACGGCGGATGTCGCCTTCGTTATCGGCGCCAACGACGTCACCAATCCCGCCGCCAAGACCGATCCGTCCTCGGCCATCTTCGGGATGCCGATTCTGGAAGTGGAAAAGGCGCGGACTATTCTCTTCATCAAGCGCGGCATGTCGGCGGGCTATGCCGGCGTCGAAAACGAACTGTTCTTCAAGGACAATACCATGATGCTCTTCGGCGACGCCAAGAAGATGGTCGAAGGCATAGTCAAGGCCCTTTAATCGCTTCCTCCTGGAACGTATCAGCGCCTCTTCGTCAGCCGGCGGAGAGGCGTTTCCATTCAGGTCCCGTTCAGCCATAATTTCTACAATACAGGCCGTTATGATAAGGTCATGACAACGAAATAATGATGGTGCCCATGTCCAAGTTTCTGAAATTCCTGCCGAAAACCGTTCTGGCTTTTGCCCTGGTCAGCTCGCCCCTGATGGCGCAGACCACGAATAATGGCGTCACCACGCAGGAAGCCGCCGCCTCGGACGCTTTTCCGGGACTAAAGGGATTCCTCAACCTGCCGGCCGCCGACCGCAGTCAGATCAATCTCTATTACGCGGCCCGCATCAAGCGCGCGGACCCGTCGGCCGTGAAGATTATCCTTACCCACAACGGCCAGAGTCAACCGCTCCATGTCGGTCCGGATGGCCGCATCACCCCCCTGCCGACGCGCGAACAACTGAATGGCGGCGCGAAGATCAAGATCAGCGGTCCCGCCAGCGGCAGCTACGCCATGAAGCTGCACGTCTTCTCGACCCAGCCGAACGGCAAGACCTATGATGCCGCCGGCCTGATCACGGGCATCAAGCAGGGCAACGCGGCCATGAGCAAGATCGCCGGGCCGCTGGCGCTGATGCTGCCGAAGCTCGATCGTGTGTATTTTATCGGTGGCGGCAATGGTGAAGCGGAGTTCGCCAATGGTCAGAAAAAGCCATTGCCAAAAACCACCTCAGCCGGCGAATATCCGGCGGGCACGCCCTATTTCGTACCTTCGCAAATGAGCGGCGCCACCCGCCTGCTGTTCAGCAATACGGTCACCCTGGCCCATTACGACAATGCGCCGAAATAAAAGCCGCTAAATTTCCGCCTGTTGCGATTTGATCGCCTTCTGTGCCGTCATGTACATGCCCAGCCAGCCGCCGGCCAGGGCGCAGATGCCGACAATGATCGGGCAGATGACGAACAGCGTCGTCGTATACGGCAGGTGCAGCAGGTCGATCCAGAAATAGGCCGTCAGCAGGATTCCCGTTAGCCAGGCGGGAAACTGCCCGACCTTGCCCAGCAGGGTGGCGAAATAGCTTCCCACCAGCGTGCCCACCGCCCAAGTGATGGGGATGATGACGAAGACCTGCCCGGCCACCGTTTTCATCAGTTCCGCCTTTTGCTCGGCATCGACCATATAAAGCCCCGGTGGGAAGGGAAAAAGCTGATCCAGCACATATTTGGCGATCGTATAGACCAGCATGCCGAGCAGCAGTCCCGACAGCACGACCAGCACGACGACGAGCACCTGCCGCGTCTTGCCGTCATCCCACTCGCTGAGCCAATCCTGAAAGCGGTCGATAAACGACGATTTGGCCATATGGATACCCCTCATCCCTGCTAGATGACATATTGATGTCCCTGTTGGGACCTCCGGTCAATGCCTTATTGTTACCACAATTCCGGCTGGCTTGCCAAAGGCGATCTTTCAGCCCTTGACCGGACGCGGACGTCCCAGTTCATCGATGGCGACAAAGGTGAAAATGGCTTCGGTGACGCGGACCTTCTCCTCGCCTTCGCGCGGCCGACGATAGGCGTCCACCTTCATCCGCATGGAGGTACGGCCGGTCGAAAGGAGCTTGGCGTAGACGGTCACCTCATCCCCCACCTGAACCGGCGTCAGGAAGACCATGCCGTCAACCGCAATGGTGGCCACGCGCCCTTTGGAGGCCCGCGCGGCGATATTACCAGCCGCGAGGTCCATCTGCGACATCAGCCAGCCGCCGAAGATATCGCCCGACGGGTTGGTATCGGCGGGCATGGCGGTGGTCAGGATGCCGAGATCGGCGGGATCTGGCTGTTCGGAATGATCGTGCGGGCTGTTCGCCATAAAAACATCTCCAGAGAAGCAGACAGCAAAAAGCGCTGAAAGCCGTGCTCTCAGCGCTTTATAACTTTATGTCTATCCGTTCAAAGCCTTAAAACGGATAAATCAACTAGGCGCGGACCGGGCGCGGCGTGGCGGGGGCACCGCCTTCACGTTGCAGGCGCTTGCGGGCCAGCTTGCGGGCGCGGCGAACGGCTTCCGCCTGCTGGCGGGCGCGCTTCTCGGAGGGCTTTTCGTAGTGTACGTGACGCTTCATTTCGCGGAAGGAACCTTCGCGCTGCATCTTCTTCTTCAGGGCTTTCAAAGCCTGGTCGACATTGTTGTCACGGACGAAAATCTGTACCAAAAGGTATCTCTCCATTCAGGGTTCGGAGGCCGGTGAGGACATGCGCCAGAAAATCCCGGCAGCGGCCCCTCGGCCAATTGCGAAAAAGAAACTTACGCCCGCAAACCAAAGGCGTGCAGGAAGATCGGCCTTGCCCTTACATGAGGCGAACTATCTTGTCCAGACAGAGCTTGCCTTAAAAGGGATTTTTGATCGCTTTTTTACCGTTTTTCTTTGTGGCTGAGGCCTTTAGGCCGTTCGCACATGCGACATTTTATTACCGTCGCCACCGACTTCCCCTCTTGGCGGCGGGCCGGACAGCGCCTATTGTAACCTCATGACCCTATCCGCGCCCTTCACAGGCCTAAAAGCCGCCGAAACCCGTCTGGCCCATGCCGTGGCGGGTTATGTGCCGCAACTGGGTCTGAACCGGATGAGCCTGGAAGCCGGCGCGCGCAGTCTCGGCATAAGCGACGGGGAGCGCGACCTGATCGCCCCGCACGGCGCCACCGATATCGCCGCTATCCTGTGGCGCGGCCATGATGCGGTTTTGCTAGATCCGAAAACCGCCGAATCGCTGCCCGGCATGAAGATTCGTGAAAAGATCGGTTTCTTGCTCAATAGCCGCCTCGATGCCGCCGCGGCTGATGAAAAGCTTACCCGCCGCCTGATGGGCTATTTCGCCCTGCCCCACCATGCCGCGCTTTATCACCGCCTGCTGTGGGAAACCGCCGATATCATCTGGCGCCTGGCGGGGGATGCCGCGCTCGACGAGAATCATTATTCCAAGCGCATGATCGTTTCCGGCATTATCACCACGGCGATGATGACCCGCCTGTCGCGCGGAAGGGGCGCCCAGCTCGAACAGATCGACCGCAATATCGAGCAGGTCATGCAGTTCGAGACATTCAAGGCAAAACTGCCGGTGAAGCCCGAAGAGATCATGCTGAACCTGGCCAAATCGCTCGGACGGCTGCGCTTCGGCCCTCAAACGCCTCAGACCGCGGCATGATGATCCTGCGTGCCCTGCTCGCCTGTGTCTGGGTGCTGTTTTCGCTGACGGCGACGGCCACTCCGCCGGCAATGGCCAGCGCCATGCCGTGCCATATGGAAACGACCGGCAAGCCTCATAAACCCAAGGCTCCGGCGGTCCCTCAGACGGTCATGCCCTGCTGCAGCCAGCCCGTACTGGCCGCCGCCGCCGAACCGGTAGCGCTTTCGCCTCGGCTCTATGAAATGGTCCGCCTGAGTCCGGCGGAAGCCGCGCCTTTGCGTAATCTGCCCGCTCGCCTGGAGCCGCGTCCGCCGAAAACCGTTTGATGGCATAAACCCTTTCCATCAAATATTTTCAGGAGACACCTTATGTCCCGCCTTAAAACAGCGGCCGCCACGGCGGCGCTTTTGGCGCTGGCCGCGCCCGCCGCTTTCGCTCAGGATATGGACCATGATATGTCGGGTCATGATATGTCAGGCATGGACCATATGGACATGTCCGCGCCGGATTCCGGCTGGGATGTCATGACTCACGCCGCCCTGACCTTCGTCGCCGACGATCAGGAGGGGCCGCGCGGCGGTTCCAAGACTTTCGCCGAGGGAATGGTCATGGTGATGGCTTCGCGCAGACTGGATGACCGCACCGACCTTGCCCTCAACCTGATGCTGTCGCCCGACGCCTTCATGGGCAAGGGCGGCTACCCCCTGCTCCTGCAAACAGGTGAAACCGCCGATGGCGCGCATCATCTGACAGACGCCCAGCACCCGCATGATTTTTTCATGGGCGCCACCGCCAGACTGACCCATCGTTTCGATGGGGACAGCAAAGCCTTTGTATTGGTCGGCTGGCCAGGTGAATTCGGTTTCGGTCCCACGGCCTTCATGCACCGCGCCTCCGGCGAGAATTTCCCGACCGCGCCGATTTCGCATCACTGGCTCGATTCCGGTCACATCAGCATGGGCGTCGTCACGGCGGGGGTCGCCAAAGGGCCGCTCCAGCTTGAGATGACACAATTCACCGGCCGCGAACCGGACCAGTACCGCTTCAATCTCGACACGCCGAAGCTTGATTCCACCGCCGTTCGCCTCACCTGGACAATCAGTGACGCCCTGACCGCTCAGGCCTCATGGGCGCGTCAGGTCAGCCCGGAACAACTCGCCCCGGATGAAAACCTGCGACGGCACTCGGTGAGCCTCGATTATAACCATGCCTTCAAACCCGGCACGCTCTATTCCACGCTCGCCTGGGGACGCAAACAGATCGAGCACGGCGGCGAAAAACCGGCAGATGCCTGGCTTTTTGAGAATACGTTCAAATTCAACGAGAAATGGATGGTGCTTGGCCGTTATGAGCGCATTTATAATGACGAACTGGTTCACGATAGCGCTTACCAGGTGGCCAAGACGGAGATCGGCGCCATCCGTACCTTAAGCCTGGGCCATGACATGACGCTCGGTCTGGGGCTTGTGCGGCAGTTCAATGCGGTGCCGGAGGCTTTGAAACCGGTCTATGGCGACCATCCGAACGGCACGGTCGGGTTCATCCAGTTCAAACTGCATCCGATGAGCGGCATGATGTAAGTGGCCTCGACCTACGGGGAGGGGGACCGCGCCAAAGGCGTGGTGGTGGGGGCATAACAAGGCCTGTTCGCTCGCCTGGAACCGTCCGGTGCTTTAAAGCAATGCCCCACCACCGCATCTCCCTTCGGTCGTGCGGTCCCCCGCCCCGCAAGCGGGGCGGTATATAAGAAACGATCCGTTCTAGCCCTTGAGGCCTTCCAACCCTTCGGCGGTCGAGGTGATGTTGACTTCGGCGATGGTGTAATCCGCCACGCCGTTCACATTGAATGGATCGCGTTTGATCATGGCCTCGATGGCCTCGCGTTCGCCCTGCGCGAAGATCATGCCTCCGGTGCGCGGCACGCGGCGGCCGGCGGCCAGGAACGTCCCCGACGCGTAGCCTTCCTTGAGCCAGGCCATATGGCCTTCAAGGTGGCGGTCAACTTCATCATTGGGGACCTTATAGGTCAGGGTCACGATATGCACGGGCAGTTCCTTTCGATAGTGCGAATGTCTCTGCCCCGCTTTTCGTCCAAGTGCAATTCGCAACCGCAATAAAAAGCTATTTTATGCGGTTGATATGGCCCATCTTGCGTCCGGCGCGCGGCTCGTCCTTGCCATAGACATAGAGGCGCGATTGCGGCTCTGCGGCGAGGGTCGGCCACTCAAGGATATCCCGCCCCAGCAGGTTGGTCATCTCGACCGTGCAACGGGCCGAGGTATCGCCCAGTGGCCAACCGGCAACAGCGCGGATATGCTGCTCGAACTGGTCGCACAGGCAGCCATCCTGCGTCCAGTGACCGGAATTATGCACACGTGGGGCAATCTCGTTGAGCAGCAGCCGGTCACCCGGCAGGACAAATAGCTCGACCGCCAATACGCCGACATAATCGAGGCCTTCCAGCACCTTGCGGGCAATCTCGTGAGCGGCGGCGGTCACCGCTTCGGACACCTGCGCCGGCGCCAGGGTGGTGGAGAGAATACCGCCGACATGGTGGTTCTCACCGATCGGGAAGGTCCTGACTTCTCCGTTCCAGCCGCGCGCCGCCACAACCGAAATCTCGCGGGTAAAGCTGGCCCTGGCCTCCAGTATCGACGGCCGCCCGCCAAGCGAGGCATAGGCCGAGGCAACTTCATCCAGGCTGCGCACCCAGACCTGCCCCTTGCCATCATAGCCTTCGCGGCGGGTTTTCAGCAAAGCTTCCGAGGTCGGCGAAGCTTTCATCGCGGCGGTCAGGTCAGCTTCGGAATTGATCTCGAAGAAATCGACCGTACCGATACCGGCCTCACGCGCGAAGCTTTTTTCCAGCACCCGGTCCTGGGTAATGCGCAAAGCCCTGGAGGACGGCGCCACCACAGCCCCTTTGCCGGTCAGGAAATCGAGACTGACGGCGGGAACGTTCTCGAATTCAAACGTAATGACATCGCAGCTATCGGCCAGACGCGCCAGCACGGCTTCATCCGTATAGGCCGCCACTTTCGAGGCCAGCGACACCTGCGCGGCGGGCGATCCCGCATCCGGCCCGAAGGTCACCACCTTGAAACCAAGGCGCGAGGCCGCTTGAGACAACATACGGCCCAATTGGCCGTCACCGAGAATACCGATCGTGCTGCCCAACGGCAGAGCTTCTTTTAGCATCTTAATCTTCAACCGTATCCGGAACACTGTCGGTTTGCGCCTGACGCAGGGCCTCAATACGTTCACTTAAGGCCGGATCATTCAGCGCCAGAATCTGCGCCGCCAGCAGGCCGGCGTTTTTCGCACCCGCCTCACCGACCGCCAAGGTACCGACCGGCACCCCTCCCGGCATCTGGACGATGGAGAGCAGCGAATCAATACCCTTGAGGCCGTCACGCACCGGCACCGGCACGCCCAATACCGGCAGGGTGGTCATGGAGGCCGTCATGCCCGGCAGGTGCGCCGCGCCACCGGCCCCGGCGATGATCACCCTATAGCCTGCCGCTTTCGCACCGGTGGCGAACTCATAAAGGCGTTGCGGGGTGCGGTGCGCCGAAACGACACGCGATATATAACTGACGCCCAGTTGGTCGAGGGCGGCGGCGGCGGCCTTCATCACGCCCCAGTCGGAGCGGGAACCCATGATGATGGCAACCTGCGGCGTATCGGCCATTTGAACATCCTGAAAGGGGGGATTTGCGAAAGGCGCGGAGTATAGTCGGAAGCTCCCGCACTGCAACCCCCTGCGCCCAACCGGCAATCCTTATTTTTCATTCCCGGATGCGCTGCATATTTTATATAGCCCTGCCGGGGATACGGCGTGAATATGGGCTTGCCCGCATTGCACATGACCGGCTTCCGTGCTTTCATAAGACCAGCGTCACCCTCATCAGATTTTCGGAAGAATGGGCCTAGATTCGCATCACCTGAAAACGGGGGCTTCTCCCGCATCCCATCCGCAGACGTCCGAAATGGCCGGGGAAAAACCTGCGCCCGCCACCACCGCCTCGATGCAGAGTCTGCTCGCTCAGTATTTCACCTCCAATGACTTCAGTCCAAAGGCGGCGCCGTTCGAGGCCGATCAAAGCCACGCCCTGAGCAACCCGCAAAGCGAAACCCATGCTACGGACGCCGCCTTTGCGCCGATGCCCGCTCCGCCCGTCTCCTCCCCTTCTTCCCTGGTGGCTCAGCCCGACTGGCCTCCGGCGGCGCGGGCGCTGGTCGATTCGCTGATGCGGGAAAACGATTCCCTGCGCGAACAGCTCCAGCAGCAGGCCATGCTCCTGCAAACCGCGCAGGGACAGGCCGACAACGATGTCCTGACCCCCACGCTCAATCGCCGCGCTTTCCTGCGTGAGGTGCACCGCGCCATGGCGGATTGCCGGCGTTACGGCGAAGAGGCCTGCCTGATCTATCTCGACATGGATGGTTTCAAGAGCATCAACGACGCCTATGGCCATTCCGCCGGCGACGCGGCGCTGGTCTATGTCGCCCAGACGCTCAACGCCAGCGTCCGTGAAGGCGACAGCGTGGGCCGCATCGGCGGTGACGAATTCGCCATCCTGCTGCGGCACGCCGACCTCAAGGCCTCACGCATCAAGGCGATGCGGCTGGAAGCCGAGCTGACCATGGGCACTTTCGAGTATGGCGGCCTCTACCTCAAGACCGGCGGCTCTTTCGGCGTGCGCGCCTATGCCGCGCAAGCCTCGGCGGAGGCCTGGCTGAGCGAGGCGGACGCCGCCATGTTCCTGGTCAAGAAATCGTCGCGTTGAGATCAGTAAGCAGAAGAACTGCTCGCGCTGGTGGATGAGGTCACCGTGCCGTCGGGTGAAACGGAACTGGTGGTCGTTTCGGTCGAAGCACCGGTGACGGTCCCATTCTGAGTAGTGACCGTGCTGGTCGTCGTGCTGGTTTCCGAACCGGAAGCGCAGGCCGCGAGCGTACCGGCGAGCGCGATCAGGACGGCGGCGGAAGCGGGCTGGATAATGGTCTTGCGCATGGTGGCTGTTCCTTGCTGTCATCGGGATTGATATCGGCAGACGAACACCCGGCAACCCGCAGAAGAACGCCTTGCAGGTCACGCACGCGCCCGTCAGCCCCGCTATGATGAACAGGAAATCGCAAAATCGCAGCGTGTTTGGCGGACAGCTTTCATAAAGGAAGCGTGCTCCGCCGTTCGCCCTCCTACCCCTCGAACGAAAACAGCCGCCGCTGTTCTTCGATGGCGAAGGCGTCGGTCATGCCGGCGATATAATCGCAGATCACGCGCGCCCGCGCTGTTTCGGTATCCTTCGCGCACACCCGCTGGAACCAGTCGGTCGGCAGGGTGTCCGGTTCCTCCATGAACAGGCCGAACATCTCCTTCAGGGTGCGCTTGGCATGGCTGCGCGTACGATTGAGCCGGTAATGCTTGTACATGCGCTCGAACAGAAAACCGCGCAGACGCGACAGGTCGTCATAGACAGGCTTAGAGAAGGCCACCATTTGCCGCCGCGCCCTGCGGACATCCTCGCCGGTTTCCACGCCATCCTCTTTCAGGCGGCGCGCCGTTTCGGCCAGCACGTCGGCCATCATGGTACCGATCATCCGCCGCACGCCTTCGAGACGCAACAGGCGGCTGTCGATCGCCGGCCAATCCTTTTGCACTGAGGCCAGGGCCGGACCGATCAGCGGCACCTCCATCAGGGCGTCTATGGTGAAAAGCCCGGCGCGCAGGCCGTCATCGACATCGTGATTGTTATAGGCGATATCGTCCGCCAGCGCGGCGCACTGGGCCTCCATCGAGGCAAAGGTATCGGTGCGCAGGTCCCATGTATTATTGAAATCAACGATGGATTTCCATGAAGGTTCCTGCATGTGATGGCTGACCGGCCCGTTGTGCTTGATGATGCCTTCGAGCGTTTCCCAGGTCAGGTTCAGCCCATCGAACGCCGGGTAGCGCACCTCCAGACGGGTAATGACCCGGAAGGTCTGGACATTGTGATCGAAGCCGCCCCACGGCCGCATACATTCGTGAAGCTGGTCCTCGCCGGCATGTCCGAAGGGCGGATGACCGAGATCGTGCGACAGGGCGATGGTTTCGGCGAGATCCTCGTTCAGCCCCAGCGAATGGGCCAGGGACCGGGCAATCTGCGCCACTTCCAGGCTGTGCGTCAGACGGGTGCGGAAATAATCGCCTTCGTTGGCGACGAAGACCTGCGTCTTGCCCTTGAGACGGCGGAAGGCGGTGGAATGAATGATGCGGTCGCGGTCACGCGCAAAGGCCGTGCGTGTCTGGCTTTCCGCTTCGGGATACAAGCGGCCGAGGCTTTTTTCGACATCGGAAGCAAAGGGGGCCAGGGGCTTCATGATCTCTCCGTAGCAGGTTCAGCCTAAAGTCAAATCCGGGCTATACTGATTTCCCTTAAAAATCTCTGAGAAATCCACCGGGAGGGGCTGATTTTGCCGGCAAATGCGCCCATATTGCCGGCATGAGCCACAATATCACCCTCACCGCCGCCGCCGCGAAACATCTCAATGCCCTGAGTCAGGAAGCCGGACATCCCGTCATGCTGCGCGTCCTCGTTGAAGGCGGCGGCTGTTCGGGCTTTCAGTACGTGCTGGACCTGACCGACACCGCCAATCCGGACGAAAGCGAGATTACCTTTGACGGCGCTAAGGCGCTGGTCGATGAAATCTCAGCGCCCCTGATGGCCGGCTCCATCATTGATTATGTCGAGGAACTGGTCGGCTCGCAGTTCAAGATACTCAATCCGCTGGCCGTGGCCTCGTGCGGCTGCGGCACGAGCTTCTCACTTTAGAAAGACGCGGCATGACCGTTCCCGCCTCCATTGTTGCCAGGCCGTTCATGCCCGCGAAAGACTTCGCCCTCAGCAAGGCCTTTTATGAAGCGCTGGGTTTCGAGAAACGGCTCGACAGCGAGGTGGCCATCTTTTCCTGTGGCGGCGCTGGTGGTTTCATCCTGCAAAATGCCTGGGTGGAGCAATGGGCGCATAATTTCATGATGCAGCTGATGGTCGAGGATCTCGACGTCTGGTGGACTCATATCGACAGCCTCGACCTGGCCGGCCGTTTTGGCGTCCAGCCCCCCAAAGCGCCCAGGATGCAGCCTTGGGGCCTGCGTGTGGCTTTTGTCTACGATCCGGCGGGCGTGCTGTGGCATGTCTGCGAGGCCCGGCCGGATGCGCCGCAGGACTTCTCGTGATTGGGGTTGCCCGAATCCGGCGACCATCCTAAAACCACAACATGAAACTCGCCACCTGGAACGTCAACTCCGTCAACGCCCGCCTGCCGCTCCTGCTGGAATGGTTCCGCGAGGCGCAGCCCGATGTCTGCGGCTTACAGGAAATCAAGTGCATCGACGAGAAGTTCCCGGTCGAAGCCTTTGAATCGCTTGGTTATAATTGCGCCGTCCACGGTCAGAAATCCTATAACGGCGTCGCCATCCTGTCGAAATATCCGCTCAGCGATATCCAGCGCGGCCTCGATGACGACATCGACGACCATGCGCGCTATATCGAAGCGGTCATCGAAGCGCCGGAACCGGTCCGCTTCGGCTGCCTCTACCTGCCTAACGGCAATCCGGTCCATACCGATAAATATGCCTACAAGCTGCGCTGGCTGGAGCGTCTGCACGCCCGTGCCGAAGCTCTGCTAAAGCTTGAAGAGATGACCGTTTTAACGGGCGATTTCAACATCATACCGACCAAGGCCGACCTGTGGAAGGAAGGCCCGTGGCTGGATGACGCCCTCTATCAGCCCGCTGTCCGCCGCGCCTGGCAAGGCCTGAAAAACCTCGGCTATACCGATGCGCTGGAGGCCATGCCACCTGAGGGCAATCGCTACACCTTCTGGGATTATCAGGCCGGCGCCTGGCAGAAAAACGAAGGCATCCGTATCGATCACCACCTGTTGTCGCCTCAGGCCGCCGACCGCCTGTTCGACGTGGTGATCCACAAGGACGTGCGGGGAATGGCGCACGACGAGGCCAAGCCCTCCGATCATGTCCCTGTTGTCGTTGAATTGACAACAAAATCTTAACCCGGCCGGCGCAAAATAAGGGTTCATTAGTTATAACCCCGATCTGAATGTCTGGCGTGATCTCCGATGGCCCATGCCGCGCGTATCCTGCTCTATTTCCTGTTCGCCGGCATCGGACTGACCCTGATCGCCTCCGGCCTGATGTGGTGGTTCGAGGCGTCGCGCCGGCTCGCCCGCGCCCTCAACACGGCCCTGGGCAAGACCACCGATGCGGTGGTTTACGATCTCGGCGGCCAAAAGGCGGCCGGTCTTGATTTCACCGCCGGCGACCTCGCCATCATGTGGAAAACCGGCGCGCAGGGGCTGGTCTTCACTTTCGACGAAATCGAGGGCGCTGAACTGATCGTCGATGAACGCGTTGTCGCCCGCGCCCAGAAAGGCGAAAGCCGCAAGGTTCTCAACGAAACCCACGCCCAGGCCTCGAAGGTCACCCTGCGCCTGATGTTCAACGACGTGCAGACGCCGGAGTTCGAGGTCAACCTGTTCGGCGATGTCAGCCACAATCCGGTCCATGCCCAGACCGCCGCCGAAGCCGTCCGCATCGGCCGCAAATGGCTGTCGCATATCGATGCCGTCATCAGGCGCATGCCCGCCGACGAGCACTCCCCCTACCCGTCAGAAGAAGCGGAAGCGGCCACCCAACCGTCGCGCAAGACGCCGCAGGTGAATGCCGGACCATCCTTCAGCGACCTGCCGCCCTGGGAGGATCAGGAAGAAGAGGATGACACAAACGACACTTATGACGCGGAAAAACGGTAAGCTCGCGCTTAAGGCTTAACCTGGCGGGCAAATCGTGGTTAACTTCCTGTTGATAAACTAATAGACGCTACAGGTAATCCGCCTTGCCGACCTATCTGCCCACGCTCATCATCCTCACGGCGGCTGTGCTGGCCATTCTGGTCGTGCTGTACCGTCTTTATGACTCACGCGTCGAACAGCCCAAAAAGCTGGAAGACGAATTGCGCGAAGGCCTGGAAACCTTCAAGGCCGATGTCATGGTGCTTGAACCGGTGCGCAAGGCGGCGGCGGCCAGTTCCTTCGCCGGCGACCGCCTGATCATTGTCGAGGATTTCGGCAAGAAGCCGCACCGCCCCTACAAGATGTCGCAGCTCATGGGCATGGAAGTCATCGTCGATGACAAGGTGATAGGCCGCGTGATGCGCAGCGGCCCCCACACGATGCTGGACGACATCGCCCCCACGGTCCACCGCGTCACCATGCGCCTGGTGCTGGATGATCCGGCCTTTCCCAGCTTTGAACTCGTTGTCTGGGACCCGAACGATACCCTAACCGCACGCGCCGAAGGTCCCCGCGCCGCGATCAATAATGTCCGCAAGTGGTTCTACCATGTCGAGGCCGTCCTGCGCCGCACGATCAACGCGCCCCAGCCGGTCGTCGGCGCGCCGGCCGCCGCGGCTCCCGTGCGCATGTCCGACTTTGCCCCCGCCCCCTCGCCCGCGCCGCCCGTGGCCCCGCCTCCCATGCTCGCCGCGGCGAGCCATTCGGCCCCGCTGCCCAGGCCGGAAGACGGCAAGCCCGAAGGCGATGTGCTGAATGCGCCGCTGATCCCCTACATCTGATCCCTTTCACCGGCCGGTTTTCCACGGCCCCACGTGCGTTTCGCATGGCCATTCCCCGATCGCCGTGTTAGGCGTTGCTAAATCGAGACTGTTATACTGTCGGAAAGTGCTTTTATGTGGACTCTGGCACTTGCGTGCGCCTTCTTCCTCTGCATCCATTTGATGATCAGCGGCACGACGATGAAAGATCAGATCATCGCCAAAATCGGCGGGACCACCTACTACATCCTCTTTTCCCTGTTCTCGATCGGCGGCCTGGCCTGGATGATCATCGCTTTCGGCATCGCTCTGAGCGATTCCCTGAACGTGGTGCTGTGGAAATCGGAAACCTTCCTGCGCGTCATCGGCCTGGTCGGTAATTTCCTGGCCTTCCTGCTGGTGGTGGTCGGCATCGTCACCCCCTCTCCCACCAACCTGCTGGCCCTGCGCCGCCGGCCGGACAAGACGGTCTATGGCATCGTCCGCATTTCCCGCCATCCGATCCTCGCCGGTATCGGCATCTGGGCCTTCACCCACATGATCTGCAACGGCAATCTGGCGGCCTGGATATTCTTCGGCTCGATGCTGGCCCTATGCGCGCTCGGCGCCAATAATATCGACCGCAAACGCATGGCGCTGATGGGCGAGACTTACGCCTCCATCAAGCGGCGGACATCCATCATCCCGTTCGTCGCCATTATCGAGGGCCGCACGGCCTTCGTGCCGGAAGAACTGGGGGTGGTGCGGATGCTGCTGGCCGTTTCCATGTATTCGGCCATCACGGTACTGCACGAACTGCTTTTCAACGCCCGCGCGATTTAGCCGATAAAATTGCCATTCCGGGCGCATGCCATCCCGAAACGGGCCAATTTTCCGTTGATCTTATCACAATTGTTTGAACAAATGCTGCGAGAATGCCCCGGCATTTTGATCTGAAAATTCAGGCGGGTGGGTTTGCGTCGGTCATGAAGCTCTCGGCTTTTACCCTGTTGTTGTTCTTCATAGCCGTGACGCTGGTCATGGCCAGCCTGATCGGCCATTTCCGCACCGTTCCCCATATAAGCGAATATGCCTACTGGCTGATGACCGCCGCCTTCGGCGTCCTTACCTTCGGCATCATCTTCAAAGGACGAACGGGGTAATCTCCGGCGCCACTTCCTCATCGATGGCCAGGGCCAGTTCCAGCGCTTTCAGGGCCTCGGCGCCCGTGCACAGCGGCTTTTCACGCACATCGCGCACCGTATCGAGAAACCGGAAAACACTGGTGCCAAGCGGGTCCCTGGCGATATCCGCCTCGGCGAAACCGGCATTGAGACGGAAAGGCGTGCTGTTCTCAAACCTGCGGTTCAACAGGTCGATATCGACCTCGCCGCTGGGATAAACGATCCGCATGGTGCGCTCGCGGACCGGCGCCATGCGCGAAGCCCTGAAGCTCGCCTTCATGCCGTTCTCGAACTCAAGCTCGGCGCTGACCTCATCGGCCCCCACCGCCTTATAACCCTCATCAGTGCGATAACGGGCCGCGGCTTCCAGTCCGCCCGGACCGGCCCCTGCCAAGCTCTGGGCCAGGTCGAGATCATGGATCATCAGGTCGAGCACCACGGACACATCGAGATTGCGCGTCGAGGCCGTGCCATTGCGCACCGCTTCCAGCCGCAACGGCCGTTCCGGCACGTCATACAGCCCCATGGCCTCGAAAACCGCGCGTTCCTGATGCCCACAGGCCAGGACCAGCCCCTTTTCCGCCGCCAGATCGACCATGGCATGGCCATCCACCGCCGTGACGGCCAGCGGCTTTTCGCTGTAAACGTGCACCCCGACCTCAAGCGCCTTCAGCGCGACGGCGGCATGGGCGAAGGCAGGCGTGGCGACGGTAACAGCATCGATCAGCGAGAGGAATTGTGCCAGTTCATCGCCGCCGAAGGCTTTGACGCCATGCTGGACGGCCAGTGTTTCGGCGCGCGCCTTGTCGAGATCGTATATGCCGACGAATTCGATACCCTCGGCCTGCTTGTACTTATTGGCGTGATATCCGCCGAAAACACCGGCCCCCGCCACGCCCACGCGCAAAACTCCGGAACGCGAAACCCTAATCATGACAATCTCTTCTGCCGTTGCTTCGTCCCTGCTTAACCCGCTTCGCCGCAAAAGAGGAATACTATTTAATTGTGCAAAGCCGCATAAACCGCTTTTTTGCCAGACTTATCGGGTCTAAAAGAACGCATTTTACCGTTTCCAGGCTTGGGCGCCGCCCTGAATCCTCCTGGCAATCGGGACCGCTTATCGGAGATTCGCCTGTGGCACGTCTGTTTGGCGCCTATGTGATCGTTGACTACAGCGCCGCCGAAGGCAAGAAAACCGGCGAATCCTCGGTATGGATCGGCGTGATGAAGCGCGATGTCCGCTTCCGCCTGTCATACGAGTCGCATAATCCGGCGACGCGCGCCGACGCCATGGCCCTCCTCGCAACCCTGCTTGCCGACCTGCACAAGCGCGGCGACCGCATTTTCCTCGGCCTCGATTTCGCGCTGGGCTTTCCGCGTGGCACCGCCGCGCGCCTGCAACTGAAAGGCGCGCCCTGGGCCGGCATGTGGGCCTTTCTGGCGAAAAACATCGTCGACAAGGCCGGCAACAAGAACAACCGTTTCCAGGTAGCGGCCAAGATGAACCGCCTGATGACCGATGAGGCCTGGCCTTTCTGGGGATGCCCCAAGAGCGACGCGCAAAAGTGGCTATCCACCCTCAAGCCGGAGTCATTGGGCGACTTTCCCGAATTCCGCCTCACCGAAGAGGCCGCCCGCAAGGCGCACAAGAAAGCGCAGGCTGCCAAGAGCCTGTGGCAGATGCACGGCGCCGGCGTCGTGGCCGGCCAGACCATGCTGGGTATTCCCGCCTTCAAAACGCTGGCGGACAATCTGGGAGACAGCGCCAGGATCTGGCCGTTCGAGACGGGCTTCGGCGCCCTGGATGAAGACAGCCTGCAAGGCATTTCCACCCTGATCGCCGAGGTCTATCCGGCGGTTTTCGATGGTGAGGCCGAAGCCGGAGAAGTCAAGGACGCCACCGGCGTGCGCCTGACCGCACAGGCCCTGGCCGAGGCCGACGACAAGGGCCAGTTGGGCGCCCTGTTCGCCGCGCCGAAAGGATTGAGCGAGGCCGATCTGGAGGTCGCCGCCAGCGAAGAAGGCTGGATTCTGGGTGCATAGACCTTTCGCCGTCTATATCCTCGCCGCCATTGCCGAGATCGCCGGCTGTTACAGCCTGTGGTCGGTGCTCAAACTCGGGAAATCCCCTCTGTGGCTGATCCCCGGCGCGTTATCCTTATGCGCCTTCGCCTGGCTGCTCACCCTGATCGATACGCCCGCCGCCGGACGCGCCTATGCGGCCTACGGCGCCATCTATATCGCCGCCTCGATCGGCTGGCTGTGGCTGGTCGAGAAACACCGGCCTGATTTATGGGATCTGGCGGGCCTGAGTCTCTGCCTGGCCGGTTCGGCGGTTATCCTGTTCGCGCCAAGGCACACATAAGCTTGAAACCCGGATTCGTTATGCCGGCATAAGCTGTCCGCCATTGATATGTAAAATCTGGCCGGTGACATAACCGCTCATATTATTCGAAGCCAGGAAGACAATCGGCCCGACACAATCCTCCGCCACGCCAAGCCGCCCCATCGGCACACTGTTGAGCATGGCCTGCATCCGCTCCGGCGGCGTCAGGTCGTGGAAAGGCGTCTTGATCACGCCCGGCGCGATGGCATTGACGCGGATATTCTTTTTCGCCAGGTCACTGGCCATATGACGCGTGACATTATGGACGAAAGCCTTGGCGCTGGCATACAAACCCGATCCCGGTGCGCCGCCGTTATTGCCGGCAATCGAACCGAGATTGATGATCGCCCCGCCGCCGCGCGCCTCCATGAAAGGCACGGCCGCCTGGGAGGCATTGATCACCGCGCGGACATTGAGGTTCATCACCCGCTCATAGAGGGCGTCATCCCAGTCCAGAAACAGGGTCCGGGTCATCAGCGAACCGGCATTATTGACCAGCACATCCAGGCCACCCAGCTTTTCCGCCGCCGCCCGAACCAGAGGCCCGGCGGATTCCGGTTTGGTCAGATCGGCCTGCAACAGGTGCGCCTCGCCGCCATCGGCGCTGATCAGATCGGCCACGGCGCGGGCCGCGTCTTTGCTGGCATTATAATGGATGACCACCTTCGCGCCCAACCGAGCCAGCCCTTGCGCCGCCGCCGCGCCGATCCCGGTGCTGGCGCCGGTGATCAGAACGCATTTGCCTTGCAGGTCTTCGAGCATGGTATCCTCCTGTCATGTTCCGGAGGTTATAACCGCCGCGCGCCGGTCAAGCCATAGGAAACGCGCCGTCTGGAAGGTGCCGGAGATCAGCGACGCCACCGCCACGGCCCAGATCAGGCCCGCCACGCCCCAGCCGAGCGTCAGGCAGAAGATGAAACCCAGCGGCAGCATGATCGCGCCATAGGAAACATAGTGAATCACCGTCGGGGCCAGGATATCCCTGCGCGCCCGCAAGGCCTGTGAAGCCACCACCTGAAGGCCGTCGGGGATAAAGAACCAGCACGACAGCAACAATCCCATCTGTACGGTTGGCAACAGATGGGGGTCATGGCTATAAAAACGCGAAACAATGCCTGAAAACAACAGGGTGAAGATCACCACGCAAACCATGAATCCGGCGGCCGAAATGAAACTGACCCGCCCCATGCGCGCCACCGCGGCAAAATCTCCCGCACCGAACGCCCGCCCCACCAGCACCGAACAACCGGCCGAAAGCCCCATCGGCACCATGAAGACGACGCTGGCATAGTTGAGCACGATGGTCCAACTCGCCACCTCTATCTCGCCGATATGGCCGGCGAAAAGGGTCATGCCGGCAAAGGCCGCGACCTCGATGAAATAGGCCGCGCCCGTGGCATAGCCGATGTGGCGCTGCTCGACCGCGCCATGATGATCCGCTTCCTGCCGGCCCATCAGATCGAACGGCTTTGTTTCCTTCAGGCGCAGGATATGGATCAGCAGACCCGCCGATTGCAGCGCCCGCGCGATCAGGGTGGCGGTCGCCGCTCCCACGGCGCCCTCGAAATGGATGCCGAACAACGTCACGTGACCCGGCACCAGCAGAAGCAGCAGGATAATGTTGACGGCGTTGGCGCACAGGGTCGCGATCAGGGTATCGCGTGTGCGGCCCAGCGCCTCAAGGAATTGCGTGCCGGCGATCCCCGGCAGGAACAGCGGCATGGAACAGGCGAAAATGATCAGCGGCACATGCGCGCCACTTACCATCTCCGGCTGGACGACAAGTCCCAGAAATCCTGTCCCGCCGATCAGCAGCAACAGCATGAAACCCATGCCCAGACTCAGCGAATAGCCCAGGCCACGCTGGAATACCGCCCCGATGCGATGCAGGTCATTGGCGCCAAGAAACTGCGCCGTCTTGACCTGCACGCCCATCAGTAGGCCCATCGAGGTCATGGCCGGCACCCAGTAGAGTGACTGCGCCAGCATCAGGAATCCGAGTTCCGCCGAACTATGCTGACCGACGACAATCGTATCCATCAGCGCCATCAGCATGACACCGACACGCGAAGCGATCACCGGCCACGACAGTCGAAAAAGGGCGGCAAACGCCGCCCTCATCTGAGGCTCAATCCGGGTGATCAGGGTTTTCATCGGCGCTCTGTAGCGGATTTTGTGATCACGTTCAATCTTACGGATAACAACAGAGCGACCAAGCGGGTCGATATTTCCGTTTGGAAGTCTTTACGCTTTCACAGCCTTTCACGGACTGCCTGTAAAACTGGCGTAGAGCGCAGGCCACACCTTTCGGATCAGCATTACCAGCGCTATCCAGAACAGGGTGGAAATAATGGATACGCCCAATATGGTCCAGCCCACAGGCGTCCTGGGTTCCTCGTCTTTCATGTGGTCGTTCCGTGCTCTTTGGCCCGGCCCGCAGGCGCCAGGCGGTTAGTCACGCGCGAACACGGTTGCACGTCCCACGTATTCCCCGCCCAGGGTTAATTACGCCCTTGGCATGGTGGGTATTTTATTCGGTGGGCCGCCTGACATAGCAGGGAAAACCCGTGTTCGTGCGCGACAATACGCATTGCAGGAGGTGACTAAACCTTCTGCAACACGACTGTTAGATATCAAGAAATTTATGGCGTCAAGCGGCTTTGCTTGCGGCCGCCTTGAGGCTGTGCAGACGCTCGGCCACCAGGAAGCTGAGTTCCAGCGCCTGATCGGCATTAAGACGCGGATCGCAGTGCGTATGGTAGCGGTCGCGCAGGTCTTCCTCGGAAAGCGCGAAGGCGCCGCCGGTGCATTCCGTCACGTTCTGGCCGGTCATTTCGAGGTGCATGCCGCCGGGATGGACGCCTTCCGACGCCGCGATATCGACGAAGGCGCGCACTTCCGACAGGATACGGTCGAACGGACGGGTCTTGTAACCGTTGGCCGCCTTGACGACATTGCCGTGCATCGGATCGATCGACCAGATGACCGGTGAGCCGTGCGCCTTCGTGGCAGCCATCAGGCGCGGCAGGCGCTCGCCGACCTTATCCGAACCGAAACGGCCGATCAGGGTCAGGCGGCCGGGAATGCCCTCCGGATTGAGCGTATCGATCAGGCGCAGCAGATCGTCCGGCTCGATGGTCGGGCCGGCCTTGACGCCGATCGGGTTCTTGATGCCCTTCATGTAGTTGACGTGGGCGCCGTCGAGCTGGCGGGTGCGCTCGCCGATCCACAGCATATGGGCCGAGGTGTCGTACCAGTCGCCGCTGGTGGAATCGACGCGGGTCATGGCTTGCTCGTAATTGAGCAGCAGGGCCTCGTGCGAGGTAAAGAAATCGACCTGGCGGATTTCCGGCTGGCGGTCCGGCGTGATACCGATGGCCGACATGAAGCTGAGCGTTTCGGAAATCTTGTCGGCCAGGGCGCGGTAACGCTCTCCCTGCGGCGAACCGGAAACGAAACCCAGCGTCCACTTGTGGATATTGTACAGATCGGCATAGCCCCCCTGCGCGAAGGCGCGCAGCAGGTTCAAGGTAGCCGAAGACTGGTGATAAGCCCTGATCAGGCGCTGCGGGTCCGGCAGGCGTGCTTCCGGCGTGAATTCCATGCCGTTGATATTATCGCCGCGATAGCTTGGCAGGGTTACGCCGTCGATGGTTTCGATCGCCGACGAGCGCGGCTTGCCGAATTGCCCGGCAATGCGTCCCACCTTGACCACCGGCTTGCCGCCGGCGAAGGTCAGGATAACCGCCATCTGCAGGATCAGCCGGAAGCTGTCACGGATATTATCGGCCGAGAATTCCTTAAAGGATTCCGCACAATCCCCCCCCTGCAGCAGAAAGCCATTGCCTTCCGCCACCTTGCCAAGCGCACTCGTCAGGCGGCGCGCCTCACCGGCAAAAACCAGCGGCGGCAGGTGCGACAGCTCGCTTTCAACAGCGTGAAGGGCCTGCGTATCCGGGTAATCGTCGGGAATATGCAGGGCTGGCAATGAGCGCCAGTCTTGGGGGGACCATGTTTTTTTCATTGTTCTATTTAAACTCTAAGCCGGCCAAACTCAACACTGAAACCGGACAGGATACATATAGGCTGGAAATTTTGTCTGTAAAGTCCGGCACTTGTAGTTAAATTCGTAACTTTATGCTTTCCCGCGCCGCCTTGACGGCCAGGATGGCGGCCATGACGGCGAAAGCGCCGAGGCAATAAAACCACGCCCGCCACAGTCCGTAACTGATCGTGCCGATGACGAGGAAGCAGGTCGCCTGCGCCATCAGATAGGGGCGAAACCGCACGGCAAGATTGCCTTCGGCCGGGGCATGACTGTTGTGATCCAGCGCCCGCAATTCATCCGGCAACCCTTTTTCCTCAACCACTTCCCCCCGCACGCCCATATTCCAGAACAGCCATAACCAAAATACCGCCAGAATCAGCAGCCCCGGAATGCCCAATTCCAGCCAGGCTTGCAGGGCCATGTCATGCGGATGGTTGGGGATCATCGGATCGAATTGACGGGAGGACTCATAGCCCCAGCCCCAGACCGGCTTTTCCAGTGCACGTGAGACGGCAAAGGTCCAGATATCGATCCGCGCCGCCCAGGAGGGCAGCAGATCGGTCTTGACCTTCTGCGCCAGCCCGCTTTGCATGAAAGCATAGATGATAGCCGGGAACAGCAGCATGGGGACCAGGCTCAAAACGGCCATCACCCGCTCCGGCGCCAGCGCTTTCAGGGCGCGCGGCCAATATTTCACCGCAAAGAACACCGCCGTGGACGCCGCCAGCGCCAGCAGGTGGGCATTGGTATCACTGGCAATGGCCGCCGCGATCAGGGCCACGGCCGCCACTGCCACAATGAGGCGTTGCCCCCGCGCCATCTGGACCATGACCAGCGGCCAGAACATCATCAACAGAGCGCAGTTGGTATTAGCGAACCCGACAATCAGCATGTTGTCGCGGCTATGGGAGACATTGGCGCTCAACATCTGACGCAGCCCAAAATGGCTGACCGCTTCGAGAAACTGCACCACCGCCAGCGCCGTCAGGACATAGACGAACCACCTGAAAACACGGAAAGCCTGTGCATCCTTAAACGAACGCGCCGCAAAAATACTCGCCCAGGCAATCACCCAGATCACCATCGGCACCGTAATCGTGACATCGCCGGTAATAACCAGTTGCGAGCCTTTATAAGCCTCAGCCAGGGGCACGCCGCGCGCCACCGCCTCGGCGAAATCCGAACGCAGCAGGCCCAGCAGAAGCAAAAGCGCCGTCAGGCCGATAAAAGGCGCAAACGCCTTCCATGAACCATGCGGCAGGCACAAGTGTCCCAGACTCAACAAGCCGATGAGCAGCAGAAGCGCCGGCAGTCCGGTGGTCGAGACATAGGCCCACAGCCCGAAAATCGTCAGCCCGGCATAGAATACCCAGGGCGTATAATTTTCGCGGAAACGCCGCCACAGACTCTTGTTACGGTCGGCGCTCAGCAGCCCCAGTTTGTCGGTCATGCCCGCTTATCTTTCAGTGTTACCAGTTCCTCGGCAGCGGTCGGGTGAACGGCGCAGGTGGCGTCCCACTGGCCCTTGGTCAGCTTCGCCTTGACGGCGATTCCGGCTAACTGGATGATCTCGCCGGCTTCACCGCCGACAATATGAACGCCCAGCACCACATCGGTTTTCCGCTCGACGATCAGTTTCATGAATATCCGGCTTTCCCCCAGAATGAAGGCCGTCTTCATCGAGCGGAAACGCGTCTGATAGACATCATATGCGATGCCTTTTTCAGTGGCTTCCGCCTCGGTCAGCCCCACCGTACCGATCTGCGGCTGCGAGAAAACCGCCGTCGGGATATTTTCATAGTCATAAGCCGTCGGATTGTCTTTGAAGGCCGTCTCCACGAAAGCGATAGCCTCGCGGATGGCGACCGGCGTCAGGTTCACGCGATTGGTGACATCGCCGATAGCGTAGATGTGCGAATGGCGGGTGCGGGAAAATTCATCGACCGGCACGGCGCCATGCACATCCGGCGTGATGCCGATGGCGTCGAGATTCAAACCCTCGGTCTTGGGCTTCCGGCCGGAGGCATAGAGCACCTGGTCGGCCAGCATGGTGGTGCCGTCATTGAGGCTGATTTCCATGCCTGTATCGGTCTTTTTCAGCGCCACCGGATCGATCTGGGTGCGCACCTTGATGCCGCGCAGGGCCATTTCGCTGGCCAGGTGATCGCGCACATCGTCATCGAAGCCGCGCAGGATCTTCTGGCCGCGATAGAGCAGAGTCACATCGACACCCAGACCGTGCATGATGCCGGCGAATTCAACGGCGATATAGCCCCCGCCGACAATGGCCAGCGATTTCGGCAATTCCGGCAGGTTGAACATCTCGTTCGAGGTCAGGCCATATTCGGCCACGCCGGGGCAGTGCTGCGGCAGGAAGGGCCAACCGCCAACCGCGATCAGGATTGTCTTTGCTGAAACAATGCGTTCGCCGCCCTGCTTCGTGGTCAGGGTGAGGTGATGCTCATCCTTGAAAGCGGCGTGGGCGGCGATGACCTCGACCCCGGCCTTGACCAGATTGGCGGTATAAATCTGCGACAGACGCGTCAGTTCGGCGTTGTTTGTGTCGCGGAATTTGTTCCAGTCGAAAACGCCGGTGCTGGCTTCGCTCCAGCCGAAACCCTGTGCGTAATGCACCTGCTCGGAAACCTCCGAGGCATAGACCATGAACTTCTTCGGCACACAGCCGCGCAGCACGCAGGTGCCGCCGGGGCGATCTTCCTCGGCGACAGCCACCTTAAGGCCCAGTTGCGCCGCCAGACGCGCCGCGCGCACCCCGCCGGAACCGGCGCCAATAACAAAGAGGTCGTAGTCGTACTTGGTCATATCGATACTTTCGCGCGGATGATCCGCTTTATTTTATAACCACGAACCACACGAACAGACACGAACAAGAAATCAGGGAACCATAAACTGAAATTCGGCGAAACCAATGAACATGAATAAACAAGAATGATTTGTATGACTTGAACGCCTTTGGCGTTCTATTCGTGTTCATTCGTGTGCATTCGTGGTTTCTTGTTCGTGCCTGTTCGTGTGGTTCGTGGTCAAACCTTCCAAATCCTACGGATACAGGACCATCACACCATCCGGCCCGCCGATCAGGGCGACATCCGCCAGATCGAGGAACAGGCCGTGATCGACCACGCCGGTCAGGGATTTCAGCTCACGCGCCAGTCCCGCCGGCTCCTGGATCGCCCCGCAAGCCACATCGAAGATAAGATTGCCGCCATCGGTAATCCAGTAGTCGTCACCTTTCTTCCTCACCTTCGGCATCATATTGATATCGAACTCGACCAATACATCCGAAATGCGGTTAACCGTCCCCTTCCAGGCGAAAGGCTCGACCTCGATCGGCAGCGGAAATTTGCCCAGCACAGGCACATTCTTGGCGGCGTCGGCGATGACGATGCACGAATTGGCCTGCTCCCAGGTCAGTTTCTCGCGCAGCAGGGCCGCACCGCCGCCCTTGATCAGCGCCAGGCCGGGACCGACTTCATCCGCACCATCAACACACAGGTCCAACATCCCGACATCATTGATATCCTTGATCACCAAGCCCAGGCTTTCAGCCAGTTGCGTCGTCTGGATCGAGGTCGAAACAAGGGTCAGTTTCATGCCGGCCTTGACCTTTTCCGCCAGTGCCCTGACGAACCAGGCCGCCGTCGAACCGGTGCCGAGGCCGACCTTCATGCCGTCCTTCACATAGTCTGCGGCCGCATCGCCGACCTGTTTTTTCTGTTCGTCAGCGGTCATTTTCTGGCTGCCTTTTCTGCTGCTTTTCTCTCGCGGAAGGCCGTCGCCCAGCCCGCCTTTTCAATCTGTTGCGCACGCTCGAAGGCCAGCGCGCCCGGCGCGACATCCGAGGTGATCACCGATCCTGAGCCGGTCATGGCGCCATCGCCCACCGTCACCGGCGCCACCAGAGAGGTATTGGAACCGATAAAGGCGCGCTCGCCAATGGTGGTCTTGTATTTGAAATAGCCATCATAATTGCAGAAAATGGTGCCAGCGCCGATATTGCTGCCCGCCCCCACGCTGCCGTCACCGAGATAGCTCAGATGGTTGGCCTTGGCGCCGTCTCCGATGGTCACGTTCTTCACCTCGACGAAATTGCCGATATGCACATCCCTGCCGATATCCGCGCCAGGCCGCAGACGGGCATAAGGACCGATCAAAGCGCCCTCGCCGACTTTGGCGCCTTCCAGATGCGAGAACGCGCGGATGACCGCCCCGGCCGCCACCGTCACGCCCTCGGCAAAAACGACATTGGGTTCGATGGTCACGCCCGGCGCGATCTGGGTATCATAAGAGAAGAAGACGGTTTCCGGCGCCGGCATATGGACACCATTGTCCATGAAAGCCTTGCGCACACCGTCCTGCCAGACCTTTTCGATCACCGCCAGTTCGGCCTGTGAATTGGCACCCAGCACTTCGTTTTCCCCCGCGAACGTGACACGCGGCTGCAAACCCCGCGCACGCGCAAGGCCAACAATATCGGTCAGGTAATATTCGCCCTTGGAATTTTCATTCTTCACCTCGGCCAGCAACGCGAACAGCAATTCGCGGTCACAGGCAATGACACCCGAATTACAGGCCTGGATCTTCAACTGCTCCGGCGTACATTCGCGCATTTCGATTATGGCATTGAGTTTGTCGTTATCCAGCACCAGCCGGCCATAGGCGGCGGAATCCTCTGCGATAAAGCCCAGCACCGCCATATCGGCTTCCAGCGCGAAGACAGGTTCCAGCACCTTGGCCGTCATCAGGGGGCTGTCGGCATAAGTGACGATGACCTTGCCATCGAACCCCGCCAGAGCCTCACGCGCCACATTGACCGCGTGCGCCGTGCCCTGCGGCGGGTCCTGCGTCACGACATTTTCCGCGCCGACACGCCTGGTCGCCGTCTCGCGCACCGCCGGGCTGTGGTTGCCGACCACCACGATCACCTTCTCGCACCCGACCTCACAGGCTGCATCGATGGCGCGATCGAGCATGGTCCGTCCGCCGATTCTGTGCAGCACCTTGGGGAGCGGACTTTTCATCCGTGTGCCCTGCCCTGCCGCCAGAATGACCGCCGCACGCCTTGTAACACTCATTTGACGACTCTTTTTTGTTTGCCTGTCAGGCCGATTTAGCCCAAAGCGAACCCGAACGAAACGACAAAACGGCTTTAGGTAAAATGAATCTCGACGGTTACATTCTGGCTTTCGATCTCGACGGCACGCTGGTGGACAGCGCCCCTGACATTATTAATGCCCTGAATGTGGTCCTCCAGGAACAGGGTGTGAAACCCTATCATCTCGATGACGCCCGTCCGCTGATCGGCCGCGGCGCCATGGAACTGCTGCGCCGCGCCTTCGCGCTTGCCGGCGCAACCCTGCCGGCGGATCAGGAAAAGCCCCTGCTTAACCGCCTGCTGGAGCATTATGAACAGCACATCAATGACCACAGCGTCATCTATGACGGCATGATCGAAGCCCTGGATACGCTCGAATCCGCCGGCGCGCGCTTCGCCGTCTGCACCAACAAGCACAATTACCTGGCGATCGAACTGATCAATAAACTTGGCCTGTCGCACCGCTTCGGCTCGATCAAGGGCGCGGACGTGGTGCCTCACAAGAAACCCGCCGCCGGTCACCTGCGCGCCTGTGTCGATGAAATGCACGGCGATATGTCAAAGGTCATCATGATCGGCGATTCCGAAACCGACTTTTTGACCGCGAAAGCGGCCGACGTGCCGTGCCTCCTGTTCACCCACGGCTACAGCGAACGTCCGCTGTCCGAATTGAACGCGGACGCCCTGCTCGATCACTTCCGCGATCTGCCGGCGGCGGTTCAGGCGTGCATAAAATAGAAAAGCCTCTTGCGCGGGCCGATCTAGCAGGCTAAGACGCCGCTCCCTGCATTGGTTCGGACGCGTAGCTCAGCGGGAGAGCATTCGCTTCACACGCGAAGGGTCACAGGTTCAATCCCTGTCGCGTCCACCACCCTTCGCCAAGGCTTCGGGTGGCAAGCCACCCGGAAGGCTTTCTCCGGCGAAGGCGTGTCCTCCGTAGCTTTAGCGAAGGAGGACGTTACATGCATTATGTTTACCTGATCCGCAGTCTGTCATCGCCTGATCAGACCTATGTCGGCCTTACTGATGATTTGAAACAACGCCTTGCCAAACATAATCGTGGCGGCTCGGCACACACGTCCAAATATCTGCCTTGGGAAATCGTAAGTTATCATGCTTTCGCGGATAAACAGCGCGCCGTGGATTTCGAGCAATATTTGAAATCCGGTTCCGGACGAGCATTTTCCAAAAAACGATTCTGGTGACAATGTACCGAATTGTCTCAAATCCCCCTGACCGCCCATAAGGCGGATCAATATGAATATCCGCATGGCCGCTGCGGCGGTCATGGCTTTCATCGATTTCCTTTATCAAGGCCAGGCCTCGCTCCTTTCCCACCAGTTCAAGCAACGCGTCGATCTTGGCTTCCTGCCGATCGCCGTTTTCCTTGGACGCCGGCGATCCGACATAGAGAAAATAGGCCAGCCCGACCACCTGCCACAGCAGTTGCAGGAACTCCGACTGCCAGTTCTCGAAGGTGTCACGCCCCATCTCGACCGCGTAAGCGGAAAACTGCGCCGCCTGATGATGGCTTTGCGCCTCGTCGACAAAAGCGTACCAGCCGAATACCCAGTGAAGTACAATCGAAACAGCGAAAAAGACCAATGTAATCCAGGCATAGGCATAACGGCGCAACATGTCGGTTTCCTTTGAAAAACCCAGCCGGAAGCCATCTGACGCGTAAAAAAATCAGAATACAATCCGCCTCAGGGCAAGGGCCGCGCCGCCACGCCCTCATTGGTCATCACCACCGGCCTGATACTGCCGTCGGCGCTGAAATACATCCGTTCTATGGCCAGTTCGCGGTGATTGCCGTCCGTCTCGTCCAGGCGCCGGCGATGATAAACGATATACCAGTCATCCGTGCCGGGAATGTTGACCACCGAATGATGTCCGGCCCCGCGCGCGATCCGCGTGTCCTGCTGCAAGATCGTGCCCTCGCTTTTGAAGGGGCCGAACGGCGAGGTGCTCCGGGCATAAGCCACGCGGTAGTCCGGCCCCGTCCATTCGCCTTCCGACCACATCAGGTAATAGACGCCCTTGCGCCTGATCATGAAGGAACCCTCGACATATTCGGGGTCGGGAGTGATTTCCTTGTAGGTTTCGCCATCGGGAAAGGGCACCACGCTCATCAGGTCCGGCGCCAGCTTCACCACATTACAGTGCTTCCAGCCGCCGTAATACATGTAATACTGACCGTCATCGTCGCGGAAAACCATCTGGTCGATCGGCTGGGCGCCATTATGGATACCGCCGATCAGGGGCTTGCCGAGCGCGTCCCTGAACGGCCCTTCCGGGTGATCGGAAACCGCCACGCCGATGCCGCCCAGTTCGCCTTCATGGACATCATTAGCACCAAAGAAAAGGTAATATTTGCCGTCCTTTTCAATGGCCGAGGGCGCCCATAAGGCATAGGCCGCCCAGCTTAGGTCCTTCACGTCCAGCACATGATCATGTTTTTGCCAATGCACCAGATCATCCGACGAAAAGGCATCCATGAAAGTCTGTTTCAAAAAGGGCGACCATATCCCCGGATTGGCGCGCAGGTCTTTCTGCGCCTCGCTCAGTTCGGCCGGCTCGGCGGGCATCGTCTCATCGGCGGAAAGCGTGGGATAGATCCAGTACTGATGATTGAAAATACGGATTTCCGGATCGGCATACGAACCCGGCACGATCGGATTGCCGGCGTGGGCCGGAAATACCGCCAACCCCCAGATTGCCAGGGTCATGAAAAGGGATTTGCGCATCTGTGATCCTCACTGTTTCCTCTAGGCTTCCTGCTGGTCCTCGCGCAGGATGCCTTCCAGTTCCTCGCGCGACAGCTTGGCGAAACTGATCATATCCGGCTCGCTCTCGAAGAACTCGAACGACCGCTTGAGCGTTTCGATGTCGTGATTGCGGAATTTCTTCGCCTTGCGCTCGATATCGGCCTTCGGATACCCCAGCGCGATCAGGGCGTCCCGCGCCATGGTCAGCGACGAATCGAGCAGTTCGCGGTGATAATAATCCGCGCCCGCCTGATCCAGTTCGTAGGCATGACGGCGATTGCGCGCCCTGGCGAAAACCTTGAGCCGCGGGAAATTCTGCTTGCTCAGCTTGACGATCTCGACGGCGCTGTCGGCGTCATCGACAGCCACCACCAGCATCCGCGCTTCTCCGGCCCCGGCTGAGCGCAGAAGGTCCAGACGCGTGGCATCGCCGAAATAAGCCTTGGAGCCGAACTTGCGCAGCAATTCGACCTGTTCCGGACTTTTTTCCAGAACGGTCACCTGCACCCCCTGACTGACCATGAAGCGGCCGACAATCTGACCGAAACGGCCGAATCCGGCGATGATCACCGGATTGTTTTCGTCGATCTCATCGTAATTGCGTTCCGGCAACTGGCTCATGAACATCGGCTGGATGTATTTGCCATAGGCGGCGATCAGGATCGGCGTCAGGGCGATGGACAGCGCCACCAGCAGGACGAGGAATTTCTGGATATCCGGATCGATGATGCGCATTCCGCCGATCAGTTGCAGCAGCACGAAGGCGAATTCCCCGCCCTGGCACAGCCCGAAAGCCAGCCCCAGAGCGGGCGCCGTATCCAGTTTGAAAACACGGCCCAGACCGAACAGCACAAGCCCTTTCACCACCATGACGCAAACCACGGCGGCGATCAGCCCCACCGGATGCGCCGCCAGCACGGTGAAATCCATGCCCATGCCGACACTGATAAAGAACAGGCCCAGCAGCAGGCCCTTGAACGGTTCGATATCGGTTTCGATGGTGCGGCGGTATTCCGAATTGGCCAGAACCACCCCGGCGATAAAGGCCCCCAGGGCCGGTGACACGCCCACCAGTTCCATCAGTATGGTGACGCCGATAACCAGGGCCAGCGAAGCGGCGGTGAAGACCTCACGCAGATTGGCGCGGGCGATGGCGCCGAAAACATAACGCGACAGATACTTGCCGCTGAAAATGACCGCCGCGATAACCGCCACCACCGCGACCGGCTGCAGCCAGGCCGGCCAATGGGCGATCAGGCTGGCGGTAGTTTCGCCATCCACCGGCAAAACACTGAGATGCAGGCTGGAGGCCAAAAGCGGAATAATGATCAGGATCGGAATGACGGCGATATCCTGAAACAGCAGGATGGCGAATGAGGTTTCCCCGACCTGCGTATGGGTCAGGTTCTTTTCCCGCAACATCTGCATGACCAGGGCCGTGGAGGACAGCGCCAGCGCCATGCCGACGGCCAGCGACGCCTGCCACGAATGGCCGAGCAGGACGCCGGTCACCATCAGGGCCACGGCGGTCAGAGCCACCTGCAAGCCGCCCAGCCCGACGATCTGCCGGCGCAGGCGCCACAGAATGGCCGGCTCCAGTTCCATGCCGATCAGGAACATCATCATGATCACGCCGAATTCGGCAAAGTGCATGACCTTTTCCGCCTCGCCGATCAGGCCGAGCACGAAGGGGCCGATGATGATGCCCGCAATCAGATAACCGAGCACCGAACCGAGCTTGAAGCGCTGCGCCAGCGGCACGACCACGCAGCCCGCCAGCAGGAAGACGAACACATTGAGTAACAGGTGAATGTCCATGGCGCGCCCTCAGAATCTGCAAGGTCCACTATTCAGGAAACCACCCCGGTATGGCAAGGCTTAAGTCCTTGCGGATCATCGCTTGTCCTGCCAGAATATTGGCATGACCGATCATTTTTCCGATGTCGCCAAACAGTATGCCGAAGCTCGCCCGACCTATCCGGCGGCGCTGTTTGACTGGCTGGCCGACGCAGCGCCCGCCCGCGACCTGGCCTGGGACGCCGGCGCCGGTTCGGGACAGGCGTCGCTAGCCCTGGCGGAACGGTTCGCGCGGATCCAGGCCAGCGATATCAGCGCCGCGCAACTGGCCTCCATGCCGCCGCACGCGCATATCGCCACGCATGTCGGCGACACAAGCGGCCTGCCGGATAGCGCCGCCGATCTGGTGACCGTGGCCCAGGCCCTGCACTGGTTCGATCTCGACGCCTTCTATGCCGAGGTCCGGCGTGTGCTGAAACCGGGTGGCGTCATCGCCGTCTGGAGTTACGGCCTTCTGCGCACGGATGACGATGCCCTGACCGCCGCCGTCGACCATCTGCATAACGATATCGTCGGCCCTTACTGGCCCCCGGAACGCCATGATGTCGAAAACGGCTATGCCAACCTCACCTTCCCCTTTGCCCGGATCGACATCCCTGCTTTTCAAATGACGGCGCAATGGGACCTGCATCGCCTGCTCGGTTATTTCCGTAGCTGGTCGGCGACGGCGCGCATGGAAAAAGCGACCGGCGAAAACCCGATCGACGGCTATGCGCCGGTATTGCAGGCACTGTGGGGGGATCCCCGCCAGCCGCGTAACCTCGCCTGGCCATTGATGGTCAGAGCCGGCAAGGTCGCATCTTGACACCCTCCCCCGGCATAGGTTCAACTGAAACCATGCCTTCTAACCTCCCCCCTCCGCTTTTCGATTTCACCGAAGGCCTCTCGCCGCTCGTCATCGCCGCGCCGCATGTCGGCACCTATATTCCGCCCGATATCGCCGCCAGGCTCAATGATACCGGCCGGGCCGTGCGCGAAACCGATTTCCACGTCCATCGCCTGTTCGATTTCGCCCGCGAACTGGGCGCGACAACGCTCTGGGCCACCCATTCGCGCTATGTCGTCGATCTCAACCGTGATCCGGCCGGCGCCAGTCTTTACCCCGGCAAGTTCGAGACGGGCCTGTGTCCGGTCAGCGACTTCGACCGGAACCCGATTTATCCGGAAGGTTATGAACCTGACGCCACCGAGATAGAATCCCGCCGCGACACCTATTGGCGGCCCTATCACGACCGGCTGAAAAGCGCGCTTGAAACAACCGTCGCCCGCCACGGCAAGGCGCTGCTGATCGACGCCCATTCGATCCGCGCGGTGATCCCCAGCCTGTTCGAGGGCCGCCTGCCCGACCTCAATTTCGGCACCGACAGCGGCGCCACCCTGCGCGGAAACACGCTTAAAGCGTTACAGGATTGGCGCACAAAAACAGAGACTTACAGCCATGTGCTCGATGGCCGCTTCAAGGGCGGATACACCACGCGCCATTACGGCGCCCTATCTGAACAGATTCAGGCCCTTCAGATAGAGATTGTTCAAGACACTTACCTAGACTCCACGTCCCCGCACCTGTATGACGCCGGGATCGCCGCCCCCTTGAGTCAAACCCTGCGCCCGCTGGTGGAGTCACTCGTCGCGGCCTTATAGCGAGGTATCCATGACCGCTTTTCACCAAATCACTGCCGAAGGCCCCAACGGGCGCGGCAATATCATCGACGGCGCGGGATATGCCAAATCCCTGCGCGACCGCCTGGCCGTCCACGTCACCCATCTGAAAACGGCGCATGGCCTGACGCCCTGCCTGACCGTGGTGATCGTCGGTGAAGACCCGGCCAGCCAGGTTTACGTCAGGTCGAAGGGCGAGATGACCCAGGCCATCGGCATGGAATCGCGCACCATCCGCCTGCCCGACACCACCTCCGAAGACGAACTGCTGAAAATCATCGACGATCTCAACCGCGATCCGGTGGTCAATGGCATTCTGGTGCAACTGCCCCTGCCGAAGCATATGTCGTCGCTGAAGGTGATCGACGCCATTGATCCGGACAAGGATGTCGACGGTTTCCATGTCATCAATGCCGGCAAGCTGGCGGTCGGCCTCGACGGCATCGTGCCCTGCACGCCGCTCGGTTCGCTGATGCTGCTGAAGGACGCCGCTCTGGCCCATGGCGATACGCTGACCGGCAAGAACGCCGTTATCGTCGGCCGCTCGAACATCGTCGGCAAGCCGATGGCGCAACTGCTGCTCAATCAGGACTGCACGGTCACCATCGCACACTCGAAGACGAAGAACCTGGCCGATGTCTGCCGCGCCGCCGATATCCTGGTGGCCGCCGTCGGCCGTCCGAAATTCATCGCCGGCGACTGGGTGAAGGACGGAGCCTATGTGATCGATGTCGGCATCAACCGCATTGAAATCGATGGCAAAGGCAAACTGGTCGGTGATGTCGATTTCGACGGCGCGAAAGAACGGGCGCTTGCCATCACGCCGGTGCCGAAGGGCGTCGGCCCGATGACCATCGCCTGTTTGCTCAACAACACGATCAAGGCCTTCTGCCTACAAAACAAGCTGCCGGTGCCGGAAGGCGTGTAACGCATACCAGGAAGGCCCCCTCACCCGGCCTTCGCCCCCTCCGGGAGAGGGGAAACTAAAACCCCCTCGCCCCGTTTGCGGGGAGAGGATTGGGGTGAGGGGCTTCTTTCTGGATAAAACAACATGACCCAAAGCGTTGTCATAATCGGCGCCGGCCATGCCGGCGGGTCGGCGGCGGGTTTCCTGCGCCAATACGGCTTTGAAGGCCATATCACCCTGGTCGGGGCCGAACCCTATCTGCCTTATCAGCGTCCGCCGCTGTCCAAGGCCTGGCTCAAGGGTGAAGCCTCGCTCGATGATCTCTATCTGCGCGGCGATACTTTCTATGCCGATCAAAACATCGATGCCCACGTCAATACGCAAGCCCTGTCGATCGATCGCGCCGGCAGGACCGTTACCCTGCCGGGCGGCATCGTTCTGCCCTACACGCATCTGATCATCGCCACCGGCTCGAAGGCGCGCCCCTTCCCTGTCCCCGGCGCCGACCGTGTGCCGCACCATCTGCTGCGCACGCTCGATGACGCCGAGGCGCTGAAAAACGCCCTCCAGCCCGGTCACCGCATCGGCCTGATCGGCGCGGGTTATGTCGGCCTCGAAGTCGCCGCCTCCGCCCGTCATCTCGGCTGCGAGGTCACCGTCTTCGAGCGCGAAAGCCGCATCCTGTCACGCGTCGCCTCTCAAGCCTTGTCGGACTTTTTCACCGACATGCACAAAGGCCGGGGCGTCGGGATCATTACCGGGGCCGCCATTACCGCGCTGTCCCTTGGGGATGGCGACCAAAAGGTCGTCCACCTCGCCGATGGCCGCACGCACGCCTTCGATCTGCTGCTGGTCGGAATCGGCGCGCTGGCCAATGACGATCTGGCGCAAGCGGCTGGCCTTGCGTGCGTCACTTTGGGTTCGGGGGGCATCATCGTCGATAATGAGGCGCGCACCAGCGATCCGGACATTTTCGCCATTGGTGATGTCACCTCGCGTACGCTTCCCGTCTATGACGGCCGTTTCCGTCTTGAAAGCGTGCCCAATGCGCTCGAACAGGCCAAACAGGCCGCCGCCGCCATCACCGGTTATAAGCCGCCAGTGATCGAGACGCCATGGTTCTGGTCGGATCAGTATGAATTCAAGTTGCAGATCGCCGGGCTGCTGTGCCCCGATTGCCGCGCCGTTGTCCGCGGCGACCCCGCCAGCGGCGCGTTCAGCGTGTTTCACATTGACGCGGCGGGCCGCCTGATGACCGCCGAATGTGTCAGCAAACCCGCCGATTTCATGGCCGCCAAGCTGTTGATAGCCAAGGGGATTACCCTCGATGACGCCATTGCCGACCCGGATGTGCCGCTCAAGCCCTATTTGCAAAAGTAACGATGCGGCGGCGCACAATTTGAAGTGACAATCGCCGCCATTTGCGCTTAGGTCAGGGCACAATCACACCTCCAAAAAGAGGATTCGATGCCTGCTTCCCCTAAAGTCTTTCCCGACGCCAGAACCGCCCTTGAAGGCCTGGCCTTCGACGGCATGACCGTCATGTCCGGCGGTTTCGGCCTGTGCGGCATTCCCGAAAACCTGATCGCCGCCCTGCGCGATTCCGGCGTCACCGGCCTGACCGTTATCTCCAACAATGCCGGCGTCGATGGCTTCGGCCTCGGCCAGTTGCTGACCTCGCGGCAGATCAAAAAGATGATCTCTTCCTATGTCGGGGAAAACAAGGAGTTCGAGCGGCAATTCCTCGCCGGCGAGCTGGAACTGGAATTCAATCCGCAAGGCACGCTGGCCGAACGCATCCGCGCCGGCGGAGCGGGCATCCCCGGCTTCTATACCGCCACCGGCGTCGGGACGATCGTGGCCGAGGGCAAGGAAATCAAGACCTTCAATGGCCGCGACTATGTGCTGGAAACCAGCCTCGTCGCCGACCTCAGCATCATCAAGGCGTGGAAGGGCGATGCGCGCGGCAATCTGATCTTCCGCAAGACGGCGCGCAATTTCAATCCGATGATGGCCACCGCCGGCAAGGTCTGCATCGCCGAGGTCGAGGAAATCGTGCCGGTCGGATCGCTCGATCCGGACAAGATCCATACCCCCGGCATCTATGTCGACCGCATCGTGCAGGGCACGTTTGAAAAGCGCATCGAGCAGCGCACCCTCCGTCAGAAGGAACCCGTTTAATGCCCTGGACCAGAGACGACCTCGCGGCCCGCGCGGCGAAAGAACTGAAGGACGGCTTCTACGTCAATCTCGGCATCGGCATCCCGACGCTTGTGGCCAACCATATTCCCGAAGGCATGACGGTCACCCTGCAATCGGAAAACGGCATGCTCGGCATGGGTCCCTTCCCGACCGAGGATGAAATCGACGCCGATCTGATCAACGCCGGCAAGCAGACCATCACCGAACTGGACGAGACGAGCTATTTCTCCTCATCGGATTCATTCGCCATGATCCGAGGCGGCCATATCAACCTGACCATTCTGGGCGCCATGGAAGTGGCCGAAAACGGCGACATCGCCAACTGGATGATCCCCGGCAAGCTGGTCAAGGGCATGGGCGGCGCCATGGATCTGGTGGCCGGCGTCAAGCGCGTGGTCGTGGTCATGGATCACGCCAACAAGCACGGCGAATCCAAGGTGCTGAAGGCCTGCACCCTGCCGCTCACCGGCACCCGTGTGGTCAACCTGATCATCACCAATCTCGGCGTCTTCGAGGTCAAGCCCGACGGATCCGGCCTGCGCCTGATCGAACTGGCGCCGGATGTGACGCTGGAAGAGATCGCGGAAAAGACCGAAGCCGCCTACGAAGTGGCGCTTTAGGCAAGGTTTTTATCCACAGATTGCACAGATTAACACAGATTATCTGAGCCATATCGTCACTGCTAGAGATGATAAAAAGGGCGGCCTGTTGGGCCGCCTAATCTGTGCAATCTGTGGATAAACCTTCTTATAATCCCTCAACCTTCTGGGTCGCCGAAGGCTTGGCCATCTCCATCGGCGCCGCCGTTTGAGCATAATTGGCCAGGGCCTCCTCGCTGAAATCGATCAGCCCGGTAACCACCTGCGTGGTGGCCTGATTATAGCCATCCGCCAGCAGGGACATGTCGCTCTTGCGCACGGCGATATCGGCGCTGATGAACTTCTGTCCGACCACCAGCCTGTCCGACATACGGATCAGGCGGGCGTCCAGCGCCACCGAAACCGTTGGCCGCTTGCGTCTGTAATCCACCTCGAACCTGCGCACGCTGATATCAAGGCGGAAACCGGCCGCCGTCGGTCCCCGCGGTTCCAGCGTCACCGTCTGGCCGCCACGCGCGAAACCGGTGGAAACCGCGTCCCTGAACAGTCCGGACGCGGATGACGTCCAGCGCGCTTCCGCGATATAGGACGCCTGACTGCCCTCCACCGTCATAATGCGGTCGCCGGCGCTGTCCTGTGGGAAGGTCATCGTGCCGAAAACAATCCCCGTGGGGGACGTGCCCACCGCGCGGCCGGCCGTTCCGGCGGCTTCGGCCTTCTGCTCCACCAGTTCCGGCGTATAGCCGAAGCGGTAAAGCTGAGCCGGCTTGGTTTTCGGCAACAGGGTCACGCAACCGGTGAGCGCGAGCGCCGCACCCAGCACCACGGCAACCTTGAGGGGTTTCATAAGCGCTCTCATTGGCTCACCTTTCTTTCCTTGGCGACAGGCTTGTTGATCAGGCCCTGCGGACTGGCCTGCACGGAATCGACGAGATCCTTCACCGATTCCGAGGCGTCATTGAGGTTGCGCAGGCTTTCCTGCAATTCCGGCAGGGTCGATGTGTTCAGTTGATCCGCCGGCGCTTTCATGGCGTCGGCCAGGCCCGCCACATGGTCGGCGGCATCGGCCAGCTTTTTCGTGGCGGCGTTGATCTGCTCCAGCGTTTGCGGCAGCTTTTCCGACGCCACGCCATTGGTCGAATTGGCCAGTTTCGTCACCGCATCGGCCGCCTCGCCGGCGCTGACGATCGCGGCATGGGCGTCATCGATCATCTGCTCGCGGCCTTTGAGCTGCGCGGTAATGGCTTCGAGATTGTTCAGGCTGTCCGAGAAGGTCTTGATGTTCTGATCGGACAGCAGCCGGTTGACGCGGTTCAGGCTCTCATAGGTGTTTTCGATCACCGAACCGGACCCCGATAGCAGCTTCGAGAGCGCGCTTTCCTGGCTGTGGATCAGCGGCGGCGGCGCGCCCGGCTTGTGCTTGAGCAGCGGCGCATTGGCCGAACCGGGTGAAATCTGCATGTAGAACAGGCCGGTAATGCCCTGCGGCTCCAGCGAAGCGACGGAATCGACGCGCACCGGTGTATTCTCATCGAGCTGGACCGTGGCTATGACCTGGTGGGTATTGGCGTTGCCGAGCCGCAGGCCTGTCACCTCCCCGACCTTGATGCCGTTGAAATGGACTTCCGCCCCCTTGGTCAGGCCGTCGACCGGCGTATTGAACTCGACCTCATAGGTGCCGAAGCTCTTGTTGAAATCGAACTGGATGAACCAGAAGGCGAAGACCAGCAGCACAAGTGCCAGGGCAAATGTGGCGAAACCGACCAGAGCATAATGGGCTTGACGTTCCATATCGTGTTCCTAATCCTTCACCCGCCCGCGCGGACCGTGGAAATATTCGTGTATCCACGGATGCGTGGACTTTTCCAGTTGGGAGACAGGCCCCTTCTCCACCACATGCCGATCCGCCAGCACGGCGATTTCGTCACAGATGGCGTAGAGACTATCAAGATCGTGGGTAATCATAAAGACCGTCAGATCCAGGCTGCTCGCCAGTTCGCTGATCAGCGTATCGAAGGCCGCCGCGCCGATCGGATCGAGGCCCGCGGTCGGTTCATCGAGAAACAGCAGTTGCGCATCGAGCGCCAAAGCCCGCGCCAGGGCCGTCCGCTTGATCATGCCGCCGGAAAGTTCCGAAGGTGCCAAATCGGCAGCGGTCAGCGGCAGGCCGGCCATCGACATCTTCAGCAAGGCCACGGCGCGCGCCTCGCGGCGACTCAGGCGGGTGAATTCCATCATCGGCGCCATGATGTTTTCCGCCACGGTCAGGGTGGAAAACAGCGCCCCGCTCTGGAACAGCACACCGGTCTTGGCCTGAATCTGCCGGGTCGTATTGTCATCGCCTTCGTAAAGACGGTGGCCGAAAATATGGATATCGCCGGAAGTCGGCTTCTGCAGGCCGAGGATCGAGCGCAGCAGCACCGTCTTGCCGGAGCCGGAGCCGCCGACAATACCCAGTATTTCCCCGCGCTTGACGGTCAGGTCGAGGTTTTCATGCACCACATTGCTGCCGAACCTGTTGTTCAGGCCGGTGATCACGATCGGATCGGCGTTTTCATCGGCCAGCGGCGCCAGGACTTTTCTCTTCATCAGAACACGAACCCATTGAAGAGCATGGCGAAGATGGCGTCGATCATGAAAATCAGGAAGATCGACTGCACCACGGCCTTGGTCACCTGACGGCCGAGGCTGATAACATCGTCCTTGACCGACATGCCGAGACGGCAGCCGACGATGGCGATGGTGATGGCGAAAACCGGCGTACGGATCATGCCGACGAACAGATTGACGGTCGGCACATAATCGTAAAGCCTTTGAACGAAATACTGCGGCCCCAGCCCCAGCGAACCCCAGATGGCCAGCGACCCACCGAACATGCCGGCCAGGGCGCCGATGAAGGTCACCAGCGGCGTCATGATGACCAGCGCCACGACGCGCGGCACCACCAGCGCCTCATAGGGATCGATCCCCATGACCCGCATGGCGTCGATTTCCTGGTTCATCTTCATCGAGCCGATCTCGGCGGCGAATCCCGAAGCCGAGCGGCCGGCGATCAGCACGGCGGCAATCACCGGCGCGAACTCCCGCATGACGCCGATGGAAACGAAATCGATGGAGAATACCGCCCCGCCATAGGCTTTCAGCGACAGCACCATCAGGAAGGCCAGCACCGCGCCCACGAACATGTTGGTAATGGCGACAATCGGCAGGGCCTCAAGCCCGGCGCGTTGCATGATGTTGAACAGGGGCGCCCAGCGCACGCGCGACGGCTTTACGATGGACAGCATGATCAGCGTCATGACATGTCCCATGAAAACCGACTGGGCGACAAAGCCGCGCCAGAAACCCGACATCAGCCGGCCGAGATGGACCAACACATAATAGACCGGATGCAGCCAGAACTTGCGCACTTCCGGATGTTCACGCGTATAGGTATCCATGTTCGGACGATTGGCCCCGACCAGGGCATAAAGACGCGTATAGGCCTCATTGCCGGGGAATATCTCGCCGTCGAGCCTGTCATCCAGCCCGTAATGCAACGCGAAAGCGCCGGCGCTGTCCAGCGCTTCCAGGCCATCGGTCGTCACCCGCACCTTGTCATAGCGCTTCAGGGCCGCCTGCATCCGGCCTGCGATGCCTTCCAGGCGCGTGATGATCCAGTGACCGCTGAGATTGAGCACGGCGACATCGCCGCCGCCTTTCGCGGGCGGCGTGACGGTAAACTCAGCCTTGATCGGTTTGGAGGTGGCCCTGTTCATTCTGACTTATGAAGCACTTCGTTCTGATCGCGTGAATGCCGATCATAGATGCCGCTTATTGATAAAATGGCAATAGTGAACACGAAAAAACCGTACAGGCCCGTTCACTTTTATGCAGACTGTGTTTCGTCCCGTGGCAACCGCACCCGGTAAATCCCTTTGAATCCTTCCGGTTCTATGGGCTTTCCCTTACGTAAAACCTCCAGCCTGCCCTGACGCGCCAGGCCGATAATAACGGCGCGCACCTTCGGCAATTCGCGCCGCCAGTTGATGGCGTCTATTGCCTTGGCCACCTGATTGGGGCTAATGGATTCTCCTTTTCGCACCTGCGATAAAAGATCGAACAACGTCTCTTCGACGTGTTGGGACATGGGTATTTCTCCGGAGTACGATAAATGAGCGCCGACGCCAGCCAGTATGAAAAAATAACCGAAGGCGAATTTGCCGGCTGGGTGGTTGCGCCCGAAAGCGACACCTTCAACGGCCTGGTCGGTCCCTATTACTACCAGTCGGACGATCCCGCCAACGTCAAAGTGGCCTTCAAGGCGGAAAAGCGCCATCTCAACGGCGGCGGCACGGTGCATGGCGGCTGCCTGCTGACCCTGGCCGATACCTCCCTATTCATTTTCGCTCTGCCCCATCTGGGCGATGGCGGCGCGGTGACCCTGCAACTGGACTCGCAATTCCAAAGCCCCGGCCGCGAGGGCGACATCATCGTGGCGACCGGCGAGATTACCCGCGCCGGCAAGTCGGTTATTTTCGGCCGCGGCCAGTTGACCTGCGGCGACCGTATCCTGCTGAGCTATTCCGGCATCATGTCACGCATTGGCGCCAAGCCGTCCGGGGATGCCTGACCCGGGCCTGTGCGCGTGTTATCTGTCGTAAGGATGAATCCACAGATTGCACAAACACTAACGCCTGCAATCAATCTACAATCCATACACCGCATTCGGCAGAGCGCCGACCACCGCCGCCGACAGACAAGTGGCCAGGAAGGCCGCCGCCAGTCCCTTCCAGATCAGGCTGATGATCTCTCCCCGCCGGTCCGGCATCAGCGCGCCGAAACCGGCCACGGTAATCCCGACCGAACCGATATTGGCGAAACCGCAAGTGGCGTAAGTTAAAAGGATACGCGTACGCGGCGTCATATCGGCCAAGGGAATCGCCGCCAGTTTCAGGAAGGCGACAAACTCCGTCAACACCATCTTGATGCCGAGGATTTCCCCACCCTTCGCCGCCTCGTTCCACGGCACGCCGATCAGCCAGGCCAGCGGCGTGAAAAGCACCCCCAGTATGCGCTCGACCGTCACCGGTTGACCAGCGATCGGCGAAATGACGCCCAGAATGGCGTTGGCCAGCGCTGCCAGCGCCACCATGACCACCAGTATGGCGGCGATATTGATGGCAACGGCCATGCCATCCACCGTGCCTTTGGAAACGGCGTCGATGGCGGAATCGTATTTCAGCGCGCTGCCGTAATCGAGCTTTTCGATCTTGTGATCGATCAGGTCGGGCACGATGATCCGCGCCAGCAACACGCCCGCCGGCGCCGAGACAACCGCCGCCGCCAATATATGACCGGCGGCGTCAGGCAGGACGTTTTGCAGGATCAGCACATAGGCCACCATGGTCGAACCGGCGACATTGGCCATGCCGACCACCACCAGCACGAACAACTCCGAACGCGTCAGTTTGTCGAGATAAGCCTTGATGATGATCAGGCTCTCGACATTGCCGACGAAAATGCCCGACGCCACGCCCAGCGACGTGGCGCCACCCAGTCCGATCGTCTTTTCAAACACATAACCAAAGGCGCGGATAACGATCTTGAGCACACCGACATGCCATAGCAGCGCCGACAGCGCCGAAATCACCAGGATCAGCGGCAGGACCTTGAGCGCGAAGACGAACAAAGCGCCGGAATTGGTCACCTGATAAGGCTGGTCGCCGCCGCCCATATAGCCGAAGACGAACTGCATCCCCTGATCGGTGGCGTCGGAAAGCGCGCTCATGCCGTTGGCAATGCCGCCCAGCATGACGTGCGATTGCGGTATGGCGAACAGGGCCAGGATCAGTACGACCTGAATGGCGATGGCGCCGATGGCCAGACGAACCGGAAACTTGCGCCGGTTTTCCGACAGCCCCCAGCAAAACAGAATGATGACGGCAATGCCAAACAGGCTTTGCAGGTTTTCCAGGCCGTAACGAAAAGGCAAGTCAGGCTCCATTGGCATATAAAGCTTCCGGATATAGCCATGAAACCCACAAGATTTGTGACAGCCGGATTTATCGCCATCTTTACAAATCTCAACGAATAGTGATCAGTCAGGGACAACAAAGCCGTTTAGAGTCTTCCGCGCACTCTGACAGAAAGACATGCCGACATGAGCCTGGCCGCTGGGCAAAGCACGCCCCAGAACGATGCGACCACCCGCCACCTGCTGGTGGTCGATGACGATGACCGCATCCGCACCCTGCTGAAGGAATTCCTGAGCCGCCAGGGTTTCCGCGTCACCGCCGCCGCCCATGCCGATGCCGCCAAGCGGATGCTGCAACTGCTCGATTTCGACCTGCTGATCCTCGACGTGATGATGCCGGGCGAGGACGGTTTTTCCCTGTCGAAATGGGTGCGCGCCAATTCCAACGTACCCATTTTAATCCTGACGGCGCGCGGCCTCCCGGACGACCGGATCATGGGTCTTTCCATCGGCGCCGACGATTACCTCTCCAAACCGTTCGAGCCTCAGGAACTGCTGCTGCGCATCGAGGCCATCCTGCGCCGTACCGGCGTCAAGCCCGCCCTGCCGAAATCGATCAACATGGGGCCGTTCAGCTTCGATCTGGAGCGTTCCGAGCTAAGCAAGAACGGTGCGCAGGTCCGCCTGACCGAAGCCGAATCGCAACTGCTGAAATACCTTGCCGAACGCGCCAATGTGCCGGTCGATCGCATGGACCTGGCCAAGGACAGCGTGGACACCACCGGTCGCGCCGTCGATGTCCAGGTCACCCGCCTGCGCCGCAAGATCGAGCAGGACCCCAAGAATCCGCGTTATCTGCAAACCGTGCGCGGCAAGGGCTATATGCTGGCCCCGGATTAACCGATGGCCGCTTCAAAGCGAAAACTACCCAGGATCAGATTCTGGCCCGCCGTCCTGAAACGCAACTTCCCGCGCACCCTGATGGCGCGCGTCCTGCTGATCATCGTCCTGCCGATCGCCATCATGCAGATCGCCGTCACCTGGGTCTTCTTCGACAAGCACTGGGAAACGGTCACCGCCAAGCTTTCGGAAGGCCTGGCCGGCGATATCGCCTGGGCCGTGCGCGCCTATGAGGAAAACCCGACCCCGACCAACCTCCGCCAGATCAGCGATCAGGCGGAAAAGAGCATGCAGTTGTCGATCAGCCTGAGAAAAGGCGACAAGCTGCCCCTCCACCGCCGGGAATCGATCTTCCTGGCGCTCAATCGCACCATAGACAAGGCTTTGGGCGACCAGTTGGAGGAAGTCTACTGGTTCGACACCACCAAATATCCCGGCTTTGTCGATATCCGCGTGCAGGTCGATCAGGGCGTGCTGCGTTTTATCGCCCCGAAGGACCGCGCCTTCGCCACCACCGGCTATATCTTCATCTTCTGGATGCTCGGTGCCACCATCATCCTGACCACCATCGCCATGCTGTTCATCCGCAATCAGGTGCGCGCCATCGAACGCCTGTCGCAGGCCGCCGAACGCTTCGGCCGCGGGGAAGAAGATGTCGGCTTCAAACCCTATGGCGCCACCGAGGTCAGGGCCGCCGCCGAAGCCTTCCTCAAGATGAAGGCGCGCATCCAGCGCCAGATCGAACAGCGCACCACCCTGCTCGCCTCGGTCAGTCACGACCTGCGCACGCCGCTGACCCGCCTCAAGCTCGAACTGGCCATGGGCGAGCAGGACGAGGCCAATACGCGCATGAAGCAGGACGTTTCCGAAATGGCCTACATGATCGACGAATATCTGGCCTTCGCGCGCGGCGAAATGGCCGAGAATATCGACAATGTGTCAGTGCGCGCCCTGATGGATACGGTGACCAACAGCGTGGCCCGCGCCGGCCACAAGCTGCAAACCGAGCGTCTGGCCGAAGACCTGCGCGTCAATATCCGTGAACTGGCGGTCCAGCGCGCCCTGACCAACCTGGTCATGAACGGCTTCCATTATGGCAAGCATGTCCGTTTCCATGCCGAGATCATCGCCGGGGAAAGGCTGCTGCTGATCATCGATGACGACGGTCCCGGCATCGTCCCGGAAAAACGCGAGGAAGCCTTCAAGCCGTTTTCCCGGCTGGACGATTCACGCAACCAGAATATCAAGGGCGTGGGCCTGGGCCTGGCCATTGCGCGGGATATCGTCCGCAGCCATGGCGGCGACCTGACGCTCGATACCAGCCCGCAGGGTGGCCTGCGCGCCGTGATCAGTCTGCCGGTTTCTCAAGGGTGACCCTGCGCAGAGTCGTTTTTGGACCACGAACCACACGAACGGACACGAACAAGAAATCAGGGCAAACACGAATTTACACGAGTAGAATTAGCTTGTTTCTGTGCTTCGCTTTAAAAGTTTGCGCGAACAAAGCTCGCAATTCATTCATAGTTCCAAGAGCCTAAACGTTCGTGTCCGTTCGTGTGGTTCGTGGTTTCATTTTACTCATATTGCTCACACGGCCACCTCTACCAGTTCCCGCGCCACGGCCTCCGCGATCTTGATGCCGTCGATGGCGGCCGAGAGAATGCCCCCGGCATAGCCCGCGCCCTCACCCGCCGGATAAAGGCCCTGCGTGTTCAGGCTTTGCAGATCCTTGCCGCGCGTGATGCGGATAGGCGACGAGGTGCGCGTCTCCACACCGGTCATCATCGCGTCCGGATGATCATAGCGCCTGATCTGGCGGCCAAAGACCGGCAACGCCTCGCGCATGGCTTCAATCGCAAAACCGGGCAGACATTCACTGAGGTCGGTCAGATGAACGCCGGGCTTATACGATGGCAGCACCTCGCCAAATTCAGTCGAGGCGCGCCCCGCCAGGAAATCACCCACCTTCTGCCCCGGCGCCTTGTAATCCGAGCCGCCAGCGACAAAGGCCAGCGATTCCAGCCGGCGCTGCAATTCGATCCCCGCCAGCGGATGGCCCGGATAATCGCGCTCCGGATCGATACCGACGACAAAGCCGGCATTGGCGTTGAATTCCTTGCGCGAATACTGGCTCATGCCGTTGGTGACCACCCGGCCCGGCTCCGAAGTCGCCGCGACGACACGCCCGCCGGGGCACATGCAGAAACTGTAGACAGTGCGGCCATTCCGGCAATGATGCGACAGACTGTAGGCCGCCGCCCCCAGGTCGGGATGGCCGGCGCAGTTGCCGAACCGCGCCTGATCGATCCACGATTGCGGATGCTCGATGCGCACGCCGATGGAAAAGGGCTTGGCCTCGATAAATACTCCACGGTCGTGCAGCATTGAGAAGGTATCGCGCGCGCTGTGGCCGACGGCCAGCACCACCTGATCGGCCTCCAGATAGCCGCCATCCTGCAGATGCAGACCGCGCACCCGGCGAACGCCATCCGGCCCGGTCACGATGTCGATATCCGTGACCCGCGTCTGCCAGCGGTATTCGCCGCCAAGGTCCTCGATTGTCCGGCGCATATGCTCGACCATAGACACCAGCCGGAAGGTGCCGATATGCGGATGCGCCTCCGTCAGGATTTCCGGCGGCGCGCCCGCCTTGACGAATTCAGTCAGCACCTTGCGGCCGAGATGGCGGGGGTCCTTGATCTGGCTGTAGAGCTTGCCGTCGGAAAAGGTGCCCGCCCCGCCTTCGCCGAACTGGACATTGGATTCCGGATTGAGTTCACTGCGCCGCCACAGGCCCCATGTATCCTTCGTACGCTCGCGCACCACCTTGCCGCGTTCGAGGATGACCGGCTTCAGCCCCATCTGCGCCAAGATCAGCGCCGCGAACAGGCCGCAAGGCCCCGCGCCGATCACCACCGGACGGCGCCTTGCGCTATCGGCCGGAGCCTGGCCGATGAATCTATACCCGGTATCCGGCGTCGGCCGGACACCCCGGTCCCCGGTTAGCCGCGCCAGAACGCCGGCCTCGTCTGCCAGCGTCACATCCACCGAATAGATCAGCAGGATCGCCGATTTTTTGCGCGCATCATTGGCCCGGCGGGCGACCTCAAATGACAGAAGGTCTTGCAGTCTGATACTCAGACGTTCGCATATGGCCGCGGACAAGGCCTCTGGCGGGTGATCGAGCGGCAGTTTCAGTTCGGTGATACGAAGCATGGCGCTGCAATAGCCGCAACCCACCCTCTACGCAATTTGAAACCACGAATGAACACGAATAGACACGAACGATTGAAACACTGTCCCGTTACCATTCACACAAATTTAGCCCAGTTCCCTGGAGCGTTTGTGCGCGGCATCGACAGAGGCCAAGATCAGTTCATCGAGGCCCTCGCCCGGCTTGCACAGAATATTCAGCGCCGCCTCCGTGGTGCCGCCGGGGGACGCCACCTTTTTGATCAGGCTCTCCGGGTCTTCGCCGGTTTCATCGAGCAGGCGCGCCGCCGAGATCAGGGTGCCGCGCGCCAGGTCACGGGCATGACTCGATGACAGGCCGTTGGCCTTGCCCGCCTTTTCCAGCGCCCGCACAAAGGCATAGACATAGGCGGGACCGGAGCCGGAAACGGCGGTCGCCGAATTGATCTGGTCCTCGTCGGCCAGTTCGACCGTCTGGGCCATGGGGGCGAACAGGCCGCGCGCCGCATCCATGCCCGCAACCGTGTCGGCATAAAGGCTGGCCACGCCCTTGCCGGTGGCCACGCCGGTGGTCGGCATGACACGCGCGGTCGGGTGACCGGCAAAGGCCTGCTTGAGTTGGGTAGTGGTGACGCCGGCCATGACCGAAACGATCACGGCCGCCCGGTCGATATTGCCATTGAGAATCTGCGCCACGGCGTGCCAGCCCTGAGGCTTGACGGCCAGGATGATGGTTTTCGCCGCATGCCAGGTTTCGGGTTGCGGATTGAGCTGCGCCCCATCGGCGGCGTAGGCCTGCGCTTCCTCGCCCGGCTTGAGATCGAGGATCATCACATCCGATGGCGCCACATGCCCCTGAACGCGAAAGCCCTTGAGGATAGAGGAACCGAGCGCGCCTGCGCCCACAAGAAGGATCGGTTTGGCGAGATTCATTTTTGGAAATCCTCAGACTGCTGCGTCTGTTCTCATTAAGCCTCACGGACCGCCGGCACAAGCACGCGCCGGGCCGCTAAGTGACGAATTCAGGCCTCGCCCTTCGTCTCGAACAGACAGGCGGCGAAGGCGTCTGACGCCGTATCGACGCCCTTGAACCAGAAATCGAAAGCGGGGAAGAAGCGATCGACGGCTTCGGCGGCGCTGTTGATCATGTGCGCGCTGGCCATCACCGAGGCGCGTTCCAGCGGATTTAGCGCCACCGTATGGCGGAAAATAACGTCATGGACACCCTGCCCGTCCGCCGCCTCGGTATCGCGGAAGACCTCGAAATGGCCGAACCAGACATGTGAATTGACCAGGCACAGCAGTTCATAAAGTCCTGCCAGCCTGTTTTCAGGCAAAGGATGCCCGACGCCGCTCTCGACATCGAGCGAGCAGCACAGTTGCAGGCATTCGCCCTCCGGCCGCCAGGAGAACCACATTTCATAGGTCCGCCAGTCGCCGGCCAGCGCGAAGCCGAGATCGCCTTCCGGCGTGCGCTCGAATTCCAGACCTTCCTCGGTCAGGATGGATTCCACCATATCGAGCGGATCGAACGGGACATCGCTGTCGAGGGTTTGCGGGGTATTCATGTCAACTCGTGTGTATGAAATTCAGTCTTGCGGCAGATCGACGTCCGGTTTCACGCCCTTGCCCTTCGGCTTGATCGCCAAGGCCGCGACCATGGCGCGCAGTTCGGCCACCTCGGCCTTCAGGGCATCCAGTTCATCGCGGCGCACCAGGTCCATCTCGGCCACGAAGCGGTCGCCCTGCGCCCGGAAGGCCGCCTTGGCTTCCTCACCGGCGGCCTGGGCCAGCGACATGGCGCCCGTGGTCATCTTGGCCAGTTCGTCGAAGAAGGGATTTTGGCTTTGCATGGCGCGGCTCCATTGAAGATAAGGCTGTCTATATAAGCCCTTATCTTATTTCCAACAAACTTTTCATGATTCTGACGCCACCGCCTCTCTTTTGTGGCGACGAGTCACAGGGAAGTTGTTAATAGGCGGATGCCGACTGATCACGGAGACATCCCCGAACATGCCAATGAACATGCCGAATATCGATCCGGTCCTGCTGCATCTGGGATCGCTGGAAATCCGCTGGTATGCCCTGGCCTATATCGCGGGCATTGTCGCCGGCTGGCTCTATATATCGGCCCTGGTCAGGAAAGAGGCGCTGTGGGCGCCGCGCCGTCCGCCGGTCGATAATGCGCAACTGGACGACCTGATCCTGTGGATCACGCTCGGCATCATTCTCGGCGGCCGCATCGGCTATATCCTTTTCTATGACGCCTCGATCATCTGGAAACAGCCGCTGGAGGTCTTCATGATCCAGCACGGCGGCATGTCCTTCCACGGCGGCTTCACCGGCGTGGCCGTGGCCACCCTGATCTATTGCCGCGCCCAGAAATTCACCCTGCCGTGCATGCTCAATCTCGGCGACCTGCTGGCCTGCGCCGCGCCGATCGGGCTGTTTTTCGGCCGCCTCGCCAACTTCATCAATGGCGAATTGTGGGGCCGCGTCACCCATGTGCCGTGGGGCATGGTGTTCTGTAACCAGTACATCGAAGCTCAGTATAACGGCGACTGCCCGGCCAAGTATTATCCTCGTCACCCCAGCCAGCTTTACGAAGCGCTCGGCGAAGGCCTGCTGCTGTTCATCCTGTTATGGGTGCTGGCCAATGTCTATCGCAAATTCAACCGTCCCGGCCTGCTGATGGGTACCTTTATCGCCGGCTACGGCATCATCCGCATCCTGCTGGAAAATGTCCGCGAACCGGATGCGCAGATGCTCGGCTTCTTCAAGAACGTCATCACCATGGGGCAACTGCTTTCGCTCGTCATGCTGATCGTCGGCGGCTTGCTGACCTGGCGCGCCCTCAAAACGCCCGTGCCCGAGGCCGAACCGGAGGCCGAACCGGAAGCCGAAACGGCTGAGCTTGACGGCTGATGTCGCTGAAAGACCGCCTGATCGAACAGATCACGCTCGAAGGCCCAATGCCGGTGGACGCCTATATGGCGCGCTGCCTGACCGATCCGATCGATGGCTACTATACGAAAAACGCCGCCCTCGGCGCGGAAGGGGATTTCATCACCGCGCCGCTGATCTCGCAGATGTTCGGCGAAATGATCGGCGTCTGGGTGGCGCAGATGTGGCTGGCCATAGGTTCGCCTACTCCCTTTCGCCTCGTCGAGATCGGTGGCGGCGACGGCACCCTGATCAGCGATATCCTGCGCGTGGCCGAACGCGTTCCCGGTCTGAGAGAGGCCGCGCGGGTAACGATGGTGGAAATCTCCCCCCTCTTGCGAACCCTGCAATCCCGCCATGTGCCTGAGGCGATTTTCGTGCCTTCGCTGGATGGTGTTCCCGAAGACCTGCCGCTTATCATTATCGCCAATGAATGGCTCGATTGCCTGCCCGCACGCCAGTTCATCCGCACGGATACCGGCTGGTGCGAGCGCTGCATAGGCTTGCAGGACGGCGCCTTGACCTTTGGCCTTATTCCGGCGGGTGAGGATTTTACGCCCCCGTTCGAGGCGGCCATCGGCGATCTGGTGGAAATCTCCCCCGCCCAGACGCGTCAGGCCGAAAACCTGGCCCTGCTCGTCAAAAAGGCCAGCGGCGCGGCCCTGCTGATCGACTACGGCCGCGGCAGGCCCGAATCCGGCGACACCTTGCAGGCGCTCTATCGCCATCAGAAACATCATCCGCTCGAAGCCCCCGGCGAACACGACCTGACTGTCTGGGCCAATTTCCCGGCCGTCGCGGCGGCGGCGGCGAACACCGGCGTCAAGGTCAGCCCGATCACCGCCCAGCGCGATTTCCTCGCCCGCCTCGGCATCGAAACCCGCCATTCGGCACTGACCCAACGCAATCGTGATCAGGCCGAAAAACTCCGGCGTCAGTATGACCGGCTCATGGCCCCTGACCAGATGGGCACGCTATTCAAGGTACTCGGCCTGGCCTTTCCGGGCGGCATTAACCTCTTCGCGCTTGAAGCCGGCGACACCTCCCTGTAAAATATATAGAGGCGCAAAAAGAGCCTCCTTTCCGGCGGACACAAAACCGCCGCAGCTTTCCGCAAAACACAAACACTCCCCGTATGATCGCGGCCGCAAGGTTTTGCGATCATGGTCCTTTTTTACAGTAACAGGTTTCCCTCATGTCCTTGCTGCCCTCGCGTATCCTGCACCCGCTCCTCGACCTTGCGCAGATTCAACACGGCTTCTTCACGCGCCATGGTGGCGTTTCGCAGGATATCTACGGCAGCCTCAACCTCGGCCTCGGCTCGAAGGACGATCAGGACGCCGTGATGGAAAACCGCAAGCGGGTGGCGGCGTCTTTCGGCCGCCCGGAAAACTATCTGTTGTCGCTCTATCAGGTTCATTCCAATATCGCGCTGAAGGTCAATGAGCCTTTCACCGGCGACCGCCCGGAAGCCGACGGTCTCGTCACCGCCCGCGCCGGCGTTATCCTTTCGGCGCTTTCGGCCGATTGCGCGCCCATCCTGTTCTGCGATCCGCAAAGCCGCGTGGTCGGGTCGTGCCATGCCGGCTGGAAGGGCGCGCTCGGCGGCGTCATCGAATCCACCCTCAAGGCCATGTGCCAGCAAGGGGCCAAGATGGAACGCATCCGCGCCGTCATCGGCCCCTGCATCCAGCAGGCCTCCTATGAGGTCGGGGCCGATTATGAAGCCACTTTTGCGAAGGAAGACCCGGAATCCCGGCCTTTCTTTATCGCCGGCAGTGAAATCGACAAGCGGATGTTCGACCTGCCGGGCTATTGCCAGATGCGCCTGAAACGTGCCGGCATCGCCGAAAGCGCCTCGACCGGCCATGATACCTGCGCCGACAGCGCGCAATTCTATTCCAACCGCCGCGCCGTCAAAACCGGCGAAGCCGATTATGGCCGCCTCATCTCCTGCATCATGATCCGGGCCTGATTTTCTTTCTCATTCATCGCGGGGGAAGATCGGACAGATTCAGGTGAATACCTCGTCTCTGATCGTCCCCGGCACAGTTCATGCAGCGGGCGCATGTGTTGCGGCGTCTTGTTACGTGCCGCGCCGCACAGGGCGCTCCTGCCAATTCAGGCTCAGATAGTCACATTTAATATCCGGACCTTCCGTAGTCATCACGGTTTCGCCGCTGGAAGTCAATTTGTGTATCCCGTCCTTTACAGACGCTTCACAAACGGCATCCTGGCCTACTTTCCACAATTTGTCCCAAAAGCTTTGTTCTTTGTTGTTCGCTGCGGCGACACACCAGACAACAGCGCCGATAACATCGCCGGTAATATTAGGTGTCGTCTGTGTCGTGTACGCCAGCCTGCGTACCGTGAACCTGTCGTCAACGAACCTGTAACCGGATTGCGGCTGCCAGTTTCCGGCCTGGCTGGCCGCCACCATATGCGTGCAGACAGGGTGCGAACGCCCTGGCCGCCAAACCGCGCGGACATGGGAAGTCGCCTTGAATTCCCTGCTGGAAATGACCGTATAGAGCTGCGGCGGGGTATCATCGTCTGTGAATTCATATCCCGGTTGCGCCAGCCAATCCTGTTCCGTCCTTGACGCATAGGCGTTGGGTAAATCTGTCCGGAGACTGCCCGGCACCCAGGTTTTGGCATATGGCCACCAACTGGATTTATCCCGGGCATATCCCGGCGGAAGGTGTTGATGAAGATAATGCAAACCAAAGGCGATAGCGAGGCCCGCGATAACAATGGCAACGCCCTTCCCTCGTTCATAGATTTCAAACGCACCGTAAGCGCTTGCGACGGAAACCCAGGCAACGACACCTAATAGCAGGACATACGAGATGTCACCATGTTGATATGACATTATCTTCCTCATGCAAGACTTGATATGAATAGGAGCGCAACTTACGATTAAGCCGCCCGCCTCTCCCGCCGTCCGTCTGATCGGCAGAAAAAGAAAGTATTCCGGCTATTTGCCAGCCTTTAACCGTTGGAGGACTTCTTGCGCATCGGCATCGCCTTGATCGGCGGCTTTCTGGAAAAGTTTAATGGCCTTGGCGCGGTCTTTAGGGACACCCAGACCGTTGTAGTATATCGCCCCAAGATTGTATTGCGCATTGGCATCGCCCTGATTGGCGGCGTCCTGATAAAGCTTGGCGGCCCTGGCGAGGTCTTTGGGAACACCCTGGCCGTTGTAATACATATTCCCAAGATTGTATTGCGCTTCAGCATTCCCTTGGTTGCCAGCCTTTAACCGTTGGAGGGCTTCTTGCGCATCGGCATCGCCTTGATCGGCGGCTTTCTGGAAAAGTTCAGTGGCCTTGGCGAGGTCTTTAGGGACACCTAGACCGCTGTAATACATCACCCCAAGATTATATTGCGCTTTGGCAAGGCCCTGATCGGCGGCTTTCTGAAAAAGCTCGGCGGCCTTGACGAGATTTTTGGGGACACCTTGACCGTTTGAATACCTATTCCCAAGATTATATTCTGCCTCAGCAAGACCCTGATCGGCGGCTTTTTGCAAAAACTCGATGGCCTTGGCATCGTCCTTGGATACCCCCTCACCGTTGTGATACATCACCCCAAGATTGCCTTGCGCCTTAGCAAGGCCCTGGTCTGCGGCCTTTTGAAATAGCGCCGCCGCTTTAGCGAGGTCTTTAGGAACACCATCACCGTCGCGGTACATTACCCCAAGACTGTATTGCGCATCGGCATCGCCCTGATCGGCGGCGTCCTGATAAAGCTTGGCGGCCTTGGCAAGGTCTTTAGGGACACCTAGACCGTTGTAGTATATCGCCCCAAGATTGTATTGCGCATTGGCATCGCCCTGATCAGCGGCTTTCTGATATAGCTCTTTGGCTTTCCCAATGTCCTTGGGAACACCCCCACCTTCTTCATACATGACCCCAAGGGCATTTTGCGCATCGGCATACCCCTGATCGGCGACTTTCTGAAAAAGCTCCGCCGCTTTGGCGAGATCTTTAGGGACTCCCTCGCCGTCGTGGTACATTAGTGCGAGATTATATTGTGCATGGGCGTCCCCTTGATCGGCAGCTTTCTGATAAAGTTCGGCAGCCTTAGTGAAGTCTTTGGCATCGTAAGCCGCTTCGGCCTGCTTATCGAGGTCCGCGACACTCGGGGAGCAGGCGCTTAGTGAGACAATTAAAGCACCCATAATAGCGGATGCCTCCAGATACGCCTTACGCATGTCTTCCCCCTTTAAAATACACAATTGCGATGTATTGGAAGCGGTTATGAGGGATGAAAAATCTCAAGTCTATTCAGAATGATATATAATAAAAAACCGTGGTTTTTCTCAAATTCCATCACCAATCATTTTATCGATATTAATTCCCATTGTTTTATTCTGTAAAAATTGATCAATTGTTATAAATATATTTTGAAATCAATGCGTTACGTGATGGCGCGCATTTGGAGATCGTCAATCAATCCTCCCTGTGTTCCGTGTGGCTTAAAAACCACCGTTTTTGGGAGTGTTTCCCATTGAAAAGAAAGGCGATTTTACATGTTGATTGGCTATGCGCGGGTCTCGACCCATGACCAGAACGCGGACCTTCAGATCGATGCGCTGAAAGCCGCCGGGTGCGAACAGGTGTTTGTTGAAACCGCTTCGGGCGGCAAGGCCGGACGCCCCGTGCTGAAAGCCGCGCTGGCCGCTCTGCAAACCGGCGACAGTTTGGTGGTCTGGAAACTGGACCGTCTGGCGCGGTCATTGAAACAGTTGGTCGAGACACTGGAGACGCTTCAGACGCGCGATGTCGGACTGGTGTCGCTGACCGAGGCGATCAATACGGCCAGTCCGGGCGGGCGGCTGGTGCTGCACATGTTCGGCGCCATCGCCGAGTTCGAGCGCACCCTGATCCGCGAACGCACATTAGCCGGTCTGGCCGCCGCCCGCGCCAGGGGCCGTTTCGGCGGCCGGCCAAGGAAGCGGCTCGCACAGGCGGCGTGAGCCACAGATTTCATTGGCGTTTTTCTGAATGTCGCTCCCCTACCTGGCTATTTTTAACTTTTCATGACGTTTAGCTCTTGAACCGGCGCTTTCACCTGCTAAAAGCCGCCTCATATGACCAATTCGCCCAAAGCAGCTACGGGAAAACCCACCATGAAATTGCTCTCAGCCAATTCCAACCGGACCCTGGCCCAGAATATCGGTGACTATCTCGACATGCCGCTGTGCAAGGCGCGCGTCCAGCGTTTCGCCGACAATGAAATCTTCGTCACCATCGATGAAAACGTGCGCGGCGAGGACGTCTTCATCATCCAGTCGACCAGCTTTCCGGCCAATGACAACCTGATGGAACTGCTGATCTGCATCGACGCCCTGACCCGCGCCTCGGCCAAGCGCATCACCGCCGTCATCCCCTATTTCGGCTATGCCCGCCAGGACCGCAAGACCGGTGGCCGCACCCCGATCTCGGCCAAGCTGGTGGCCAACCTGATCACCCGCGCCGGCGCCCACCGCGTGCTGACCATGGACCTGCATGCCGGGCAAATCCAGGGCTTCTTCGACATCCCGACCGATAACCTGGTCGCCATTCCCTTCATGGCCAAGGACATCCAGGCCAATTACAAGAACGCCGCCGAGCTGATGATCGTATCGCCCGATGTCGGCGGCGTGGTCCGCGCCCGCGCCCTGGCCGATCGCCTCGGCGGCGATCTCGCCATCGTCGACAAGCGCCGCCCGCGCGCCGGCGAATCCGAAGTCATGAACATCATCGGCGACGTCTCCGGCCGCGACTGTATCCTGTTCGACGATATCGTTGACTCCGGCGGCACCCTGGTCAACGCCGCGAAAGCCATTCTGGAGCGTGGCGCCACTTCGGTTTCGGCCTATATCAGCCATGGCGTCCTCTCCGGCGAAGCCATGAACCGCATCGACAAGTCCGTGCTGAAGGAACTGGTCATTACGGACTCGATCGAAGCCACCGAAACCATCCGCAACCACCCCAAGGTGCGGATCGTCGGCGTGGCCCCGCTGATCGGCGAAGCGATCCGCCGTATCGCCAATGAAGAATCCGTGTCGAAACTGTTCGATTAAGCCTGCAACCCACGGAAAACTTTTCGTGACGCAGCCGCTTCAAAATACCGCACAATTAACCAAACAATCCATTGTTTTTATTTAATAATTATTAAATTTCGCAACGCGCGCATTAACCCTTTAAGGTGGTCAACGCCATAATTTCGGCGTTTTTGCTGTTGAACACTGCGCCATACGCGTTAAGCCTTTCTGAGAGAGGCTCCAACGCCTTCGTCACACAATATGGATCGTTATCCGCGGACGGGACGCCTCCTGCTGCGGACGCCTTGGAATCTAAAGGGATACTTGCGTATGAAGCTGGCACTAACCAAGGGCTTTTGCACCAGCCTGATTGCCCTTAGCCTTGCCATGACCCTGGCGGGCTGCGCCACCGATGCGCCACCACCTCCGCCGCCACCGCCGCCACCGGCCCCCGCGGGACCGCCGATTGCGCTCGCCACGGAAATTTCGGACGTCGCCGCCGTCTATCAGGATTATATCGAAAAGGCGGGTGCCATGAGGGGGCAATATGCCGATGGCGCGGCCGTTCAGGCGCAACTGGCCTCGGCCGAGGCCTACGAGCCGAACCAACTCGCTCACGGCGCCGTGGCCTACGCGGCGATCGTGGCCATGCAGGAACCGGCTTTCCGCTCCATATTGCGCACCTATGCCGCGAACGACGCAACCCGCGCCGACATCAAGGCGAAACTGACCGCCAATCCGGCCTATGCCGCCGTTATCCCCGGCGCCGATGCCGCCGCCCGCCGCGTTATCCTCGCCCTGTCGAGCGACGGCCAGTCGGTCTATCAGGCCGGCGCCGGCGTCAAGCAGGCCGCCTACGACATCCAGCGTGAGAAGTGGTCGAAGGAATTCGTGGCTGACCGTGACGGCCGCCTGGCCCTGGCAAAAACCAATTCGGTCACCCTGGCCAGCGTGCAATCGGATGACAGCGCCAGATTGCTGGCCGCCGCCCTTTCCGGCGACGGCCTGATCACCAATGCCGCCACCGGCCAGTCAACCGGCCAGACCACTATCCAGTCAGGCCTTCCGCTGCAGGCGACACAACAAACCCCGGTCAATGGCGGCAATCCGGCGCTGATCCCGGATGCCGGCACCGCGCCCGTCCCCGCCGAAGTCAGCGCCACGTCGGCCTCGACAAGCGTGTTCGACCGCCCGGACCTTTTCAACCAGCCCTATACCCAGGCCGTCAACCGCGCCCTGACCATCGCCGCCCTCGCCCTGCTCGGTGAAGGCGGGGAAAGCAATCTGCCAACCCTGACCAGCCTCCTCGATGACGGCGACGGCCAGCGCTGCCTGCAGATGAGCAAGCTCAACCTCTATCAGTGCCTGGCCGTGGCCAAGCCGCACTATGAGGATGTTTTCTGCGTCGGCCAGCACGTCCTGATGGATACCGGCCAGTGCCTGGGCAAGATGTCGAGCAATGCGCTCAGCTTCGCGCCGGTCACCCGTGTCGGTTTCAAGGCGGACGGCACCTCGGCCTATGGCGATCCGAAGCCCTATATCAAACCGGCACCGGTGAAAAAGGCTCCGGCCAAGAAAAAGACAACCGCCGCCAAGAAGAAGTAAGCGCGCGCTTTGTGCGAAATTTCAGGGCATGAGGCCAAAACAAGCCTCATGCCCTGTTCTTTTTGACGCCATGGCCGTATTTACGGGCCGTTGCGGTTGCCTTTCGCGGGATTGTCGTGTATCGGGAGCGCCTCCAGAAATTCGGACCGCCGGGCCAATTGTGGTACCGGCGTATTTCTATTGAGGTTTATGGCCATGGCCGATATCATTCTTGACGTTGAAATTCGTGAACGCACCGGCAGCGGCGGCGCGCGTGAAACCCGCAATGCCGGCAAGGTGCCGGGCATTCTTTACGGTGGTGACAAGGCGCCCGTGCCGATCGCCGTCAGCCTGAACGAATTCAAAAAGGCGCTCTATACCGGCAAGCTGAACGGCCACCTGGTGACGCTGAAGTACGGCAAGGAAACCCAGAAGGTCATCGCCAAGTCGATCGACTTCCATCCGGTCACCGATGTGCCGATCCACTTCGACCTGTATCGTGTCGATGAACACGCCCAGATCAAGATCTCGGTTCCGGTTCACTTCAAGAACCACGAACTGTCGCCCGGCCTGAAGAAGGGCGCCGCGCTGAACGTCGCCATCCACGAACTGGAAATCCTCGTTGCGGCCGACCATATCCCGGAAGACATCATCGTCGACCTGACCGGCCTCGAAATCGGCCAGAGCGTCCATGTCAGCGACCTGAAGCTGCCTTCGGACGTCAAGGCGCATGTCGCCGGTTCGGAAGTCGTGGCGTCGGTCACCGCTTCGGGCGCGTCGAAGAGCGAAGATGCGGCTGCGGCGGACACTGCTGAAGCTTAAGGGGTTTGGGGGCCGTGCCCCCAAAATCTTCTTCTATTCAATAAAAAAGCCTCGCCCTTTTCGGGCGAGGCTTTTTTATTGACAAGGGAAAGGCTTGGGGGCACAGCCCCCAAACCCCTTAAGTTTTCCGGAGTCGTCCGTGTATCTGATCGTTGGCCTTGGCAATCCCGGTGCGCAATACGCGAAGAACCGCCACAATATCGGCTTCATGATGATCGACGAACTGATCCGCGGCCCCTCTTTCGGCCCGGAAAAGAAGAACTTCGACGGCATCACCTCCGACGGCCAGATCGAGACGGCAAAAGGCATGGAAAAGGTGCTGGCGCTCAAGCCGCAGACCTTCATGAACCTCTCCGGCCAGAGCGTCCAGAAGGCCATGCAGTTCTACAAGATCAAGCCGGAGCGCGTCATCGTCTTCCACGATGAACTCGACCTCGCCCCCGGCCGCCTGCGCGTGAAACTGGGCGGCGGCCACGCCGGCCATAACGGCCTGCGCTCGATCATGGCCAATATCGGCCCCAACTTCATGCGCGGCCGCATGGGCATCGGCCATCCCGGCGCCAAGGAAGACGTGCTGAACTGGGTGCTTGGCGATTTCGCCAAGGCGGACCAGGGCTGGCTCACAGCCTTCAATGACGCCTGCGTGCGCGCCCTGCCCCTGTTGCTCTCCGGCCTGCCCGATGCGTCCGAACGCTACACGACCGAGGTGATGCGCCTCGCGCCCGCCCCCAAGCTCGATACCCGGCAACTAAACGCGCAAAAGGACGGCTAGGACTGGCACACGAGCGAAAAATGCTTTAGGGAACGGCGCAATTTCCGTTTTCTGAAAAGCTTTTTCCATGGCCCTTAAAGTCGCTATCGTCGGTCTGCCCAATGTCGGCAAGTCCACCCTGTTCAACGCCCTGACCCAGACCGCCTCGGCCCAGGCCGCCAACTATCCCTTCTGCACCATCGAACCCAATACCGGCGATGTGGCCGTGCCGGAGCCGCGCCTTGAGGTCTTGGCGAAGATCGTCGGCTCGAAGGAAATCATCCCGGCGCGCATGAACTTCGTCGACATCGCCGGCTTGGTGCGCGGCGCCTCGAAGGGCGAGGGCCTCGGCAACCAGTTCCTCGCCAATATCCGTGATTGTGACGCCATCGCCTTCGTGGCGCGCTGCTTCGTCAACACCGACATCACCCACGTCGAAGGCCGCATCGATCCACTGTCCGATCTCGAAATCATCGAAACCGAACTGATGCTGGCCGATCTGGAATCGCTGGAAAAGCGCCTGCCGAACCTGGAAAAGCGCGCCAAATCCGGCGGCGACAAGGAAGCCGCCCTCACCGTCTCGCTGATCAATGCCGCGCTGGAAGAGCTGCGCAACGGCAAGCCGGCCCGCATCGCCTTCGAGAAGGGCAAGATCAGCAAGGAAGACACCAAGGCGTGGGAGATGCTGCAATTGCTGACCTCCAAACCCGCCCTCTATGTCTGTAACGTCGAGGAAGACGCCGCCGCCACCGGCAACGAACTCTCCACGAAAGTGGCCGAACGCGCCCGCGCCGATCACGCCAACAGCGTCGTCATCTCAGCGCAGATCGAATCGGAAATCGCCCTGCTCGATGCCGACGAGCGCAAGGAATTTCTCGAAACCCTGGGCCTGGAAGAACCGGGCCTCAATCGCCTGATCCGCGAGGCCTACAAGCTGCTGGGCCTGCAATCCTATTTCACGGTCGGCCCCAAGGAAGCCCGCGCCTGGACCATCCATGTCGGCGACACCGCGCCCCAGGCCGCCGGCGTCATCCATACCGATTTCGAGAAGGGCTTCATCCGCGCCGAAACCATCGCCTATGATGATTTCGTCAAGTTCAAAGGCGAAGCCGGCGCCAAGGAAAACGGCAAGTTCCGCCAGGAAGGCAAGGAATATCTCGTCAAGGACGGCGACGTGATGAACTTCCGGTTTAATGTCTAGGGCAACCCTGCTTCCATAACTCAACAGAGTGTGGCGCCACATTCAGCCACTAAAAAGCCCGCCGGATGATCTCCAGCGGGCTTTTCTATTATAGTAAGGTATTAATGCTTACCGCGCCAGACCTGACGGTACGCCGCATATGTGATCCCCGCCATCAGCAGCAGGAACAGGATAACCGACACGCCCATCTGCTTGCGCTCGGTGGCGTGCGGATCGGCGGCCCATTCCAGAAAGGCCGCCACATCCTGGGCTTCCTGCTTCACGGTCGCCTTGGTGCCGTCGTCATAGCTCACCTTGTCATCCGCCAGCGGAGGCGGCATGGCCAGAACCCCGCCCAGCGGCACCTTGTGCGCATCGCCTTTCCATGAAGTGGCCAATGCGCCATGCACGTACGGATTATAGTGCTGGGTATCGGCGACATCCAGCCCCTGCGGCGTCGGCTGGAAACCGGCCAGCATGGAAGCGATGTAATTGGCGCCGCCTTCGCGCGCCTTGGTGATGACCGACAGATCGGGCGGAATGGCGCCGCTGTTCGAGGCCTTGGCCGCCTCTTCGTTCTTGAACGGCGACGGGAAGCGGTCCGAACTTGTGGCCTTGCGGGTGATCTCATCGCCGGTATCCGGATCAATATCGGCCACCTCGAATTCCGAGGCGATCTGCTTCACGATCGGATTATCGTTCGGGTTCTTGTACTTCGGATCGTAGAAGGGACCGCCCTTCTGACCGAGGTTGCGGAACGACATCAGATGCATCGAGTGACAGGCCGAGCAGACCTCACGGTAGACCTTATAACCGCGCTGCAACTGCGCCTGATCGAAGGTGCCGAACGGTCCCTCGAAGGTGAAGTGATGGTCTTCCGGTTCCTTATAGCCTTCCGAACTGGCAAACGCCGCGCCGGCGGTCAGCGAAAGGACCACCGCCAGACCGGCCGCCACCTTGAGGGTCTTCGTCATAAACGTGTTCATGTGACTTAGCCCTTCTTTTTGGCGTGAGCGGCCAGCACGGCTTCGGAAATCGAGGCCGGCACGGGCAGCGGGTCTTCCTTCAGGCCGATCCACGGCATGATGATCAGGAAGAAGGCGAAATAATAAACAGCCAGCAATTGTGACAGCCAGACGACTTTCAGACCGAGCGGATTGCCATGCGAATCCGTGGTGACCGAGAACACCAGATCATCCGGCAGTTGCCCGCCACACCAGCCGAGGCCGATGCAGGCCAGCACGAACAGGACGAAGAACCAGCGCATGACCGGACGGTAACGCATCGACTTGACCTTGGAGGTATCCAGCCACGGCAGGGCGAAGATCAGGGCGATGGCGCCGAACATGGCGCCGACGCCCAGCAGCTTCGCCGGTATCGGCCCGATGTCGAAGGTGATGGCGCGCAGGATGGCGTAGAAGGGCAGCATGTACCATTCGGGCACGATATGCGACGGCGTTTGCAGCGGGTTGGCCTTGATATAGTTGTCGGCATGCCCCATGGCGTCCGGCGCGAAGAAGACGAATACGGCGAACACGATCAGGAAGAAGATCATGGCCAGGCCGTCCTTGACCGTCGCATAAGGCGTGAACGGCAAGGTGTCTTCCTTCGACTTGATCTCGACGCCGGTCGGGTTGTTCTGGCCAACGACATGCAGCGCCCAGATATGCAGGATAACGACACCGGCGATGACGAACGGCAGCAGGTAATGCAGCGAGAAGAAGCGGTTGAGCGTCGGATTATCGACCGCGAAACCGCCTTGCAGCCAGGTCAGGATCGAAGGCCCGACAACGGGAATGGCGCCGATCAGGTTGGTGATGACGACCGCGCCGTAATAAGACATCTGGCCCCAGGGCAAGACATAACCCATGAAGGCGGTGGCGATCATCAGGAAGTAAATGATGCAGCCCAAAAGCCACAGGACTTCGCGCGGCGCCTTGTACGATCCGTAATAGAGACCGCGGAACATATGGATATAGACGGCGAAGAAGAACATCGACGCGCCGTTGGCGTGAACGTAACGCATCAGCCAGCCATAATTGACGTCGCGCATGATGCGCTCAACCGAATCGAACGCCAGATCGGCATTGGCGGTGTAGTGCATGGCGAGAATGATGCCGGTGAGAATCTGCACGCCGAGGCAGAGCGACAGGATGCCGCCGAAGGTCCACCAGTAGTTCAGGTTTTTCGGGGTCGGGTAATCGACGAAACTGTCATAGGCCAGGCGGACGATCGGCAGGCGCGAGTCCAGCCACTTTTCAATGCCGGTTTTCGGCTCATAGGTCGAGGGATGATCGCTCATTTAGCCCACCTTGATCTTGGTGTCGGACAGGAAGGTATACTCAGGCACTTCAAGGTTCTTCGGCGCCGGTCCCTGGCGGATGCGTCCCGAAGTGTCATATACCGAACCGTGGCAGGGGCAGAACCAGCCGCCGTACTCACCGGTGCCGAAATTGGGCACGCAACCGAGGTGCGTACAGACGCCGATCAGCACGAGATACTGCTCATGGCCGGCCTTGACCCGCTCGGCATCGGTCTGCGGATCGCGCAGGGTCTTGATATCGACGGCGTTGGCCTCGGCGATTTCCTTTTTCGTGCGATAACGGACGAACAAGGGCTTGCCGCGCCATTTGACAACCGCCTGCATCCCCTCTTCTACCTTGGAGAGGTCGTACTCGATCGAAGCGAGCGCCAGGGTATCGGCGGCCGGGTTCATCTGGCCGATCAGCGGCACCGCCACCATGGCCGCGGCGCCAGCCGCGCCCGCACCGGCCGCAATGTAGATAAAGTCACGACGATTCGGATCTTGTCCGACGTCCGCCACAGGTTCGCTCACCTTGCCACCTCTTCGTTTCTCTAGCCGGGCGAACGCTTCGCGCGTCCTGCCTGACTCCCTCAAAAATTCTTAATCACTCAAGACTGATTCCGTTAACAAAGACACGCTTCGCAACAGGCGCAGGTCGAGAATCCGGCACGTATGTTCATACCAATTGCGTCTATAACCACAATTCCGTGACGGATACAAACCGCCAAAACACTTTTCTTGTCTAAATTTCGCCGCACTCATGAGGCTTTCCGGACAAAATTCTGCGAATGGTTTGCAGCAAGGCGTTTTGGACTGGACATTACCGTGCCGAAGCGGTGAAAACGTCCCCGTTTTCCGTCCTCCCTCATAATGGCAAACCGTCATGCGCCTGGCGCTTTATCAGCCGGATATCCCGCAAAACCTTGGCGCCGCCATCCGTTTGAGCGCCGCTTTCGAGATTGCGCTCGATGTGATCGAACCCTGCGGCTTTCCGCTCGGCGACAAGGCGATCAAACGCGCCGCCATGGATTACGGTCGCTGCGCCAAAGTGTCGCACCATATATCATGGGCGGCCTATCTCGACTTCTTGCAGGCGGAAATGCCGGCGGCAAGGCTGGTGCTCTTCACCACCGGATCAGCCGAATCCGCCTATGGATTCACCTTCCGCCCGGACGATATCCTGCTGATGGGCCGCGAAAGCGCCGGGGTGCCCGATGAGGTCCATGCCCGCGCCGATGCCCGCCTGTTCATCCCGATCAGCCCTGAGGCCCGTTCGATCAATGTCATCAACGCCGCGTCCATGGCGCTTGGCGAGGCCCTGCGGCAGACGGATGGTTTTCCCGTTCGCTAGGCTGCGACAATCCGCCCTGCGGCAAACAGACGGCTTTGCGCCAGCTCTGCGTTAGGGGTATAGGCTGCCCAAACCATGTCCATGGAATATCCGATGACCCAAGCCGCCGCCCTCCCCGCCGATCGCCTCACCGAACAACAGACCCAGGCCGCGACCTGGTTCCGCAGCTTACGCGATTCGATCTGCGCCGCTTTCGAGCAACTGGAGGACGAAGCCCCGGCCGCGCTCTATGGCGAAACCGCCGGACGTTTCGAGCGCACGCCGTGGCAGCGCGAAGCGGGCGGCGGCGGCGAGATGTCGATCATGAAGGGCCGCCTGTTCGAGAAGGTCGGCGTCCACATCTCGACCGTTCACGGCAGCTTCGCGCCGGAATTCGCCAAATCTATCCCCGGCGCCGATGTCGATCCGCGCTTTCACGCCACAGGCATTTCGCTGATCGCCCACATGACCAATCCCCATGTACCGGCGGTGCATATGAATACCCGCTTCATCACCACGACGAAAAGCTGGTTCGGCGGCGGCGCCGACCTGACGCCCTTAATGAACGCCGACCGCCATCCCGACGCGCCGGACGCCATCGCCTTCCACAAGGCCTTCAAGGATATCTGCGATGTCGCCGATCCGGCCTATTACGAAAAATTCCGGGCGTGGTGCGAGGAATATTTCTACCTGCCCCATCGCAACGAGCCGCGCGGCGTCGGCGGCATCTTCTACGATCATCTGAACAGCGGTGACCACGCCGCCGATTTCGCCTTCACCCAGGATGTCGGCCGGGCTTTCCTGTCAGTCTATCCGCGGATCGTGCGCGGGCGTATCCATCAATCATGGACGGAAGACGACCGTGAGGCGCAACTGATCCAGCGCGGCCGTTATGTCGAGTTCAATCTCCTGTATGACCGGGGCACGATTTTCGGTTTGAAAACAGGTGGTTATGTACCTTCAATCATGTCATCCATGCCGCCCGTGGTGAAGTGGCCGTAGCCTATCCCGTCCAGCGCATTTTCATATAAAGCCCGCCGGCTTTCAGTTCATCCAGCATCTGGCCGATGCGCTTGTCACGTGTTTCTTCACGTTTCGCCTGTCCGATCCAGCCTATATAGTCATTCTGCTGATACGGCGGACGTGCCTGATAAGCCTCCCACAAACCACGCTCATGCAGGCGCTGTCGGATGTCATCGGGGATGGGATGGATGTCGCGGGTCAGCAATCAGGCGCCCAGAAACTTCGAGATCGCGCCCAGCACATCATGGCGTTGGCTTGGCTTCTTCAACGTCTCGACGGCCTGATCCACAAGCGCCGGATCGATGCGGATGCCCCGGCGGCTGATCAGCAGGTCGCTGGCGAAGTCCTCGCAGAATTCCGGATGGCACTGAAAGGACAAGCCCTTGCGCTGGGTGTAGTAAAGCGCGCCATGCGGGGTGAATTCCGATCCCGCCAGCACGATGGCGTTTTCCGGCTTGGTCACCACCTGATCCTGATGGGTAACGGCGCAGGCGATCCGGGAAGCCCCCACGCCGGCCAGTTCCTGCCACAGGTCATGCGCCTGAACTTCATATTCATGCAGGCCGATGCCCCAGCCTTTATGCGATTTCTCGACATGGCCGCCCCAGGCCTGCGCCATTACCTGATGGCCGAAGCAGATGCCGACCACCGGAACCTCGGCATCGAGCGCGCGCAGCCAGTCCATCAGGGCGGTGATCCACGGATCGGATTCATACACACCGGCAGGCGAACCGGTAATCACCACGCCCTTCAGGTTTTCATCCTGATCGGGAAGTTCGCCTTGCAATGTCTTGAAAATATTGAAGGAACGCCCTTCGCCAGACAGCAGGTCCGCGAACATATCGGCATAGGTGCCATAGGTGGCGTCAAGCCCCGCCGGCGGAATGCCGGTTTCCAGGATGGCGATATAGTCGTTACGCATACTCATGATCCCCGAATGTGACTCAAGATTTGGCTCCTTTCGCAATTGCGTCAAGAGCCGCTTCAATCACGCTTTGTGAAAAATCATGATTGAGCCATTCGGTTTCTATCTGCTTAAGGGCCTTGCCCACCTCAGGTCCGGCGGTCAGGCCACGCGCGATCAGGTCCGCCCCTTTCACCGGGAAGACAGGGGTTTCCAGGCCTTCGAGCATCTGCATGACATAGGCCACCGCCGCCGCTTCCTTCTTCTGGTGCGCGGCCGCCAGATAGACCGCATCTTCCGTAGCCTGACGGCCATGCAGATACATCAGCCGGGCGAATGGCGCATTCTCAGCCAATCCGTCCAGCGCCCGACCGGCATCGCGCAGGCGGTTATACAGGCGCTGTGACCATTTCAAACGCGTCTGGCAGGCATGGAGCGCGGCAGCCGATAGCCCCACGCCACTGTCGATCAGGGCGAGCAGGCGGATTTCCGGCGCTTCGGTCAGGCCGATCACCGCCGCCAGTTCCGGCAAGGCCTCATCGCCCGTCTGCCAACCGGGCACGATATGCGGCATGATCCCGTTCGCCTGCATGGTGGTGAAAGCCGTCAGCGGTTGCGGCAGACTCAGGGTTTTCAGCACTTCCTGCTGGATGCGTTCGCCGGAAAGACCGTCTATGCCGTCCTTCAGCACCACACAGGCCGCCAGCGAGTCCGCATCGATCTGTGTCGCATAGCCGGCCGTAAAACGGAAAAAGCGCAGGATACGCAAATAGTCCTCACGGATACGCTGTTCCGCCTCGCCGATAAAACGCACTCTTCCCGCCCGCGCGTCGGCAATCCCCTGCCCCGTCGGATCGTAGACCTGGCCGTCGATATCGGCATAAAGCGCATTGAGGTAGAAATCGCGGCGCAGGGCGTCCTTTTCCCAATCGGTCGTGTATGTCACCACCGCGCGGCGACCATCCGTTTCGACATCTTCACGCAGGGAGGTGATTTCGTAGGGTGCGCCATTCATCACCGCCGTGATGGTGCCGAAAGCCTTGCCGGTCGGCACACTGCGGATTCCCGCCGTTTCAAGCGCCGCTTCCGTCTCGTCCGGCGTCAGTTGCGTCGAGAGATCGAGATCGCTGACCGGCTTTCCCATGACGAGATTGCGCACGCATCCGCCGACAAAGCGCACGCAGCCCTTGCCGTATTTCGGGCTGCCCCTGGCTTCAAGCGCGGCAAAGACGGCGCGCGTGGCCGCCGATTGCATGTCTTCGGAAAGGAGAACTGTCGTCATGATTCTGACGTTAAGCGTTCACGCGTCAATGATCAAACAGCCTTGATGCTTCCTGGACGGACCTTGCCGGCGAAAGCGATATCGGGCTGGCTGTAACGGATCAGCAAACGCTTCGGATCGACCGGCCCCGGCAGGGTTATAGCCTGCGCCTTATCGAATCCGAACGGCTTGAAATAGCTTTGCGACCCGACCAGCAGCACGGCACGCAGCCCCTTGGCGAAAGCCGCCTCGACGCAGGCGCCGATCAGCGCCTTGCCGATGCCCAGCCCACGATGGGCGTCATCGACGACGATCGGCCCCAGAAACGCCAGCGCCTCATATGTATTGGCGTCGACATCATGGACAAGGATCGGCCACATCCGCACGCTGCCGATCAAGGCCTCGCCCCGCAAGGCCACGAAACTGAGATCGGGAATGATATGTGAATGCTCACGCAGACGCTCGGCCGTCTTGACATAGCGCCCCGGCCCGAAGGCATGGTCGGTCAGTTCCAGAATACGGTTTTCGAGATCCGGCGTCTCAAGACAAATCGTAAAATCCAAAGCCAGTCCGTCCAGCGCCAAGTGCCCGATCCTGTTTTACAATAGATGCGGCGTCAATACTGGCGGCGAAATAAGACGAATGACGGCCAAGGTCAATGAACCTGCCCGCAATTATTGCATCCGTTTATTTCGCCCGCCTATTTTGAAAGGAAAGCCCTGAAAGCCGCCTGCGCCTCCGGGCTGACCAGTTGCCGGCGGAAAATCGCCCCCTCGGCCCGGATCACCTGCCATAATTTTTCCGGATTGCGCATCAGCGCCTTGGTGTGGCGCAGACCGGAAGGCGGCAGGTCCGCCAGCCGGCGCGCCATATCCAGAACCGCCGCATCCAGCCCTTCACGCGGCGCAATACGGTTGATCAGGCCAAGTCCCCTGGCGTCTTCGGCGCCGATCACCTCTCCCAGCGCCATCCAGGCAAAGGCGCGCTGATGGCCGATGCGCTCCGGCAGCAACAGGGTCGAACCGGCTTCCGGCACAAGCCCCAGATTCAGGAATGGCAGGCTCAGGCGAATATCATCCGCCGCCACGACCAGATCGCAATGCAACAGCAGGGTGACGCCGACCCCGGCCGCCTGTCCCTGAACGGCGGCGACCAGAGGCTTGTCGAAAAAGGTGACGGCTTTCAGAAAACGGAAAACCGGCATGTCGTCATGATCGATGCCGTCATCCTGAAAGAGCGGCAAATCCCGCGCGAAATCGGCGATATCGTTACCGGCGCAGAAATCGGCTCCCTCCGCCGCAATCACCACCACGCGCACGGCCTCATCGGCGGAGGCCCGCGCCAGCCCTTCGGTCAGGGCCGCATACATGGCCTTGGTCAGAGCGTTTTTCTTGGCCGGCCGGTTGAGCCTGAGCGTAAGCACACCACTATCGATATGGCTGAGGATATCGGTCATTCGGATTCCCTGTTTGGGGCGACCCTAAACGAAGTTGACGTGAACGGCAAGGTAAACTCAGGGCGCTTCACCGCCTTGCATTCGCCACACAGGCGCAATAAACTTATTGAAAATTAATTCGTGGCGGGGCAAACCGCGACGGTTCATTCACGGACCGGTACAGGTCTGGAGCAGCGGAGAGTCTCCTAAATGAAAATAACCTTTAATTTCCAAAAGATGGCGCACACAATGCGCGTCTTAGGGGCGCAGAGCCTCGCCATCGCTTTCGGCCTTGCCATCCTTACCGGTACGGGTACGCAAACCGCTTTCGCCGCCGACAAAAAAGCCGAAACCGCTCCGAACGGTGAATTTAAAATCGATCCGGCCGTCCAGACCCAGAGCCTGACCGATATTCCAGCCATTATCGCGCTCGCCAAGGTCGATTGCGATCCGGTCGACGCTTACCTGCTTGGACCGACGGAATTCGACAAGGACGGCGCCAAGGTCAAAGGACAGCTGTACGAGGTGGCCTGCAAGACCGGTCCCGGTTTCATCGTCACCAGCGTTTCCCCCACCGAAGTCGGTCAGGCCTTCACCTGTTCGCTGGCCGATAAGCTGGCCGCCAAAAACCCCGGTTCCATCCAGTGCGTCCTGCCGGAAAACAAGCCGCACTACGCCTGGCTCACCCCCGTGGTCCAGCCCTACCTGCCGGGTTGCCAGATCAGCAATGCCCGCGTGATCGGCTCGACCTCAAGCGACCCGCTGATCGACCGGTATGAAGTCGGCTGCGGCGCGCAGGCCGGCGGCATCATCGACTACGCGCAACTGGGCGCCAAGGCCCCGACCGAGTTCAAGAGCTGCCTTGTGGTCGAAGGCACCAGCTCCGCCTGTGAGTTCACCACCAAGGAACAGATGATGGCCGTTCTGAAGCCGGTCGCCGCCGCGGCTGACAAGGATTGCCAGGTCAACAATGTCCGCTTCGTTGGCGTCAACAAGGAAAACGACGGGATGTTCTATGAGTTCGGCTGCGCCAACAAGCCCGGCTTCATGGCCCTGACCAAGCTGGACAGCACCTTCCTGCGCAATATTCCCTGCGCCAGCGCCGCCGGCCTGGGCGGCTGCACCTTCACCGACGCCGGCGTGGCGGCGGCGGACGCCAAGGGCACCTACTCGGCGCTGCTGGCCAAGGGCGGCTTCCCCTGCACGGTCGATGATTACAATGTCGTCGGCACGCAGGAACAGACCAAACGCGATTACATCGAGTTCAAGTGCAAGGAGCAGCCCTGGGGCCTGATCGGTTTCGTGCCGCAGCCGGACAGCACCTCGACCCTGCGCGTCAATGATTGCTTCATCGACCAGACCAGCCGCAAGAGCTGCACCTTCGTCACCGAACCGCAACTGCGCGCCCAGCTCGACAAGCTGATCAAGATCGCCCAACCGGGCAAGGACTGCGATATCAGCGATGTCCGTTATGTCGGTGAATCCGACGGCATCGAAGGCGCCGTCATCGTCGAAATCGCCTGCGCCAACAAGCGCGGCTATATCGGCATCCTCGCCGCCAACCGCAACAGCCTGACCGATACGGTGCCATGCCGCATCGCCAAGTCGCACGGCGATCCGGTCCAGTGCGAAATCCCCGGCAACGGCACCTACGCCGCCGCCGACTAAGCGGGAACGCCACCTGATAAGGCCCGCGGGGTATCTGCCTCGCGGGCTTTTTTCATGCCGGCTTTTCAGGCTTGGCTTTCCATGGCCGGTTTGACGCGGTAAAGCCATGAGATAGAACCTCCGGGGATAACGCGTTGGAGATGATGATGAGAGTATGGATCGGCGCGGCCATTGTGGCGCTTGTGACCCTGAGCGGTTGCGACCGGATAAGCGACCTGCTGGCCAAGCCTGAAAAAGGTCCGGCCTACGCCATTCCCAGGCCGTCCGGCAAGGGGGAGGTCCAGCTCTTTCCCGCCACCGATGCCCAAACCCCGATGCCCTCCGTGCAGGTCCGTCCCGGCCCGTGCGACCGGGAACCCTGTGAAATCCTGGTCAAAAAGCACTGGCGTCCCCTGCCGCAGAAAGATGCGACAGGCGTCGCCTACCTGTCGGTGATGATGCCGGCCGGTTCAGCCTACAGCCCGGACCTGTGGCGTCCGGTCGGCGCCGGCGGCCGTTATGTGCTGGTCAGCCCGGCCGGTTTCGATGGCGTCCAGCGCGGCCTGTTCGACGGCCTGCGCATCGGCGTGCAGGACGCCAGCTTCGTCACCTATTTCACCGCCTATTCGGTCGAGGACGCGGATATGCTCAATGCGTACGGCTTGTGCCCGCGCGACCGGGCGGTCGATGACGGTGATCCGCTCAAGGCCGCCTGCGCGCAGAAAGTCGGCAACGACCGCTATGTCCTGCCGGTCAATGGCGAGGTGGTGATCGCCGGCGACAAGGCCTGGCTGCTGCAACGCCGCCCTGACCGTTCGGCCAATCTGGTTGATCTGTTCGCCCTGCCGCGCGGCGCGCCTGTCTGCCTGCCCGGCCTGATCATCGATACCGAAGGCAAGTGGATGGATACGCCCGATGTGGCCCTGTCGCCGGACCTGTTCGTTTCACGTTCGCGCCCCTCGCCGGAATATGAAGCGCATAAGGAAAAGCTGCTGAAGGCCTGCGCCGGCGCCTGAAGTCAGAACCGGGCCTTACAGACTTTCCATGAAACGGCAGGATTCGCCGAGGCTCGGCCGCACGATCTCATCGTCGCGCATCACCACCTTGCCGCGGATAATGGTCGCCTTCGGCCAGCCGGTGACCTCCATGCCGTCGAAGGGCGTCCAGCCGCTGCGCGTCCGCATGTCGGCATGACGCAGCACCCGCTTGTGATTGAGATCGACCAGGGTGACATCGCCGTCAAAGCCTTCGGCCATCCGCCCCTTGCCCGCCACGCCGAAAACGCGCTGCGCCCCCGCCGAGGTCAGGTCGACCAGCCGCTCCAGCGACAGGCGGCCATTGGCGACATGGGTCAGCATGACCGGCAGCAGGGTCTGCACGCCCGGCATCCCCGAAGGCGACTGCGGATAAGGCTTGGCCTTTTCCTCCAGGGTGTGCGGCGCATGGTCCGATCCCAGCACGTCGGCGATACCGCCGGTGATGCCGTGCCACAGGCCATCGACATGATACTGATCGCGGATCGGCGGATTCATCTGCGCCAGCCCCTTGAGGCGCTCATAGGCTTCCGGAGCGACCAGGGTGAGATGCTGCGGCGTGATCTCGACCGTGGCGATATCCTTGTTTTCAGACAGGAATTCGATCTCTTCCTTCGTCGTCACATGAAGCACATGGATACGCTTGCCCGCCTCGCGCGCCAGCCGCACCAGGCGGTGCGTCGATTGAATGGCCGATTGCGCGTCACGCACGAAATCATGGCTGGTCCAGTCATTCTCACGCGCCAGCGGCCGGCGTTCGGCCAGGCGGTATTCATCCTCCGAATGGAAGGTGGCGCGGCGGTTGACATTGGCCAGCACCTTGGCCACGCCCTCGTCATCGGCGATCAGCAGCGTGCCGGTCGAAGCCCCCATGAAAACCTTGACGCCGCAGCACCCTTTCAGGCGCTCCAGTTCGCCCAGTTCATGAACGTTTTCATGCGTCCCGCCGACATAGAAGGCGTGATCGCAGTGCATGCGGTGATGGGCGCGCTTCAGCTTGTCGGCGAAGGCTTCCGGATTGGTCGTGGTCGGGTTGGTGTTCGGCATCTCGAAGACGGCGACCACCCCGCCCATTACGGCGGCCTGCGAGCCGGTTTCCAGATCTTCCTTCCACTCCAGCCCCGGCTCACGGAAGTGAACCTGGGTATCGATCACGCCCGGCATGGCCAGCAGGCCAGTAGCGTCGAAAATCTCGCCCGCCGCGGCCTGCGACAGGTCGCCGAAAGCCGCGAACTTGCCGCCGGTGATGCCGATATCGCCCTTGCCCCGTCCCGCATGATTGATGATATCGGCATTACGGATGATCAGGTCGAAATTACGGGGCATGGCGGCGGTTCCTGAGAGTCGTTTGCGCGGACACTAGACCCCGCGCACCGCGAAGTGAAGCGAAACCGCTCAATCCGCCATTTCTTTTTCGATCGTCGCCGCCACATGGTCAATCGTCAGGTCGAGCATGTGGCAGACGGTCTGCTTCAGCTTGGGATCGACCGCCTGAATCTCCGCCAGACTGCGCGGCCCGCGAATGGTCAGCACATTGCCGCCGATCGGCGCATCCGCCTCATCCGAAGGTCCGAACAGGCCGAATGCCGGTATGCCGGCAGCCGCGGCCAGATGCAGCCACAGTTCGTCGTTCCCCACGAACAGCACCGCCTGGCGCAGGGCGGCATAGGCGTTGAGCACGGTCACCTCGCCGCCGATCTCCATCACCTGGGCGCGCGGCGTGGCCATGCGCAGGGCCTGCAAGGTGTCGCGCTCGGCTTCCGAGCCGATGATCAGCAAGCGGTGACTGGCGAAAGGCCCCTCCTCGCGCATCAGCCGCGTCGCCAGCACGGCGAAACGCTCGGTCGGCCAGCGGCGGCCCAGCCAGCCGGCGCCCGGCGCCATGACGATCAGCGGCACGGTTTCGCGGCCATTGTCGATCAGGGTGCGCACCTGGGCTTCACGGCGCGGCGATACGCGCAAGGTCGGTGTGATCTCCAGCGGGTTCAGCTTCAGCTTGGCGGCGATCTGCTCCAATACCCCGGCGGAATCGTTCGGATTCAACGTAAAGCGCGTTTTCGCCTTCATCATGCGTGAAATCAGGGTGGGACCGATATCGACGCACAGCCCCCACTGGCGGCGGCTGAGTTCGCTCATGCCATGGAGGGATTTCAGTTTAAATAAGGCGCCATCGAAGGCTTGTATCTCATCGATCAAATCGTCATCTTGGTACAGCGCCGCGGCGCCTTGCGTTGTCGCCAGCGTAATCCGGGCGCGGGGAATTTCCTGTTTCAGGCGTGCGATCACGCCGCTTAAGCTCAAAGCCTTGGCGGGTTCGCACAGAGCCAGCAAGAGAATCGGAAATTCACCTTTCATGCGGCATACTTAATTCCTGAGACGATCATAACAAGACCCATCATGACCACTTCCATTACCGCCCTTTCCCATCGCGCCCTGATCGCCGTTTCCGGTCCTGACTGGGCGCGCTTCCTGAAGGGCCTTTGCACCGCCCATATCGACGAAATCGTCGAGGAAACGGCAAGGGGCCAGTTTCATACATTACACTACGGGGCTTTTTTGCGGCCCCAGGGCAAGATGATCTGCGACGTACTGCTCCATGCCGTCTCTGCTGACGAAATCTGGCTGGACGTACCGCTATCCGGACGCGATGACCTGCTGGCCAAACTCAATATGTACAAGCTGCGCGCCAAGGTGACGCTCACGGCGCCCGATCAACCGGTCTGCGTGGCTTTCGGCGCCGTCCTGCCGGATGGCTTCATGGCCGACCCGCGCGGATCAATCATTGATGCTTCCTTCGGTTTCGCCTATGCGCCGCAAACCGCTACAGCCTCACCCGAAGACTGGCGGACTTTCCGTTATACCCATAGCCTGGCAGAAGCGGGCACGGATTTCGGACCGGATGACCTCTACGCCATCGATGCCAATCTCGACCTGCTGGCCGCCATCGACTTTCACAAGGGCTGCTATGTCGGCCAGGAACTGACCTCGCGCATGAAGCGGCGCGGCCAGATCAAGAACCGCATCATCGGCTTTCGCTATGAAGGGCATGCGCCTGAGGCCGGTGCGGAAATACTCAATATTGACAAACGCGCCGGCGAGGTGCTGGCCGCCACGCAAGGTATTGGCCTGGCCCTGATGCGGATCGACCGGCGCGAGGGTGCGCTCACGGTTGATGGACGGCCGATTTCGCTGAATATTCCGCCCTGGATCGCGCCCGCCCTGCCCGGCATCACCACAGAACAATAAGGACCGCCCCATGTGCGACAAGGCACGCTGCCCCTGGCCGAAGGCCGATCCGCTCTATTGCGCCTACCATGACGAGGAATGGGGCGTCCCCGAATACGATCCGCGCGCCTTGTGGGAAAAGCTGGTGCTCGATGGTTTCCAGGCCGGATTGTCGTGGATCACCATCCTGCGCAAACGTGACGCCTTCCGCGCCGCTTTCGCCGGCTTCGATCCGGAAAAGGTGGCCCGCTTCGGCGAGGCCGATATCGCGCGCCTGATGAACGATCCCGGCATTGTCCGCTCCCGCGCCAAGATCGTCTCCGCCGTCGAAAGCGCCCGGATCACGCTCGATCTGCGCGAAAAAGGCACGAATTTCACCGATTTCATATGGGCCATCCAGGATCATAGGCCGGTGATCAACCATTATCGCTGGGGAGACATCCCGACCGAAACAAAAACATCACAAGAACTGGCTAAATTACTGAAAAGCAAGGGTTACAAATTCTGCGGCCCGGTCATTGTCTACGCCTTCATGCAGGCCGTCGGCATGGTCAATGATCATACGGTCGAGTGTTTCCGCCATGCCGAGGTTGCAGGCCTGAAGAAAACCGGTTAGCTTTTCGCAACAACAGGATTGGGGGAATTGCCATGCCTTTGATGTTTCAGCCTCTGGCGCGCTATTTCGACTTTCAGGGTCGTTCGCGCCGCAGCGAGTTCTGGCTGTGGTTCCTGTTCCAGGTCATTGTCAGCATCGGCTTCAGCATTCTGAAAAACATCTTCGAGCCGAGCAATCCGTTCGGCATCGTGTTTGCTTTGCAAATGCTCTTCTCCCTTGCCATTCTCATTCCCAATATCGCCGTGGCCGTCCGCCGCTTCCACGATATCAACCGCACAGGCTGGTGGTATGTCTTTCCACTCGCGGTAACGATCGTCGCCGTTATCGTCTATTTATCGGTCCATGGCGCCGCCTTCATCAACGACATCAAGAATTTCGCCGCGCTTGGCCCCAATCCTTCGCCGGATCAGGCCATGGCCGCCATGTCCGTCCTGATCGGCCCGTTCCTGTGGATTTATCTGCCTGCTATTGCCGCCTCTATTGTCACACTGGTCCTCAACATACTCGACGGCACACCCGGCCCGAACCGTTTCGGCCCTGACCCGAAAGGCCGCGGCAGCGACACCAGCGTTTTCTAAACCAATCGAATACCGGGGGTTTCTTCGATGTCCAACGTACCTTTGATCTTCCAGCCGCTGGTCAAATATGTCGACTTCCAGGGCCGCGCCCGGCGGTCCGAGTTCTGGCTGTGGGTGCTGTTCCGCATTGCTGTCGGCGCCGTGCTCGGTACGGTCAGCATATCCGTGCTCGTGAACGGGATGAATTTTCAAAATCCCGATCCGGCGCAATTCATGAGCCGGTATTTTTCCGTCATGCCGATCATGCAACTGGTCAATCTGGCCCTTCTTCTGCCCACCATCGCCGTCGCCGTACGCCGCCTGCATGATATCAACCGCACCGGCTGGTGGGTCATCATGCCTTTCGTGGTCGCTTTCGTCGGCATGATTCTGTTCCTTATCTTCGCCGGTACGCAGCTCTTTTCGGCCATAAGCACCGGCGGCAACATGACCGATGAACAAGGCCTGAAATTTGCCTTCGGCATGTTCGGTTCGCTGTTCCTGTTCATTTTTCTGCCTATCCTGATCGCCGAGATCGTCATGCTGGTCTTCTACGTTACCGACGGCACGCCGACGACCAACCGTTTCGGTGCCGACCCGAAAGGCCGCGGCATCCAGGCAGCCCCCGAAACCATATTTTGATTTACAGTCCGCGAGACAAAGGCGGCAAATCATCGTAAGAGCGGAGTCATGGCCGATTTCAGCTTTGAATCCACTCTTTTGGGCCGCATCTGCGGCGTCGATGAAGCCGGGCGCGGCCCGTGCGCCGGTCCCCTGTGCGTGGCGGCCGTTATTCTCGACCCGGCGCGCATCCCCGAAGGCATAGACGATTCCAAGGCCCTGACCGAAAAGCGCCGCTTTGAACTCGAACCGCTGATCAAGGACGCCGCCCTCTGCTGGTCGGTGATCACCATGACGGTCGAGGAAATCGATTGCCTGAATATCCTGGCGGCCACCATGGAAGGCATGAAGCGCGCGGTGGAGGCCCTCACCCCTTGCGCCGACCACGCCCTGATCGACGGCAACCGCTGCCCGAAACTGGCCATTCCCTCCACAGCCGTGATCGGCGGCGACGCCCGCTCGCTGTCCATCGCCGCCGCCTCCATCCTGGCCAAGACGGCGCGTGACCGTATCATGATCGAAATGGATATCGTCTACCCGGTCTACGGCTTCAAGAAGCACAAGGGCTACCAGGCCGAAGCCCATCTGCAAGCCCTGCGCACCCACGGCCCCTCGCCGATCCACCGCACAAGCTGGGCCACTATTCGCGACTTAGGCCGCGACCTGGGCCACAATCGGGGCCGCGAACTGAGTTCGGGTGAAAACGCCTGATTCCGGAACAAAACGGAATCAAAACTGCGCCCTTTTCGACTCACCTTCAGAAAAGTGAATCCGCCGATTCGGCAACATGGTTAATTTAACCACCCATTAACCGCGAAACGATTCTAGTCATTGGATTCAGGGACTTACACGCCCTCCCAGTGTCAGAAGGATCTTCGTCTTGCGCAAATCGACCGCCCTTAAAATCCCGTCCGTTCCGCAGACGAACCTCAAGCTCGACACCATCCACCTCGGTGAATGTATCGAAGTACTGAAGACCCTGCCCGACGCCTCGGTCGATCTTGTCTTCGCCGATCCGCCCTACAATCTCCAGCTCGGCGGCGACCTGCTGCGCCCGGACAATTCCAGGGTCGATGCCGTCGATGACGACTGGGACCAGTTCGCCAGCTTCGAGGCCTATGACAAATTCACCCGCGAATGGATGCACGAATGCCGCCGCGTGCTGAAGGATGACGGCGCCATCTGGGTCATCGGCTCCTATCACAACATCTTCCGCCTCGGCGTTGCCATGCAGGATCTGGGCTTCTGGGTGATGAACGACGTCATCTGGCGCAAGGCCAACCCCATGCCGAATTTCAAGGGCACCCGCTTCACCAATGCCCACGAAACCCTGATCTGGGCCACCAAAGCCAAGGGCCAGAAGCGCTACACCTTCAATTATGACGCCCTCAAAGCCTTCAACGAAGACACCCAGATGCGCTCGGACTGGTCGATTCCGTTGTGCACCGGCGATGAGCGCCTGAAGGACGAGAACGGCAATAAGGCCCACCCGACGCAAAAGCCGGAAAGCCTGCTCTACCGCGTCCTGCTGGCCTGCACCAAGCCCGGCCATGTCGTGCTCGATCCCTTCTTCGGCACCGGCACCACCGGCGCGGCCGCCAAACGCCTGGGCCGCCATTTCATCGGCATCGAGCGTGAGGAAACCTATCGCAAGGTGGCCAGCGAACGCATTGCCCGCGTCATCCCGGCCACGGCCGAAGACCTCAAGGTCATGGGATCGAAAAAGGCCGAGCCACGTGTGCCTTTCGGCGCCGTGGTCGAGGCCGGCCTGCTCCAGCCGGGAGATATTCTTTATACCCCCAAAGGCGACAAGACCGCCCGCGTCCGCGCCGACGGTTCGCTGGTGCATGGCGAACTGACCGGCTCGATCCACAAGATGGGCGCCATGATGGAACAGGCCCCGGCCTGCAACGGCTGGACCTACTGGCGCTTCAAGACCGACGCCGGCCTCAAGCCGATCGACGACCTGCGCTCACGCATCCGCGCCGACATGAACTAGCAGGAACGCAGTCCCCGCCCCTTGAGTTAACAGCGCGAGCGGCGTCCGTGCTTTTCACGTGACAAAACCGAGGTTGCTGCCTACCTTGATTGCAACGGGGGGATGTCATGTCGAAGTCCATAAACTATCTGGTTGCCGGGCTGGCGGCCATTCTGCTGGCGAATGCGCCAGCAGCACACGCCATGTCGAAGTCATCGGACGCCAAACTTGAGGCGGCTCAGACTACAAAGCTGGCGCGCCTGCGTGTCCTGTTTCAGCAGGCGTTGGCCAAACTCGACGAGAAAAATTATGAGGCCGCCGAAGCCGAATTCAGCTTCATTATCGCGGATGCCGATTATCCCCTGCTGTCGGCCGGACAGAAATATGGGATATACGCTTTACTCGCCAAGGCCCAGTCCGAACGTGGCACATATGATAAGGCCTATGCCAATCTGATGCTTGCGGCCAAGACGGCGCCGGATGCCCGCAGCAATTTCTACTGGTTTTTGCTCTGGGATGTCAGCACCCGGTTGAAGAAATATGGCGACGCCATAGACGCCATGACGGCGCTGACAAACGCCGACCCGAAGAATACCACCTACTATTACCTGCCCTATGTCGGCCAGACGATATACAATGCCCAGACCTTGCCGGATGGCCAGGAGCGGCGGGAAAAGGCGCTCATGGCACTCTGGAAAGCCGGCTACAAACCCAAAGGCTTTTATTCGGCCGAAAACCTGTGGTTTAGCCTGTTCGAGATCGAAATCGTTCGCGGCAATACAGCACAGGCAAAGGAAATTGCCAAAACATTCACCTTGCCGGGCACATATATCAGTCTGCGCGTCGATAAACGTTACCGCGCCTACACGGAAACCGACCCGGCGCATTTCAATCTGAAAACCCTGACGGACAAGCAAATCAATGACAGCCGCGCCAGAATCAAGGCGCATCCGCGTCAGGTCGAAGGCATCGTCTATCTGATGCTGAACCTGATCGATGCCAATCGTCTGCCCGAGGCGCTGGCGTTGGGCGATGACGCCATCGCGCGCGCCGCCGCCGCGCCGGCCGGCAAGCCCGCCTTCGACGATATGAACGAGCAGTGGCACTGGCTCCTGAACACACGCACCCGCGTGCTGGAGCACCTGGGACGGGATGCCGAAAGCGAGTCCTCGCAGATCAGGTCACGGGATGAATCCCTGGCGCAAAAACGGGATGTAGTCAGCCAAAGGATCAATCTCGGCGATTTTTATTATGAACATGATCGCCCTCAGGAAGCACTCGCCCAGGTCAGTGACATCACCGAAGACAGCTCAAGCCCCTACGGCCTCATGGCCGCCGAGGAGGTCCGCGCCTGCGCCTATGCCCAGTTGAACGATCAGGCCAGTCTGGCGAAATCGCTCGACTATATTCGCGCTCATGCCACGGACGGCTACGGCCCGGCGCGACTGGCCCTGCTGTGCGCCAACGACCTCGATGGACTGGCCGCGATTACCATCTCCATGCTTGATGATCCGTTGCAGCGAAACACAACCCTGCGCCTTTGGCAAAACTACCGTCCTGAAGCCTATCCGACCGCCTTCGACAAGCTGTTGGCCCAGAGGGCGGACGCTTTCGTGACGCGGGCGGACGTCAAGGCTGCCATAGAACGCAACGGTTACATCGACACCTATGACATGCCTCGTCCAAGTAATTAAAGTTAATCGAACAACCCCGGCGCGGCGGGCTTTACCTTCAAGGCCTTGGCGAAGACCGTCGGCAAAGCTTTTTCACTGACAGGCAATAGTTGGAAGCTATTGTTACGGCGCAGGAAATCGCCCATCTCTTCATCTGACAGATGCGCGCGCCAGACCTCCTGCGTCAGGGCGAAATGGGTGAAGACATGCTCATAGCTGTCGATCACCTCGAATCTGGCGGATAACGGCGGTGTGATTTCCTCTGTCCGGTAAGGTTCCGAACGCCAGTCCGTGTGCGGCAGTCCCAGCATGCCGCCGAGCAGGCCCTTGTCGGCCCGGCGTTCGACCAGCACACCGTCACCGGACTGAATGACAAAAACCACGCCATAGCGGCGCGGCTTGGGCGTCTTGGCCAGTTTAACCGGAAAGCGTTCCTGTTCGCCGCGCGCCCTTGCCAGACAGGCCTCCGCCAGCGGACACTCCCCGCAGAGCGGCGATTTCGGCCGGCAGATCAGCGTCGCCATGTCCATCAGGGCCTGCGGCCAGTCGCCGGCGCGGTCGCCGGACACCCATTGCGCCGCCGCCGCCCGCACCAGAGGCCTGGCCGCCGGCATCGGCATCTCGATGGCATAGAGTCGCGTCATGATGCGTTCGATATTGCCATCGACCACATTGGCCGCCTGTCCGAAGGCGATGGCCGCCACCGCCGCCGAGGTATAGGGACCGAACCCCGGCAGTTTCAGCAATGACGCCTCATCGGCCGGGAAAACGCCCCCATGATCGCGCACCACCGTCCGGGCACATTCCAGCAGCTTGCGCGCACGGGCGTAATAGCCAAGACCGGCCCATTCGGCCATGACCCGGCCATCCTCGGCGGCCGCCAGATCGCGCACCGTCGGCCACAAGGCCAGGAACTTTTCATAATAAGGCGCGGCGTGCGGCACGGTCGTTTGCTGGAGCATGACCTCGGACAGCCAGACACGGTAAGGATCGCGTTCGCCGACGCGCCAAGGCAGTTTGCGGCCATGCGCATCATACCAGGCCAGCAGACCGGCTCTTAATTCCGCGACAACCGCCTCATCCTTCAGTATAATCCCGCTCATGAAACGCCCGTTGCCATCCCTTGAAGACTCGCTCCGCATCCTGCGCACCAGGCGCACGAAGCGTATGCCCAAGGCGCCGCCGCCGGTTACCCGGCAGGTTCAGCCCCTGCTGAAAAGCCTGCAAGCGCGGTTTGAGCAGATGGATGACGGGTCTGGCAAGCTGAAAAACCGCTGGACGGAGATCGCGGGCGAAAGCCTGGCCAGACTCTGCGAGCCGGTCCGCATCATCAAGGGCCGCGCCCATGGCTCAGGCGCGCTGGAAATCCGCGTCATGGGCGCCTACGCCCCGCTGGTCCAGCATAAATCGGCCGAACTGATCGACCGGATCAACCTGTTCCTCGGCGCGAAAACCATAGACAAGCTGCGCCTGATCCAGGGGCCTCTGACGCAAGCGCCGAAAAAACCGCAATACGCCCGGCCCAAGCCGCTTTCTGCACAGGAAGAACTGGCACTCCAGCAATCCCTGAACGATGTGACGGACGAGAAGCTGAAAAAGTCCCTGCTCGCGCTTGGCCGCTCCATACTCAGGCGCGAAAACATGAAGAGTTAGGCGCAATAATCGGCAAAACGAAAATGCCATATTTACAGCGCAATCGAACGCTTTAAAAAGACACAGACTTCAAGGGGGTGAGTCACCCCTTTTCCAACCATCTTCGGGGCTGAAACATGCAAAATCCTGTCGGCAAAACCCTTCGTGTGACCGGCGCGGCCGCCGCCATGGGCCTGGCCCTGCTGGCTTCCGGCTGCACCAAGACCAATTCCAGCGCCACGGTCGCCGCCGACGAAATGTCGATGGGCCAGGCCACCGCGCCGGTGACCGTCATCGAATACGCCTCGGTCGCCTGTCCGATCTGCGGCCACGTCAATGAAACCGTCATGCCGGAATTCAAGGCCAAATATGTCGATACCGGCAAGGTGCGCTATGTCTACCGCCCGATGATGACCGGCAATCCGGCTGTCGCCGCCGCCGGCCACCTGCTGGCCGAATGCGCCGGCAAGGAGAAATATTTCGGCGTCATCGATCAGGTCATGCGCTCGCAGCAAGCCATGGGCGGCGAGGAAACCGGCTACGCCAACGCCCGCCCGGTGCTTTTCAGCATCGGCCAGTCGCTCGGCATGTCGGAAAGCGCCTTCAATACCTGCATCACCGATGAAAAGGGCCTGGCCCGCCTGAACGACCTGAACCAGAAATATATGACCAGGGATGGCGTCAACGGCACCCCGACCTTCCTGATCAACGGCAAGAAACTGGACCGTCTGCCGCTAAATATCGGCGATTTCGACGCCGCGCTGAAGCCTTATCTCGGCAAGTGAGGATTTGAAAATGACCTCCAGACGGACACTCCTGACCCTGGCCGCCACAGCCTTGCTGCTGGCCGGCTGCGGTAAATCGATCAAGCCGGTCGAGGGCGATATGAGCCTGGGCGCCGGTGAAAACGTCAAGGTGACCCTGATCGAATACGCCTCGGTCACCTGCGCCCACTGTGCCGAATTCAACAAGGACGTCATGCCCGAACTGATGGCCAAGTACATCACGCCCGGCAAGATCCGCTATGTCTACCGCGAATTCCTGACCGAACCGCGCGATGTTTCCGCCGCCGGCATCCTGCTGGCGCGCTGTTCCGGCAAGGAAAACTACTTCAAGGTGATCGATGAGATCATGAAGGCGCAGGGTGAGATGTTCGGCGACGGCACCACCACCAATGCCCTGCCGGTGCTGAAGCGCATAGGCGCCTCGGTCGGCATCGACGAAAAGGCGTTCAATACCTGCATCAGCGATGAAAAAGGCCTGACGCGCATCCAGGATAATGTCGACAAGTACCTGAAAGAAGACGACATCACCGGTACGCCCACCTTCTTCATCAACGGCAAGCGGTTCGAGCGCAAGACCGGCACCATCGCCGACTTCGACGAAGCCTTCGCGCCCCTTCTGGCGGGCAAGTAAATCATGATCGGGCGCATCGCGGCGATTGTCCTGGCCCTGTCCGTCCTCAGCCCGCCAGCCATGGCCAGGGGAACGGCTAAGCCCACAACGGTGAAACCCGCCAGGGCAGCCCCCGCCAGGACAACACCCGTCACCATCCCGGCGCGCGTCATACCGTCCGATGCGGGCCTGCTGCCGGATATGACCCTTGGCAATCCCACGGCCGGGATCACGGTCATCGAGTACGCCTCGGCGTCCTGCCCGCACTGCGCGGCGTGGAAGACGGAAAACTGGGCCGGTTTCCAGTCGAAATACCTCGTCACCGGCAAGGTGCGCTATATCTTCCGCGAGGTCCTGACCAATCCGCAGCAATACGCCCTGTCGGCCTTTCTGATCGGCCGCTGCGCCGTGGCGCAAAGCAAGAATCCGGCGGATTCCACACCCTATTTCACCGTGGTCAACGCCTTCTTCGCCGGCCAGGCGGACTATTTCCAGACCCAGCAGATCGGCACGGTCATGGCCGATGTCACCGCCAAAACCGGCATGACCACGCCCGCCATGCAGGCCTGCGTTTCCGATGAACCGGGCTTCACCGCCTTCATGAAGACCATGCGCGCCCATATGGAAAAGGATGGCGTCAGCAGCACCCCGACCTTCTTCGTCAACGGCAAACGCGTCGATGGTCATGAAATGAAAGACCTCGACGCGGCGATCGCGGCGGCGAAATAGGCTCATCCACAGGAATTAAACCTCTTCAAGGCAAAGTATCTTGACGCCCGCCGTTCTGCTATGAAGGTGGAAGAATCGACATTTGCCGCTCAAGCGCCGCGAGGCTTCTCGCATCCGCTCGGGCGCATGTTGTACCGGTTATCCGGTCATGCTTGCCGTTTTCCAAAACGGAAACCGGAATCCAACAACCTTTTGGGCCGTCCTTGCACTTTCAGAAGATCAAGCTTTCGGGATTCAAGTCCTTTGTCGATGCGACCGAGTTCCGCATCGATCCGGGCCTGACCGGCATTGTCGGGCCGAACGGCTGCGGCAAGTCGAACCTGCTGGAAGCCCTGCGCTGGGTGATGGGCGCCACTTCCGCCAAGGCGATGCGCGGCTCCGGGATGGATGATGTCATCTTCGCCGGTTCCGACAAACGCCCCTCCCGCAACTGGGCCGAAGTGACTCTGACCATCGATAATTCCGATCGTCTGGCGCCACAGCCCTTTACCGACCAGCCGGTGCTCGATGTCGCCCGCCGCATCGATCGCGGGGCCGGTTCGTCCTACAAAATCAACGGCAAGGAAGTCCGCGCCCGCGATGTGCAGCTTCTCTTCGCCGATGCCTCGACCGGCGCCAACTCGCCGGCGCTCGTCCGTCAGGGCCAGATTTCGGAACTGATCGCTGCCAAGCCGCAGAACCGCCGGCGCGTGCTCGAAGAAGCCGGCGGCGTCTCCGGCCTGCATACCCGCCGCCATGAGGCTGAACTGCGTCTTTCGGCGGCCGAATCGAACCTGTCGCGCCTCGATGATATCGCCCGCGAACTGGACAGCGCCCTCTCCCGCCTCAAGCGCGAAGCCCGCCAGGCCGATAAATATAAAAAGATTTCCGCCGAAATCCGTGCTCTGCAGAAAGCGATCCTGCACGCCAAATGGCTGGAAGTCCGTGCCCTGCTTGAAGGCGCGGTCAACGACATGCAGGCGCAGAGCCAGCGCGTGGAAGCCACCACCCGCGCCGCCGCCGTGGCGCAGACCGTGGCCCTGAAAGCCGCCGAGGTCATTCCGCCCCTGCGCGAGGAAGAGGCCGTCGCCGCCACGGTCAATCACCGGCTCAATATCGAGAAGGAACGGCTCGACCTGGAGGAAAAGCAGGTCGCCGCCGAGATCGAACGCCTGAAGGGGGATATCGCCCGTCTGCGCGGCGATTTCCAGCGCGAGGTCGACCTGTCGGCGGATGGCTCCATGCAGGTCGAGCGCCTGCAATCGGGCCTGGCGCGGGTGCAGGAAGAGATCGCCAATGCGCCCTCGCGCGAACCGGAACTGAAACGCGCCGTCGAGGCCGCCGAAGCCGAGCGCGTCAAGGCCGACCAGGCGATTGAAGCCATTGCTGCGGAACAGGCGGCGCAGGTCGAGCGCCAGCGGCTTGAGGCGTCGCGTCTCGGCGAGGCGAAGTCACGCTTCGAGCGCCTGAGCCAGCAGCTTCAGACCGCGCAGAACGACCGCAAGGCGCTGGGCGCGTTCGATTATGGCGCGCTCGATGGCCTGAAGGCGCAGACTGCCACGGCGCAGACCGATCTGGAAGCCGCCCGCAAGACCGCGGAGGAGCTGGAAACCGCCCGCCCGGCGCTGGCCAATGCCGAAGGCCAGGCCCGCAAAGCCCTGCGCGAAATCGAGGACCAGCTGGGCCGCCTGACCGCAGAAGCCCGCGGCCTGTCGCAGATCCTGACCAGTGTCCGCAAGGACGGCGCGCCTGTGCTCGATGCCGTCCGCCCGGACAAGGGCTACGAATTAGCCCTTGCCGCCGCACTCGGTGACGACCTCAATCTCAGCCTGTCGAAAAAAGCCATCCAGTCGGCCCTGGCCTTCTGGAGCGAGGATTTTGAGAGCCAGGCGAAAGCCATCGATATGGCCGCGCTCGGCGTGACGCCGCTCAGCGTGCATGTAAAGGCGCCGGCCGCCCTTGCCTTGCGCCTTTCCACCATCGGCGTGGTGTCTCAAGCAGAGGGCGACCGCCTGCAGGGCCAGCTTCCCATTGGCGCAAGACTTGTCTCCAGGGAGGGCGACCTGTGGCGCTGGGATGGCCTGATCGTCCGCGCCAAGGCCCCGAAGCCCGCCGCCGTCCGGCTGGCCCAGCGCACACGGCACGACGAACTGGAAACCGAGATCGACGGCCTGAAACCGCAACTGGAAACCGCCCGCAAGGCGCAGAGCCAGGCCGCCGAGACCCAGCGCGGCCATGAGGAGGCCTTGCGCACGGCCCGCAACCGCCTGCCTGAGCTGGAACGCAATCTGCGCAACCGCCAGAACGACCTGGACACCCGTCTGCGCGCCCAGACGCAATACGAGGCCCGGCTGGAATCGCTGGAAGCCACCCTCACCCGCCTGACCGCCGAACACGCCGAAGCCCAAACCGCTTACGAAACGGTTCAGGCCAGCCAGTCCGGAGCGCCCGACACCGAGGCCATGCGGACCCGCCTGAACGACGCCCGCGCCCTGGCCGAGACTCATCGTCAGGCGGTCATGCGCGCCCGCGCCGACCTCGACCAGGACGCCCGCGACCGTCAGGCCAGAGACGCCCGCGAACGCACCCTGACCCGCGAACTGACCGACTGGAGCCGCCGCACACAGGACTCCGCCGCCCGGCTGCTCAAGCTGGAAAAGGATCAGGTCACGGCGCAAGCCGCCCTGGAAGCGGCGCAATCGGCCCCGCGCGAATTCGAGAGCAAGCGCATCGCTCTGGTCGATTCGCTGCAAACCGCCGAAAAACGCCTCAACGAAGCCCGCGAAAAGCTCAATATCGCCGAATCCGAACGCCGCGACGCCGATATCGATGTCCGTGCCCGCGAACAGGAAGCCTCCGCCGCCCGTGAAGAACGCGCCGGCGCGGCGGCCCGCCTCGAAGCCATCCAGACGCGGGCCGCCGAGATCGAGGCCCTTATTCTCGACCAGACCGGGAGCACGCCCGACGAACTGGGCCGCCGTCTCAAGGAAGAAGCCATCGCCACCCCGGCGGACGCCTCCGGCGCCGAATCGCTGCTGTCGGGCCTGGAGCGCGAACGCGATCAGCTTGGCGCGGTCAACCTGCGCGCCGAGGAAGAAGCCGCCGAATATGAAGGCCGGCTCGACACCCTCTCGAAAGAACGCGCCGACCTGATCACCGCCATCGCCAAGCTGCGCGACGGCATCGACGAACTGAACGCCGAAGGCCGCGAACGCCTGCTGGCGGCCTTCGAGATTATCAACGAGCACTTCAAGACCCTGTTCGTCACCCTGTTCGATGGCGGTTCGGCCGAACTGCGTTTGGTCGAATCGGACGATCCGCTCGAAGCCGGCCTCGAAATCTATGCCTGTCCGCCGGGCAAACGCCTGTCGACCATGAGCCTGATGTCGGGCGGCGAACAGGCCCTGACCGCCACGGCGCTGATCTTCGGCGTCTTCCTGGCCAATCCCGCCCCGGTCTGCGTGCTCGATGAAGTGGACGCCCCGCTCGATGACGCCAATGTCGACCGCTATTGCCGCCTGCTGGCCGAAATGCGCGGCCGCACAAAGACGCGCTTCATCGCCATCACCCACAATCCGGTCACCATGTCGCGCATGGACCGCCTGTTCGGCGTCACCATGAGCGAACGCGGCGTCTCGCAACTGGTCAGCGTCGATCTGTCGCAAGCGGAAGCCCTGGTGGCTGAACACGTCGCTTAGAGCGCTTTCCGAAAAGTGTGACGCTTCGCCGAACTGCGTTTCTGATTAAAAAGGGCGTTAAAACAATAAGAAGCGAAGCGTTAGACCGGATCGACATTCGGAAACCGTCCCCCCTTCCTATACCTCCCCATTCATGGGGAGGGGGACCGCACGACCGCAGGGAGATGCGGTGGTGGGGGTGCCGTCGTCAATAAGGAAGCTTGCGTTTCCGATAACATGAAATCGGCGGGTCTATGATCTGCCCATGATCTGAACGTACACAAGCCGGCAGCCCCCACCACCGCATCTCCCTGCGGTCGTGCGGTCCCCCGCCCCGTAAACGGGGCGGTATAAGATAGGAAGTGGCCGGAATACGCCGAACGTCGATCCATCCCAGCACGCTTACGGCGCGCGCGGCTTGTGGTCGCGCTTGCCAAATTTCACTAAGAAATTTGGAGGCCAGTGATTTCCTGGCGATTGTTGCGCCTCAGAAGACACTTATTGATTATAAGCAAGAAGATACAGTGCCTGGCAACCATTATAACGTCGCCTCTAACCTTTTCGCGGCGTAAAAAATGATCTTGGAAAACCGCTGACAGCGTTGTTTTCTATTTTATTTCAAACAACTCCACTTTGTCGCCTGCAATTGCTTGACCTTTGGGTGTCTCTTGAGTAGGTTCCGCGCCGTTCTTAGCCGGAATAACGATCCCTGTTATTCCGCCTGCCAGGTGCTGAACGTGACAGACGAACCACCCGATAAGTCCTCGGATCAAGACGAACTGAACGATCTTGATAAGCGGCTGAAGGCGATCGAGGCGCGCAAGCGCAAACCGGCGTTTGATGCCAGCGGCGAGGTCGGCGCTAATCAGGGCTACCAGGCCCTGGGAGAGCTGCTTGGGGGGATTCTCGGCGGTCTGGGGCTTGGCTGGCTTAGCGACCAGTATCTTCACACCCGGCCGTTCGGGGTGATCATCGGCGCTATTCTGGGCATGATTGTGGCGGTCTACGCGATCGTCCGGTCGGGCCAGAGCAAATAGGCTTATAAGGTTTTAATTCGCCCGCAAGGGCAAGACATTGTCTAAAGAGGTTTTGGGGCTTATGGCCGATCCGTTGCACCAGTTTAAAATCGAGAAGATCGTCGAACTTCCCGCGTTCAATATCGGCGGTGTGCCGGTGGATCTCTCGATCACCAATTCGGTAATGGCCATGCTGATCGCCGTCGGCCTGACCTGCCTGTTCTTCCTGTTGACCACGGCGCGCGCCAGCATCATCCCCGGCCGCGGCCAGGTGGTGGCGGAAAGCATTTTCGGCCTGATCGACGATATGACCGATTCGATCATCGGCCATGACGGCAAGCAGTTCCTGCCCTATGTCCTGACCCTGTTCCTCTTCATCCTGAGCTGCAACCTGCTCGGCATGTTCACCTATTTCACGGCCACCTCGCAGATCGCCGTCACCATGACCCTCGCCGCCCTCACCATCCTGCTGGTGCTGGCCGTCGGTTTCATCCGCCATGGTCTGGGCTTCTTCAAGATGTTCGTGCCGTCCGGCGTGCCCTGGTATATCCTGCTGGTCCTGGTGCCGATCGAGGTCATCGCCTTCATCATGCGCCCCGTGACCCTGACGCTGCGGTTGTTCGGCAATATGCTCGGCGGCCACATCGTCATGAAGGTCTTCGCCGGCTTCATCGTCACCGGCCTGACCCTGGGCGGCCTGGGCGCCGCCATCGGCATCCTGTCCATGGGCACCATCGTGGCCCTGACAACCCTCGAATTCCTGGTCGCTTACCTGCAAGCCTTCGTGTTTGCGGTTCTGGCCTGCGTCTATCTCAGTGATGTGGTCAATATCGGCCACCACTAGGTTCTTCTTTCAATCTGTCCCTTTCCAAACTCGGAGTTAACACCCCATGGACGTTCAATCTGCAACCCTCATCGCCGGCGGCCTCAAGTACATCGGCGCCGGTCTGGCGACCCTCGGCATGATCGGCGCCGGTATCGGCCTCGGCATCCTGTTCGGCAACTACTATGTCGGCGCCCTGCGCAACCCTTCGGCCGCCAAGACCCAGCAGACCAACCTCTTCATCGGCATGGCGCTGACCGAAGCCCTCGGCATCTTCGCCTTCGTTATCGCGCTGCTGATCCTCTTCAACGCGCCCAGCCTGTAATCTGAAAATCCGGCTGCCGGCGCGGATAATCCGCGCCGGTCACAGGTTTTCCCACGGGTAAGATTAAAATGACAACCGCTACCTCGCCAGAGGCCCCTATATCTGCTGACGACGCCTCCGGCGCTTCGTTCTCGGCGACGCCGAGCGTGACCACGGTTGCGACTCTGGTGCCGGGCAGCACGGAAGCCCAAACGCATGAGCTTCAGACGCATGAGCTTCAGGCAACCACCGAAACGGTGGCCGCGACCGAGCCTCATGACGCCAAGGAAGGCGGCCTGCCGCAGTTGAATACCGACCATTGGGCCGGCCAGATGGTCTGGCTCGTGGTCATCTTCGCCATCTTCCTGGCGCTGATGTCGAAGCTCTTCGTGCCGCGCCTGCGCAAAGTCATCGAAACGCGCGGCGCCACCATCGCCGAAGACCTGGCCAATGCGCGCGCCAACCGCGACGAGGCCGAGGCCCAGGCGAAACAGGCCGCTGCCGAAACTGCCGAAGCCCACGCCGCGGCCCGCAAGCTGGCGGCCGAGGCCCTGGCCCGCTCCAATGCCGAAGTGGCCGCCGCTACCGCCGCCGAGGATGAAAAACTCGGCAAGCGTCTCGCGGAAGCCGAAACCCGCATCCGGGCGCAACGCGACGAGGCCATGGGCCATGTCAGCGATATCGCTTCGGAAACGGCCTCGCTTCTGGTGCAAAAGCTGACGGGCAAGGCCGCTACCGCCGCCGCCCTCAAGTCAGCGCTTGGAAAGGTCTGAGACGATGGAACTGTTGCATGAAGCGGAATTCTGGGTCCGCATCGCCCTCGGCGTCTTTGTCCTGATCCTGATCTTCGCCGGCGTGCCGGGCAAGATCTGGAAGTCCTGGGGCGCCACCGGCGAAGCCGTCCGCGCCGAACTGGACGAGGCCGTCCGCATCCGTCAGGAAGCGACCGACCTGCTCAACTCGATCAAGGCCCAGCGCCTTGCCGCCGAGCAAAAGGCCCGTGAACTGATCGCCTTCGCCGAGGAAGAAGCCGCCCGCATGGCCGCCGACGCCCGCGTCAAGCTGGAAGAGACGATCAGGCGCCGCGAGGAACTGGCCGAACGCAAGATCGCCCAGGCCGAGGCCAACGCCGCCGCCGACGTCAAGTCCGCCGCCGCCGACCTGGCGACGCAACTGGCCGAGCAGGTTTTGCTCGATCAGGTCGCCAAGGCCAAGACCGATGTCCACGCGGACAAGGCCATCAGCCAGCTCGAAGGCCGCTTCAACTAAGCTGACGACGGCATAAGCAGATCAAAGGCCCGGAGCTAGTCCTCCGGGCCTTTTTCTATGCGCTCCACCGCCGCGTCATAAAGCTGCGGCGTCTGCGGCTTGACGAACAGCGACGTAATCTCCGGATGCGCCCCGCGAATGGCCATTTCCATGTCGGCCACGATATGCTCGACCTCGATGATCGTCAGGCCATCCTCGAATTCCAGGCTGAGCGCCGCCACGACGGCCGTAGGCGCCATATGCGTGGTCAGCAGGCCATTGACCCGCAATACGCCCCCCATGCTCTCGGCAATGCCAATAATATCCGCCTGCAGAGCCGGATCGGCGCGCTCGCCGATCAGCAGGTCCTTGCTTTCCTTGGCCAGGAAAATGGCCACCGCCGCCAGCACCAGGCCGATCAGCAGCGAGCCTATGCCATCGAAGCGCGGTTCATGAAAGGTCACCGAAGCCCAGGTGGCCGCCAGGGCGATCAGTATACCGACAAGGGCCGCGCTGTCTTCCAGCAGGACCATGAATTTCGGCGGGTCCTTGCTGCGCGTGATCGCCTGCCACCAGGTCAGTTCGCCCTTGGTCGCGCGCAATGCCTTGACGGCCACCCACCAAGATCCGCTCTCGAACAGCAGCGACAGGCCCAGCACGATATAGTTGATGAGCGGCCGCTCCATCGGCTCCGGGTCTTGCAGATGGACGATACCTTCGTAGAACGAAACCCCTGCCCCAACCGCGAAGATCAGCAGAGCGACGACAAAACTCCAGAAATACAGCTCGCGGCCATAGCCGAGCGGATGCACTTCGTCCGGCTTCCGCCTGGAACGGTGCATGCCGTAGAGCAGCAGCACCTCATTGCCGGTATCGACGAAGCTGTGAATGGCTTCCGACAGCATGGCCGAGGAACCGGTCACGGCCGCGGCGACCGCCTTGGTGGTGGCCACAAGCACATTGCCGATCAAGGCGGCGAAGACGACCCTGTTTGATTCTGACGCCACATATCACTCCTTGCCCGGAACCGAGTAAGCTTACCGGCATAAGGATTCAATCGGCGGCAGTTCACGCCCGTCTGGCGCCGGAATTGCCCCATCGGGCGACCGACCAGATAATCGCGGCCAGAATCAGGACATATACGATTTCTATCAGGGAGGGCAGCAGGACGCCCAGATGCGTCGGTCGCGTCGCCTGGTACGCCATGAAATTGGTCAGGCCTGTATAGGCCACGCCAAGCAGGCCCGCCACGACAGCGATTATGCCCAAAGTCGATAACAAGCCGGAACGTGCGCCACCATTCAGTTTGCGCAAGGCCGCCAGGATCACGGCAAGAAAGCCCGCGGCAAGCATGATCAGGACCAGAAGCTTGACCACAACGCTCGCGCCCAGGAAGACATTCCACGGTGTCGCATACGCCAGAGTCCCCAGAATATAGTTCATTTTCCCCTCCCCTCGCCGCCGATATGCGGCGCACCGACGAGGTTAACACGAAAATCCAGAACAGCAAAAAACCCTCCGGCGGAACCGGAGGGCTTTTCAAATCATTTACCGTTCTTAGACCGTGCGCGGCTTGCGGAGAAATCGGCGGCGGATACCGACCAACTGGCCCCGCCCCCTCAATATCATGCGCTCGAACTTGAGCACCTGCTGCCAGAAGATCGAAACCACCTGCGGATTACGACGCAGCAGCTTGCGCAGCGGCATGACCCAGTTCGGATGGCGGCGCTTGAGATGGATGAACTGGCGGCGCGCCCAGAAGGCGTTACGCAGGATCATGATCAGGCCGACAAGAATGAGGAAATAGTGACCGGGAATAATGATCAGCAGGAACCCCGCCGCCAGGAAGACAAAACCGAGCGCGATCATGATCCAGCCAAGCACCTTCTTCGAGAAACGCTTTGCGGCGCGTTTCACGGAACGCCAGGTTCTGGCGTCGGGCTTCAGGGCAACCAATGCTTTCTGGGGCGCGGGCGCGCCGTTTTCACTCGACATCTTGTTTGACTGGACGCCTTGTCTCGTCCTCGCAACTCTGGAATTTTGCGCCGCAACATCTGCGGCTCGAACCTCATATGGATAGGCAATAGGGCAATGTAAAGGCGCCTGCTGAATATCCGGTGAATGTGGAGAAAATTTAATTTCCCCTGCGTTATTCCGGCATCATGCGGATTCTTCCGCAGTGCGGGAAGAACGGCTTCTGAAAAGGGATTTCACCCCCTGACGGGAGCTTTGCATGAAGCGATACCGGCGCGGCATCAGTCCGCGCTCGACGCGCAGGCCTTGCAGCCATACCAGGGCAATCACCTTGGCGCCCGGCCGCAGCATGGCCCGCACCGGCCCCAGCCAGCGCGGATGCGCCCTGACCAGCTTCATGAACTGGCGCTTGATCCACATCGAACTGCGCAGCAAAAGGATCAGGCCAAACAGCACGAAAGGCACGCCGACCGGCCCCGGCAAGGGCGCCAGCACCACGCCGAAGGCCATCAGGACCATGCCGGCCAGACTCATAAGCAGTTTCAGCAGAATAGCCATTTTCTCACTCAGGGCCGGAAAGAACCGCGCCCGCCTTGTCATGCGCCAGATATTATTGACCGCCTCGGAGGGCGGCCTTGAGGCCTATATAGGGAAGGTGTGATTAAGAAACGATGCGGCGGCGCGTCACACATCGTCATTTAGCCATCACTTAATATGACAGCAGTTTGCGCGGCTTGTGAGAAGGGGCCGTTCGCGGCCGCGGTTTGGGCCGGCGATTACGCAACACCGCACGCAGGTTATGACGGAACCTATACATGAACCGACGGTGGGGCGGCAGGAGACGGCGTTCAAGGCGAAGAGCGTGAAGCCACATCATGGCGACCACCTTGGCGCCCGGCCGCAGCATGGCGCGCAACGGACCAAGCAGTTTCGGATGGGCATGCACCAGTTTGACGAACAGGCGCTTCACCCACATGGAGCTTCTCAGCAGGATGATCAGGCCCAGCAGGATAACCGGCACGCCGAAAGGCCCCGGCAGCGGCGTGATCACCACCCCCACAGCCATCAGCACCACGCCCAGCGCGCTCATCAGCAATTTCAGCACCACGGTCATGAGATGAAGATGGGATGGACCAGATAGGAAGTCCATCCCAACTTCGCCTCTCGCGCGATAAAAAGTAGTTAGCGCGGCTTTAAGTATAGGCCAGGCTATGTATAAGCCAGTCGGGGCGCACGGGCGGCGCGTGTCTCGTCCAGACGCTTGGTGGGGGCCAGATAGGGCGCGCCCTTGAAGCGGGCCACATCACCCGCTTTAGCGGCTTCGGCCAGAGCACGCAGAACGGCGATAAAGCCGTCCAGTTCGTCCTTCGATTCCGTTTCGGTCGGCTCGATCAGCATCGCCCCGTGGACCACCAGCGGGAAGTACATGGTCATCGGGTGGAAGCCCTCGTCGATCATCGCCTTGGCGAAATCGAGCGTGGTCACGCCGGTGCCTTCCAGCCAGGCGTCATCGAACAGGGCCTCGTGCATGCACGGCCCTTCGGGGAACGGCACACTCATCAAATCCTGCAAACTGGCCTTGATGTAGTTGGCATTGAGCACAGCATCTTCCGCCACCTGCCTGAGGCCGTCCGAGCCGTGGCTGAGCATATAGGTCAGCGCGCGGATAAACATGCCCATCTGGCCATGGAAGGCGCACATGCGGCCGAAATTCTGCGCCGATACGCCTTCGTCATGCTCGATCAGATCGAAGCCTGGGCCGTTGGAAACCACCCAGGGCTTGGGCGCATAGGCGGCCAGCGCTTCGGACAGCACCACTGGCCCCGCGCCCGGACCGCCGCCGCCGTGCGGCGTCGAGAAGGTCTTGTGCAGATTGATGTGCATGGCGTCAACGCCGAGATCACCGGGACGGACGCGGCCGACGATGGCGTTGAAATTGGCGCCGTCGCAATAGAAATAGGCCCCGGCCTCATGCGTGACGCGGGCGATCTCGATGATATCGCGCTCGAACAGGCCGCAGGTATTGGGATTGGTCACCATGATCGCGGCGACATCCGGGCCAAGCTTCGAGGCCAGATCGGCGACATCGACGCGGCCATCGGCGGTCTGGGCCACCTCCTTGACGCTGTAGCCCACAAAGGCGGCGGTGGCGGGGTTGGTGCCGTGGGCCGAAGTCGGCACCAGCACGGTGCGGCGATGCCCCTGCCCCTTGGCCTCGTGCGCGGCCTTGATGGCCAGCAGGCCGCACAGCTCGCCGTGCGCGCCGGCTTTCGGCGTCATGGCGACCGCGGGCATGCCGGTGAGCACCTTGAGCCAATGCGCCAGCGTATCCATCAGGGCCAGCGCGCCCTGCACGGTCGAAACCGGCTGGAGCGGATGGATATCGCCCAGGCCCGCCACACGCGCCATCTTCTCGTTAAGGCGCGGATTGTGCTTCATGGTGCAGGAACCGAGCGGATAAAGCGCCAGATCGATGGCGTGGTTCTTCTGGCTCAGGCGCACATAATGGCGCATGGCCTCCGGTTCGGTCAGGCCGGGCAGCGACAGGTCGTCACGCAGCAGGCCGTCGAGGTCGGACGCGTTGATCTCGATATCGGCGAAATCGACGCCGGTGCGGCTGTAATCGTCCTTCTCGAAGATCAGCTTTTCGGATTGCAGCAGGCCCTTGCCACCCAGCAGCGTCCTGAACGAGGTGGTTTCGACGGTGATCTCAGGGGCCGAGGGGCGACCAACATTATTCATGCTCATTGGGCGACCTCCTTGAGCGTAGCGACAAGGGTGGCGATATCGGCGTCCGAAACGGTTTCGGTGACGGCGACGATCAGGTGGTTCTCGAAGCCCGGCTCATTTTGCAGGCGGGCAAACGGCACGCCGCCGAGCACATTCCTGGCCGCCAGGGCCTCGACCACGCCAATGGCCGGTTTCGCCAGCTTCACCGTGAATTCGTTGAAGAAACGCGGGGTGACGATTTCAAAACCGGCCGCAGCCAGTTGATCACGGGCGGCATGCGCCTTGGCATAGTTGATCTTCGCCACGCGCTTCAGGCCGGTCTGGCCCAGCAGGCTCATGTGGATGCTGAAGGCCAGCGCGCAAAGCCCTGAATTGGTGCAGATATTCGAGGTCGCCTTATCGCGGCGGATATGCTGCTCGCGGGTCGAAAGCGTCAGCACGAAGCCGCGCTCGCCATCGGCATCGACCGTTTCGCCGCACAGGCGGCCCGGAAGCTGACGGAGGTATTTTTCCTTCGCCGCGAACAGGCCGACATAGGGACCGCCATAAGACAAAGGCACCCCGATCGACTGCCCTTCGACGGCCACGACATCGGCGCCCATCTCGCCGGGCGATTTCAACAGGCCCAGCGACATCACCTCGGTAACGACCACGATCAGCAGCGCGCCGGCGGCCTGCGCGGCTTCGGCGATCTTTGTCACGTCCGTGGCGGTGCCGAAGACGTTCGGTGTTTGCACGACCACGCAGGCGGTATTGGCGTCGATATGTTGCAGCACATCGGCTTCGTCATCGACGGCGACGGCGCAGGCTTCGGTTTCGATGCCGACGGCATGGGCCAACGTCTCCACCGTTTCGCGGTAATGCGGATGCAACCCGCCGGAAAGCACGGCCTTGTTGCGTTTGGTGACACGGGTCGCCATCAGCACGCCTTCAGCGGCGGCGGTCGAACCGTCATAAAGCGAGGCATTGGCCACATATTTTTCGTTTTTTGGCATTCCAGTCAGTAGGCGCGCGACCTGCGACTGGAACTCGAACAGCACCTGAAGCGTGCCCTGCGCGATTTCCGGTTGATAAGGCGTATAGCTGGTCAGGAATTCCGAGCGCTGGATGATGTGATCGACGGTGGCCGGGATATGGTGGCGATAGGCCCCCGTGCCGACAAAGAACGGCGCCTTCGATGGCGACACATTCCGCGCGGCGAAGGCATTCAGTTGCGCCTCGACTTCCAGTTCACCGGCAAAGCCCGGCAAATCGACCGTACCGCTGCGGCGGGCCTTTTCCGGCACATCGACAAACAGGGCATCGATCGAATCGACGCCGATCTTTTCCAGCATGGCGGCGCGGTCATTCGCGCTCAGGGGGAGATATCTCATTCTGTACTTTCCAGACCAACAGAGTGCCCCCTCCACCACTTCGTGGTCCCCCTCCCCCGCTAACGCAGGGGAGGATGAGAGGGTTTATACTTATCCTCCCCTGCGTTAGCGGGGGAGGTATCGCGGCGCAGTCCGCGACGGAGGGGGCATTTCCCCGTAAATTACAACGTCGCCAGATAGGCTTCGTAAGCGGCGCGGTCCATCAGGGCATCCAGCTCTGAGGCATCGGCCAGCCTGATCTTTGCGATCCAGCCGCCGGCTTCCGGCACGGCGTTGATGGTTTCCGGCGAGGACGACAGCAGGTCATTGGCTTCGATCACCTCGCCCGACACCGGCGCATAGACATCCGATGCCGCCTTGACGCTTTCGACCACGGCGAAGCTGTCGCCGGTCTTCACGACCTTGCCGACCTCCGGCACTTCAACGAAAACAACATCGCCCAGCGCTTCGGCGGCATAGAGCGTGATGCCGACAAAGGCTTCATTGCCGGTGATATCGACCCATTCGTGGTCCTTGGTGAATTTCATGGTTTTTAACCTTTCGGCTTGCGGTGATAGCCATTGGCCACGAAGGGCAAGGCCACGATTTCAGCGGCGTATTGACGGCCGCGGGTTTCCAGTTTCAGCTTCGTGCCGATAGCCGACGATGCCGGCGGCACATAGCCCATGGCGATGGAGTAGCCGAGCGACGGCGACGGCACGCCGGAGGTGACGACACCCAGTTCCGCGCCGTTTGCCGAGAGTATCTTCGCGCCTTCACGGGCCGGCGGGCCTTCGAGCACGCGGATAGCGACACGGACACGATCAAGCGCGCCATCGAGCTGCGCCTTCAGGCGGTCGATCCCCTTGATATCGCCGCGCGCCAGACGGGACTTGTTCATGGCAAAACCGAGATTGGCTTCCGCCAGCGTATAACCGGCGTCCATTTCATGACCATAGAGCGGCATGCCGGCTTCCAGGCGCAGGGAATCGCGGGCGCCCAGACCGATCGGACGGACATGCGGATTGCTCAGGAGTTCGTCCCACAGGTCGCCGACGCGCGCCGCCGGGAAGCTGATCTCGAAACCGTCCTCACCTGTATAGCCGGAGCGCGAGATATAGGCGACTTCCTCCAGAAGCTGAAAGGTGCCGCATTCCATGAAGTACATCTCGCAGGCCGCCGGACAAAGTGCCTTCATCACGTCCCTGGCCCTGGGGCCTTGCAGCGCCAGCAGCGCGCGATCCGTCAGCACCTCGAATTCGACATCTCCAAGTTCTTTGGCGGCGCCGGCTTCGTCATTGGCGATAAAATCGGCAATGATATCGAAATCCTGATCCTTGCAGGCGGCATTGACCACCAGCATGAACCCCTCGGCTTCGGGGCGCGACACCATCCAGTCATCGAGAATACCGCCGTCTTCGCCCAGCAGCAGCGAATATTTTTGCCTGCCCTGCGGCAGGATGGCGAAATCGGTCGGGGTCAGGGCCTCCAGCACGGCCACCGCGCCCTCGCCGGTCAGGCGCGCCTGGCCCATGTGCGACACATCGAACAGGCCGGCCTCGGCGCGGGTCCACTTGTGCTCGGCCAGCACACCTTCATACTTCACCGGCATATTGTAGCCGGCAAAAGGCACCATCTGGCCGCCAAGCGCCACATGACGATCGAAAAGCGGGGTGGATTGCAGGGAATCGCTGGTAATCTGGTTTTCGGACATGGGGACTCGCAGACGGTTTTGACTTCGTTCTGCCCCCGCTGTCCCTTTTGGCCTGAGAGATTTGCTCCTTCGGCGAGGGTATGTAAACCCTACTTTCCAGCGTTTTAATGCGGCTTGCGGTCCTTTTGCCTGAGCGTTTCCGGGGCGGTTGCGCCTTCGGCGGTGTGAGCGTCACACTCTCTCCCGCGAGTCTTTCCGCTTGTGCGTTAGGCGGCGTTAAGAGTCAAGATTGTTTCAAGCCTATGCCCCATGATCCACAGCAAAGGCCCGGCTTGAGACAGATACCGAATTATTCGAGGGATCTTTCGTATTGGCGAACGCATAACCATCCGCTTGATAAACAGGTCCGAAATTCAGCCCTTTCGCGGCTGCGGCGCGGCAAAATCCTTCCACGTCAGCCACATCGAACACCAGCTTAACCAGGGCCTGACCTTCCTTTTGCGACTTTGCGGCCGGATGAAGCAAAATCGCAATACCACCCGCCACCGGCACAAGCTCTACAATCCTGTCTCCAGGTAGCTGTCTGGCGACATAGCCGAAATGTTCACCGTAGAAAGTGACCATTTCGGGAATGCGCCTGGTGTAGATAATAATGCGGTTAAGCGGAGCCGGCATTGGCGCCTATCCTTTCAGCCAATGCACCAGCCAGAAGACCAGCAGCGCCGTAATCCCGATCATCAGGCCGCCCAGAACCAGCATCACCGTCAAACTGGTCAGTTTTTGCGTCACGGGGATCGGTTCGTAACTATAGGCGTCCGCCGGCCAGACCTTGGTCTTCACCAGCGTCTTCAGTTCGCCAACGGTAAAATCCCGGTAGACCAGACACTTGTCCGGCCACAGCCACCAGAAGGGCGACACCTTCTGTTCCGCCGGCGGCCTGACGCCATGAATCGCCAGCAGGGTCATCATGTCATCGATATAGAAGTCCGTCTCGGCGTCGTCATCGAGATCGCCCAGCACCCAGGCGTCATCGCCCCTGGCCTCGAACGCCGCCAGACATTCCGGCGACAGGCGCGTTTCCAGCAGGTCGTGCAGACCCTTCTCGAACGGTTTAACCATTATTGACGATAAGCTTCAGATGACTTTTGACGCGCACCCGCGGCGGGTCATAGATTTCCGGCCGCGCCACTTTTTCGCCGCGCCTGAGGAAGCGCTGTTTGTATTTGGCCATTTCCGGCAAGAGCGACGCCTCCAGATGGTGGGTTTGGATTTCGACGCATTGATCGGCGATGCGTTCGATATGGCGATTATGATAGCGCCCCGGCGGCGTGACAAGCACCAGTTTTTTCTTCGGGAAGCGCTCCTTGAGATAGCGCGCCGTCGCGGCATGGTCGCCATCCGCCGTCACCAGGTAGCAGACATCGAACAGGTCGTCCTCGGCATCGGCGGCGATGGACAGGGCCAGATTGACATCACCCTGTTTTTCAACGGCAATCTGCCATTTGTGGCCGCAGGCATTGCAGCCATCCATCGAATGGATGAAGTGCCCCATGCGGCAGATAACGCCCTGCCCTTCCAGCGCCTTGCGGTAATCCTCATGACGTTGCAGTTTCGAGCGGCTGGTGGGGGAAAAGGCCGAGCACCACACCACGCGTTTGACGGCTTCGGATTTCGGCGCGATGGCCCGGCCCAGCGACTTGAGATTCAGCCATTTGAGATAGGGGCGCTTGTAAGCGTCGACGGCGTGATAGAGGTTGAAACCGTCATAATAGAAGGCGGCGCGCTTGCGGAAAAACGGCCAGACAAAACCGCCTCCCGTTCCTGTCCCGCGCCCCTCAGACATACTCAAAGCCCACCTGTTAACGTCCTGGTAACAATAAAGCTCAGTTACGGACATTTGTCAGCAGGTTTTGTTGAGAGGAAAGGAAGCAAGGCCCTCACCGCCGTGAATGGGGTGGTATAAGCTTCCTTATACTCCCCCGCTGGCGGGGGAGGTGGCGCGACGCTCTTGCGTCGTGACGGAGGGGGGCCTTACATCTGTTCCGGCGCGCTAAGGCCCATCAAATCAAGGCCCAGTTCAAGCTGGCGCAGGGTCAAACTCACCAACCCCAGACGCGACCCTTTAAGCGCCACATCCTCACCCACCAGCACCGGACAGGCGGCATAAAACTTCGAGAACCCCTGCGCCAGCCGATAAACATGATCAGCCAGGATATTCGGCGCCCGCTTGAGATAGGTTTCCTTCAGCGCATTATCGAAGCCATCCAGCAACAACACCAGTTCACGCTCGGCGGGTTCCGTGACGGTAACCTCGCCAGCGGCCAGTCCCTGCTCGCCCGCCTTGCGCAGAATCGATTTCATCCGCACCGCCTGATAAAGCAGGTAAGGCCCGGTCTTGCCCTCGAAGCTCATGAAACGGTCGAGATCGAAGATGTAGTTGGTCAGCCGGTGATTACTGAGTTCGGCGAATTTCAGCGCCGCCACGGCCACCTTGTGCGCCGTATCGGCAAAGGCCGCTTCCGAAAGCCCTTCACCCAGACCGGCCTCATGCAGGCGCGCATTGGCCTTCTCGACCGCTTGCGAAATCAGGTCATGCAGCTTGAGCGTGCCGCCGTCGCGGGTCTTGAACGGCTTGCCGTCCGCGCCATTGACCGTGCCATTGGCGGCGTGTTCGAGATGGCCTTCCTCGGCATAGCCGGCCAGATAAGCGGCGCGGAACACCTGCTCGAAGTGATCCGACTGGCGCTGATCCACGATATAAAGCGTCAGGTCCGGCTGATATTCGGTCTTGCGCTGGACAATCGTGGCGAGATCGGTCGTGCCGTACATCGACGAGCCTTCGGAGGAGACGACCAGCAGCGGCGGCACCTCCTTCTTGTCGTCCTCGCGCGCCACACGCACAATCTGCGCGCCCTGATCGGCTTCGAGCAGCCCCTTGGCTTTCAGGTCGGCAATCATGCCCTCGATATAAGGATCGGCGTCGCTTTCCCCCTTCCACCAGTCGAATTCGACCGACAGGGCGCCGTAATCACGGATCAGGGCTTCGCGGCTGACCGTAACGAAATGCTGCCACAGGGCGCGATAACCGCGGCGCCCCTGCTGGAGTTCGCGCGTGGCGGCCTTGGCGCGGTTGCGATAGGCTTCATCCGCTTTGCCTTTATTGGAGGCATACGGATAAAGCCGTTCCAGATCCTCCAGAGTCACCGGCGCTTCGGTCGGATAATCGCCGCTGAAAGCCTCATCGAAATAAGGCAGATCCGGCTGTTCGTCGGAAACCGCCGTGATCAGCAGGCCCATCTGGTAGCCCCAGTCGCCGAAGTGGGCATCGCCCATGACTTCATCGCCGAGAAAACGGAAGATGCGCTTCAGGCTCTCCCCGATCACCGCCGTGCGCAGGTGGCCGACGTGCATCGGTTTGGCGACATTCGGACCGCCGAAATCGATGATGATCTTGCGCGGTTGCGCCACGGCAGGCGCGCCCAGACGCGCATCCGCCGCCAGTGCATTGGCCCGGATGCTCAGCGCATTTTCGGCCAGCACGAAATTGAGGAAACCGGGTCCGGCGATTTCCAGCCCTTTCAGACGGGCATCGCCGTCGAAATGCGAGACAATCCTGCCGGCCACCTCGCGCGGATTGGCTTTCGCCGCCTTAGCCACGGCCAGCGCCCCATTGCACTGGAAATCGGCGAGGTCCGGCCGGTCCGAAGCATTCACACGGCCGGCCGAAGCGTCAAAGCCTTCCGCCACGAAGGCAGAGGCGGCGCTGTCGCTCAGTTCGGTCTTGAAATCGTGGGATTCGATAAAGGCTTCGGTAAAGGCAGGCATGGCGGTATCCGGGAAAAACTCCCGTTCACATACGCATCCCGCGCATCCGTGACAAGAACCTTATTGCGCCGGCTTCTGCTCCGCCGGCGAGACATAGCGGAAATGCTTGCCCTCGCGGTTGAATTCGGCCATCTGCGGCGTCACATCGAAGCCGATCAGAACCTCGAAATTCGAGCCGGAAACCGTGATATCCTTGCGCGGAATATAGATGCCTTCCAGGCGCGTATTGACATCCACGCGCTGCTGCCCCTCGGCGAAGGTCACCGGCAGGTCGAATTCCTGCTTGGCCAGAACCGTCTTGTCGCGTTCGGTAACGGCGATCCAGTAATGATAGACATTGCTCTGCCCTTCCGCCTGCGGCCCGCGGCCGAGCGAGAAGCTGATATCCATGCCGACCTGGATCGGCTCGTTGCCCTGATAGGCGCATTCCGACTGGATGCCGTTGATCTCGCCGGTCCACATGGCGGCGGCGGTCGTCTGGACATCGTTCCTGAACTGGTGGTAACGCGCCGCGTCGTAAAGCACTTTAACGTAAGGGCACGGCCCTTCGGCTTTCAGCTTCTTGAGGTTCAGCGAGCGGTTGCCCCACTCTTCATCCTTTTTCTGCCGGTCGGCGGCCGTCTGCTGGTCATCCTGATCCTGCCCGCCACGGCCACGGCTCTGCGCCGAGGCCAGGCTCGTCAGACCGGCGCTCAGGAACACACCCAGACAAACCCCGGCCCAAACACGACGAGCCAGAATACGGCGCATAACAACTGACATAGGCGTGAAGATCCCCAATAGCGAATAATGTGTGCGAGGCGGCATCAGGCGAAGCGCACCGTTTGAGGATGTGTAGCGCCTTGATATCACTTTTCAAAGGGTTTTATGGAGCACTTGCGGCCAAAGTGCGGCGGAAGACCTTCGTGTCTGTTATCCGATATGACCGTGGCGCTTTAATGATCAGCTATTGCGCTTCGCAATGAAATGACCATATAATGTAAAATATAGTCATAACGTCCGAGAATGGAAATGTCAGTCTGGCAGGTCAATGAAGCAAAGGCGCACCTCAGCGAGGTCATCGACCGGGCATGTCATGAGGGGCCTCAAACCATCACCCGTCACGGCGCCGAAAGGGCGGTCATCCTCTCGACTGCCGATTATCAGAAACTGGTAGCCCAAAGGCCGGATTTCAAGAACTGGCTATTGGGCGGTCCGAAGCTTGATGATTTCATTATTGAACGCAGCCCGGATACCGGTCGGGATGTCCCCTTGTGAGGTATTTGCTCGATACGAATGTCATTTCAGAAACCCGCCGCCCGCGTATGAACGAGAAGGTCCAGGCTTTTTTGAACGAAACCGACGCCGGCAAGCTATATTTGAGCGTCCTCACCCTGGGCGAATTACGCAAAGGCATTGCCATCCGGCGTCAAACCGACCCGGTAATGGCTGACAGCCTGAACGCCTGGGTCGATGAACTGGAACACGGATTCGCGGACCGTATCATCAATATTGACGTAAAAGTGGCGCAGCTTTGGGGAGAGTTGTCTTCAGACCGCTCACGTCCGGTTATCGACACTCTGATCGGCGCGACTGCGCTGGCGCACGACTTAGTGCTTGTTACGTGCAATACCAAGGATATAGCCGGCTCGAATGTGACGACGCTTGATCCTTTTGCCGGGTAAGCGGGCCGATTATCCTATGGCGGAATCCGCCGAAAAGACTTATGTGAGCCTCATGAGTGTCTCCGCCCGCCCTCTCAAGGTTTATCTCGCCACGCCGCGCGGCTTCTGCGCCGGTGTCGACCGCGCCATCCAGATCGTTGAGCGCGCCATCGAACGCTACGGCGCGCCGGTCTATGTCCGCCACGAGATCGTGCATAACAAGCATGTGGTCGATCGCCTGAAAGGGCTGGGCGCCGTGTTCGTCAAGGAACTCGACCAGTGCCCGCCGGACCGCCCGGTGGTTTTCTCGGCGCATGGCGTGCCCAAATCGGTGCCGGCGGATGCACAGAACCGCCGGATGTTCTATCTCGACGCCACCTGCCCGCTGGTTTCCAAGGTCCATGTCGAGGCCGAACGCCATCATAACGAAGGCCGCGAGATCATCCTGATCGGCCACGCCGGGCATCCGGAAGTCATTGGCACCATGGGGCAATTGCCCGAAGGTACGGTCAGGCTGATCGAAACGGTCGAGCAGGCGCGAGAATTTATCCCCGCCGACCCGGATAATCTCGCCTTCGTCACCCAGACCACCCTATCGGTCGATGACACGGCGGAAATCGTCGGCGCTTTGAAGGCGCGCTTCCCGCAGATCAAGGTGCCGCACAAGGAAGACATCTGCTACGCCACCACCAACCGCCAGGAAGCGGTCAAGCAGGTGTCGGCCGATTGCGACCTGGTGTTGGTGATCGGCTCGGCCAAATCGTCCAATTCGCAAAGACTGGTCGAGGTCGCCCTGCGTGCCGGAGCGAAGGCCGCCTATCTGGTCGATGACGCCAGCCATGTTGACTGGACATGGCTGGATGGCGTCGCGGTGCTGGGCATTTCCGCCGGAGCTTCGGCGCCGGAGAATCTGATCGAGGAACTGGTGGCCGCCGTCGCCGCCCGCTTCGACGCCGAAGTGATCGAGAACAACGGCGTGCGCGAAACCGTCACCTTCAAGCTGCCTAAGGCCGTCGCCTGAGCATGACCGAACGCACCCACGTCACCCTCTATACGGATGGCGCCTGCAAGGGCAATCCCGGCCCCGGCGGCTGGGGCTGCATACTGATGTCCGGCCTGCACGAAAAGGAACTCTACGGCTACGATCCCAGCACCACCAATAACCGCATGGAACTGATGGCGGCCATCGCGGGTCTGGAAGCGCTGAAAAAGCCCTGCGAGGTCAAGCTCTATATCGACAGCCAGTACGTTTTGAAGGGCATGACCGAGTGGATCAGAGGCTGGAAGGCGCGCGGCTGGAAAACCGCCGACAAGAAACCCGTGAAAAACGATGACCTGTGGATCCGGCTCGATGCCGCCGCGAAGCCCCACAAAATCAAGTGGATCTGGGTCAAGGGCCATGCCGGCAATGAACTAAACGAACGCGCCGACCAGTTGGCCAACAAGGGCATCGAGGAAGCGCGGGCAAGGGCTTAACCTGCGCGCCTGATTATATTTCCCATTCTTTAACCTCTGTTAGTCTTGCCGTGGCATGATCGACGCCGACAGAATGTCGCCGGACGAAAACCGAGGTTCAGGAATGAACTCCATAAACACCAATATCGGGGCCATGATCGCCCTGCAGAACCTGAACGCCATAAACGCGGAGCTTCAGACGACCCAGAACCGTATCTCCACGGGCCTGAAGGTCGCCAGCGCCAAGGATGACGGCGCCACCTGGGCCATCGCCCAGCAGCAGCGCTCGACCGTCTCATCGCTCGACGCCGTGAAAGAGTCTCTGTCGCGCAATTCGTCGGTGATCGATGTCGCCCTGACCGCCGGGGAATCGGTATCCGACCTGCTCACCCAGTTACGCGAGCGCGCCCTGGAGGCCTCGGACACTTCGCTTGATTCCACCGCCCGCCGCGCCCTGAACGATGACTTCATCGCCTTGCGCAACCAGATCACCAAGACCCTGGCCAATGCCGGCTTCAACGGCATCAACCTGCTCGACGGCTCCCGTTCGTCGATCGCCGCCCTGGCCAATGCCGAAGGCACCAGCCGCCTCACGATCTCCGCGCAGAACATGTCGCTCGGCGGCGCCATCGTGACCCTGAGCGCCAATGCCAGTTTCACCACGGCCACCGCCGCGGCGGACCTGCTTTCCGCGCTCGACGCCTCGATCAATAATGTGTCCATCGCCCTGGGACGGCTCGGCACCTCATCGAAATCGCTCGACACCCACCTGACCTTCATCGGCAAGCTTCAGGATACGATCACCGCCGGGATCGGCCGGCTGGTCGATGCCGACATGGCAAAGGAAAGCGCCCGGCTCCAGGCCCTGCTGACCAAACAACAACTCGCCGTCCAGATGCTGTCCATTTCGGCGCAGTCGCAATCATGGATTCTCAACCTGTTTCGCTAGAGTGTCGATCTGATTGCATCGGATCGACACTCTAATCTCTTGTTTTGACGCACTTTTTAATCCGAAAAGTGCGTCACACTTTTCGGAAAGTGCTCTAATCGCCGGCCCCGAAAATATCGCCGAAATCGAGGCCCTTCCTTTTCTTCCGGGGCATATAGGCAAAATCGCGGCCCTCGTAACGGTGGGCATCGTCAACATGCCGCGCGCGCGGCTGAAGCGGCGGCGGCAGGGGAATCTCACGATCCTCCTTCGACAGGGCGATCAGCTTTTCCAGTTCGCCGCGATCCAGCCAGACGCCCTGGCATTGCGTGCAGATGTCGATCAGTATGCCTTCGCGGATGACTTCACGAAACGATCCCTGACACACAGGACATATGAAGGCGGGCATGACGGTTCCTTTCAGACTGGCTCTGCCTCCTGACATGGAACTGTAAAACGCAAAGTCAATGCTTCGCGGTCAGACCGCCGCCAGGTCCCGCCTGAACCGCCGCCAGTTGCGGACATAATGCGCCGCGGAATGAGTCAGGCTGCCGATCTGCTCCGGCGTCAGTTCGCGCGCCACCCGCGCCGGCTGGCCGATCAGCAGCACGCCGTCAGGATACTCTTTCCCTTCCGGCACCAGTGCGCCGGCGCCGACAAGCGTATTCCGGCCTATTTTCGCCCGCGCCAAAATCACCGCGCCGATGCCGATCAGACTGTTATCCCCGATTTCGCAGCTATGGATCATCGCCTTGTGGCCCACCGTCACGTCATCGCCGATGGTAAGCGGCAGGCCATCGTCGGAATGCAGCACCGCGCCATCCTGAATATTGGTGCGCGCCCCGATGGCGATCGGGTCGTTATCGCCGCGCACCACGGCGTGGAACCAGATGCTGGCGTCTTCCCCGAGCGTGACATCGCCCATCACATCGGCCGAGGGCGCGATCCAGAACCGGTCTTCCGCCGGCAGTTTCGGCGTCTTGTTTCCGAGCGTGTAAATGGCCATTTTCGCCGCCTTTCCCGATTGGTTCTTTATGACGCATTTGCGAAATTATTGAAAGTGAACGACGGGATTAAGATATCGCTAACCATCCTCGGCGAATCTGATAGCGTCGTCACAGGACAGGGACTCACAGATGCGCCCCTGTCTCAGTCCGGCATCAGACTTAAGGTTTAGCCTTAGAGGTAAACAATGGCAATTCGGGTAGCGTTTCCGTCCCTTGCTTCTCCTCCACCGCCCGGAAATGGCGATGACGGCCTCTCCGGCGACGGCCGAATTTCTTCTTCCATCGTGTATCCCTACCGCGAAGGCGAGCCATTTCCGGCGTCGCCTTTTTTCATGTTCTTTTTTAAGGAAGCCCACCATGACCAAGCGAGCCGCTAAACGTTTCATGCGCGAAGGCAATCTGGATGCGGAGCAATTCGCGCCCGATACGAAGGTGCGCCGCCTGAATGTTCATGGCGCCGGCGTCAATGGCGGCTGGTCCCCCGCCAACGAGGAGCGCACGCAATCCTACGTCAAGACCATCAAGCCGAAATCCGAAGGCCAGGCGGCGCTGATGGCCGCCATCGATGAAAAGAACCTCGTCCTGGCGCTTGGTCCGGCCGGCACCGGCAAGACCTACCTGGCTATTTCCAAGGCGGTCGAGGCGCTGGAAGCCGGCAAGGTCGGACGCATCGTCCTGTCACGCCCCGCCGTCGAGGCCGGGGAATCGATCGGCTTCCTGCCCGGCGACATGGAGGACAAGCTGGCCCCTTACCTGCGCCCGCTTTACGACGCCCTCACCGACCGCCTCAGCATGAAGCGCGTCAAGGCGCTGATGGCCGAGGGCCTGATCGAGATCGCCCCGGTCGGCTACATGCGCGGCCGCACGCTCAACAACGCCTTCGTGGTCATCGACGAAGCGCAGAACTGCACCTATGTCCAGCTCAAGATGCTGCTGACGCGCCTGGGCTGGAACTCGACCATGGTGGTTACCGGCGATCCGCACCAGAGCGACCTGCTGCCGGGCATTTCCGGCCTGGCCGAAGTGGCCGACAAGTTCGAGGCGGTCGAGACGATCCAGGTGGTCCGCCTGAAGGACAAGGACATCGTGCGCCATCCGCTGGTGGCGCAGATGCTGGGCGTGCTGTAGGCGCAGCCATAACGTCCGGGGAAGGAAACGGCGGTCCCGCAAAGGCCGCCGTTTTCATTTGTTACCGCACGGGCGTAAAGACCCAGGCCGTTTTGGCCGGCACATCAATCGTCAGCCTGCCGCCCGCGCTGGCGACCGGCGCCCCCGGAGCCTCTCCCGCCACACGCAGCGACTGGACAAACATTCCCTCCCCGACCATGGCGCTCAGGGATTGCGGTTTATCGGAGAGATTGATCAGCACCGCCGCCGCGTCACCGCTTCCCGTCCGCGTGAAAACCAGCGCCGGATCACCGGCATTGGACTGCACCGTCATGTCTCCCGTGCCGAATAACGGACGATCGCGGCGCAGGGTATAAAGCGCGCGGTAATATTCGAGCAACGAATTGGGATCGCCCGCCTCGATGGCCACATTCCGGCTGGCGGCATTGATCGCCACGTCGCGGTAGGGCGTGCCGGTCGTGAAGCCCGCCGTGCGTTCATAACCGGTCCAGCTCATCGGCGAGCGGATGCCGGGATCGTTGAAGACGCCGCCATTGCTCATGCCGATTTCCTCGCCGTAATAGGCAAACGGCGTCGATGAGGCCAGGATCGAGATCGCCGCCGACAGCTTGTAATTCGCCGGATCGTTGACGCCGAACTGGTTCATCAGCCGGTCGCCGACATAGGCGTCGTGGCTTTGCAGGGCCAGCGGCATCAAATCCCGGTTGGGATTGGCGAGCTGTTTGACCAGCGGCGCCTGGAGCGCGCCCTTTTTGGCGCTGTCGATGATCGATCCCTGCACACCGTAGGCAAAAGCGCTGCACGCTTTCACATACATATCCGCGCCTTCGGAAGCCTCGCAGATCATGTAGCGGTTATCGTACTCATCGAGCGTCTGGCGCAACTTCGCCACGATGCCCGGATTGGCGGGATTGTTGAAATAGGCTTTCGGGCCGTCCTCGATCAGCATGGTCACCGCATCGAGCCGGAAGCCGTCCACGCCCTTGTTCATCCAGAAGCGCATGGTGTCCTGGAGATAGGCGATGACCTTCGGGTTTTTCAGGTTCATATCCGGCATGGAATCCGAAAAGACCCCGTAATAAAGGCCGACCCCGCCGGGCACGGTTTTCGACACCGGCTTCCATGGATCCGTCCAGTAGGCGCCACTGACCCCGCGCATTTTCTCGTTATACCAGCCGGGATTCTTGTCGGCGAAGACATACCAGTCGCGGTAGGGGCTGGATTTCGATCTGGCGGCCGCCTGGAAGATCGCGTTGCCGCTGCCGGAATGATTGACGACAAAATCGAGAATGACGCCGATACCGCGCTTGTGGGCTTCCTGCACGAAGCGCTCGAAATCGGCCATGGTGCCGTAATCGGGATTGACGGCGCGATAGTCATTGACCGCATAGCCATGGTCGCCGTCTTCAGAAGGCATCATCGGCATCAGCCAGATGCCGGTCACGCCGAGGTCATGAAGATAGTCGAGTTGCGAGGTCAGGCCGTTGAAATCCCCTACCCCGTCGCCGTCGCTGTCCTTGTAGGAGCGGACGAAAATCTCCATGAAGGCGGCGGTGCGGTTCCAGTCCTTCGGCAAGGCGCTGGCCTTTGCCGTCACGGCCACCGGGGACACATCGATATCCGCCCGCGCCACAGTCGCGGTCAGGGCCAGTACGGACACGGCGGCACGCAATGCCAGATGTTTAAAAGACATGATCAGCTCCCTGTGTTTTCCGCAGGGTGGCATCCCCACGGCCGCTTGGGAAGCTGAATACGTATGCGCGCTCAGCGCTCCATGACCCGCACATCGTGCCAGTTGGGCTGGAACGACCATACCCTGGCGCCGCGGGCGGTAATGACCAGATGACGGTCGTCCTGCCACCGGACCGTCAGCCTGACAGGCTTTCCGGCATTGGACGCATCGAAAATCGCCACGGCGGTGTGTCCCGTCAGCAGGCCCTGCGTACGGCGCAGCAGCACCTCCTGCACCGGCGATGATCCGACGCAATCCCGGTTGACGATCTCGGCCTGATAACGGCCCGACGGGGAGACGATCACGTCCACATCCGCCTCCGTACACAGTCCCAGGCGATTGCAGCCCGACAGGATCAGGCCGCAAATGACGGCGATAAAAAGCCTGAACGTACCGGTGCGCATGGCTTTGCGGGCATTGCCCCTCCCGTGCGGACAAGTTGCCGCAGACGTAAACTTACGCCACAAGGGTTAATAATTTTCCACATATGTGGAAAACACTCGCCACCCGTCGCGCATGTTTTTACATTCCCCTTACAACCCACATGAAAAGCTGTATTTTTTCACAATTCATACCGTCGCATCCTTTGTGGATAAAAGGAGCGCGTACCATGGATATTTACAGCTATATCGTCCGCGATCACCGCAAGATGGCCGGCCTGATGGACGACCTGCTGTCGATCCGCCTGCCCGCCATCCGGCAAAATCTGTTCGACCAGATACGGATCGAACTTTCCGCTCACGGCGATGCCGAGGAACGCACTTTCTACGCCGCCCTGGAACGCGCCACACGCACCCAGGAAATGAACGACAAACTCGAACATTCCGAGCACGAGCATCATGAAATGAAGTCCCTGCTGCATGTGCTCGGCCGCCTGTCGATCAGCAGCGAGGAATGGATGGAAAAATTCGGCGAACTGAAATTCGCCGTCGAGCATCACGTCGCCAAGGAGGAAGGCGAGATATTCCCCCGCGCCAAGGAGGTTATCTCACCGCTCGACGCCCATCGCCTGGCCTTGCAGATGGACGCGCTGAAACAACAGATACTGGCGGATCAGAACGCCACGGCGGTTATCTATTTATAGATCGACCGCCGCAGCACGACCGGCAGGCACAGCAGATAGAGCGCCGCGCCGATGATCCAGACCAGGCCGGGCATAATCTCCCGCGACAGGAAATAGATATTCAGCATCAGCACCGGCCCGACGATCGCCGCGAGGCCTTGCAGGCTGGCGATAACGCCCTGAAGCTGCCCCTGGCGATCCTCATTGACCAGCTTGGAAATCACCGCCATCAATATGCTGGGGCCTATGCCGCCAAGGCTCAAAAGCGGGATCAGCGCCCAGATGAACGCGCCTTTCGTCGCCAGCCCCAATGCGACATAGCAGCTCATGTCAGCGAAAACGCCCAGCAATAATCCTCCCCGTTCGCCCAGCCGCTTCGTCACCGGTCCGACCAGAAAGGCTTGCGCCAGGGCATGAAACAGGCCGAACAGGGTCAGGGACAAGCCGACGGTCAGGCCCTGCCAGTTGTAGCGCTGCTCGACATAGAGCACCCAGACGCTGCCGGCGATCTCGCCGATAATGGCGAACAGGCCACCCGCCAGCAGCAGGCCGGCAATGCCCCTGAACACCACGATCCCGGTCAGCGGTGCCAGCGGATTGAGCTTTTCGGTGCTCGGCGCCACCGCGCGCGATTCCGGCATGACGAACAGGCACATCAGCAGGTTGACGGCAGCCAGCGCCGCCGCCGCCGCGAACGGCCACATCAGGCCCGCCTCGCGCAGCATCCCGCCCGCCGCCGGTCCCAGGATAAAACCGACGCCCATGCAGGCGTTCAGTTGGCCGAAGCGCTTCGCCCGCTCATCGGGTGAGGAAATATCGGTCAGATAGGCCGTGGCCACCGACATGTTGGAACCGGTGATCCCGGCAATGGCGCGGGCGGCGAACAGGACCCATAGCGGCGGCAAACAGGCCATGACCGCATAGTTCACCGCCGTGCCGACCAGCGAAATCGTCAGGACCGGCTTGCGGCCGATGCGGTCGCTCCAGCCGCCCAGCAAAGGCGCGCACAGGAACTGCATCAGGGCGTAGAGCGACAGAAACAACCCGTAGGCCATGCCGGCGCTCGCGCCAGCCAAATGCCCGCTCGAATCGTTGGCGCCGAACAGGTCGGGCAGCACGGGCAGCACCAGGCCGATGCCCGCCATATCGAGCATGACGGTCAGATAGACGGTAAAAAGCGGCAAACGGGCGGTTTTCATAAAATTTATCACTGATAAGTTATTTATCGGTGATAAGGATTACTTCCCGGCAAGTCAAGGTGAAAATGAAACTCGACAAATCCACGATCATCGACGCCGCGCTCGACCTGCTGAATGAAGCGGGCATCGACGCCCTGTCCACCCGCGCGCTGGCGCAAAGACTGGGCGTGCAGCAGCCGGCCTTATACTGGCATTTCAAAAACAAGCGCGCCCTGCTGGATGCGCTGAACGCCGATATCCAGGCGCGTTTCGATACGTGTGAACCACAACCGGACGAAACCTGGCAGTCGTTCTTCCGTCGTAACCACGTCATGTTCCGGCAGGCGCTGCTGAGCGTGCGCGATGGCGCCCGTCTCCACGCCGGCAGCGAAGCCGACCCGGAGCATGTGGAGAATATCGAGGGCACGCTGAGCTTCATGGTCGCACAGGGCTTCGATGCCGCCGCCGTCATGGCGCTCAGCATCGCCGCCAGCCGTTATACGGTCGGCTGCGTGCTGGAAGAACAGAGTGAGGCGCCGTCCCCCGAACAGATCGCCGCGCTGGATCGCCGCGCCCAGGCCTTCCCCCACACGGCGACGGCGCTGGCCAGTTACCGGAACAACAGCGCGGAAACGCATTTCCTGTTTGGGCTGGATTTACTGATCGCCGGCTTTGAAACGCTACAGACGGCGAACTAATTACGCCTGCGCCGGTTTCACAAACAGCTTCGCCAGCGCCCAATAGCCGAGAGCGGCGATGAAAAAGGCCGGCAGGGTCGCGCCAAGGGCCGGCAACAGATTGAGGCAGGCATAATAGGCCGCCACACCCGCCGTCCAGGCCGCGAAGGCACTGAGATGAACGCCATGGGTGAAACCATAGGCACCGTCGAGGCGACTGATATCCCCGGCCGCGATCCGGCGCTTGCGGATCAGGAAGTGATCGACCAGCAGCACGCCATAGAGCGGCGTGAACACCGAGCCGATCATATAGAGGAAACTCGTGAACTCGGCCATCGGCACGAACAGGGCGATGCCTGTACACAGCACGCCGAAGCCGATCACCAGATGGCGGATGCGAAAACGCAGCAGGCTGCCTAAGGAAGTCGCCGCCGAGAAGATATCGGCAAAGACATTATCCGTTTCATCGATCAGGATCAGCAGCAGCGCCAGGCCGCCGCCGGTCGTGGCCAGTGCCGACAGCAGCATCTGGTCCGGATCGCCCGCCGCCATCAGGGCATAGGCCGCCCCCAGCGAGAAAAACCAGATATTGGCCAGCAGGTAGCCGATGGCTGATCCCTTGAAAACCGCGCCGGGCGACTTGCCGAAGCGGGCATAGTCGGCGATCAGGGGCAGCCACGACAGCGGCATGGCGATGACCAGATCGATGCCGCCGCCAAGCGATAGCGACCCGTCGCCCCTGCGCGCGAAGGCCCTGGCCAGATCGTGATCGGCCAGCAGGGCATAGGTCATCCATGCCGCCCCGGCCAGCAGCAGCCAGATGCCCCAATGGCGCAGGAAGCGGCGGATGAAACTCAACGGCCCCAGTATGGCCAGGCCGGTGGCCGCCACGCCGAATACCAGGGTCCACAGGACCGGCAGGGTGAAATGGAAGGTGTTGGCCGAAAGCGTATTGGCGGCGTCGCGCATGGCGATGATCTCGAACGCGCCCCAGCCGACAAGCTGGATGACATTGAGGATCGCCGCCACCGATGCGCCGCGGATGCCGAGCGCCGGCCTGAGCGCGCCCATGGTGGACAAGCCCGTATCGGCCCCGACCACCCCGGCCAGACCCAGCAGCGCCGCGCCCGCCGCGCTGCCGATGACGATGGCCAGCAATCCTTCCGTCAATGACAAACCGGGCACGAGATAGGCGCCGGCCTGCAAGACCAGCAGGCCTATCCCCAGCGAAAACCACAGCGAAAAAGCGTCGCGCAGGGTCAGGCTGCGCTTTCCGGCCGGCACCGGCACGAGCGGGTCATAGGCGTCCTGGTCGGAAATATCGGTCATGTATCGCGCTTCTGGAATCAGGGAAACCTCATCCTTAGCAGACTTGCGGCCATGGGAAAGCCGCCACTTATCCCCGCCCCTGAAAATGCCCTCATGATCTGGGCATGGAAAACTCGAAAGACATCACCGGCGGCCTGTCACCGCTCGAACAAAGGCGGGCACGCCTGCGCGCTTTCGCCGACCGTGTGCTGGAGGCCGTCGAAGCCCTGCCCATGCCCAAAAACGCCGCCGATGCCGAACGCACCCTGCGCGCCGTGACCACCGCCGACCGGATGCTGGTTCAGTTGTACAAACGGATCACGCCTTTACAGCAGATCGATCCCGCCACCGTCAGCCTGTCGTCTTATCCGTCATATGCGCCGCGCGTGCCAAATCCGCCCGAAGCGACGCCAAAGACGGAAGAAGACACCCCGTTCGTCTATAATTTCGACGATGACGGGGTGGACAACGCGCCCGAACCGGACGCCGGACCGCTCTCACCCGAGGCCCTCGCCCAGCTTGACCTAGAACAGCGCGCCAACGACATCTTCGCCCAATATCTCGCCGCCATTGCGGAAAATTCAGATACCGGCGCCTTCCCCCCGCCTGAGGGGAGAAGGGAAGCATAGCGGCGGATTAACGGTGCTTGTAGCGCAGCACCTTGCCCTTCGAGATATAGTAGTAGTTCATGCCCGCCGGGCGGTCCTCAAAATAGACGACCTTGTGATCGGCGCGCGGGGCCGGCTCATAATAACCCTTGGTATAAACGTAATATTCCGCGCCACGGCAGCGGACCTTTTCCTTTGAGTTCTTGCCGATGACATAGCCCGCCGCGCCGCCGACCGCCGCGCCGACCGCGGTTGACTTGGTTTTGTCGCCCTTCTTGCCGAGCAGGTTGCCAGCGATACCGCCCGCCACAGCGCCGATGGCGGCGTCCTTGCCGGCCAGATCCGATTTCTTGACATAACAGTAGCCGTCATAGCTCTGCGCCGAAGCGGCCAGGGGCGCAAGGCCACCGAGCGTCAGGGCGGCGGCGCCAAGAACGAGGGCGGGCACTTTGAGGCGGGTCAGACGAATCATGCGGAACTCCATGCGCAAATAGGTGTTGGGTATGAGATATCGATAGAAATTATGGTATTTGCATGACTTTGAACACAGCGATTTACAAACCTTGTTTTGTCTGACAATATATCAATAAACAGACAATTAATGGTCTGCAAAACCGGGAGTAATATCATGCAACGCCTTATCGGCTGGCTGGCCATCGCCGCCGCCTGCCTCACCACCCCCGCTTTCGCGCAAGCCCCGACAGGCCAGCTTTCAGTCGGTCAGCTTTCCGGCGGCCAGCTTTCCGTCGGATCGAAATTCATCGACGGCGCCTGCCTAGAAAGCCGGGCCTCCGACAGCACGCTGGTCGTCAATACATGCAGCGCCCAGCCGGAGCAGGGCCTGCGCATCGATGACGAAACCGGCCTGATCCATCACGGCGATACGCAATGCCTCGCCGCCGTGCAGAAAGGCCAGCCGCTGGCGCTGAAACCCTGCGCCGACATAGCGGAGCAGAAATGGACGTTTGAAGCCGACGGCACGCTGAAAAGCGATTCCGGCCTGTGCGCCGATATTCTCAACTTCCGCAAGGACCCCGGCACCGCCGTCATCGCCTGGGATTGCACCGCCACCGACAACCAGAAATTCTTCGCCACCAATGTCCGCCGCCCGGCCACGCAACAGGCCGCCGCCGCTGCCCCGAAGGCCGTGCCGGTCACCACCGGCCAGCCGGTCATCGCCAGCTATTTCGTTTCGGGCCGCTGCCTGGCGATTACCGGCGGCAAGTCCGAACTGGAATACGATAATTGCGACCGCAAGCCGAACCAGTCCTTCCATTTCAAGGGCGGCGTCAGCGGCGAGATTGTCCAGGGCGATTTGTGCCTGACCTCGGTGATGCGCGGCGAACCGCTGGCGCTCAAGCCCTGCGCCCATGCACCGGAGCAGGACTGGGTGTTCACGGAAGACGGCGGCCTGCGCAACCGCGCCGACCAGTGCGCCGATATCCTGCGCTTCGACGCCCGCGTCCACGCCTCCGTCATCGCCTGGGCCTGCACCGGCACCGATAACCAGAAATGGTATCCCGCCGTGGCTGTCGAATCGGGCGGCTACTCGCCGGGGACCGCCATTACCGACGCGGTGAAGGCCGACGGCAAGATCACTACCGTCGCCACCCTGCCCGGCTGGTCGGTGCTGAACCTGACCGCTTCCGGCGGCAAGGTCCTGTCGGCCGAAGGCGACAAGATCACCGGCGGCCAGAACGAAACGATCGTTGTCGGCGGCGCGGGCGTTCAACTGGCGAAATTCGGCGGCCTGGCCGGCGCCAATGTGAAGGGCGCCAATGTTTCGCTCCTGCCCACGGACTGGGCGGTCTTTTCCGGCGATACCGCCGGCCGGATCAGCCAGTAAGGAAAAAGGCCGGTCGCGGGACCGGCCTTTTTTTAGAGGTTGGCGTCAAGCCACGCGATGCGGGCCACCATCCAGTTGCGGAAGAAATCGACCTCTCCCTGATAGGAACCGGCCACTTCCGAGTTCGGCCAGACATAGGTGTTCAGAATCGGCCAGCGGGTGAAATTCCGCACCTGCGCCTCCGCCAGAAGGGCGGCCTGCGCATCGATATAGGCCGGCAGGGTATCGATCTGCGCCGCCTTGAGCGCATCCCACCGCGCCCGCACGCGCGCCTCGAAGGTCGGGTCCGCCGCCTTCATCCGGGCGATCCACACCGCCGTCGCCGTCTGGAAACCTTGAGGCGTGGCGTCGAAATAATCGGTATTGCCGGCCCCCAGGTCGAAGTCCCAGACCGGCCCGTAGTGCAGCTTCTCCCCGGCGTCCTTGTAGATATAGATACTGCCCCACGAGGCGGAATCGACATTCTTGAACAGTTCGTTGACCAGATACCAGTCGATCAGGCTGTCGACATCGAAATAGCTTTCATATCCCGTGGCCGGATTGGTCGGATCGGCCGAAAACAACGCGTCCTCGGCGGACTGGATGTAGGTCTGGATATAGGTCTGCTGACCGGTATTGCTTGGATCCGGATCCTTGATGCACAGGGGCACGTCCTTTGTAGTCCGCCAACACACGGGATCATCCATGCGCTCGTTGATCTCGACCAGATAGCCGCCATCGGCGGCGGCGGCCGGCGTGGTATCGTCGGTCTCGGTAATATTGACGCGATCGGCCGCCACACGCACCTGCTCGACCAGTTGATAGACGCCGATATAATCGCCGTTCAACGTCACCTCAACCTGGACCGCGCGCGGTGTCCAGGCCAGGCCGAGCCGCTTGCTGATCTCGAAGGCGACCTGCGTGCGCAGCAGGCTCTTGTCGGAATAGTTGGCCAGCAGGACCCAGTTCTTGTCCTTCGGCATCCCCAGCAGGCCGGCCTTGGAATCGAGCTTGATGCGGTAGGGCTTCTTGGGGAACAGATCCCAGGTGCTGTTGCCGCGCCCCTTGATGGACAGCCGCCCGGTAAAGGCCGATGTACCGTCCGCCGCCGTGATCGACATGTTCCCGGCCACGTAATTGTCCTTATCGACAATCGGCGCGGCGCCGTCCGTCGTGATCGTAATGGCCGGCAGGGCGGCCATCGCCACGGACGACGATGACGACGACGATGATGACGCACTGCTGCTTGAACTGGAACTGCTTGCGCCGCCACCGCCAGTTCCGCCGGAACTGCCACCACCACCACCGCAGCCGGCGACCAGCAACAAGGCCGCCACAAGAACCAGGCCCTTCGCCTGAATGGTTGAAAACACCCGATACATTCGCCCCCCGAAAAATTATCACCGCCCTTCCCGACGGCGTTAAACAGGCAGTGTACAGACGATATTGAAACTGTCCACAACCCTCCCCACAACCCTGAGAGGAAACGACCATGCAAAAAAACCATGGCTTTCCGTTACGGCTGCGTCAGAGAAAATCATGTCCGGCACGAATTTGCGCTTTACCGGTAACGATTCGGCTATAGGTTACTGGGATAGTAAACGCCTGGAGCGTACTGGGAGCTTAAGCGCATGGGTCTTGCCGCCAATATCAAGCGTGATTTCGTCTTCATGAAGCGCCTGCTGCGCATCCTGAAATGGATCAAGCCGGTCAACCCCGATTCGCACGATCTGGTCTGCGACGACTTCGAGGCCGCGGCGAACAAATGGCCAAACAATATGGCCGTCAGGTTCGAGGGCAAATCCCTGACCTACCAGCAACTCGACACCATGGCCAACCGCTACGCCCACTGGGGCCGCCAGCGCGGCCTCAAGCCCGGCGACACCGTGGCCCTGTTCCTGCCCAACCGCATCGACTATCTCGCCATCTGGATCGGTTTCAACAAGATCGGCGTCATCACCGCCCTGATCAACAATTCGCTGACCGGCGCGGGCCTGGCGCATTGCATCAATATCTCGGTGGCCAGCCTGACCATCGTCGACCAGACGACGCGCGCCGCCTTCCAGGAGATCGAAAGCCAGATCGAACGCCATCAGGCCCTGTGGGTGCTCGACCTGCCGCGCGAAAGCGAAACCGAGAACTGCCGCAGCCTGGATACCGCGCTCAAGGGCGTTTCCAGCGTGCGGCCCGACCGCGCCTTCCGCAGCGCCCTGACCGCGGGCACCACCGCGCTTTACATCTATACCTCCGGCACCACCGGCCTGCCCAAGGCGGCGAAAATCTCCAACGCCCGCGCCCAGCTTTACATGAAGGCCTTCGCCGGCCTGACCAAGATGAAGCCCGAGGACAAGCTCTATTGCGTCCTGCCGCTCTATCACGCCACCGCCGGCCTGTGCGCCGTCGGCGCCGCCCTGCTCAATGGCGCGGGTGTGGTGCTCAAGCGCCGGTTTTCCGCCAGCCAGTTCTGGAGCGATGTCCGCGCCGAAGGCATTACCCACCTCGTCTATATCGGCGAACTGTGCCGTTACCTGGTCAATTCGCCGCCGGCGCCCAATCCGGAGGATGAAACCAGACACAAGGTCCGCATGGCCTTTGGCAACGGCATGCGGCCGGAGGTCTGGGACCACTTCAAGTCGCGCTTCCACATCAAGGAGGTGATGGAGTTCTACGGCTCGACCGAGGGCAATGTGTCCCTGTTCAATCTTGACGGCCATTCCGGCGCCATCGCCCGCGTGCCGAAACCGCTCAAGAAGAGCTTCAATGTCCGGCTGGTGCGTTTCGATGTCGAGAGCGAGATGCCGGAACGTCAGCCCAACGGCCTGTGCTACGAATGCAAACCCGGCGAGATCGGCGAGGCCATCGGCCAGATCGCCCATGACGCCCGCCACGCCTATTCCGGCTATGCCGACAAGGCCGCGTCACAAAAGAAGGTGCTGACCGACGTCTTCAAGAAGGGCGACCAGTGGTTCCGCACCGGTGACCTGATGCGCCAGGACAAGGCCGGCTATCTCTATTTCATCGACCGCATCGGCGATACCTTCCGCTGGAAGGGCGAAAACGTCTCGACCTCTGAAGTGGCCGAATATTCCGCCGCCGCGCCGGGAGTCGAGGAAGCCATCATCTACGGCGTGCCGGTGCCGAACCACGACGGCAAGGCCGGCATGGCGGCGATCATCGCACGCGAAGGTTTCGACCTGAAGGTCTTCAAGAACTATATCGACTCGAAACTGCCCATCTGGGCGCGTCCGCGCTTCGTGCGGATGCTGCATGACGCCGAAACCACCGGCACCTTCAAGTACAAGAAGATGGACCTGATCAAGGTCGGTTACGACATCACGCAAACAACCGATCCGATCTTCGTCTGCCACGGCGAGGACTATGTGCCGCTGACGGCGGAAATGATCGAGGACATCGCCACCGGCAAGCTGCGGCTTTAGCCTCGTCTATACCTCCCCACCTGTGGGGAGGGGGACCGCGCCGCTCTTGCGGCGTGGTGGTGGGGGCCTTTGCCCGCCAGGGTCAAAATATTAATAGCTTGGAACTGCTCGAATAATCGCAAGAAAGGCCACCACCACCACGCCTTTCAGGGGTGGCATAAGTCTAGGCTGTCTTCCGCGACAACAATACCGCCCCGGCGCAACCGGACAGGAGCGATCCCATCACCACGCCAGACTTGACCGCGATCTGGGCCGCTTCATCCCCTGCGGGAAAGGCCAGCGCGCCGAGATACAGGCTCATGGTGAAGCCGATGCCGCACAACAGGCAGACGCCGTAGAGCTGCCAGGCCGCCGCGCCTTCCGGCATGACGGCGAGTTTCATACGCACCGCCAGCCAGGCGGCGAGGAAGATGCCGGTCTGCTTGCCGATAAACAGGCCCAGCGCCACGCCGAGGAAGCGCGGATCGGTCAGGCTGTCCCATCCCGCGCCGGCCAGTGAAAAGCCGGAAGCGGTGAAGGCGAAAAACGGCAGGATACCGAAGGCGACATAGGGGTGCACATGGTGCAGCACCGTTTTCAGCACCGGCTCGCCATCCTTTGCCGGATCGAGCGTGACGCAGAAGGCGGCCATGACGGCAACCAGCGACGGACCGAGGCCGGACTTTATGCTCATCGCCCAGATCAGCACGAACAAAATTGCATAGGCGACGTATAGCCATATGCCCTTGCGCAGAACGAATTTCACGGACGCCATTCCCGCCAGCAAGGCCGCCATCACCGCCAGATATCCGACATGGAAACCATGGCTGTAGAATATGCCGATGACCATGACCGCGCCGAGATCATCGACAATCGCCAGGGTCAGGAGAAAGACACGCAGCGAGGCCGGCAGCCCCTTCCCCACCAGCGCCAGTATGGCCAGGGCAAAGGCGATATCGGTCGCCATCGGCACCGACCAGCCATGCAGATCACCGCCCGGCAGAAGATTGATCAGGACATAGACCAGCGCCGGCACGATCATGCCGCCGATGGCCGCGATCACCGGCAGGGCGAGCTTTTGCGGACTGGAAAGCTCACCGCGGAAAATCTCGTACTTGATCTCCAGCCCGACAACGAAGAAGAAGACCGCCATCAGGCCTTCCTTGGTCCATTCGAGCACACTTTCATCGAGATGCCACCCCGGTACGGCAAGGGTAAAATGCGTATGGATGAAACCGAAATAGCTGTCCGCGAAAGGCGAATTGGCCCACACTATCGCCAGCACCGCGCAGGCCGCCAGCAGGGCGCCCGATCCCGCCTCTGTTTTGAGGAATTCGAGCAGGGATTTGTTCAGGGGTGCCGGTGTTTTCATGATGGATTTCTAACAGCCGCACCCGCTATAACCAAGGGAAAACGGATCGAAACACCATGATATTGTCGCGCGCCATTCTCAATATATCTGGCCTCCTGGCTCTGCCCCTGATGCTGACGTCTGGCGCTTGCGCCCAGACATCGGCGGAAGCGCCTTTGCCAATTGTCGGCGGATATCAAAAGGCGTCAGTCGATGACGCCGATATCAGGGCCGCCGCCGATTTCGCCATCTCCGCCGCGCCGAAAAAGGTCAGGCTCGACAAGATCGTCTCCGCCCGCCGGCAGATCGTCGCCGGCGTCAATTACAGCCTGTGCCTGAGCGTAAAGGCAGACAAGATCGGCCTTCCGACCGGCGGCAGGTTCGTCGCCGCCAAGGTCTTCCGCGATCTGAACCAGACCTACCAGCTGACCTCCTGGCAGAAGGTGAAAACCTGTAGCTGATGATGTATCGCCCCGCGCCCCGGCTCGAACAGAGCCAACTCGCCCTGCATGACGCTGTGGCCGCCGCCGATTTTCCGCAAACCATCCTGCGCTATCGCAATCAACGCGCCGCGCAGACGGTCGGCCTCGATACCTTGAGCGATGCCGAATGGATCAGCCATTTCGGCCGTTTCCAGCCCCTGCCGGATAACCAGCCGATCCCGCTGGCCCTGCGCTATCACGGCCACCAGTTCCGCCACTATAATCCCGATCTCGGCGACGGACGCGGTTTCCTGTTCGCGCAACTACTCGATGACCGTGACCGCCTGCTCGACCTCGGCACCAAGGGATCGGGCCAGACGCCGTGGTCGCGCGGCGGCGATGGCCGGCTGACCCTGAAAGGCGGGGTGCGCGAGGTATTGGCCACCGCCATGCTGGAGGCGCTGGGCGTGCCGACTTCCAAATCGTTTTCCCTGGTCGAAACCGGCGAACACCTGATGCGCGGCGACGAGCCTTCGCCCACGCGATCATCGGTGCTGGTCCGGCTGAGCCACAGCCATATCCGCTTCGGCACCTTCGAGCGGCTGGCCTATTATAACGATGTCGGGACAATGCGTGATCTCGTCGGCTTCATCATCGCCAATTATTATCCGGCTTGTAGCGACGCCGCGACACTGTTCGACGCCGTGGTGACCGAGACGGCGAAACTGGCGGCGCGCTGGATGGCCGCCGGTTTCGTCCATGGCGTGCTCAATACCGACAATATGAACATCACCGGCGAGAGTTTCGATTACGGTCCCTACCGCTTTTTGCCGTACTACGATCCGGCCTTCACCGCCGCCTATTTCGACCAGACCGGCCTTTACGCCTATGATCGCCAGCCTGACGCCGTTTTGTGGAATCTCGGTCAGTTGGGGCGCTGCCTGACCCTGATCACGGACCCGGCGCCATTGACCGCCAGCTTCAATGCCTTCCCCGGCCGTTATGCGCATGAACTGGGCCTGGCCATTTGCCGGCGGCTGAATATCCCGCCGAAAAGCGATAATGCGCCGCTGGTCACCGCGCTCTACGATTTCCTCGCCACCCGGCGCACGGACGGCAGTTTCGAGGGTCTGTTCTTTGACTGGTTCGGCGGCCGGATCAGCGAAACCCGCGCCTTTTCAAGCCCGCGCGCGGCCAGTTATGCGGGTGAAGCCTTCACGGCCTTCCACGACCGGTTAAAAACATACGACACCGCCGCACCTGAAAAGCTCGACCATCCACGCTTCGGACAGCCCGATCCGGAAACCCTGCTGATCGACGAAATCAAGGCCATCTGGATGCCGATCGCCCGCGAAGACGATTGGTCGCTGTTCGATGCCAGGCTTATGGCCATCGAAGACTACCGCCGGGCGCTGGACCTGCAAGACTGAAGACGCCGGACGGAACCCTGTCCATCCGGCGTCTTCGGCCTGCCCTCTCAATCAGCGGCGATTCCAGCGGCCACGGTCACGTTCGCCATCACGTTCGCTATCCGGGCGGCCATAATAACGCTCGCGGTCGTTATAGCGGTCTTCTCGCCAGTCGCGGTTATGGCTGCGATCACTCATCCAGCCGGTACGATCGCTTTCGCGCTGATACCCCGCAGGCTCGTCACGGTAACGCGCCATGTTTTCACGGCGGGCCTCGTTGTCATCGGTGCGGTGGTAGTCGTTATACTGGTAGCGATAATCCGGCTCGCGGTTTTCCCAATGGGCACGGCGGCCGGCCCGGCGTTCATCGCGGCCGTCACGATAGCCCGTGCGCTCGTCACCATAGCCCGGCACCAGGTCGCGGCGATAATAGGCATCCGATTCATTATCATCCCGGCCACGGGCATAACGGTCGCGGTTGCGGTAATCGTAATCGTGGTCCAGCGAACGTTCGTTTCTCTGGTCATCCCGCTGGTCGCGCCATTCCTGGGGGTCGTCGCGCAGGCTGCGCTGAACGCTGACATCATCGTTGTCACGATCCCACGGAGCGACCTGAGGGGTATAGGCGCGGCCCACCATATTGGTGCCGCCGCTATTGGCGAAGGTATTGTAATTTCTGGGCATTGGACTCTCCTGATCGCCTGATCCGGCGTATTCCTCAGATGTCCGCCAAGTCTAGGCCGCCGCCTGTAAGATTGGCATGTCAATAGCGTCCGCCACCATAAAGGTTCGGCAAACCGCCCGAAAAGGCTCAGGCGGATGCCGGAGCGTCCCCGTTGTTGTCCAGTGTCTCAATAAAGCCCAGTGTGTCGAAGACCAGCTTCGTGATGTCGGCGATGACACGGTTGCGGCCATCGGCATCGAGTGGACCGCCGGAGGTATAGATCGACAGGAAGACCGGCGGTTTATTCGGCAGCCAGACGACGCCGACATCATTGGTGGCGTTATTGGCCCCGGCGCCGGTTTTATCCGCCACCACCGCGCCTTTCGGCACACCGGCGCGGATGCGGGCGTCTCCGGTGGACGTGGCGACCATCCACGTCTTGAGCAAGTCGAGACTTTCCGGCTTGAGGATCGTGCCGGTAAAAATGGTGCGAAGCAATGTGCTCATCGCTTCCGGCGTCGTGGTATCCTGCTCGTCGCCGTCGATATTGCTGTTGAGCGCCGGTTCGGTGCGGTCGAAGCGCGTGACGGTATCGCCAAGGCCACGGACGAAAGCGGTCAGCCGAGCCGGGCCACCGATCAGCGGCAGCAGCAGGTTTGCCGCCGTATTATCGGAAAGCGAAACCGCCGCCGAACACAGCCCGGCAACCGTCATCTGGCCCTTGCCGACATTGGCGGTCGTGGCCGGGGCATAATCCAGCAGGTCCGCCTGGCCGTATTTAACCGCCGTATCGAGCACAAGTCTGCCCTGGTCCACCTGCCGGAGGATGGCCGCCGCCAGCACCCATTTGAAGGTCGAACACATGGCGAAGCGCTCGGTGGACTGGATGCTCAGGCTACCATCGGCTTTGGCATCGGCTTTGGCATCGGCTTCGGCATTGGCGGTGGATGTGCCGGTCAGCGCCGAAACGCCGATCCGGCCGCCATGGCGCTTCTGGATCTCGACCATGCGCTGGGCAAAGCCAAACGCCTGCGTCACCTTTTCGGAGCAGCCCGCCAAGGAACCGCCAAGCGCGGCGGCCGTAACCGCCGCGCCGCCGATCAATATCCCCCGCCGCGAAATCATTTCGCACCGTCCGGCTTGTCGCCGATATGGCTATCCAGCCAGTTGAAGACCGTATCGTGCCATTTCAGCGAATTGGCCGGCTTCAGCACCCAGTGATTTTCATCCGGAAAGCGCAGGAATTCCGACTCGATCCCCTGGCGCTGGAGCGCGGTGAAGACGCCGATGCCCTGCTCGATGGGGATGCGGTAATCCTTGTCGGAATGGATGACCAGCATCGGCACAGACCAATCCTTGGCGTGCAGGGCCGGATTGAAGGTGTCGTATTTCGCCGGATCATCATAGACCACGCCGCCCTGTTCCCATTCCTCGAACCACAGTTCCTCGGTGGAATAGCCCATGTTGCGCGAGTCGAAGACGCCATCGTGCGACACCAGGCATTTCCATGGTTGCTTCCAGTTGCCGGCGATCCAGTTGACCATGAAGCCGCCGTAGGAGGCCCCAAGCGCGCAGGCGCGATCGCCATCGAGGAAGCTGTATTTGGCCAGGGCGTAATCCCAGCCTTTTTGCAGGTCTTCCAGCGGACGGTCGCCCCAGTGCTGCGAGATGGCGTCCTCGAAGGCCTGGCCATAGCCGGTCGAGCCGTGGAAATCGATCATCACCACCGCATAGCCGGCGCCGGCATAGGTTTGCGGGTTCCAGCGATAGGACCAGCCGTCGCCGAAAGACCCCTGCGGTCCGCCATGGATCAGGAAAGCGACCGGATAGGTCTTGCCCGCTTCGTAGCCCACCGGCTTGATGACATAGCCGTGGACCTCTTCGTCGTTCCAGCCCTTGAAGCTGAACTGCTCGTACTGGCCGGTGGTCAGGCCATCGAGCACGGAATCGAACTTCGTCAGGTTGGTGGCGCCGTCATCGAGGAAAGTCGCTTTCGGTTTCGCCTGATAGAAGGTCGAGGGGCGGTCCAGGCTGTCCTGCAGGAAGACCATGCCGCGCGGGGTTTCGGCATAGGCGCTGATATGGCCGTTTTTGGTCAGCGGCGTCACCTTGCCGGTCTTGACATCGACGCGGAAGAGGAGGTGCTTGCCGACATCATCGGCATCGACCAGCAGGCTCTTGCCGTCTTTCGACCACTGCATGCCGGAAACCGAACGATCCCAATCCGGGGCCAGTTCGCGGACCTTGCCGGATTCGTCCATGAGCATGATGCCGAAGCGGTCGGCCTCGAAACCGGGGCGTTTCATGGCCAGATAGGCGACTGTCTTGCCATCGGGCGAAACACGCGGCGTGCCGTCCCAGGCTTTGTTTTCCGTGGTGTGGTTGGTCAGGGCGCCACCGGTGACCGGCACCGAATAGATGTCGAAATTGGTGCTCCACGGCTCGGACTTGCCGGCCTCGCGCGCCGAGAACCAGACGGTCTTGGAGTCGGGGCTGATGGTGTAGTCGGCTTCGTCGCCATAGGGCTTGGAAGGCACATCGCCGTCATAGCCGCCGGTCAGGGCGATGGCGTCGCCACCGGTCAGCGGCACATAGAACAGGTGGTTGCGGGTGCCGTCGGCCCAGGTGTCCCAGTGGCGGACGAAGATTTTGTCGTAGACCGTACCGGAGGACTTGTCGGCCTTGCGGTCGGTTTGCTTCTGGACGGTGCAGGCGATCTCATTACCCCCATTTTCCGCTTTATGGCATTCGGGGAAGACCGCCAGGCCGACGACGAGGCCCTTGCCGTCCGGCGTGATCTGGTAAGCCTGCACATCGAGCGGCAGGTGTGTCACCTGGGTCGCGGCCGCGCCGGTCAGGTCGGTCTTCCACACCTGGTCGGTACCGCCCTCGCCACGGCCGGAGATGAAGTAGATCGTGCCGTCCGGACCGAACTGGGCGTTGGAGGCCCCGCCTTCGGAGACGCCCAGCTTTACTTCCGGCACGGCCGGTTGGGACAGGTCCTTCAGCCAGATCGAGTTGACGCCCTTGTTCTGCTCCATGTCGGTGACACGGATGCTGAGGACGGCATAGCGGCCGGTCGGATCGAGCTTGAAACCGTTGATGCGGTCGAGCCTGATCATCTCGCTATAGGTCAGGGGCGCGGCCTGGGAAACGCCACACAAGGCCGCCAGCGAAACCGAGCCGGCCAGGAGCGCGGCGGTGAACTTGCCATGGAATCGGGATTTGAGGAACATGGACCAACCTGTCACTTTTGTTACGATTGGTACGTGTTAAAGACCCCTTTGGCGGACTTGTCGAGCGCCGGAGCGAAAATTTTAATACCGATGGCGGGAAGGCCCCCACCACCGCATCTCCCTGCGGTCGTGCGGTCCCCCTCCCCGCAAGCGGGGAGGTATAAAGATTTTATACTCCCCCGCCTGCGGGGAGGTGGCGCGGCGCTTGCGCCGTGACGGAGGGGGGCCTTGCTTTGCCTGTTCAGAAAGCTATCGTCATGGAATGAAACCCAAATACGAACTCGCGCGCTCTATGCGTAAGGCCCTGACGCCGCCGGAATATCTGCTGTGGGAACGGTTGAAGGCGCGACTGCCCGGCAAGCCCGTCTTTCGCCGACAGGAGGCGCTCGGTCCGTATATTGTCGATTTCTATTGCAGCAAGGCCAGACTGGTTATCGAAGTCGACGGCGGCATTCATGGCGAAGATGAACGCTTTCAAAAGGATGCCGTAAGGGTGGCCTGGCTGGTCAACGCGGGTTTTCATGTTTACCGCATTCCGGCGACGGCTGTTTTCGCCGATGCGGATGGTGCGGCGGATGGCGTTATATTGCTGGCAACAGACAGGCTGGCGATAAGGTAAGCCCCCACCACCCCGCAGGCAGGAGGTATAAGGATTTACGCGGCTTCCTTCGCCAGCAGGGCGCGGATGTTTTCCATGGTTTGCACTGTCTGCTTCGGCAACTTCATTTTGAACATCGGCGACATCAGCCGGGCCATGAAGGAATGTGGCGTGATATCGATGAAATGAGTCAGGTGCGTCCCGTCGCCATTCGGCTCCATATGGAATTCGACGATAACCTGCATCATCTTGTCGTAATAACGATAGGCCATGTGGCGGTCTTCCTCATAGGCGGTGATCACCCCGTCCATCAGGCCATGGCGGCCGCTTTCGCAATAGGCATAGCGCAGCTTGTCGCCGACCTTGTTCGGCCCGGAACTCTGCTTGGCCACGCCTTCGCAACGTTTCAGCCACAAGGGCACCTTGGAATAATCGGCCAGAAGGGTGAAAACCTCATGCGGGGATTGCGGCAAATCGATACCATGCTGAAAACTGATCGTCATGAACGCGTCCCGTTCCTCCCCGGAAAGGTAAAATTGACAAACACCGGCGCAAGGAGCCTAACATAGGTCCGCCAACTGACAAGCCTTTAGATACAGCATGACACCCGCAACCACCGGCCTGCTCGACCGCCATGTCATCCGTTACCTGCGTCACAGGCCGCAATTGCTGCTGACCGTGGCCGCGGGCCTGATCGTGCTCTGCGCCTGCCTTTTCCTGACGCCGCTCAATGGCGTCACGGTGGCGCTGATCGCCTGGAACAGCTTTACCGCGCTTTATATCGCCCTGTCCCTGCACGCCATGATGACGGCCGATCACAATACGCTGAAAAGCCACGCCCACCTTTATGATGACGGCGAAGGGGTGATTCTGCTGCTGTCGATCCTGGCGGCGACCTTAAGCTTTGTCGCCATCGTCGGCGAACTGGCGACCACGCAGACGGTCAGCAACCCGGTCAAGGCCTGGCATATCGCCCTGTCCGGCCTGACCCTGATCACCTCATGGACCTATATCCACATCGCCTTCGCCTTTCATTACGCCCACGGCTACTATGCCGAACTGCCGCGCCACAAGGGACAGCCCGTACTGATCTTTCCGGGCACGGACACGCCGCGCTATACGGATTTCCTCTATTTCGCCTTTGTTATCGGCACGTCGGGCCAGACGGCGGATGTCGATTTCGCCACCACCGACATGCGCCGGATCGGCCTGATCCACTGCGTTTCGGCCTATCTGTTCAACGCCACGGTGCTGGCCCTGACCATCAATATCGCCGCCTCGCTGATCTCGAAATAGGCTAGGCCTGTTCCGGCGCCGGCAGGACCGCCAGCATGAAGAAGAACTGCTCGATCGAGCGCACGACGTCGCTGAAAGCCTCCAGGTTAAACGGCTTGACGATATAGGCATTGGCGTGAAGGCCGTAGCTGCCGGAAATATCGGGCGGCGCCGATGAACTGGACAGGATGATCACCGGGATATGGCATAACCCCTCATCGCCCTTGATCGCCGCCAGCACCTCCCTGCCGCTCATCATCGGCAGGTTGAGATCGAGCAGGATGATATCCGGCAGGCGATAATTCGCATATTCCCCTTCCCGGCTCAAAGCGCCTTTAAGGATGGCCAGGGCCTTTTCGCCCGTCTCGGCCACAGTCAGGTTATTCTCTATTTCGGCCTGACGAAAAGCGCGTCCCGCCAGCAGGGCATCGCCGCGGTTATCCTCGATCAGCATGATCTCGGCCGGGCGTCCTTCACGGATAAGCAGATTGACCATCATGACCTCCTATGCGGATGTGTTGGCGGATTGAGGGGGTTTCAGAAGGGTGAAGCAGAAGGTGCTGCCGGTCCCCGGCTCGGAAACCGCCCAGATCCGGCCGCCGTGGTTCTCGACGATCTTCTTGCAGACCGACAGGCCCAGGCCGGTACCTGGGATGCCGTCCCAGCTATGCAGCCGCCGGAAAGGCTCGAATATCTGGCCGATAAAGGCTTCATCTATGCCCATGCCATTGTCGCGCACGCAGATCCGCCAGTGATCGCCCTCATCGTCGCAGCCGACATGAATGACCGGCGAGCATCCGGGCTTCTGGTACTTGATGGCGTTGGTGATCAGGTTCTGCAGCAGCCGCATCAGTTGCACGCCATTGCCGGAAATGACCGGCAGCGGATCACAGGTGACGGCCGCCCGGCTTTCCCCGATCAGTCCGCGCAGGTTTTCCAGCACATGCGCCAGTTCGGCGCGCAGGTCGACCCGGCCGAATCGCACCCCCTCCTTGTCGAGCCGGGCATATTCCAGCAGGTCCTGCACCATGTCGCGCATCCGTCCGGCCGAATCGCCGATGATCTTGAGGTATTCCCGTCCCTCGTCATCCAGTTTGTCGCCATAGTCATTGGCGACGATCTGGCTGAAATTGAGCACCATGCGCAACGGTTCCTGCATGTCGTGCGAGGCGACATAGGCGAAGCGTTCCAGTTCGGTGTTGGACTCCGTCAGGCGTTTCAGCAGCTTCTGACGGCTCTCCTCCGCCTGTTTGGCGCGGGTGATGTCGCGGATGATGCCGGTATAGCGGGTCCGGCCATTGACCTCGAAAGCGCTGACCGAGAGATCGGCCGGGAACCAGGCGCCATCCTTGCGACGCGCCCGCACCTCGCGCGAGCCGGCGTCGACCGGCAGGTATTCGTCGATGTAGAGGTCATGCTCGGTATAGGTCGGGTCCGGCATCAGCAGCGAGATCGGCTTGCCGATGACCTCTTGCGGACTGTAACCGAAAATGGTTTCGCAGGCGGCGTTGAAGCTCTGGATGCGGTCATGCTCGTCGATGGTGATGACGCCATCGAGCACATTGTCCATGACGGCGCGGCTGCTTTCCTCGCTCTCCCGGTAGAGGCTCTCCAGCGCCGCGTTGGCCTGGGAAAGCTGCCGGGCATTGGGCTGGCTCAGGGCGCGCGGCACGGTGAGCAGCACCGCCATGAGGGACCACACCGAAACAACCGCGTAGAACAGCCGGAACAGGCCGAACGCCAGGTAATCCGTATGCCACAACAGCCAGATGTCGCTCAGCGCCAGTATGCCCGTCAGCCCGCTCAGGATGGCGAAGATCATGTACAGGTTGCGCATGGTCAGATCACGGCGCTTCGTGCGCACATAAAGCAGGGCCAGCGCCAGGCCGAAGGCGGCCAGACCTATGCCGAGATCCGCCAGGACATGCAGCCACAGAAGGCCCGGCTGCCACAGGAAGTTCGCGCCATGCGGCACGAACCCGTTGCCGCTCATCTCATGATCCATGCCGCCACCTTTCCCCCGGCTTCCATCCGCCCCTTATCTTTCCGGCCTTATACCACGCAAGGGACGCGATGCGCTCGAAAAGCCAGATTACACCCCAGATTACAACAAAGCGCCGCCTGAAGGTAGGTCCTGAATCCGAACCCACGCCGGCGGTGTGAAACCGCTTGCGGGGGCATCGAAAATAGCGGACACATTTGCGCAGGGCGGACATAAACGGAAGAGTCGCATGACCAGAATCGCGGACAGGGCCAGGACGGCGCAGGTATTGCTGGTCGAGGACAATCGCGGTGACGCCGTTCTGACACGCCGGGCCTTCAAGCGCGCCAACCTGGCCAGCGATATCGTGGTGGCCGAGACGGGCGAGAAGGGCCTCAGCATCCTGCGCCGCGAAGGCGAACATGCCGGCGCCGCCCGCCCCGACCTGATTCTGCTCGATCTCAACCTGCCGCACATGCACGGCCAGGACTTCCTGCAAACCGTCAAGGAAGATCCGGACTTCAAGCGCATTCCGGTGATCGTGCTGTCAAGCTCCAGCGCCGATATGGACGTGACCGCCAGCTACGATCATCACGCCAACGGCTACATCACCAAGCCGCTGGACGCCGAAACCTATGACGATATCGTCACGCGCATCGAACAGTACTGGTTCACCCTCATGCAATTGCCGCCCGACCAGCCGCCGCCGGCCTACAGTTAAATGTTAAGCGGGGGATGGTTTCCGCCTTAAGTCTGGCCTACATTACAGGCAATGACAAAACTCCCCCGTATTCCGCGCGCCGCCCAAGCCCCTCATCTCCGGAAACCTGTCTTGCCCAAGGCCCCGAAAGGCCTGCCTGACGACCAGACCCTGCTCGATGCCCTGGCCGCTTCGCGCGAGGTCGATGTCGGCGACCTGGCAAAACAGTTCGGCCTGAAAGGCGATGACCGGCGGCTTCTGCGCCAGCGCCTGAAAGCCCTCAGCGAGGCAGGCAGGCTGCACAAGAGCGGCCGCAAGTCGTTCGGCGCGCTGGGCGCATTACCCGATACCGGCGTCTGCGAGGTGGTGGAGCGCGATATCGACGGCGAACTGTGGGTCAGATGGGGTAAGTCGGAAGCCAGGAATCCAGCGCCGCTGGCCCGGCTTGCCCCCCTCAGACCCGCCGCCGCCCAGACGCCGCCGGCCATGGGCGACCGTATCTATGTCCGTTTCGAGCAGACCTCGGATGGATGGGTGGCGCATCTGATCAAGGTATTGGATCAGGGCGCGCCCAGGCTGGTCGGTGTGGTGCGTATCGGCCGTTCGCGGAAAGGACCTGCGGAATACCGGCTGGAATCGGTCAATCGCAAGGAAAAGTCGAGCTTCACCCTGACCGGCGGCAATCTCGATACGCTGGAAGACGGCGACGTGGTGATCGCCGCGCCGGTCGGTGGCGTCCACAAATACGGCCCGAAGCCGGCGCGCGTGCTGGAAGTCATCGGCAAGGAGGACAGCCCGAAGATCGCCTCGGTCATGGCCATCCATAGCCACGGCCTGCCGATCGGTTTCCAGAGCGGTACCGAGGACGAGGCGAAATCGGCCGAGCCGCCGACACTCGGCAAGCGCATCGACCTGCGCGACCTGCCCTTCGTCACCATCGACCCGGTGGACGCCAAGGACCATGACGACGCCGTTTACGCCCATGCCGATGACGATCCGGCCAACCCCGGCGGCCATGTCGTCTGGGTGGCCATCGCCGATGTGGCCTCCTACGTGACCCCCGGCTCGTCGCTCGACCGCGATGCCCGCGACAAGGGTAATTCGACCTATTTCCCCGATCGCGTCGAGCCGATGCTGCCGCACGTCCTCTCCTCCGGCCTGTGCTCGTTGCAGGAAGGCGAGAACCGCGCGACGCTCGCCGTGCGCATGGTCTTCACCGCCGCCGGCAAGAAGATTTCGCACAAATTCGTGCGCGGCCTGATGCGCTCCGCCGCCAAGCTCTCTTACGAGCAGGCACAGGCCGCCATCGACGGCCATCCGGACGACAAGACCGGCCCGATCCTCGATAGCCTGCTGAAGCCTTTGTGGGCCGCCCACGCCTGCCTGACGCGTGGCCGCACGGTACGCCAGCCCCTGCATATCACCTCGCCGGAACGCCGGGTGAAGCTGGATGCGCAAGGCAATGTCGTCTCGATCGAACAGCGCATCAGCCTGGACGCCATGCAGTTGATCGAGGAGATGATGATCCAGGCCAATGTCAGCGCGGCCGAGGAACTGCAAAAGCATAAAACACCGCTGATCTATCGCGTCCACGAAAGCCCTTCGCTGGAGAAGGTCGGCAACCTGGCCGACTTCCTGGCCACCATTGGATTACCCTGGAACAAGGGCGAGCCGCCGCGCACCGAGCGCTTCAATGCCCTGCTCGACAGTCAGAAGGACGGGCCGCACGCCGAGATCATCAACGAGGTGGTCCTGCGCACCCAGATGCAGGCGCACTATAGCCCGGAGAACTACGGGCACTTTGGCCTTAATCTCGACAACTACGCCCACTTCACCTCGCCGATCCGCCGCTATGCCGACCTGATCGTCCACCGCGGCCTGATCCGGGCGCTGAAACTGGGCGATGACGGCCTGACGGACTACGAGATCAGGACGCTTTCCGATACCGCCGAACACATCACCGCCACCGAGCGCCGCTCGATGCAGGCCGAGCGCGAGGCCATAGAGCGTTATGTGGCGGCCTTCCTGCATGACAAGGTGGGTGCCACTTTCGCGGGCCGGATCGTCGGGGTGACACGCTTCGGCCTGTTCGTGAAACTGACCGATACCGGCGCGGATGGCATCATTCCGGTGTCGTCGCTTGGCGGCGAATACTTCATTCACGACGATGTGCAGCACGCCCTGATCGGCGAACGCAGCGGCGAGCGCTGGCGGCTGGGCCGGCAGATCGAGGTGGAACTGACCGAGGCCATGCCGATCACCGGCGGACTGGTCTTCAAAATGCTGAGCGAACCGGAAGCCGCCGATCCCCATGCGCCGAAACCGCGCCTGGGTCTGCGCGGTCGTGGACCGGCTTACCAGACCCGTGGAAAGGGTCCGCAAAAGGCCGGTTTCCGCGACAAGACGATGAAATCCGGCGGCCCAAAGCACGGCGTCAAGAACATGAAGAAAAAGAAGAAGCGCTAGGACGGATCGACATTCGGCAGGCATCCTTATACCTCCCCACTTGTGGGGAGGGGGACCGCACGACCGCAGGGAGATGCGGTGGTGGGGGCGTCGCCTCAATACGGAAGCTTGCGTTTCCGATCACATGAAATCGGCAGGTCTATGATCTGCCCACGACCTGTGAACGTACACAAGCCGGCAGTCCCCCACCACCGCATCTAGCGCTTCGCGCGTCGTGCGGTCCCCCGCCCCGTAAACGGGGCGGTATAAGATAGGAGATATACTGAATGTCCGATCCGTCCTACCCTCCGCCTATTGCAGGGTAACGGACGCCATGGCGGGTTCGCGCAGGCAGTCGCGGACCATATCGCCGGCGTCTTTCTGGCGAATATCCCAGGTCGTAATCACGCTGACCGACAGGTCCGCTGCACCGGCGCGGCCCCCGGCATGGCCAGAGGTGACGACAAGGTGCGTCAGGTCCGGCGAGCGGCGAACTATGTCCTGCAGGATATGCTCCAGCGACAGATCGGAGCGGCGCAGGTCGATCGTGAGGCTGTCCGCATCACGTCCCGCCCGGGCGATCAGGCGGTCCACCACCGCGTTCAGCAGGCTGTTCCGGCCCCGGCTGGCGCGCAGCGCCCTGACGGCATCGTACAGCAGGATATCGATTTCAGTGGCCAGGTCGTCATAGGCGCACAGATGCAGGTGTCTGTCGCGGGCGCGGGTCTGCATGATCTCGCTCAGGACGAGCCTTTCCAGCGGAGTGACCGCATCGAGCGGCAGCGGTGGCTGGACAAGGGTATAGGTATAGGCGCCCATCATGACACAACTCCTGACTTTGAATCAATAAGATCGTTTAACCTCCAAGCTGATAACCAAATATAGTGACACATTCCCAGAACAACAAAGCACATTGTCTCACAAATCCGTCATGCTGCATGTGCTGTAATATTTTCTCCTTGCCCGCTTCTTGATCCGTCAGGCGCATCATAATTTCCAGGACATGTCCTGAATACATTGAGAAATCAATGTCCGGCGGCAGTGACCGGCTCAAAACGCTGCAGGACATGCGCCAGTATATTCTTTGCCAGTTCTTCTTCGCCAAAGAAGACATGCCCCATCTTTTCCTGGCGCAGGAAGTTCATCTCGTCCTCGCTGTGGGTGCGCAGGACGATTTCGACACCGGGATTGAGGCGGCGGGCGGCGTCGGTCATCTGACTGATATCGACCAGATGGGGCGTGGCGACCACCAGCATGGCGGCATTGACGATATGCGCCTGGACCAGCACATCGGGCTGCACGGCATTGCCCAGCACCGCCGCCCGGCCATGGCGGCGCAGTTCCTCCACCCGCTCGCGGTTCTGCTCCACCACCACGCAGGCGATGCCGCGCGTTTCCAGGGCATCCGCCAGCCGACGCCCCACCCGGCCGAAACCGACCACGATCACCTGGCCGCTCAGGTATTTATCGGCGGTCGTTTCCGGCAGGGCGGCCAGCACATCGCCGCTGCGCTCATGCGCCCGCGCCAGGGCGGAATGTGTCAGCACCCAGGCGGCGGCCGGTTCGATCGCCTTGAAAATGAAGGGATTGAGCGCGATCGAGATCAGCGCCCCGGCCAGCAGCAGGTTCATGCCGTCCTGCGGCAGGACGCCGAGGCTGAGGCCCAGGCCGCCCAGGATAAAGGAAAATTCGCCGATCTGTGCCAGGCCGGCGGCAACCGTCAGCGCCGTGTTGAGCGGATAGCGCAGGAGCAGGGTCAGAGCGGCGGCGGCCAGTCCCTTGCCGGCGATGATGATGGCGACGACCGCCAGCACCTTTACCGGTTCATTGATCAGGATCATCGGGTTGAACAACATGCCGACCGCAACGAAAAACAGCACCGAAAAGGCATCGCGCAGCGGCAGGGACTGCTCGGCGGCGCGGTGGCTGAACTTCGATTCCCGCATCACCATGCCGGCGAAGAAGGCGCCCAAGGCGAACGAGACGCTGAACAGTTCGGCGGCGCACCAGGCGATGCTGATGGCGGCGGCGATGACGGCCAGGGTGAACAGTTCGCGCGTGCCGGTCCGCGCCACCTGGAGCAGTATCCACGGCAGCACACGGCGCCCGACCAGCAGCATCAGGCCGATGAAGACGCCGACGCTCAGCAGGGTCCTGCCGACCTCGATCCAGATATTGCCGGTGAAGGCGGCGTGCGCCCCGGCCTGCCCCGCGCCCAGCAACTGCGCCAGCGGCGGCAGCAGGACCAGCACCAGAACGGTGACCAGATCCTCGACCACCAGCCAGCCGACGGCTATGCGGCCATTCATGCTTTCGATCGCCTGGCGCGCCTCCAGCGCCTTGAGCAGCACCACCGTGGAGGCGCAGGACAGGGAAATGCCGAAAACCAGTCCGGCCCCGACCGTCCAGCCCCAGCCCCATACGGCCAGCGCCATGCCCAGTCCCGTCGCCAGCGACATCTGCACAATGGCGCCGGGCAAGGCGATGCGCCGGACCGACATCAGGTCCGACAGGGAAAAATGCAGCCCCACACCGAACATCAGCAGCATCACGCCGATTTCCGACAACTGACCGGCGATATGGGTATCGGCCACGAAACCGGGCGTTGCCGGGCCGATCAGTATGCCCGCGCACAGATAGCCGATCAGCGCCGGCAGTTTCACACGCTCGGCGATAAAACCGAATATGAGCGCCAGTCCAAAGCCCGACGCCAGTGTCGTGATGAGCGAGATATTATGATGATCCATCGGCCGCCTTTAGAGTCATGAACAGAAAAGGCCCGCGATGCGGCGGATATACAGCGCGCCTGTGCGGATTACACTCAGCTTCCGGGGATCGGCCCGCCTTGTCAACCGGCGCCGGTCACATCTGTCTTCACAAATCTTTTGAACACGCGGGACTTACAATCGGCGTTTTTCTACCCATGCCGCACCTTTCAGACCGCGCGGATCATTGGCGGAAGGTATAGTTCTGCTTCATCAGGGTCAGGTCGCCGCCGGATACGCGCATGGAGAGCTGCCTGATATTCGCGTCCAACTGGATATCGTGGCTTTCCATCGTCTCCAGGCCGGTGACCGGATTCTTGCCGTAGAGGTCGAAAGTCACCCGGTTGCCGTTGCTCCAGTGGATGCGCAGGTCGAAATTCTCCCCCGGCCTGGGCGACTGCCCGTAGGCCTGGACCACCTCCTCGCCCCCGCCGCCGATCTTGGTGAGTTTCGCCTGGAGCCTGCCGTCCTCGGTAGGCGTAAAGGTCAGGGCCGCCGCTTCTCCCGCCTCGTCATCGATCGACAGGCCGAAGGCCGCCGTGGCGCACGTCTCATCGGCGCATTTCAGGCGGACGACCAGATCGACGCGCGTCACATCGGTCAGCGGGTCGGACTGCGCCGTATTGGTCTGGCCCGGCCCGGCGCTGAGGCTCAGGGGGGCCGAGGCCTGATAGCCCGCGGGCCGGTCAGCGGCGAAGGCCGAGGCCTGGCCCAGAATCATGCTGGTCAGAATAAGTCCGGCGGGCAGGAGTCGTTTCATAGTCAGGGTCCGAAAACTGTGTAATGCCGCGCAGATAGCTTGACCTTCGCGGCAAAAATGCGTCTATAGCCGTCTGTCGACGAAAAAACGTCTTTCCGGCGCATTTGTCCATTGACTTATGACGTTCTGTGAGTATTTTCCGCGCTCCTGTTTTATTCGCGTCAACTGGCGCACCCGAACCGTAAGGACTTTACGTCATGGCAAAGCCAGCCTCCATCAAGATCCGCCTGAACTCGACGGCGGACACCGGCTTCTTCTACGTGACCAAGAAGAACGCCCGCACGAAGACCGAAAAGATGGTGCTGAAGAAGTACGATCCGGTCGTGCGCAAGCACGTCGAATTCAAGGAAGGCAAGATTAAGTAGTCTGCTTTCTGCAAGCTTGTCCTTCGGCATCCCCCCGCCGAAGGGCTTTTAAGGAGCCGCGCCGGAGTCCCCCCTATACCCGGCGCGGCTTTTTTGCGTCCGGAGTTTGAGTTGCAGTCCTGTTGCTATGCGGACTTTCCCGGCTATTTCCGGAACCTGCCCAAACTCGTAAAACGCGCGTCCGTCTTGACTGGTCAGCTTCGCGCCCGAAGGAGATATTTCGCCCGCTTCATGACTTCTTTTTAAAATCTAAGACTGTGTACACTCTGCTCGGCTCTTACGACTAGGCGCGGTTGCCATTCGCGTCGATCATAACCGTGCCATCTTCCTTCATGAACGGACCAGTTGGCCATTTATCCAGTAAATCCAGAATTGTTTCCGATGGCCGACATAACTTCGTGCCTTTGGCCGTGACGACGAGCGGCCGGTTGACGAGAACAGGCACCGACAACATCGCCTCCAGGATGCGTTCGTCGCTGACACCGGGCTCTAGCAGCCCGAGATCCTTCGCCGGTGACTTGGTTTCGCGCAGTGCCATCCGCGGTGTCAGGCCCGCCTCGCTAAAAAGCTTAAGCAGTTGGTCTTTCTCCCACCCGGCCTTCAGATATTCGATGACGATAGGCTGATAGCCGGCGGCCTTGATGACGGCCAAGACATTGCGAGACGTACCGCAGTCGGGATTATGGTAGATGGTGACGGTCATAGCTCAGCCTCGGCATTGATGGGTTTTCCGGCGGGCGTTTCTTGGAGAAGCCACCCAAAGACGATGAGGCCGACCAGGGCGCCAACGAACTGAGCGGCCACGAAGGTCGGCACGGACGACGGTGCGATTCCGGCGAAGGTATTTGACAAGCTCCGGGCCAAGGTCACGGCCGGGTTAGCAAACGATGTCGAGGCCGTAAACCAATAGGCCGAGCATATGTAGAGGCCGACGGCGATCGGCGTAAAATCAGGTTTGAAGCGAATACACCCCAAGATCGTCGCCACTAGGCCGAAGGTCGCCATGCCTTCTGAGAACGTCAATGCCGGCCCATCCCGAAATTTGGTGGAAACCTGAACAACCGCGAGGCCGAACATTTCGTGAGCCGCAAAGACACCCAGGATCGCACCTGTAGCCTGCGCAAGAATGTAGCCCGAGGCCAGAGCCGCGCCGATATTACGACGAGCGGCGAAGGCCAGAGTCACGACCGGATTAAAATGGGCGCCCGAGATAGGACCGAAGATTGTGATCAGCACCACCAGGCCGGCACCAGTTGCCAAGGTGTTGGCTAGCAAGGCTATGGCCGTGTTGCCACCGGCCAGGTTCTCACCCATGATGCCTGAGCCCACGACAATCGCCAGCAGCAATGCACTGCCCAGAGCTTCAGCAAGTAGTTTGCGCGAGGTAGAGAACATCATCATCAACAACAGCAGGTGAGTTTGTCGATGACCGGCTGGCACAATTCAGGAGCGCCACCGCAACAGTTTTCCATGAGATAGCTTAGAAGTCCCTTCAGCCCATCCATATCGGCAAAGTAGCGGATGCTCCGCCCCTCCCTTTCGGTGCGCACCAGACCGGCGTGGGCCAGAACAGAGAGGTTGGCGGACATGGTATTCTGTTTGACACCAAGCCGCTCCGCGATTTCACCGGCCGGCATACCGGTCGGACCGACCTGGACGAGCAGACGGAACACGTCGAGCCGGGTTTCCTGACCGAGCGCGGCCAATCCATTGAGTGTCTGCATTTTACCCATACATCAATAATACACGATATATTGATATATAGTCAATAGCTCCTCCGTGACACCGATAGTCATGCTTCCGCTTTATCCCAAACTCGGACAGACAATCACTGAAAGTTACGATTTCGGCGGAGGGAAAGACATCTCTTACGGGGCACCAGAGGATAATACTGACCGTGCCCAGGGTCTTGGGCAGCGTCTGCGTAATAGTCGGGGCAGACCTTTAGCTCCGCCACACACCTGATAAATTGAAACCTTAAGCCGCCGCCCTGACGATCACCCGGTTACGGCCGGACTGCTTGGCCTCATAGACCCCCTCGTCCGCCCGCTTGAGCAGGGCTTCCGGCGAATCGCCCGGCCCTTGCGAGGTGGCGACGCCGACCGATACCGTCACATCGAGCTTGCGGCCATCGGTCAGCACAAACGGCGTATCGGCGACCTGCGCGCGCACGCGTTCGGCGATATGCAGGGCATCGGCCTGATCCGTCCCCGGCATCAGCACCACGAACTCCTCGCCACCGAAGCGGCAGGGCATATCGATGGCGCGGACATTGAGGCCGAGGCGGCGGGCGAACTCGCGGATCACCTCATCGCCGGCATCGTGGCCATAGGTATCGTTGACACGCTTGAAATGGTCGATATCGAGCATCAGCACCGACACCACATCCGCCGCGCCACGGATATGGCGGGCCATGGCGAGATTGAGATGATGGTCGAGAAAGCGGCGGTTGTTCAGGTTGGTCAGCGGATCGGTGATCGCCAGTTCGAGCGAACGATCGAGCGTATAACGCAGGAAATCATCGTAGCGCTTGCGCCGGATCTGGGTCTTGGCGCGGGCGCGCAGTTCCAGCATATCGACCGGGCGCGGCACCACGTCGCTGACGCCCAGGTCCAGCGCCTTGAGCATGACCTTGCGTTCGTCGGCATTGATGATGGCCAGCACCGGCCGCTGGCGGGTGGCTTCGTGGGCGCGCAACTGCGCCACCCAACGCAGGGCATCGAACGCCTTGGCGGTCAGGTTGAGCACGACGAGATCGACCCGGCCGGCGGCGATCTTCAGCGCCTTCAAAGGATCGGTTTCATAGGCGCAACGGTGGTCCTCGCCCAGTTGCAGCATCAGGCGTTCGGCCTGGCGGATATTGTCATCGAGGATCAGCACATTGCCGGTGGCCGAAATCTGGCGTTCGTAAAGTCCGTTATCGCCCAGGCCGGCGTGGCGGGATGACGTTTCGCGCGTGCGCAGGTCATCGACCATCTGCTTGAGGCGCACCAACGCCCGTAAACGCGCCATCAGGATCACGTCATCGACCGGCTTGGTCAGGAAGTCGTCGGCGCCGGCCTCCAGTCCCGACAGGCGGTCCTCGCGGCCATCGAGCGCGGTGAGGAGGATAATCGGGATATGACGGGTTTCCGGGTGTTCCTTGATCTGACGGCAGACCTCGTAACCGTCGATTTCCGGCATCATGACGTCGAGCAGGATGATATCGGGCTGCTGCGCGATCGCCATCTCCATGGCGGCACGGCCATTGCTGGCTGTCAGGACCTCGTAATAGTCCGCTTCCAGCTTGGCCTGGAGCAGGCGCACATTGGCGGCGATGTCGTCAACGATCAGGACGCGGGCGGTCATCGGCGCCCCCTAGCCCAGGTAACGGCGAACCGTGTCGAGGAAATGGGTGACGGAAATCGGCTTGGAGATATAGGCCTCGCAGCCGCCTTCGCGGATGCGCTCCTCATCGCCCTTCATGGCGAAGGCGGTGACGGCCACCACCGGGATATGCGACAGTTCGTCATCCTCTTTCAGCCATTTGGTGACTTCGAGGCCGGAGATTTCCGGCAACTGGATATCCATCAGAATCAGGTCAGGGCGATGCTGGCGGGCGAGCGTCAGGGCGGACAGTCCTTCGCCGGTCTGGAAGGTCTCGTACCCCTGCGCGTCGAGCAGGTCGTGAAACAGTTTCATGTTGAGTTCGTTGTCCTCAACGATGAGAACCTTCTTCTGATTCATACCCAAACCTTCAAACATGTCAGCGCCTTGACCCACATCTATCCGTCATTATCGCCGAATCGGCCGCAGCGGCGCGTCCGGCTTTTGATGCCGACACCTTACAGGGACTCTCTTAAGCCGAGGTGAAGGGGAAGGTAACAAAAGGTAAAGATGGGGGTGGCCGAGGCCGGTGCAAATCGGCTATGAATACCGCCAGCCCGCGCCGGCATCCGGCGCCATTGCCTTATGAAAACAGGATTTCCCCATGTCGAAATGTGAAGACCGCCTGCGCGCCTTAGGGCTAACCCTGCCCGTTCCGACCGCGCCTGTCGCCAACTATGTTCCCTTCGTCCGCACCGGGAATCACGTCCATATCTCCGGCCAGCTTTCCAATGACGCGACCGGCGGCATCAAAGGCACGCTTGGGGTCGATGTGACGCCGGAACAGGGCGTGGAAGCCGCCCGCCTCTGCGCCATCAACCTGCTGGCCCAGATGAAGGACGCCGCCGGCGGCGATCTCGACAATGTGGTGCGGGTGATCAAGCTCAATGCCTTCGTTCAGGCCGGGCCGGAATTCTACAACATTCCGCAGGTGGTCAACGGCTGTTCGGACCTGATGGTGGCCGCGCTCGGCGACGCCGGCAAACATGCCCGCTCGGCGGTGGGCATGTACAAGATTCCGCTCGGCTTCGCCGTCGAGATCGACGCCTTCATCGAAGTGGCCGATCGCCGGTAGCCATTTCCCCGCGGATGCCTATATAGCCCCCATGACCGATATGTCCGCCGCCGCCCTGACGCTTCACATTCACAGCCGGATCGGCGATATAGGCGAAAGGGCATGGAACGGTTTAAGGGATGACGATAACCCCTTTACATCCTTCGCTTATCTGGAAGCTCTGGAGGCGACGGGGTGCGTCGATCAAGGCAGCGGCTGGCAACCGGTTCACCTGAGCCTGAGCGACGCGGCGGGCGTAATCCGGGGCGTCATGCCGCTCTATGTCAAATACCATTCGATGGGCGAATATGTCTTCGACCAGTCATGGGCGCGCGCCTATGAACAGGCCGGCGGCGACTATTATCCCAAGTTGCAGGGCGCCATTCCCTTCACGCCGGTGACGGGCGCGCGGCTGATTTCGCCCGATCCGGCGGTGCGGCAGGCGCTGGTCCGGGCGGCGATATCGCTTTGCGACAGCAACAAACTCTCCTCGCTGCACATTACCTTCCCGCGCGAGGCCGAATGGGCGGCGATGGGCGAAATGGGCCTGCTGCAACGCCGGGACCAGCAGTTCTGGTGGGACAATAACGGCTATCGGTCATTCGATGATTTCCTGGCGCAGTTGTCTTCCAACCGCCGCAAGGTGATCCGGCGCGAACGGCGCGATGTTCAGTCAACCGTTGATTTACGATGGCATGCCGGCGACGGAATCACCGAAGCGCATCTGGATCAGATGTATGCCTTCATCGAAAGCACCTATGACCGCAAATGGGGTTCGCCCTATCTGACGCGGGCCTTTTTCAGCCGCATCCGCGAAACCATAGCGGAGCAGATGGCGCTGGTTTTCGCGTATCAGGACGATGAAGCCGTGGCCGGCGCGATCAACTTTATCGGCGGCGATACGCTTTATGGCCGCCAATGGGGCACGCTGGTCGATATCCCCTTTCTGCACTTTGAGGTCTGTTATTATCAGGCCATCGATTTCGCCATCGCTCACGGCCTGAAACGCGTCGAAGCCGGTACGCAGGGAGAGCACAAGTTGTCACGCGGCTATCTGCCAAACCCGGTCTATTCGGCGCATTATATCCGCGACAAACGCCTGCGCGCGCCGGTGGAGGCTTATCTGATGCGCGAACGCGAAGCCGTGACGGAACAGATGCTGATGCTGGCGGAAGAAGCATCGCCATTCAAAAAGGGCGGCTGACGTGCTATAATCCGGCAAAGGATCAGATCATGGCCGGGCGTTACACAACCTATTCCGCCTTTTTCGATTTTTACCTGAGCGAGCACAGCCGCGCCGCCACGCGCGCCGTGCATTATCTCGGCTCGACCTTCGGAATCGCGGCGCTGGTCCTGACCATTGTCACGCGCAATCCCTTATGGATTTTGGCCGGGCTGGCGGCGGGCTATGGCTGCGCCTGGGTCGGGCATTTCTTCATCGAGCACAATCGCCCGGCCACCTTCAAATATCCGCTATGGTCGTTCATGGGCGATTACCACATGTTTTTCCTGTGGCTGACCGGCAGCTTAAGCCGGCGCCGCCGACTGGCCGCGGAGCATCTCAGGCCAGCGCCCTGAACCAGATATCGAGGCTCTGCGCCTGCGTCCGCATTCCGGCGGTGCGTTTGGCGGCTTCCTCATCCCGTCCCCAGGTTTCCGACTGGAAATCCTCACCGATCCGCGAGGCATCGAAGGCTGCATCGCCCGTCAGGTGGCCGCGCCACAAAGCCAGGGCCAGGATCACCGAACCGAGCAGCGGGATCGTCAGCATGATCCCCGCTTGTTCGTAAGGCGTGGCGGCAACGATCAATGATTGAATTTTGGCCAGGGTGTCCGCCGGTTGCGGTGTGTGGATGAGGCTCCGGTTCTGCCGGAACTGCAGGTCAAGCACCGCATCGGCCCAGGCCAGGATCGGCAGCCAAACGGCGTCCTCGCGCGCCTGCAAAGCGGCCGGATATTCCGAGGGATAGCACAGCAGGTCGGTTTCGGCGTAGCGCAGCACCTCGGCGAGGGTATCGTCCAGCACCTCGCCCATGCGATCGACCGAGGCAAAACCGAGACGCGTCAGCGGCATGGCTTCATAATCGACATATTCGCCCACGGCCGCCCATTCGGCCTCAACCAATTGCGCCAGAGCGGTATTGGGCAGGACCATGATATTGCCCTTCGGCGTCCTGACCGGCCGGCTATCGAGGGCGATAGCGAAACCGCCTTCAGCTTCCATGATGGCCGTGCCGCCCCAGAAGCGTTTGGGGCGGAAACCCAGAGAGTCGGCTGTCTTGTCAGGGGCTTCAGCTTTGTAGGTCATTTCAGTAACTTGCGTGTTTTTGTTGAAGCAGGACTTCCGGCTCGAAGCCATCCAGCATGGCCTTCAGTTCGGTGAAGTCATGAACAATTTCATGAGCGCCCGCCAGTTGCAGTTCCTCGACCGTGTGGAAGCCCCAGGAGACGCCGACCGCCCTCACCTGCGCATTGCGGGCCATCTTCATATCGTGGCTGGCGTCGCCGATCATTACCGCCTCATGGGTCGCCACGCCGAGCGCATCGAGGTTGCGCTGGAGCATGTGCGGGTGCGGCTTGGAGGGGCCGTCATCGGCGCAGAAGGTGACATCGAACAGGTCGCCCCAGCCGTGTTTGGCCACGGTACGGGTGACGCCGCGGCGCGAATTGCCGGTGGCCATGCCGAGCAGCCAGCCCTCGGCTTTCAGAGCGCGCAGGGTGTCTTGCGCGCCGATGTACAGATCTTCGCTGAACGCCGGATCGGCATGGAAGCGCAGGAAGGCCTGCTGGAATTCATGCGTATAGAGCGCAATGGTTTCGCTATCGAGATCGGGCCGCATCATGGCCAGGGCGTCAAACAGCGATACGCCGACAATGGCGCGCACGTCGTCATAGGTCGGCGGATCAATATTGATCGCATGAGCGGCTTCCACCGCCGCACGGAAAATGCTTGAGCGGCTGTCGATCAGCGTCCCATCCACATCAAAAACGGCGAGTCGCAAACTCATCTTTTCTTCTTTTTCTTATTGGCGAACGGATCAGTCTCGGCCTCATGCTCATCGAAACCGAACCGGTCGAAACCGGCGCGGATGACCAGATCGAGCGGCGCCTCGACGATCAGGGTGCCATTGGTCGGATGCGGCAGTTCGATGCGGCGGTGATGCAGTTGCAGGTTCAGGCCGGCGGAAAGCGACTGGCTCTCCTCGCTGCCGTATTTCGGATCGCCGAGGATCGAGTGGCCGATGGCCTGCATATGGGCGCGGAGCTGGTGCGTGCGGCCGGTATGCGGACGCAGGGCCATCCACGCCACGCGCGGACCGGCGCGGGAAATGGTGACATATTCGGTTTCGGCCACTTCCGCGCCCGGTTCGTTCGGCTCGGCGGGCTGGACGATCTCGCGGTCGTGGAAGCCCTTCTTGATCAGCGGGGTATCGATATAGCCGTCTTCCGGCTTGGGATTGCCGGCGACCAGCGCCCAGTAGGTCTTGTGGGCGCGGCGCTTGGCGAAGGCGCCCGAAAGCCGCGCGGCCGCCTGCGGCGACTTGCCGAGCAGCAGCACGCCGGAGGTATCGCGGTCGAGGCGGTGAACCAGGCGCGGCCGTTCCAGCCCCTCGCCCCAGGCCGACAGCAACCGGTCGATATGGTTCTTCGTCTTGGTGCCGCCCTGCACCGCCAGGCCGGAAGGCTTGTTAAGCGCGATGACGTCCTCGTCCTCATAGAGCACCAGCGAATGGGCGAAGCGGATTTCCTGCGGCGACAGCATGGCGCGCTCGCGCTTCTGCTGGTCGACATCGGGCGCATCGGGCAGCGGCGGTACGCGGATGGTCTGGCCGGTGGCGAGGCGCGTATCGGCCTTCACCCGGCCGCCATCGACGCGCACCTGGCCGGAGCGCAGCAGCTTGTTGAGTTGGACATGGTTGATATGCGGCCATCTTCTCTTGAAGAAACGATCCACGCGGATGCCATCCTCGCCATCGGTGATGTAGAGGGTCTTGACGTCTTTACTCATGAAAATTTCCGTATCAGGAACAGGCCGGCCATCACGGCGGCAATGGAAAGAAGGACCGACAGGGTTATGTAGCTCGCCGCCAGTCCGTAGGCGCGGCGCTCCAGCATCTGCACCGCCTCCAGCGAGAACGAGGAAAAGGTGGTGAAGCCGCCGAGCACGCCGATGCCCAGCAGCAGACGCGCCCGTTCGGTATCGAAGAGGCCCTTAAGCGGACCGAACAGCAGGCCCATCAACACCCCCATAAGGAGGCCGCCGATGACATTGGCCAAAAAGGTGCCGGCCGGCCATTCATTGAGCGGCCAGCGCTCGCCTGCCCACCAGCCGGCGGAAGCCACGCCGAGCAGATAGCGGCAAAGCGAACCGAATGCGCCGCCCAGCATGACGAGAACGATATTGATCATGGCTGGCTAATACCCCTCTTGGCCTGGTTATCATAGTCCTTTAAGCTTGGAATCAATACAAATTACAGGTCCACCATGAGCCTACAGACACAATACGATCCGCAAAATATTTTCGCCAAAATCCTGAGCGGCGATATTCCCTCGGCCAAAATCTATGAAGACGAGCGCGTTTTGAGCTTCATGGACGCCTTTCCGCAATCGAAGGGCCACACGCTTGTCATCCCCAAGGTCAAGGCCTGCAATCTGTTCGATATCGCAACGGATGACCTGCAAAACCTGATCGTCCGGACGCAGGAGATCGCCCGCGCCGTACGCGACGCACTGAAGCCGGACGGCATCCGCATCGCCCAGTTCAACGGCACGGCGGCGGGCCAGACCGTCTTTCATATTCACTTCCATATCATTCCGGTATGGGAAGGTGAAAACGAGCGTCCGCACGCTGCCGGAAAGATGGCGGATTTCAATGAATTGAAAGACTTGGCCGAACAGATTAAAGCAAAACTGTAATGATCTTCTACGTCCTTCGCCACGGCCAGACCGACTGGAACGTGCAGATGCGCCTCCAGGGATCGACCGATATTCCGCTCAATGAAACCGGCCGGACGCAGGCCCATGTGGCGGCGAAAATACTGGCAGGTGAAGGCATAACGCGGATCATCGCCAGCCCCCTTTCCCGCGCGCTGGAAACCGCGCGGATCGTGGGCGCGGCCAGCGGCATCGAACCGGTGATCGACCAACGGCTGATCGAACGCAATTTCGGCCAGTTCGAGGGCATGACGATCGACGAGGTTCATCAGCACCGCGAGGAGATGCGCGAGCATATGAACCCGGAAGCCGATGTCGACGGCAAGCATTATCCGTGGGACGCCGAACCGTTGCCGGAGGTGATCGACCGGGTTTATGCCTGCGTCAATGACTACCGCGAAACCGGCAAATGCCTGTTCGTTTTCCACGGCATCCCGTTCCGCGCCGTGACGCGCAGGTTCCTCAACGACATGTATTCCAGCCCCAATGCCTGCCCGGTGCGCTTCGAGACGATCGGCGATGGCTGGCGGATGGTAGCGCTCGATCCGGACAATGCGCCGATCCAGCAGATCTACAACGCCCAGACGACCATGGGGCGGATATAGAAGTCAGTCGCGTTTCGTGTTACCCCTGATGCAAAGCGGGGGAAGCGTCATGAATAATCAACCATTGAAATCGAATGAAGCCCTGATTGTCCGGCTGGCGACCGGACTGATTTTTGGGCTGGCGATCGCCTGGCTGATCAAGAGTTTCGATGCCCTCGAAGGCAAGCATATCCCCCTATGGGCGCAGGTGCTGACCAGTGTGCTGATCCTCGGCGCCTTTATCCTGTGGGCGGGCGCGGGCGCGATGAAACGGATCAGCCTGGCGATATGGAGCGTGGTCGCGCTGGGGCTGATCGCCCTGATCGCCTGGAACCGCGCGGCGCATAATCTGGATGCGGACTACAATCCGTTCTTCCTGAACCTGTCCTTCCTGATCTATCCATTGCTTTTCATAACGCACGAACTCGTCTCCAGCGCCGATCAGGCCGGCAAGCCGATCGCGCCCTATGGCCTCTATTTCGACGAAGCGTGGAAACGCGGCGTGCAACTGGCCCTGAGCGGCCTGTTCACCATCCTGTTCTGGGCGATCCTGTGGCTGGGCGCTTCCCTGCTCGGCTTTATCGGCTTCCACTGGTTCAAGGACTTGCTGAGCAATGAATATGTCTCATGGCCGGTAACGGGACTGGCGATCGCCGCCTCGGTCAATCTGGGCGATGTCCAGCCGAAGCTGATGCGCAATTTCCGTGCCCTGGTGCTGGGCGTATTATCATGGCTGCTGCCAGTGATCACAATTATCGGGCTGCTGTTCGCTGTCTCGCTGTGTTTTTCAGGGCTGGAACCGCTGTGGAAGACCAAAGCGGCGACGGCCTCCCTGCTGGCCGCTTGCGTGGCGCTGGTCCTGCTGGTCAACGCCGCCTGGCAGCAGGGGGATGACGAGCGACCGGTGCATATCATCCTACGCTGGTCGGCGCGGGTCGCCTGCGGGCTGCTGCTGGGTTTCTCCGCTTTAGCCGCTTATTCACTGTGGCTCCGGATTGCCCAATATGGCCTCACCCCGGAACGCACCATGGCGCTGGTCGGCGTCACCATCGCCGTACTCTATGGACTGGGCTATGCGGTGGCGGCGGTAATGCCGAAAGGCCATTGGCTGGCCCCGCTGGCACCGGTCAATATTGCGCTGGCCTTTGTGGTGGCGCTGATCTGCCTGTGCATACTGACGCCAATCGCCGATCCCTACCGCCTGAGCGCGCAGTCACAGGCGGAACGGGTCAACAGCGGTCAGGTGGCGCCTGATAAGTTCGATTGGGACGTCTTGCGTTTCGGGACGGGGAGTTACGGAGTGGAGGCGCTGAAACGTCTGGGCAAGTCCGGAAAGACAGAGGCTGTCCGCAAAGCGGCGCTAAGTGCCAGCCAGCTTATGGATAGCAATCGTTATGACACTTCACCGACGCCAATGCCTTCCACCCGAAAGGCCCTACCCGAACAACTTGACATTGTGCTGCCGAAAGACGCGGTTATTCCCGCGGATTTCTTTGCACAGACATTCGAAGCGGCCGACCATCTGTCGTCATGCGCGACAGAAGGGGAAAAATGCTTCGCCGCCTTGCTCGATCTCGACCATGACGACTCCAATGAGATCGTTATCCTGGACGGTCTCCAACTGACCACATTTACACGTCATGACGGACAATGGCTGGCCCTGACCTCCAGCTATCTGAGTAATGATGATGCGCAAGACTTTAAAGCGGGCCGCATCACGGCACTGCCAAATCGTTATGACAATGTGCGAATCGGTGGACGAACAGTCCATCTTGACGATCGCGCCGCCAATGCCGGTATCAGGGACTTTGTCGATACCGGCGATTAACCCGCCTTCCGCATCATCGGCAGGCCGGCGAACAATTCCACCGATTTCAGGCGGGCGGCAATATCGTGGATGGGCATGGAGACGATCAGTTCATCGGCTCCCGTCTGCTCAAGGAAGCTGCCCAGGCGCTTTTCGATCGTTGCCGGTGAGCCGACCATGGCGTAGCGCAGCATATGGTCGATCATCGCCGTTTCTTCCGGCGTCAGGGTGGCCACGGCGTCATAGCTCGGTTTCGGAAACGGCAGCCGCACATTACGGCGCAGATTGGCGAAGGACTGCTGCATCGAGGTATAGAGATATTCCGCCTCGGCGTCACTGTCCGCCGCCACGCCCATGACGCCGACCATGGTGTGCGGCTTGTTCAACACCGCTGACGGCCGGAAATGGGTGCGGTAAAGCTGGAGCGCGTCGAACAGCAGTTCCGGTGCGAAATGCGAGGCGAAGGCGTAAGGCAGGCCCAGTTGCGCCGCCAGTTGGGCGCTGTAGAGCGAGGAGCCGAGCAGCCAGATCGGCACATGACTATTGGCGCCCGGCACGGCCAGGATGCGCTGCCCTTCGTCCGGCTCGCCAAGAAGATGCTGCAACTCAAGGATATCATTCGGGAAACTCTCGACGCCCGCCTCCATGTTCCGGCGCAAGGCGCGGGCGGTCATCATGTCGGTGCCAGGGGCGCGGCCAATGCCGAGATCGACGCGGCCGGGATTGAGCGCCTCCAAAGTACCGAACTGCTCGGCGATCACCAGAGGCGAATGATTGGGCAGCATGATACCGCCGGAACCGATGCGGATGGTCTTCGTCGCCGCGCCGACATGGGCGATGACGATGGAGGTCGCCGCCGAGGCGATGCCCGGCATGCCGTGATGTTCGGCCAGCCAGTAGCGATAATAACCCGCCGCCTCCGCGGCCTGAGCCATCCTTGCCGAATTGGCCAGGGCGTCGGACGTGCTGCCGCCTTCGGAAATCTGCGACAGGTCGAGAATGGAAAAGGGGATCATGCGGCGCTCCTCGGTCAGCGCCTTATGTAAGCTGTCCGGTTACGATTGGAAGGGCGGGATGCGAATTATTGCCGCACGCCCAATGCCCGAAGCCAAGCGTCACAAGCATAGATTCAAACGCAACCAAAACAGTTTCATCTGCAATTTTAAAAAAACTTGTTTTGAAAATATTTTTCTCTAAATCTGCGCCTTCCTGAAATCATATACTACCGGGAGATTACATGTCAGATAACCTTTTTGATCGCGCGCTGGAACGGCTTGACGAAGCGGCTGGTTTTTTGAAGGTCGATCAGGACGTTATCGAGAAGCTGAAATATCCCAAGGAAACCATGAAGGCCCGCTTGATGGTGCGCATGGATGACGGCTCGCGGCGCTCCTTCGTCGCCTGGCGCTGCCGCTATGACGATACGCGCGGCCCGACCAAGGGCGGCATCCGTTTCCATCCCGACGCCAGCGCCGAGGAAGCCGAAACCCTCGCCTTCTGGATGACCTTCAAGTGCGCGGTCATGAACCTGCCTTATGGCGGCGGCAAGGGCGCGGTCCGCGTCGATCCGCGCACGCTGTCGAAGACCGAACTGGAACGCCTGTCGCGCACCTATATCCAGGCCTTCGCCCGCATCATCGGCCCTGAGCGCGATATTCCCGCGCCGGACGTCTATACCAATTCGATGATCATGGGCTGGATGGCCGATGAATACAGCCAGATCGTCGGCAAGCTGTCGCCCGGCGTTATTACCGGCAAGCCGATCGCGCTGGGCGGTTCGCTCGGTCGTAACGACGCCACGGCGCGCGGCGGCTATTATCTGGTTCGTCACCTGGCGAAGGATCTGGACCTGCCCGAAAAGGCCAGCGTGGTCATTCAGGGCTTCGGCAATGCCGGACAATACATGGCCGAACTGATGGCGGGCGACGGCCACAGGATCATCGCTGTTTCCGATTCCGATGGCGCGGTATTCGATCCGAAGGGCCTTGACGTCACCAAACTGATCGCCGCCAAGAACGCCGGCCAGCGTGTCCGCGCCTTCGCTGAAGCAAATGGCCTGAAAGTCATCACCGGCGATGAACTGCTGGCGCTGGAATGCGACGTTCTGGTGCCTGCGGCGCTGGAAGACATGATCCACAAGGACAATGCGGATTCGATTAAGGCGCGCCTGATCGTCGAACTGGCGAACGGCCCGGTCACGCCCGAAGCCGACAAGATGCTGCACGCCCGCAATATCGTCGTTTTGCCCGACATTCTGGCCAATGCCGGCGGTGTAACGGTTTCCTATTTTGAATGGGTACAGAATCGTCAGGGCTTCTATTGGGATATTGAAGAAATCCATAGCCGTCTGCTCAAGATGATGGAACGTGAAGGCCGCGCGGTGTGGAATATCGCGCAAAAGAACAAGACCAGCCTGCGCAATGCCGCCTACGTCCACGCCCTATCGCGTCTGGCTGAGGCCATCGAGGCGCATGGCACACAGCCCTTCTTCTTCGCGGACTGAAGCCTGCCGCCTGATGGATCACGCAAAACCCCTTCGGCGCCAACCGAAGGGGTTTTGTTATTTAATATTAGCAGGCGGGACGGCGGCACTTAAAAGATGCGTGAATTACAAAGCCCGTGTTAACATGAGTTGTACGCGGGGGAACGAATATGAAATGGCTGCTACGGGGGTTTGCTGCGATCGTGGTCGTAATTGTTGGCTACGGCGTGACTGCCAACTACGTGCCGGCCGCGCGCATTGCGGCCATCTGTGTGCCGGTTGAAATTCTTGCGATCAATCTTGGTCTGATTCCGCCGAATCGTGCCGGCTGGGGTTACCTGAAACTACGCTCCGGCCAGGCCGGGCTTAAAGCTTTACGCAATCTTGAACAGCATGGCGCAACGGACAAAATTCGTCAGACATCGGCTGCTGTACAAATGCAATGGCTGGAAGCGGGGCATGTGACAAAAGGCGGACATCTGACTGGCGACATCATTCAGGAAACAGAAACCCGTTTTAATGAATTGCGAATGCCGCTGGACGGCAAAACACTGGAACAAGATATTTTGCCCGGCAAGCAAATTCCTGAAAATTTCTGGCAAACACAACGTTACAGACTGCCCTGCCTGTTGCCGCCTCAAAAGGCAGCTATCGGCAAATGTGTTCTGCAAATGGCCGATGTAACCGGTGATGACCGGCCTGAAATGATACTCGACGCCCGGACCGTCGGCACCTGGGAGGAATATGGCAAACCGGTCGTAGGGCATAGGCTGACCATTTATCGAACCGATGGTGTTGAATGGGAAACTGCTGCGCACTTGCGCCTTTGTCCGGCCAGTCAGGACACTGCCGGCAACGGGCATATCCGTTTCCTCAGTCAGGAGCTGAATATGCTGTGGGTGAATGGGCATGCGGTGAACTTCTTCGACAGCGACTGCTTTGTACGTGAGAATACGGTCCCGACCTCAACATCCGGCTTAAGCCAGGCGCAAGCCATGGCGCCATTGCTGGTGCAAATCGGTTTGCTGCCATCTTCCAAAACCATGCCTTCGTCTCTGGCGACTGCTCTCTCCAATCGCTCCATTATATTGTCAGGGATTACAAAACCACCCATGCGTGAAACATTGGCAATTCCCGCATTTCAGGGGCTACCTCCTTGTTTTACCAGCCATGCTCCAAAAGCCTGCATGGCCATGGTCGCCGACATCGATCATGATGGCAGCGACGACGTGGTGATCATAGATCACGAAGTGCGTCAGGACGTTAGCACCTGGCAATTAGCGACCTTAATGACGATGCGGGAAGGCCATTGGACAGTTATTGCCAATCATGCCCTCTGTGCAGAAGGTCAGGCGTTGGAAAATCTGAAAATCGAACTCAAGCCGGCCGCCTGGCGACCTGTGGAATTTGCCGGAAGACTTTACCTACCAGATGAGCCGACCGACACCTGCAATCAGCATCACCTAAGTTTGTAGAAAAAAGAAAAAGCCCTCCAGTTTGTACCGAAGGGCTTTTGTTTTCGTCGCTTATGGGGCGCAGGGGACGTGTCCCCTGCCCTTTAATCCACCGCCTCGGCCTTGGCGCCCGGCTTATCCGCGCCCTTTTGCGAAGGTGTGATATCAAAGGCGATCTTGCCGTCGGTCAGCTTGACCAGGATATGACCACCCTTGACCAGCTTGCCGAAGAGGATTTCGTCGGCCAGCGGCTTCTTGATGTTTTCCTGGATGACGCGGGCCAGCGGACGGGCGCCATACAGTTCGTCGTAGCCGTTTTCGGAGAGCCAGGCGGCCGCTTCGTCGGTCAGTTCGATCGAGATGTGACGGTCGGCAAGCTGCATTTCCAGTTGCATGATGAACTTCTGGACAACCTGCGAAATCACTTCCGGCTTCAATTGCTTGAAGGTGACGATGGCGTCGAGGCGGTTGCGGAATTCCGGCGTGAACAGGCGCTTGATGGCGGCTTCGTCCTCACCGGAAACCTTCTCGCGGCCAAAGCCGATCGAGTTCTTCTGGTTGTCCGAAGCCCCGGCATTGGTGGTCATGATCAGGATGACATTGCGGAAATCGACCTTCTTGCCGACCGCATCCGTCAACTGGCCATGATCCATGACCTGGAGCAGGATGTTGTAGATATCCTGGTGCGCCTTCTCGATTTCGTCGAGCAGGACCACCGAATGCGGCTGCTGGTCGACGGCATCGGTCAGCAGACCGCCCTGATCGTGACCGACATAGCCCGGAGGCGCGCCGATCAGACGCGAGACGGTATGGCGCTCCATATATTCCGACATATCGAAACGCAGGAGTTCGACGCCCATGGTCGCCGCCAGTTGCTTGGCCACCTCGGTCTTGCCGACGCCGGTCGGGCCGGAGAACAGGTAGCAGCCGATCGGCTTTTGCGGATCGCGCAGGCCGGCGCGGGCCATCTTGACGGCCGTTGACAGTTGCTCGATGGCCTCGTCCTGACCGAAAACGGTGCGGTTGAGATCGATCTTGAGATCGCGCAGGGCCGTCGTATCGTCACGCGAGACGGATTTCGACGGGATGCGGGCGATCTTGGAAACCACGTACTCGATCTCCTTCGGACCGATCACCTTCTTGCGCTTGTTTTCCGCCATGACCATTTGCAGCGCGCCGGCTTCGTCGATCACATCGATCGCCTTGTCCGGCAGCTTGCGGTCGGTGATGTAACGCGCCGACAGTTCCACCGCCGTCTTGATGGCGGCATCGGTGTATTTCAGATGGTGGAAAGTCTCGTAATAGGGCTTGAGGCCTTTCAGAATCTTGATGGTGTCGTCGAGCGTCGGCTCGTTGACGTCGATCTTCTGGAAGCGGCGCACCAGGGCGCGGTCCTTCTCGAAATGCTGGCGGTATTCCTTGTAGGTGGTCGATCCCATGCAGCGCAGCGAACCGGCGGCCAGGGCGGGCTTCAGCAGGTTGGACGCATCCATCGCCCCGCCGGAGGTGGCGCCGGCGCCGATGACCGTATGGATCTCATCGATGAACAGGACCGCATTGGGGTGCGCCTCCAGTTCCTTGACGACCTGCTTGACGCGCTCCTCGAAGTCGCCGCGATAGCGGGTGCCCGCCAGCAGCGTGCCCATGTCGAGCGAATAGATGGTGGCGCCGGCCAGAACCTCAGGCACCTCGCCATCGACGATCTTCTTGGCCAGCCCCTCGGCGATGGCCGTCTTGCCGACGCCCGGATCGCCGACCAGCAGCGGATTGTTCTTGGTGCGCCGGCACAGGATCTGGATGGCGCGCTCAACCTCGGCGGCGCGGCCGATCAGCGGATCGACCTTACCATGGCGCGATTTTTCATTCAGATCGACGCAATAGGCGGCGAGCGCATCGGTGGATCCGCCCTTGGCCTTCTCCTCGGCGCCGACATTATCCTCCGTGGCGCCGCGCACGACGCGCGGTTCGGACGCGCCGGGCTTCTTGGCGATGCCGTGGGCGATATAGTTGACGGCATCGTAGCGCGTCATTTCCTGTTCCTGCAGGAAGAAGGCGGCGTGCGATTCGCGTTCGGAGAAGATGGCGACCAGCACATTGGCCCCGCTCACCTCATCGCGGCCGGAAGACTGGACGTGAATCACCGCGCGCTGGATGACGCGCTGGAATCCCGCCGTCGGCTTGGCTTCCTCCGACTGCGGCTCGACCAGCGATTTCAGGTCGGTTTCGATATAGGCGTCCAAAGCCGTGCGCAGCTTGGGCAAATCGACATTGCAGGCGCTCATCACCGCGGCCGCGTCAACATCGTCGATCAGGGCCAGCAGGAGGTGCTCAAGCGTCGCATACTCATGGTGATGGGCATTGGCGTGACCGACTGCGCGATGCAGGGTCTCTTCTAATGCGCTGGAAAATGACGGCATGACGACCTCCGATAAAACCTGAAAACGCTGTACTCACTCAAACTCTGTGCTCAAATTCTTAACGCGTGGTTTAAGAATATTAACCTTGTCAGTCTGAACCTGATCTGAACTCTGCGAATAGAATTCGGATAAAATCCCGGCCGTCTTTTTTTGTTCCCTGCCTGTCCTTCCCCGTCAGTCCTTCTCCATCGTACACTGGAGCGGGTGCTGATGGCGGCATGTCTTTTTGTCGCCCTCGGCACCTTCCCCGTCAGTCCTTCTCCATCGTACACTGGAGCGGGTGCTGATGGCGACGGGCCATATCCACCACCTGCGCCACCTTGGTTTCCGCCACCTCGTAGGTATAGACGCCGCAAACCCCCACTCCTGTCTGATGGACGTGCAACATGATCAGGGTCGCCTCTTCACGTGATTTATTGAAGAAACGCTCCAGCACGTAAACGACAAACTCCATCGGCGTGTAATCGTCGTTCAGGATCAGAACACGATAAAGTGACGGTTTCTGCGGCTTGGGCTTGGTTTCGATCACCAGGCCGGGCGCCTGTCCCGGACGGGTCACCGCGCCCTTGTCAGCCGCCGTGACCGTCTCTTGCCGCTTTTGTATCAAAACCCGTCTCATCTCAAAAAAATGCCAGTGCTCAAATGCCTCGGTACCTATGCACGCTCCGCTATAGATATGATGGAGTCGCTTTATTACAAGATAGTCCAATTGCAGGCGCTGTTAAGTGCCTAAATTCAAAATTCCGCATAACCGGTTGCCCGGAACCGGCTTTCCGCACAGGAAAAAGCCCCGCGCCAGTCAAGGCGCGGGGCTTTTAAAATCATCAGGCCCGAAGGCCGGATATGTCAGCGATAGGACTGGAACTTCTCGACGGCGGCGGTCACGCGCGCATTGATCGGCTTGAAGGTGTCCTTGAACGAGGCCGACAGGGTTTCGGTCAGCAGGTTCAGTTCGGAGACATAGGCTTCCATCGAGGACTTGGCGTACTTCGATTGCAGCTCGATGACTTCCTGAATGCTCTTGGCGCCTTGCAGCGTCTTGGCGGCGTTCACGGCTTCTTCCCAGTTCTTCTTGGAGAAGGCGATGGCTTGCGCGCCGACCGTTTCCGCGCCCTTGGTGGCGGCGGTCAGGCTTTCGACGACGGCCTCGACATTGCCCTTGGCCAGGGTGTTGGCTTCGTTCAGACCGGCAAGGGTCTTTTCAACGCCGTCCTTGAACGCCTGGTTACCGGCGGTGGTGAACTTTTCGACGGTGGTCTTGATGGTTTCAGCAGCTTCCGACATAGGTAAACTCCTTTTCAATGAGGTGTGGGCCAATCCCGACATCCCGAAAATACGACAGGCTGGATATCGGACCTTCTGCCCGGTTGATGGGGGTATAACGCAAGTGCAGCATAAGGTCAAGCTTTATGTTGCAGCGCACAAAAAATTTACCCCGATAAAATTCCCTCATCGGGCGGCCCCGCTCAGCCCGGCCATTCGCCTTATATGCGAGTTTTCTGACAGTCCGGTGACCGTGGCGGTTGTCCGGCATGGCGCAACCGCCGCAATCCGCGTGGTATGGTCACGATACGGTGAGTTTAAGCTTTGATTAAGGAAAATTCACGACAGACTAACCCTCTGACGTTATGATTGTTATACCGCTCACATTGAGAACACATTGTTTTCTTATTTTTGGGTTTTCCTGTTTTTGAGCGTCCGGCGGAATCTGATGTGCAAATCGCGTGTGTAACGAGTTGAGGATAGCTTTTGATGCGTATGATCGGGCGGATATTTAAACGGGCTGGCGAGACGATTTTCAACGGGAGCAAGACTCTGCGCGCCGCCGTTCTCGTGTTGCTGGCGGCTGTCACGGTCCCCCTGCCCGCCGCCGCGCAGGATCTGGGCGACAATGCCCGCTATGCCGCCATCGTGGTGGATGCCCAGTCGGGCGAGGTTTTCTATGCCCGCCGCGCCGACTCGGCCCGCTACCCGGCCTCGCTGACAAAGATCATGACCCTTTACATGGCGTTCGACGCCCTGGCGCGGGGTACATTGAAACCGACCGATCAGATCACCATGACCGCCCATGCCGCTTCGCAGGCGCCGGTGAAGGTCTATCTCAAGCCGGGCGACACCATCGACGTCGATACCGCCATGCGGCTGATCGCGCTTTATTCGGCCAATGACCTGGCCGTGGCCCTGGCCGAAAAGATCGGCGGCACCGAAGAGCGTTTCGCCGCCATGATGACCATCCGCGCCCAGGATCTCGGCATGACGCAGACGCGTTTCGTCAACGCCAACGGCCTGCCCGATCCGCGTCAGTTGTCTTCCGCCCGCGACCTGGCGATCCTGGCCCGCGCCGTGATGCGCGACTACCCGCAGTATTATGACTATTTCAACCTGCCCTCGCAGGAATTCCGCGGCCGCACCTATGTCAACCACAACCCCCTGCGCGGCATGCCGGGAATCGACGGCATGAAGACCGGCTTCACCAACGCCGCCGGCTATAACCTGGTGGCCTCGGGCGTGCGCAACAATCACCGCCTGATCGCGGTCATGCTCGGCGGCTCCAACAAGACCCAGCGCCGCGAACACGTCACCGCCCTGATGAACACCGGTTTCGAGGTCATCGCCCGCCGCGATCGCGGCGAGCGGATCGAGGTGGCGCAGAACGAATTCACCCGCGCCATGGATGCCGAGGCACGGATGCCGGATGGGCCGGTGCCCTACACCATTCTGGCGGATAACGGCCAGACGGTCGGCAATACCCCTCTGTCCGACGCGCAACTGCGTGAAACCCTGGCCGGCAGCGAACAGGCCAATGCCACGGACGCCGATGTCCAGCGCACGAGTTCGACCGTCAGGGCGCCTGACGTCGTGCAGACCCTGAGCGCCGCCACCAATACGGCGGCCCTGGTCAAAAAACCCGCGGCCAAGGTTGCCGCGGCGAAGGCGGACACCAAAACGGACAAGACCAAGGCTGCCGCCGCCAAGAGCCGGAAGAAGGACCCGACGGCGGTCTATGCCATACAGGTCGGCGCCTTCAAGGATAAGGCCCTGGCCGATGACTGGGTGAAGAAGATGCGGTCGAAATTCAGCGAACATCTCTCCACCGGCACATCGCAGATCACCCGCAATGAGAACGGCTGGTATCGCACACGCTTCGCCACCCTGACCAAGGCGCAGGCTTCGGCCGCCTGCAAGAGCATCTCGGCCAAGCATCTGGACTGCATGGTGATCAAGCCCGACGCCTAAACTTATGGGGCGTGGGGTCCGCGACCCCACATCTTTCTTCTATCCAATAAAAAGCCCCGCCTTTACGGCGGGGCTTTTTATTGCTGGGCCAACCCCGTAGTTCAGCGGCGTCGCTTCAACAGCACATCCCGCGCCGCGTTCAACGCACTGGCGCGACTGTCGCTCCCGCCCTGATCCGGATGCGCCGCCTTCATCAGGCGCTTCCAGGCGTCCCGGATGGCCTTCTTATCGGCGCCGATGGCCAAACCCAGCGTGTTATAGGCCTTGATCTCTTCGGACGTATAGCTGGCCGCGGCCGCCGGTTCGCGCGGCTGACGGAAATGGGCCTGATAACGCACGCTGCCGCTCAACAGGAACGAGACGAGAAACGCCGCCAGCCCCTGCCAGACCAGGCCGCGCATCAGCATCGTCACGCCCAGCACCAGCATCCCCATGCCGATGACGCTGCGCAGGGTGCGGAACTGCCTTATCCACGGCCCGACACCGATTCGGCCAAGACGCGACTGCTTCCCGACCCAGGCGAGGAACAGAAAAACAGCGATGGCCCCGGCAACCCAGATCATCAGGCGTCCGCCGCCTCAAGGTCTTCGCTGCCGTGCGGCACCTCCTCACCGGCTTCAAGGCCCAGCGATCCCATCAGCGCCCGCAGTTCGGCTCGCGCCGCGATATGGGTCAGCGACACCGCCACCGGCCGGATATCGCCGGAAAGATCCGCCACCGTCAGGCCGAACGGGAAAAGCTCGCGGTAGATCACCCGGTCGCGCAGCCCCGCCAGCACCTCGAACCCGACGCGCTTGCCCAATGCCTGGACGCGTTCGTCCACCCGTTTGCGGTTGCGCGCCTCATTGGCGGCCAGGCGATTGCGCAGGACGATCCACTCAATCGACTTGCCGTCCCAGACGGCGCGCTGCTTGCGGGAGTTCCAGACCGTTTCGGCATAGATGGATGGCCGCTTGACGTCGAGCGTCACCGGATCGACCTCGCCCAGCAGGTCGAAATCGATAAAGCTGTCATTCATCGGCGTGATGATCAGGTGCGCCACGGCATGGGCGCGGCGCGACAGGACGTGATCGCCGCCCGGCGTATCGATGATGATATAGTCGGCCTTTTCAATGGCTTCGTCGAGCGCGCGGTCGAAGGCCTGGCGCGCTTCCTTTTCCGGCAGGTCGAGCAGGGCCGCCGGCTTGTCATGCAAATGCGGCTCGAAGGCCATCGGCATCTGCTTCTCGTTGGCCGCCGCCCACCTGGCGCGGTTGGAGAAGAAACGGGCGAGCGAGCGCTGGCGCAGGTCGAGATCGATAAAGGCGACGCGTTTGCCGAGATGGAGCAGATGGACAGCGACGTGCATGGCGACCGTGGACTTGCCCGCCCCGCCCTTTTCATTACCGAACACCAGAATACGCGCATCAGACATTTATTCGCTCCCGCCCACCTTAACACCCCGGTGGTAAAGCCTCATTTAGGCCGATCCGTGTCCTGCCGCCAGAGGCGGGTTAACCAAGTGTTAAATTTTCAGGTGGGTAAGTTGTCGTATGCGCTACTGGATTTAGCCGGACGACAGGACTATATTGCCGCCATGACCACAGATTCCGACTATATGCTCCGCTCCGACACCATCCGCATCCACAGCGATGAGGACTTTGAAGGCATGAGAAAGGCCGGCCGCGTCGCCGCCGAATGTCTCGACATGCTCGTTCCCTACGTGGTGCCGGGGGTGAAGACCGCCTACCTCGATGACCTGGCGCGGGAATTCATCGCCGATCATGGCGGGTTGTCGGCCTGCCTGTTCTATCGCGGTTACCAGCATACGGTCTGCATCTCGCCCAATCATGTGGTCTGCCACGGCATCCCGTCGGAAAAGCCCCTGCGTGAAGGCGATATCGCCAATATCGACGTCACCTGCATCATCGATGGCTGGCACGGCGATACCTCCCGCATGTATGAGGTTGGCCAGGTAGCGCCCAAGGCGAAGCGCCTGGTCGATGTCACCTATGAGGCCATGGCGCTGGGACTGGCGCAGATCAAGCCGGGCAACACGTTTGGCGATATCGCTGCCGCCATCCAGAAATATGCCGAAAGCCACCGCATGTCGGTGGTCCGCGATTTCTGCGGCCACGGCGTCGGGCGCGTTTTCCACGATACGCCGAATGTCCTGCACTTCGGCAAGGCCGGCACCGGCCCGGTGCTGAAAAAAGGCATGTTCTTCACCGTCGAGCCGATGATCAATCTCGGCAAGCCCGATGTGAAGGTGCTGAACGACGGCTGGACCGCCGTGACGCGCGACAAGATGTTGACCGCGCAATGCGAACATAGCTGCGGCGTGACGGAAAACGGCGTCGAACTCTTCACCGCCTCGCCAACCGGGCAATTCAAACCGGCGCCTGTGCTCGGCTAAGCATGTCGGACGGGGGAGACACCGAGAACACGATTGCCTTGCCTGACCATGGCGGCCATCGCAGCCGTCTGCGCCATCGCGCGCGGCTCGGCGGCGTCTCCGCTCTGCCCGATTACGAACTGCTGGAACTGTTCCTCTTCCGCTCGATCCCGCAGCGTGACGTCAAGCCACTGGCCAAGGCATTGCTGGCGCGCTTCGGCTCGCTGCCCGCCGCGCTTTCGGCGCCGCTGGAAGACATGCTCCAGGTTTCCGCCATCGATAATAAAGGCAAGGCCCTGCGCATGACGGCGGATATCGCGCTCGACCTGGCGCTGATGTTCGAGGCGACGCGCCGGATGGTCGCCGAACCGCTGAAGCGCACCACCGTCATTTCAAGCTGGTCGGCGCTGGTTTCCTATCTCAAGGTGACGCTTGCCCATGAGCCGCGTGAGCAATTCCGCATCCTGTTTCTCGACAAGAAAAACCAGTTGATCGCCGATGAGATCATGGGGCACGGCACGGTCGATCACGCCCCGGCTTACCCGCGCGAGATCATGCGCCGGGCGCTGGAACTGTCATCCAGCTCGGTGATACTCGTCCATAACCAGGCAACACGCCCTATTTCGATCACGCAGGATCACGCTCTTACCCATTGAATCATTTAGTATTTTTTCCTTGTCGCACTCCCGGTCACCATGTCATATTTGGGGTGGTTTTTAGGGGAGCAAACGCCCTTTCGCCCCCTAAAAACGACCCCAGTGAGGGTCGCCGTACCCACCACATCAGCCGGTGACCCAAGCTCTTTCAAAGCCGACTTCAAGGTCGGCTTCAAAGCTCTAGGGAGATCCCGATGCCAAGCCTTACTGATGGAGAAATTCGCCGCGGTCTGAAGCAGGTCGAGCAGACTGGAAAACAGATAACCCTTGTCGACGGAGAAGGACATGGCACCGGCCGCCTGATCCTCGTTCTGAAGCCGATGCCGACGCGCGTGACGGCGGATTGGATGGCGCAACAATGGCGCGCCAAAAAGCGGGTCAAGAAAAAGCTCGGTTCATATCCGGCAATGTCCCTTAAATCCGCTCGTGAAGTCTTCGAGCGAGATTTTTCCAAAGCCATACAGAAGGGGCGAACCATCAAGCTCGTTGGCGACACGCGGCCCGGCACAGTGGCGGATTTGTTCGCCGCTTATGTCAAATATCTGGAGACATCCGGCAAGTCGTCCTGGAGGGAGGCTGAAAAAGGCCTCGACAAAATTGCCAACGACCTCGGCCATAACCGCCTTGCCCGCGATATTGAGCCGGATGACGTAACGGCGATCATTCGACCCATCTATGCACGCGGAAAGCGGTCCATGGCTGACCATGTCCGCTCCTACATCCGCTCCGCCTACAGTTGGGGCCTCAAATCCGAGCACGACTACCGCACGACCTCGGCACGGCGCTTCCGGTTGGTCCATAATCCGGCCGCGGGCATTCCGACAGAACCCAAGACCGTTGGTACACGCTGGCTCGATGAGGAGGAATTTCTACAGCTCTATCGCTGGCTCGAATGCCCCGATGTTCCGATTCATCCGCCTTATACCCGCGCCTTGAGAATCATAATGCTAACGGGCCAGCGAGTAGATGAGATCGCTCGCTTGCATATCGATCAATGGGACGCAAAGGAGCGCATCATCGATTGGTCCAAGACCAAAAATGGAAAGCCTCACGCGATTCCCGTTCCCCCAATCGCGGCAGAACTGATCGAGTCGATCACGCCAAATGAATATGGATGGTTCTTCCCGTCGGCCATGGACCCAAGCAGACCTGTCAGTCACTGCACCCTCTATTCATTCACGTGGCGGCAACGTGACCGCGGGGTCATCCCCTACGTCACGAACCGCGATCTGCGTCGGACCTGGAAGACGCTCGGAGGGAAAGCCGGGCTTTCCAAGGAAATCCGCGACCGGATTCAGAACCACACGCTCCAGGACGTAAGCTCGAAGAGTTATGATCGCTGGAACTACATGCCTGAGAAGCGGGCAGCCATGATGAAGTGGAACACCTTTGTGACGAGGCTGCTGGCTAAGAAACGGCCAAAGCTTGCCGCTTGAGTTCCGTGCCGCCTCCTGCGGCGCCCTGCTTGTGGAATTGGCGTGCGGAGAGGTCGTGGAAGGTCGGGACTTTCCTGACGGGCATGAAGTTGAGAGAGCGTCTCCAACCGCCCGTCACGGAGGAGCTCCTATGGAAACCTATTACTCAGCCGTCACTCCAGAAGCCTTCGACGATCTGGTCGACGAGGCGACGCATGCGGTCAACAACCTGATCCCTGATCAGGTGCTCGCTGTTCTTTCGGATGATCGGCGCTCATCTCTTCTTACCGACATCAACGATGCCCTCACGGTGGTCCTTGGTAGTTACATCGTGTGTGCTGGTTGACCTGGAACTTGCCGCTGGGACGGCGCGCCCTGCCGTATCAACCACTGTGGCGGCGTCGCGCCAACACCGTCACGGGAGGCGTCGGCTCAGTTGCTCGTGTTCATCAATGAGAAAAGTCAGATAGCTGCGAATGAGATTGCAGTAGAGGCGCGCTTCATTGAGTTCGAGTTCCAAGCCTTCACGGAGATCTACGCCATGGCGAACGCCACCACCCGTTGGTGAGGAAAGGTAGCCGTGCAACATCATCATCCATTGGAGGATTTGGTCCTGGTGAATGCGACTACGTTGCCGCAACTCACCGATAATTTTATTGAAATATCTGCCTTGGATGCTGCCATCAAGGATTTCAGGGCTTCGGAATGCGGTCGAAATTGTCTCCAGAAGCCACAGCAACTCTTGAACGGCTTGTCGGCCACTGCCTTCGGACAGCGCCCGTTCGGACGCTTGCAGGGATTGATCGATCAGAGCGCGGGCCTCGGCATCGAGAGACGGCGCTTGCTCCGGAACGACGATCGGAATGTGTACACGCGTAGCGATTAAGTTCGGAGGGTCAATCTGATACCCGGCTCCCGCGTCGGAGAGAATGCGATTTATACGGATAACGTCGGGTACAGCCATGTCGGCGTCCCTTCGCTGCAAATTTTCGCAGGCCGTCCAAAACGCCTCAATGAACAAGGGGGCGTTGGCCGCCGCGGAACTCATCGCTACGGCCAAGTCCCCGTCAATGAAGCGCTCGCTGGAACTCGGATAATACTCGATGCTCCCAGCACGGGCGAACTGCTTTTTGAATTCTTCTAGGATCGCCTTGCGAGGCCCCGGCGCGGCGATGCGGTTAATGAGATCAAGGAAGCGGGCTTCAACGTCACCCTCAATCGGACCAGGGCTGTCAAATCGCCAGCGGTTATCGAATATTAGCATCGGCGGTCCTCACCGTACCATCCCAAGCTCATGGGGTGTCTGCCTCTGCCCATCTGCTTATGGGGATGCCCCACGGCGATTTCAGCCAAAATCATGTGCGCCGACAGCCAGAGAAAAAAGAAATAATAGCAAGCCCCGCCCAGTTGCCGCCTCGCATCCGCCGCCTTCAATTGCGCGAAACTTGCTGACTTTCAAAATAAACTGATACGCGGGAAAGCAAGCAACGACAAGTGGATACAAAAATCTCCTGCGAAAGCGCATAAAGTTATTACCGCCATCCAATCCACCCTTGCCCACAAGAGAACATTGTTCGATCCCTGCCTTGTGAACGCGGCCCCGACCTCGCTCGGCAAATTCCACATTGACTCCCACCAGGGAGTTAGAACAAATGAGGAACATTGTGCAAATCCTTACCTAGAGGTCAAGAACGAGCGTGCGGTCCGCGTCCGCCACAGAGTTATTGCGCGCGCAGATCGAAAAGATCGAAGGCAGAAGCCGGCGCGTGAAATCGGTGCTTCCATTCGGAATTGCCGAGGTGGATTCACGACTCCCCGGCGGCGGCCTGGCTCTGGGCGCGTTGCACGAGGTAGCCGGCGGCGGTAACGGCGCCATCGATGCCGCCGCGGCCGCCCTGTTCGCTGCCGGTATCGCCGCTCGCACCAAAGGCAAGGTCCTGTGGGTTATCACGCGCACAGACCTGTTCGCCCCCGCGCTCGCCCAGGCCGGCCTCGGCCCGGATCGCGTCATCTATGTGGAAGCCGGCGACGATAAGACCGTACTGGCCTGTGTCGAAGAAGGCCTACGCCACGGCGGCTTGGGTGCGGTCGTTGGTGAGGTGGCTCGTCTCGACATGACCGCCTCACGGCGGCTTCAGCTTTGCGCCGAACAATCGGGGACGATCGGCCTCGCCCTGCGCCGCTGGCGCCGGCAAACCGATGCCGCCGATTTCGGGCAGCCAACCGCCGCGACAACGCGGTGGCGCATATCGGCAATACCCTCGGCGCCTCTGCCCGTCCCAGGCGTGGGACGCCATCGCTGGATGGTTGAACTGATCCGCGCTCGTGCGGGTGACAGCGCTGATTTTGAACTGGAGGCGTGCGATGACACGGGTCGTCTCGCTCTTCTTCCCCACCTGGTCAACCGACCAAGTGCGGCGGAAAGCTGGCACCGCGGCGCCTCCGGCTGAGGCGCCGCTCGCCCTGATTGGCCGCGATGGAAGGCGGCAAGTGGTGCTCGCGGCCGACACCGCCGCCCAAGAGGCCGGCGTGCGTCCCGGTATGCCCGCGACCAAGGCGCGCGTTCTGGTTCCCGGCCTCGTCGTGCAAGACCACATGGCCATCGCCGACGCGCAGGCGCTTGAACGGCTCGCGGTGTGGATACTTCAGCGTTATGCGCCGATCGTCGCTGCCGACGCTCCCGACGGCATCGTCATGGATTCAACCGGCGCCGATCACCTCCATGGCGGCGAAGCGGCCATGCTCGACGGCCTGGTCCAGCGGCTGACCTCGTCGGGCCTTCAAGTCCGGGCGGCCATCGCCGATAGCTGGGGCGCCGCACATGCCCTGGCGCGTCACGCGGCGCGTCCCACCTTAATCGCTCCGCCCGGCGCAGGGGCACCGCTTATCTCCCGGTTACCGCTTGCCGCCCTGCGTCTGCCATCCGACATGGTAGCCGGCCTGCGCGTGCTTGGGTTTGAACGCGTTAGCGACCTGACCGTCCAGCCGCGGGCGCCGCTCACGCTCCGGTTCGGCCCACAGCTCGGCCGTCGGATTGATCAGGCGTTTGGCGTGCTCAACGAACCGATCGAACCAATCCGCATCGAAAGCCTGGTCGAAGTCAGGCGCGCTTTCGCCGAACCAATCAGCGCGCCGGAAACCATCGCCCGCTATATCGGCAAACTGGTAGGCGCCCTTTGCGAGGCGCTGGCGCTCAAAGGCCTAGGTGCCAAGCGCCTCGACCTCATTTGCCAACGGATCGACAACCAGATTCAGGCCGTCCGGGTCGGCACCGCCCTGCCCGTCCGTGACGCCAAGCGGCTGACCCGGCTTCTGACCGACAAGATCGAAACGATCGATCCTGGTTTTGGTATCGAGGTTCTCACCCTCACCGCCACTCTGGCCGAACCTTTGCCCCAGGCGCAGACCGTCACCTCACTGGTCGAAGAAACGGTCCCCGATGTTTCCGACCTGGTCGATACGCTGATCAACCGGGTCGGAGAGCGTCGTCTTTATCGTGCCGCCCCCGTGTCAACCGACGTGCCGGAACGCTCGGTGCGCCGGATTGCGCCGATGGCGCCCGAAACCGGCGCGACCTGGCCCGGTCACTGGCCGCGGCCAACACGTCTCCTGCCGACGCCCGAGCCGATAGAAACGGTGGCGCTCCTGCCCGATCATCCCCCCGTCGCCTTTACCTGGCGCGGCATTCGTCGCCGCGTACGCTGCGCCGACGGCCCTGAGCGGATTTTCGGCGAATGGTGGCGGCGTGACGCGGAACTGGCCGCCGTCCGCGACTATTTCCGGATCGAGGACGATGCCGGGGAACGCTACTGGATCTATCGTGCCGGTGATGGCGAGGACGCGGCGACCGGATCGCATCGTTGGTTCCTGCATGGGGTGTTTGGATGACAAACATCTCCCGTTATGCAGAACTTCAGGTTACCTCGCATTTCAGCTTCCTGCGCGGCGCGTCGTCTTGCGAGGAGTTGTTCGCCCAGGCCGCGGCGCTTGGCATCAAGGCCCTGGCTGTCGTTGACCGCAATTCCCTCGCCGGCGTCGTACGGGCCCATGAAGCCGCCAAGGCGACGGGTGTGCGCCTGGTCGTTGGCTGCCGCCTCGATCTGGCCGACGGCATGTCCGTGCTGGTCTATCCCACTGATCGCCCCGCCTATGCCCGGCTCTGCCGATTACTGTCCCTGGGCAAAGCGCGTGGCGGCAAGGCCAAATGCGTCCTCGACTGGCCCGATGTTATAGCCCACAGCGAAGGGCTTTTGGCTGTCCTTATCCCCGACACCGCCGACGATACCTGCGCCCTGCGCCTGCGGCGGCTTCGCGACGCCTTTGGCGACCGAGCCTATATGGCCTTGACCTTGCGCCGCCGCCCGAACGACCAACTCCGCCTCTTTGAATTGGCGAACCTGGCAACGCGGATGCGTGTCGCCACCGTCGTCACCAACGACGTGCTGTTCCATGTGCCGGAGCGCCGCATCATGCAGGATGTCGTCACCTGTATCCGTCATAATGTGACCATCGACCAGCTCGGCGACCGCCGCGAACGCCATGCCGATCGCCACCTCAAGCCGCCGGAAGAAATGTACCGGCTGTTCCCGCGCCATCCCGAAGCCGTCACCCGAACGCTCGAGATCGTCGAGCGCTGCCGCTTCGACCTGACCGAATTAGCGTATCAATACCCTGAGGAGCGCGACGATCCCGCCCTGACGCCGCAACAGACCCTCGAAAAGCTGACCTGGGAAGGCGCTGCGGCGCGCTATCCCGACGGCCTGCCCGACAGTGTTCGCGCCGCGCTTCAGCACGAGTTGCGCCTGATCGAGAAGCTGCAATACGCCCCGTACTTCCTGACCGTGAACAGTATCGTCCGCTTTGCCAGGTCCAGGGACATCCTATGCCAGGGGCGCGGATCGGCGGCCAATTCCGCCGTCTGCTTTGTCCTCGGAATCACCAGTATCGATCCCGGCCGCAACGATCTGCTATTTGAGAGATTTGTGAGCGAAGAACGGCGTGAACCGCCCGATATCGATGTCGACTTCGAGCACGAACGGCGTGAAATCGTCATGCAATGGGTCTTTGACACCTACGGCCGCGATCGTGCCGCCCTGTGCTCGACCGTTATCCGCTATCGTACCAAGGGCGCGCTGCGTGATGTCGGCAAGGCACTCGGCCTCACCGAGGACCTGATCAAAACCCTCTCCAGTCAGGTTTGGGGCTGGTCGAAGGAAGGCGTCGCCGACGCACACATCAAGGACCTGAATCTCAATCTCGCTGACCGGCGTCTGCGGCTGACCCTCGATCTGGCCCGCCAGCTTATCGGCGCCCCCCGGCATCTCTCCCAGCATCCCGGCGGCTTCGTATTGACCCATGACCGGCTCGACGAACTGGTACCGATCGAGCCGGCCGCTATGGAAAATCGCCAGGTCATCGAGTGGGACAAGGACGACATCGACGCGCTCCGGTTTATGAAGGTCGATATTCTCGCCCTCGGAATGCTCTCCTGCATGAAGCGAGGCCTCGACCTCCTCGCCGATCACAAGGGAATTACCCTCGATCTCGCCACCATCCCGGCGGAAGACCCGCGTACCTACGCCATGATCCGTAAAGCCGATACACTGGGCACGTTTCAGATCGAGAGCCGCGCGCAGATGTCGATGCTGCCGCGTCTGAAGCCACGCACCTTCTACGATTTGGTCGTGCAGGTGGCGATCGTCAGACCCGGCCCCATCCAGGGCGACATGGTGCATCCCTATCTGCGGCGGCGCGAAGGGCTGGAGCCGGTCCGGTATCCGACACCGGCCCTGGAGAAAGTCCTGGGAAAGACGCTGGGGGTGCCGTTATTTCAGGAACAGGCCATGCGCGTGGCCATCGAGGCGGCCGGCTTCACACCTGGCGAAGCGGATCTGCTGCGCAAATCCATGGCCACCTTTAAACACAGCGGCGGCGTTTCCGCCTTCAAGGACAAGCTTGTCGATGGCATGGTCGCTAACGGGTACGAGCGGGACTTTGCCGAGCACACCTTCAGGCAGCTCGAAGGGTTCGGCGCCTATGGATTCCCCGAATCGCATGCCGCCAGTTTCGCCCTGATCGCCTATGCCTCGGCCTGGCTTAAATGCTGGCATCCAGACGTCTTCTGCGCGGCGTTGCTCAACGCTCAGCCCATGGGCTTTTATGCGCCGGCCCAGATCGTCAGGGACGCGCAACAGCACGGTGTGGAGATTCGCCCTGTCTGTGCGAATGCCTCGCGCTGGGACTGCACCCTGGAGCCAACCGGCGATGATTGCCGCTTTGCCGTCCGCCTCGGCCTGCGGATGGTCAAAGGCCTGGCCAATGTCCATGCCGCCGCCCTGATCGCCGCGCGCGCCGATCAGCCCTTTGCGTCGGTCGATGATCTTTGGCGCCGTGCAGCCATTCCGTCGGCGGCCCTGGTCCAGTTGGCCGAGGCCGACGCGTTCCGGACCGCCCTGGGTTTGACGCGCCGCGAGGCCCTGTGGGCGATCCAGGGTCTGCATGACGAACCGCTGCCTCTGTTTGCGGCGGCTTCGGCGCGGGAAGCCAGGCATGTGCCGGAGGTCAATGAACCAGTCGTCGCATTGCGACCGATGAGCGCCGGCGGCGAGGTCGTTGAGGACTATGGCCATGTCGGCTTAACCCTGCGCGCCCATCCGCTGTCTTTCCTGCGCCACACTCTGCGTCAGCGGGGCATCGTCACCTGCCACGACGCCATGACGGCGCGCGACTGCCGCTGGCTAGACACCGCCGGCATTATCCTTGTTCGCCAAAGACCGGCCAGCGCCAAGGGCGTCATCTTCATCACGCTCGAGGACGAAACCGGCATCGCCAATCTCGTCGTCTGGGCCAAGGCATTCGATGCGCATCGCCGTACCGTATTGTCGGCAAGCATGGTCGCCGTCCGCGGGCGCATCCAGCGCGAGGGCGAAGTGGTCCATCTTGTCGCGCAGCGGTTCACCGACCTGTCGGCCGAACTGGCCGATATCGGCGACCGGGAGCCAAGCTTTCCCTTGCCGCATGGCCGCGGTGATCAGGTCCGCAACGGCGGCTCCGGGCCGGACCCACGGGATTTTCCGACGCGTTCCCCGGATGGGCAGCGTTACGATCCCTACGGGCATCGGGACAGTCTGCGGATCAAGACACGGGATTTCCATTAGGACGCAAGGGCGTCCGGGCCACGGCTGCGGACTTCCCTGCGCGCCAGAGCTGGTGCCGCGGCTTACCAACCGGATATTGCCGTCAGTCGCTCCCCGCACGCACGGTTTCGACATTGAGCGACCCTGCCGGCAGCGGTCGAAGCAATTCGGCTTCGGGCTTCGTCAGATATATCCAATGCGCCCAATTCTCAGGCTGCAGCACGACCACTTGGCGATCATGATAAGGTTCGATATCGGGACCGGGCGATGTGGTTAGCATGGTGAACGCGGGCGCCGCCCCGTCGACGCCTTCCCGCCAGAGGCCCGCGATCGCCAGGAACGGAGCCCATCCCTGTTGGGAAAGCAGAAGACGGTTATCCCGCCAGAGGCCCGCGATCGCCAGGAACGGAGCCCCCGACAGCGTAAAGCGGTGCTTGGCCTTGGGATATTTCTTGCCCGTAAACTCGAAAAAGGCCGAAGCGGGAATGAGGCATCGCCGGCTATCGACGAAACTGCGACCTTCAGAGCGATAATTGAATACCGGCCCGCCGCGCGGCCCGGAGGGCGGAAAGCTGAAGTTCATCGCCACGAGTTCGATGCCATTGCCGGCGGCGCGCATAACCGGTCCCAGGTCGTTTATCCGGATATCGTCGGCCTGAGGCAGGTCGAGCTCACTCTGTTGCGTGGGAATGCCAAGCTCCAAGGCCTGCATCAGATCGCAGTATGCCTTCCAGAGTATGTGTTGCTCGTAATCGTTACACATGGACCTCAGTATAGACCAAACGCGCCAAGATTCGAGCGCGCGGCGAAAACGCTGCCATGTTGGCCCACCGGCCATCGCCCAACCACAACACCTGGCGATCCTCAGGCGTCCTTTCCGTACCATCCGGCCGGAACGATCTTCGCCCCTATCCGTCCGGTGGCGCTTCCACGGCTTCTCGCCTCAATAGCGTTCGCTGCCGACCGGCGCCCCAGCGATACCCGAGCCGCCCTGGCGTATCCCCCACCACGCGATGACACGGAATGGCGACGGCAATGCGGTTGGCGGCACAGGCAGCGCGCACGGCCCGGACAGCGGTTCGCCGCCCGAGGCGCGTCGCCAGCACCTGCTCGGTGATCGTCTCGCCTGCCGGAACCGTCATCAGTTCGCGCCAGACACGCCTCTGAAACGCCCTTCCCCGCAGATCAAGCGGCATATCCAGACCGTCGGACGGATTGTCGATCAACGCCTCGATCCGCGCGAGTAAGAAAGCGCGCTCATCCCAGTCGTAGATCGGCGTCGCCAACGGATAGAGGTCATGCAAATCCATGATGACCGTGCTTCGGTCATCACCGAACAGGATCGCGCAGACACCGATCGGGCTGACCGCCACAGCAAAGAGCCCGAGCGAACTTTCCCCTATGGCAAAGTGAATGTCCGGACGTCCGCCGCCTAAACCCTCAAGGGCGGACTGCCAATCCGGTCCCAATGCGCCGAATAGTCGCCATACAGGTCCTGTTCCCGCCGCGGCCCGGCGTATTAGCCGGGAGTCGACCGCCGCGCCCCGTCCCATGCCCGCAGGCTGAACCAGCCGTCTCACCATTGTCAGCCCTCCCAGACCGTGTGTCCGGTCTTTGCCGACTAAGACAAGTGGAGCCGGAAAACCCGGAACACAACCAGCCGGATTTGCCGCGCGGACGCGCTTTTCGTTTCGGCAATGGCGGACGGCGCAGAAGCCTCCCACAGTTGTTATCTATTCGATCAGAACGATAGGCACGGCGGCGTATCCTGGTTGGCACCCAGATGGTTTTGGTTATAGTCAGCGCAGGTTACGGAGGACAGCCGGTGGAAAATTCTGACAACGACACGAGACTGGTGGCGCTGACCGCGGATATTGTCGCCGCCTATGTCGGTCATAATGCCCTTCCGCCGGCCGAACTGGTCCGCCTTTTGACCGACGTCCACACCGCCTTGCTGCATATCGAACGGCGGGACATCGGTGAGCCGCTGGCTGAAGCCCGCCCACCGGCCGTTCCCGTCAAGAAATCGATCCGGCCCGACACCCTGGTCTGCCTGGAAGATGGGAAGGCGTTCAAGATCCTGAAGCGCCACCTGCACGTCCATCATGACATGACGCCGGAAGACTACCGCAAGAAATGGGATTTGCCGGATACCTATCCGATGGTCGCCCCAAACTATTCGACGGCGCGTTCGCATCTGGCCAAGGATCTCGGCCTCGGCCGAAAGCGCGCACCGGCCAAGGCAAAGCGGGGCGGCAAAGCCCAGGCCGCCACAGCGTAGCCCTCCATCGGACAGCCAATCAATCCAGACGTGTAGCTGTTACAAAAATTGAACTGCGCTTCAGCCAAATAGCCCTACACTTTCCCGAGGCCGGTTTTAGGCGGTGTCCCAACTGAAACCGGTCCCCAAGAAACTAATCACCGCGGGAGGTGACGGCCAACCGACAGCGCAAGCTGCGGTTCGTAATCGCATATTGGCGTTGTGATGCCTGAAATCCTCCGCACGATCCGGCGACTTTCGGAGCAATCGGGCCATGGGGTGGATATCATCAGAGCTTGGCCGCGCCGTTCGCGGGGCCGACGATCTGGAGGCATTGAACGAAACGCTGTTCACGCTGCGCGACGAACTGTCCTTTGCGCATATGGTCTATCACGCCCTACCCGGACCAATGGACGCAAACCAGCCTCCCGTACTCCTGCTCACCTATCCCGAAGAATGGCGCCACCGGTATTTTGAACGAAACTACCTGGCGCTCGATCCGGTCGTGCAGGCGGGCCAAGATGCCGCCATGCCGTTTGAATGGGCCGACCTCAATCTCAGCAGCAAGGCCGTTCGGGATTTCTTTGAAGACGCCGATACCTATGGCGTCGGCCGCAACGGGTTATCGATCCCGCTGCGCGGCCCAAGCGGCGGCCGTGCCCTGATGACCGTTACCTCGAACAAGGACAGCGCCGCCTGGGACCGCCTGATGTGGATCGACCTGAAACGCATCATTAGCATCGGCTGGCTCATCCATGAGCAGGCCATGATGCTGGCGCGACGGTCCCAGGGCGCCCCCACCCCGGCGCTGACCGTGCGCGAACTGGCCTGTCTTGATTTGCTCCGCCTGGGCCAAACGCCAAAACAAACGGCTGCACGACTGCGTATCTCGATTACCCGCGTCAATCACATCCTGCGTCGGGCCTGTCAGAAACTCGGTTGTCATACCGCAACCCAGGCCGTCGCTCTGGCCATCCGCCTGCAAATGCTTGATCCGTAAAGCCACGACCGACGTCAAGGTTGTAAATCGCAATATTGCCAACAGAGGTATTCAGCCCAAACTCCGCCGAATTCCGTCATTCGCGCGAAAGGGCTGTCATGCAGATAGAAATACTGCGCCGGGAGGATAGGGTCACCCGGCCTCACCTGTTTCAGGACATGTTCCACCATCGTCGGAATATCTTCATCCGCCGGCTCGGCTGGGCGCTTCCAGAACAAGAGGATTGTGAAACCGATGCCTTCGATGCGCTCCCCGATGTCACCTACGTTGTGGCGCTGGCCGGTCATCGGCTCATAGGTTCCTTGCGCCTGTTGCCGACAACAGGTCCAACAACGCTCGAAACCTACTTTCCCGACGACTTTGCGCGTCTGGCCGGCGCGCCATCCGCTCATCTATGGGAATGTTCGCGGTTCTATGCCCTGCCGGCCGGCCCCGGCGAGGAGCTGGCGCAGCCGAATGTCTCGCTGGCCCTTCTGCATGGCCTTTGCGCCCACGCCCTGACGCAAAGAATTGCCCGGATCGTTGGCACATTCGAGGGCCGGATGCACCGCATCTACACACGCCTCGGCTGGCCGCCCGCCCACGTCGAACCCTCGATCAACGGCGAAGGATTTGTCGGCGTCTGGGATGCGTCTCGGGAGCCCTTGCACCGGATGGACCGAAAGCTCGCCGCCTCGCGGCCAGCCAATACCAACACGCCGGTGCTCGCCGCCGCGTCCGTTGGCCGCTGATCAAACGACCTCGGACTTAAATCCAAACGCGGCGATGACTGTGGACGCAAGGACAATACAACGGTAGTCACGGGAGGTTTGAAAGACAATATCACCGATTTATTCGCATCATCGAAAACAACTTTCGATTGATTTCGTTTGAAATCAAACCGCAAATATGCAATTTAGCGGTTATGACCCGCAATACTGATAAAACATCCGCCGAGCCGAATTTTGTTGATCTTCATGTCGGCGTGCGTCTGCGTGCCCGGCGTAAAGCTTTAGACATCAGTCAGTCCGACCTGGCCGATCGCGTCGGCATCTCCTTTCAGCAGGTTCAGAAGTATGAGCGCGGCGCCAACCGTGTTTCCGCCTCGAAGCTCCATCAGTTCGCGGAATACCTGGGCGTGCCTGTCGCCTATTTCTTCGATGGGTTGCCGACCAATGAACACGACATCGAGGATTCACGCGAACGTTCCACCACGGAATTTTTGCTGACAAGTGAAGGCCAGCAACTGGCGGCCGCGTTTTCCAAGTTATCATCACAAAAACGCAAAGGCGTTATGCACCTCGTTAAATCCATTCTTGTGGATCAACAGTCACACGCTTGATTTCCGTCTATAGGCGAACCCCGATATTTCCGTTAACCTTGTATATGGGTGCGGTTGTTCGGGAAGATTCTGTCCATGCAAACTTTACGGGGTATAGAAGCGCTTTCCGAGCGCCAGAAAGAAATCCTGCGCCTGGTCGCCCGGCATCACCAAACCAAAGAGATTGCCAGAGAACTCGGCATCAGCGCGCACACGATCAAGACCCATTTGACGGAGGCACGGCGTCGCCTCGGCGGCGTCACCACCCGGCAGGCGGTCCGGCTTTTAGAGGATCATGAAGGGGGGCCACCCCTCCCCCAGGATGGGGGAAGCCCACAAAAGGGGATGGCCGGACATGCCGACGCCGGGTCAGCCTGGACGCATGAACAAGCCCTATACTCCCCGGCCGCAAGGCGAACATATGACTATCAGTTTCGATCATCTGGAACTGGCCTGGCAGATGCTCGCCGCCCCCGACAAGCAGCACCGTATACCGGACGCGATCAATGCTCTGAAGACCCTGAACCGGACGCATGGTCCGGCGAAGGCGATCTTCAATATGGTCGCGGTCGGGGCATGGCTGACGGAAGATGGGACAGGTTCAGGCGGAGACTGAAAGCCCTTCCGGCGGTGCAGCTTATCGGGCTGATCGTCTTGTGCGCCATCGCGCTGGCCCTGATCGCCGGCATGATGGCGGGCACACTCTTAGGAATGGTCGAAGTCGTCCACAAGCTCACCATCTATGCCGGCTGGAAATGATAGCCGGAGAATTGAAGGAAGACGTGCAAAGACAAGAAATGGTAATCCTTGGGGCTGAGCAGCTCTTTAAAGCCGAGCGCTCGATCCAGGCGGCTCTGAGCGACACGGCGGCACTGATCAGTAGCCTAAGCGTGATGGGTCAAGACAACATTTCAATCATGATCGGGCAGGACGCCTTTGAGGAAATAACGGCTTCCCTCACGGCTCTGACTTCGGCGCGCGGCGCTATCGCTCGCGGCCATACCGCCCTGGACGTCGCCAAGACACACATCGGTTGCGGCGCTGTGGCGGTCACCCCATCACCTTCCAAGCCGCCTAAGACGGGTGATGCCGTCATGATTCAACCCCGTCACGCGGCCTAAGGACAGCCTGCATGTATTACACCTGGGCATATATTGGAATGGCACTCGGATTCCTCATTCCCATATATGCCTTGCTGCGTGGTGGCCCCACCGAGAGGGTTGGGGCCGCCATTTTCCTGTTGGCCTGGCTGGCGACGACACTGGCCCAGCTCAAGACAACCTACTCCGGTATTGAATGGGGTATAGTCGCCATTGACGTCGTTACGCTGTTCGCCTTTACCGGGCTGGCCCTTTGGGGCCGTAAAATATGGACGGTTTTAATTGCCGCGTGCCAACTAAATGCGGTGCTTTCGCATTTCGTGCCTCTCCTGGCGCCACAGTTCAACTATGTGGCCTACATCACAATCATTAGCCTCTGGAGCGGATATGGTTTGCTGGCCTGCCTCGCGGTCGGGACCTACACTCACCAGCGGGAACTGCGCCGACAGAGCCCCAACGTCTCCGCCGCAGGTCGTTCCGACTGATCCGCACGCAAACCCGGCTATCCGGATTGCTTCCGCCCCGGCAGGGCGTATGGGCGTGAAGTCCGCCGGTTACGGCGCTCTGCCCACGACGACTGGTTCCAAGCTTAAATCGGCAAATCCCGCCGCGATTTCACCGTTCGTATGGTCATATTCGACTGTACGCGCGCCAGCCCCGGCAACCGTGCCGCGAGGCGCCGATGCAGCCGCTCAAAATCCTCGGCGTCCCGGCAGATGACCCGCAGCAGATAATCAGCCTGCCCCGCCATAAGATGGCATTCGAGGATTTCCGGAATGTCCCGCACTGCCGCCTCGAAGGCATCAAGCGCCTGCTCGGCCTGGGTAGACAGCGACACCTCAAGGAAGAACTGCAAAGTGAAACCGATCCGGGCGGTGTCGATCGCGGCGTGGTAACCGCTGATCACACCGGCGTCTTCGAGTGCCTTGATGCGGCGGTGGCACGCCGACGGTGACAACCCCGCCACGAGGCCAAGCTCTTGCACCGTTTTGCGGCTATCCCCCTGCAAAGTCTTCAGCAGGCGGCGATCGATTGCGTCCAGTTGCAATGTCATTGCAGACTCACGGTCATTTCTCGAACAGCATTCGACGTTCAATCCGCAAATCGCGCGGAACGCAACGACTTCCTGCCACGCTTCGGATTTTGTGTCACGGCAACAAACCGGAGGATGGCCATGCGGATCGGCGTGCCCAAAGAAATCAAAAATCATGAATATCGTGTCGGCCTGACGCCCGAGAGCACTGCGGAACTCGCGCAGGCCGGGCATACGGTCCTGGTGGAAACACAGGCCGGCCTAGGCATCGGCGCCGACGACAGCGCCTATGAGGCCGCAGGCGCGTCCATAGCCGTAGACGCCGCCGCCGTCTTCCGTGATGCCGATCTCATCGTCAAGGTGAAGGAACCGCAAGCCGTGGAGCGTAAGCACCTGCGCCCGAACCAGGTGCTGTTCACCTATCTTCACCTCGCGCCTGATCTCGAGCAAACCCGTGACCTCCTGGACTCCGGCGCTATCGCTATTGCCTATGAAACCGTCACCGACGACGCGGGCGGCCTGCCCCTTCTCAAACCCATGAGCCAGGTGGCCGGACGTATGTCGATCCAGGCCGGCGCAACGGCCTTGCAAAAGGCCTATGGCGGACGCGGTGTGCTGCTGGGCGGTGTGCCGGGGGTGCAGCCTGGCAAAGTCACCATCCTCGGCGGCGGCGTTGTCGGCTTTCATGCGGCGGAAAATGCGGCAGGCCTGTCGGCCGACGTCACCATCCTCGATACGAACCCCGTCGTCCTCGACCGTCTCGCCACGCATTTCGGTGGTCGGGTGCGTGTCCTTTATGCCCATAAGGCCGCCGTCAGGGAGGCGCTCACCGGCGCCGATCTGGTAATCGGCGCCGTCCTGATCCCCGGCGCGGCCGCGCCCAAGCTCATCACCCGTGCCATGCTCGCCGGCCTCAAACCCGGCGCGGTCCTGGTGGACGTGGCCATCGATCAGGGCGGTTGCTTTGAAACCTCTCGGCCGACAACACACGCCCAGCCGACCTATATGGTGGAAGCCATCGTCCACTACTGCGTCGCCAATATGCCCGGCGCCCTGGCGCGCACCGCCACCTACGCTCTCAACAACGCCACCCTGCCTCATATATTGCGCCTGGCCAATCAGGGCTGGCGCGATGCGCTGCGCAGCGACCCGCATCTGCGCGCGGGCTTGAATGTCTCTGCCGGACGGGTGACCTGCCGCCCCGTCGCCGACGCCCTCGCCCTGGACTGGACGTCCGCGGACGCCGCCGTCGCCGCTTAAAGCCACGCGCCCGCGACACCGCCGGAACGGAGGAAGCGGCCGCTTCGGCGAGACGGCCGGTGCGACCCATGGCGGTGCGCGCGGCAGAGGGAGAGGCAAGCCGGATCGGGGCGGTCGGTTGTAGGTGCGAGAGAGGCTCGCGCCGCCGGCCGCGGAGCAACCCCGATGTCCAGTCTCTCCCCTTCGGCCGAACGCGCCGATGTCTATGCCCGCGTAACCGCCGAGATCATCGCCGCCACTGAGCAGGGCGCCGGTCAATGGCATGCGCCCTGGTTCCATAACGGCTCAAGCATTACCCGTCCGATCAACGTTGCGTCCGGCAACCGCTATCGCGGCATCAATATCCTAGCCCTTTGGGCCGCGGGACTTGAGGCCGAATATGACCTGGGCCTTTGGGGCACCTATAGACAATGGCAGGCGGCCGGCGGCCAGGTGCGCAAAGGCGAACGCGCCACGACCGTCGTTGTGTGGAAGGAAATCAAATCTGGCGGGTCTGACAACGACGAGGACGATGATGGCAAACGCACGTTCGCCCGCGCCTTTTCCGTCTTCAACGTCGCGCAGGTGGACGGCGATGAGCCCCCGGCGACGTCCGCCCTTCCAGACGCCGAACGGCTCGCCCATGCCGAAGCCTTCGTCGCCAACCTCGGCATCAAGACCGTTTTCGGCGGACCGGAAGCCTATTATCGTCCATCAGACGACACAGTGTTCATGCCGCCGTTCAGCGCCTTCCGCGACGCGGCCTCATTCTACGGCACCTGGGTTCACGAGAACGGACACGCCAGTGGCGCCGCGCACCGGCTGAACCGCGATCTGTCCGGACGCTTCGGTTCGGCCGCCTATGCCGCCGAAGAATGCTGCGTCGAAATTCTCAGCGGGCTGATCCTGGCCGATCTCGGTATCGCCCACCACCCACGCCCTGACCATGCGGCCTATATCGCTGAGTGGCTCAAGGTCCTAAAAAGCGATCCACGGGCCATCTTCTCCGCCGCCAGCAAGGCGCAACAGGCGGCCGACTGGATGCACGCTCAGCAGCCGCGTCCCCACGAAGTCGCCGCCTGACGCCCGTGCCCACAGACCCCGCCAGGACTACCATGCGGTGCATTGCCCGTTTCTCTGCTCATTATTCGTGGCAGATGCCTCATCCCCTCGAAATGCGGCGCCTGCCACGTTTGAGCAACAACGCGCAGAATACTATTGATATATCAGTCGATATACCTTTCTATCATAAAGGATAACTAATACCTGACCCCGATATATCAAACGATACATCACTAAAGCATGTGCTTTATTGTTGAATACAACAGTATTTGTGCAATATTTCCCCTCACAGGTTAAAAAATACCCAGAAGGGGAGTCCTATGTCCTTGTCCGAAGCCACGCCACGATCGGTCGCGCCCTCGATGCGCAATACCGCACGACTGATTGATCGCGCCAGGCCGCATTTCGAGGCGGCCCATCACGCCGGCGTCATGGGTGTCTTCGGACGCTCCCTAGGCGGGCGCCGCGTCGAACTGCACACCTCCGGCCAGTCGCCCCATGAAGTGGTCGATTTCGTGCGTTGCGCCTATCTCGGCCTCGACAATCATCCCGCGATCGTCGCCGGCGCGATTGCCGCGATAGAGAAATATGGCGCTGTGCATTGGTCATGCGCGCGGACACGGCTGAACTTCGGCCTGATCGGCGACCTGGAGGACGATCTGTCCGATCTCTTCGACGCCCGCGTCATCACCTATTCGACCGTCTTGGCAGCGAATATGAGCGCCCTGCCCCTCCTCGCTTCCGGCCACCTCACTGCCGGGCAAAAGCCGCTCATGGTCTTCGACCGCCTGGCCCATGCGACGCTGGCGTTTCATAAGCCGGTCGTCGCCGCGGAGACGACCGTCACGACCATCGCGCACAACGATCTCGACGCCCTCGAAACGCTTTGCCGCCAACATCCCACCGTCGCCTACATCTGCGACGGCGTCTACTCCATGGGCGGGGCGGCGCCCATTTCCGCGCTGCTTGAACTCCAGGCGCGTTATGGCCTCTTCCTCTACGTAGACGATGCCCACGGCATCTCCCTTCACGGCGCCCGCGGCCAGGGCTTCGCCCGCGCGCAAATCCCCGGCGGGCTGGGCAGCCGCACCCTCATTGCCGCATCCCTCGGCAAGGGCTTCGGCGCCTCCGGCGGCCTGATTATGCTCGGCACACCTGAGCAGGAATCGCTATTCCGCAGCTTTGCCGTCGCCCACGCGTTTTCGGCCTCTCCCAATCTCGCCGCGGTCGGCGCGGCCCTGGCGTCGGCGCGACTGCATCGCACCCCGGAACTGGCGCATCTTCAAAACGCCCTCAAGGTGCGCCTGGCCCACTTCGACGCCCTGGTTCCCACGGCTCAGGCCGGCCAGCCTCTGCCGATCCGCACGATCCGGGTCGGCGACGCCTACGACGCGATCGAGGCCGCGCGCGTCATCCTTGAGCGCGGCGCCTATGTCTCAGCGATCTTTTTTCCGACCGTCGCGCAGGGTGAAGCGGGCTTACGTCTGTGCCCGACCGCCGCACATACCGTCGACGAGCTCGAAGCCGTTGCCGACGCCGTCCGCGCCGCACTCGCGCCGCAACTCCAGACCACAGCCTGAGGTGACCGATGACAGATGCGCCCCGCTCCGCCGCTGCTTACGACCGTGCCCGGACCGTCATGCCTGGCGGCAATACCCGCGCCTCGAACTACGAAGCGCCCTTCCCGATCTACCTTGCGTCGGGTGACGGCGCGTCCGTCACCGACATAGACGGCCGCCGCTATCTCGACTTCCAGAATAATTTCACGGCGTTGATCCACGGCTACAATCATCCCGGCGTGACCGAGGCACTGGCCCGTCAGACCAGCCGCGGCCTCAGTTTCGCCAACCCGACCGTCAGCGAGATCGATCTTGCCGAACTGTTGTGCGCGCGTGTGCCGTATTTCGATCAGGTGCGCTTCACCAACACCGGGTCCGAAGCGGTGATGATGGCAATCAAGGCCGCCCGCGCTCTGACCGGACGCCGTCTCATTGCCAAATGCGAGGGCGCCTATCACGGAAACTACGATTTCGTCGAAATGAGCGTGGCGACGCCGCCGTCTCCCTGGGGACCTGCGCCCCGTCACGGCGAACCGGCACATCTGGGCGTAGCCCGTTCCGCCAGGTCCGATGTTGTCATTATCCCCTTCAACGACGTTGACACCACGCGCCGGCTGCTCGATCAGGTCAAGGATGAGCTGGCGGCCGTCATTGTCGATCCCATGCCGTCGCGCGCCGGTCTGGTGCCGATTTCAGATGCCTATCTGTCTCTGCTGAGTAGCCTGACCAAAGCCAGCGGCAGTCTGCTCATCTCGGACGAGGTTCTCAGTTTCCGCCTCGGCTACGCGGGTGCCCTGGGCAACCGCGCCCATTTCCCCGACATCTGTGCCTTCGGCAAAATTGTCGGTGGCGGCCTGCCGGTCGGCGCGATTGCCGGTTCGGCCGAGGTCATGAAGATTTTTGATCCCAGCGGCGGAAAGGCCGGCGTCGCCCATGCCGGCACCTTCACGGCCAACCCGATGACCATGGTCGCCGGCGCCGCCGCCATGCGCGACATGACGCCGGACGCCTTCCAACGGCTGAACACCCTGGGCGAACGGACCCGCGCCGCGCTACGCGCGACCCTGACGGCGCTTGACGTGCCGGGAACCGTTACCGGCGCCGGCTCTCTCTTCCGCATATTCCTCGGCCGTTCGGAGGTGACGAGCTACGCCGATGCCGCCGCCGCTTCCGCCGCCAAAGCGGATCTGGCGCGGCTCGTCGACGGCATGCGCCGACGGGGCGTGATGCTCTCGAGCATCGCGCTGGGCGCCCTGTCCACCCCCATGTCCGATGCCGACATCAGCGCCCTGCAGGAGACGTTCCATGACGCTCTGGTGGCGGTGCGCGGCGAGGCCGTCGATGCCTGATGCCCTCGTCCTGAAGACGGACCGGCTGATGCTCAGGCCGATCGGACCGGCTGATGCCGATAACCTCTTCCGCCTCCAGACTGATCCGCTGGTCGTGCGGCTGACGGGAAACGGCGCACCGCCGACACGCGCGGACACAGACGCCCGCCTGGCGCGCTATCCGGCAGAGTGGACCCGCCACGGGTTAGAAGAGACATGGGCGTGACCTCCCTCACGACCATCATGGGGGATCGCCGCGAACCATATGTTCTTTTGGCGATCGTATCCGCCGTCTGGGGCCTTTCCAGCTTTCTGGTCCATACCACGGTCGCGACGATACCGCCTGCGAGCGCCGCAGCCGGCAGGTTGGTCGTTGGCGCGATCGCGCTGGCCGCTCTGGCTCGAATGGTCAAGACAGCCAACGAACCCCAATCACTCTGGCACTGGGGATACGCCAAGGTCGCTTTCTTCGGCCAGGCGCTTCCCTTCTTCCTGATCTCTTGGGCACAGGTCCGCGTTACACCCTCTACCGCATCCGTTCTGATTGCGACGACGCCCGTCTTTGCGTCCGTGTTCGCCCTACGGCAACGCGGCGTGCACGCCGCCGGGCGCACCTGGGTGGGGGTTGTCCTCGGCCTCGCCGGCCTGACCGGCTTTATCGGGTCAAGTGCCTGGTCGACAGGGAGCCAGACTTGGCTTCGTGACCTGGCGCTGGCCGCGGCCGCCCTATCCTTTGCATTTTCGGGTCGTCTGGTGGGGAGATTGCCATCCGACAGCGCCCTGACGCGTGGCGCCAATGTCGCGCGCCACTCCGCCGCAATGATGGTCGCGGCGTCTCTGGTCTTCGACCATCCCTGGGCAATGTCAGCGCCATCGGCGGAGTCCCTCTGTGCGATGGTGTTTCTTGCGCTCCTTTCAACCTGTGTCGCCTACGTGGCCTACTATCGATTGATTGCCATCGGAGGACTGCCGATGGCGACGTCGCACCACTACATCGCACCGGTCATCGCTCTCGCCATCCAATTCTGGTGGACCGGCACCATTCCGACACCCCTCCAATTCATTTCCGTCGGAGCGATACTGGCGGCCGTCGCACTGATTGCGCAACGACCGGCGACCACTGCGGCAACCGCCCCGACGGGCGAAACTTCGCTGTTAAGCGAGCCGAAATGAACGCCGTTCTCCTTACCACCCCAAGACTGCGGCTACGGCCAATCACAGATGCGGACTTCGCGCGGTTGCATGCCCTTCATACCGATCCTCTCGTGGTGGCCTCGCTTTACAACGGCGCGCCGCCGCCGCCCGATGACACCCATGCCCGCCTTGACGGCTTCTTGCGAGACTGGGCTGAGCACGGGTTCGGTTATTTCGCTGTCTTCACAAAAGACGCCGGCCCGCACGACGAAACCGCTTTCCTGGGACGGCGCGGTCTTCGTTACCTGCCCGGCTCGACCGACCTGGAGCTGGGCGCCTGCTTCCACGGCTGGGCCTCCGGGTTCGGCTTCGCTCCCGAGGCCGGCCGCGCCGTCCTCGCCTTCGCTTTTCGGAACCTTGCGGCTGACCGGGTGCTGACCGTGGTTCGCCCGGAAAACCATAGATCGTTGCGCTCTGTCGCCAAGATGGGATTCCGGCCCATCGCCGACCGCTTCTGCTACGGCCGATGGATGAAATGCTTCGAGGTCACACCCACCGCCCTTGCCGCAGCGGCCAGCCTCCCCCTTTCACCTCAAACGCTGCCTCGCCAAGGAGGACTTCCCGAATGACCGACCGGTCCCCACCGCAAGACTGCGATCTGCTCATCTGCAACGGCCTTTTGTTGACGGCCGACCCGGCAGGCACTGCCATATATGACGGCGCCATCGCCATCGCGGGCACGCGGATCATTGCAATCGGCAAAAGCAACGACATCCGGCGCCGCTTTTCGCCGCGCGAGACGCTAGACGCCGGTGGCGGCATCGTGCATCCGGGCTTCATCGACGCCCACGTCCATATCTCCCAGTATACATCGCGTAGCGTACTGCCGCTAATGGCGGGCACACAGGTCACGATGGGCGACTGGAAGGCCGCTTTAACGCCGGAGGATGAACACGCCAGCGCCATGCTGGCCGCCGTCGACTACTTGCGCAGCGGATACACGGGCTTCGTCGATCCGGGAACAATCTTTGAACCCGATGCCGTCGCCGCCGTCGCCGAAAAAATCGGCATCCGCATCTGGCTCACCGATCCGTATGTCGCCGACCGCGGCGAAACGCTTCGCGCACAAGGCGCCGAATTGGTCAGCGATGCCTTTCTCGCCCGCTGGCCGAAAGACACGGACGCCGCCTTGAAGCGACTCGGCACGCAACTGCACCGCAACCGCGTCGCCGACAGTCTCGTGAAGGCCTTCATCGGCCTTTACGGCGAGCAAACCGCATCCGATGACCTCTATTCCGCCGCGCTGTCGATGGCGAGGGCCAGCAACGTGCAGTTCCAGCAACACCTTGGCTACCTGCCGGCGACCTACCGCCAGCGTGAGGCCGAATTGGGCCAGTCCATCATCAGCCATCTCGCTGAATCCGATCGGCTGGGTGGCGATGTCACCTTCATCCACCTCAACGTCGTGCATGACCAGGACATCGACCGCCTGGCCGCGGCGAGCGTAAAGCTCGTCTGGTGTCCGGCTGGGCAGCTTCAGATGATCGGAAAAGGTGGAGCCGCCCCCCGTACCGGCCCACTGCACCGCGCGGGTATATCCATAGGCCTCGCCTCAGACATCCCCCGGAATGCCAGCTTCACGGCAATGGGAGCGCTGGCCAGCGCTGCCTTGGCCGCGCAAGGCAGCGCACTGTCGGCGCAAGATATCCTGCGCATGCGCACGGTCGAAGCGGCGGCCTCCGTAGGCGCATCCGCGGAGGTCGGCAGCCTGCAAGCCGGCAACCTCGCCGATGTCGTCGTCCGACGCCCGTCATCGCCTTCCAACCTGGGGTTGGACCCTCATCACGAGCTTGCCATACTTGGCGGCGGCGACGTCGCCCACGTCGTTGTCGGCGGACGCGTCGTCCTGGCCGACGGGCATCTCATCCATGCCAACCCTGGCACCGCCCTCCAGATCGCTCGGGCCTCGGTACGCGGCCTCGCAAGCCGTCTCGGCCTGGCCTGAAGGCCAGCGCGGGACCGGTCACGAGGCCGCAGAGGACCGTTAACCGGCGAGCCACGCACTCCAGCGCTGTAGAACCGCGTCCTGATTGGCGCTAAGCCAGTCGCTATCGATCTTGACGATCGTGTCCCAGGTCGCCGGATAGGTCGGCAATTCCCTGGCCACCGCCGGATCAATCAGGTCAAGTGCGGTCTTCAAGCCGGTGGCGCTTTGGCTCTCCGTAATATATTCGACATGCGCTTCGGGTCGGCTGTACACGAAATTGATGAGCGCCAGTCCGGCGAGCGGCCGTTGGGCGTCTTTCAGCACCCCCCAGAACGACGCATCGAGCGGTGCGTTGTTCCAAGAAATCCCGAGCGGCAGGCCTTCATGCTGAAGCGATTTGGCCCGGCCGGCAAACAGCATGGCCATGACGACTTCGCCAGAACGGAACATCTGCTGGCTCTGATCCCCGCTGCGCCACCATACGGTGACTTCGGACTTGATTTCGTCGAGCTTTTTGAAGGCACGGTCAACATCAAGCGGAAAGAGCTGGTCCGGCGGCACACCATCGGCCGTCAGGGCAGCGATGAGGTTCCACCAGGGCGTTCCTGCGTCCGGCAAGCTGCGCGGACCGGGGTAGTCTTTCACGTTCCAGAAATCAGCCCAACTCGACGGCTTCGGCTTTCCGACGAAGGCGTCGGTGTCGTAGGCGAGAACGCCGGCCCCAATGTCGAAGATGGCGCCGTATCGCAAACAGGCGCCCGCAATTCCGTCCGCCGCAACATTTGGCGTCTCTTCGCAGGTCGCGCCCAGATCGCGGAAATATTTGCGGTTCGTTTCGATCAGCGAGTCAACGGACAACGTCAGAACGTCCCATTCGACGTTCCCGACCTCCGTCATGGCCTTGATCTTTGCGAGCTTCTCGCCGTAACCGCCACCGACATTCGTGACCTTGATGCCGGTCGCCTCGGTGAACGGATCGTAGAAGATCTTCTTCACCCGGTCCACGTAGGCGCCGGTGCTACCGCCCACGATCACCTCCGTCTGACCGGCGGCGACCGCCTGCCGGGCTAAGGAATCAGCCTCGGCAGCCGCAAACGCGCGGTTTCCGAGGACCAGGCCGGACGCGCCTAATGCGCCGGCATAGGCCAGAAAGTCTCGTCTGTGAAAATGCACCATCGTGCGTTCCTCCCTTTGAAAATCCTAACCGGCCAAGCCGGTCCGCGCCAAAAGACCTTTGACAGAAGCCCGTCCTTTTGCCGCAACGACTTCGGGTTCGAGGCGCAACGGACGCCCCGTCCGAAACACAATTTTCCCGTTTATCAGCGTAAGCGCTGGCGGCTCACTAACCCCAAGAACCGCCGCTTCAGCCGCGACGTCCGTGCCGAGAAATTCCAGCGCCGACGGCCCACGGACGACGAGATCGGCCTTCTTTCCGACTTCGATGCTGCCCAGGTCCGATGCCGCCCCGATCGTGGCTGCCGCGGACACGGTACGCATCCGAAGAATTTCATGGCTGTTCGGAAAACTGCCGCAAGCAGCCGCATTGGCGACCGCCAGCGAACCCAAGGCATCGAAGGCCACGGTACGGGGAATATCCGTAGCGAGGCCAACCGGAGCGCCCTTGCGCGAGAGTTCGACCATGCGAGGTTCAGCAAACCCCGTGCCCATCGCCCGCAATTGTGCAAACGGACACCATATGATCGCCGTCCGCGTCTCCGCGAGAAGTCGGACGTCGTCGGCAGATACGGCGTTCATATGGGTAAAGCTGGTTCCCGGCCCGAGCAGGCCTGCGTCAAACAGCCGTTGCACTGCCGAGGCGCCAGCCGCGCGCTCTTCTTCCCGAACCACCTGCGGATTGTAGCCTCTGTGCTCCTGAAACTGCACGCCCGCCTGGCGCGCGACCGCCAGCGCATGGCGGGTCAATTCGGGACTTGCGGTGGCCGCGCCGTAAAGGCCTATAAAGCCGCGCACCAATCCATCGGATATGTCATTGCGATAGAGCTGGCCGCCGGTACGACGTAACGCTTCATCGGTATTTTTTGGCCAGCGGCCAAGGAAGGTCGCGCTGACCAGGTCCGGCTCATGGCTACCCAGAACGTGGGCCATGTCGCCGACATACGGATCGGTGAGCCATATCCGGAGGCCCGTCTCTCCGGCGACAGACGCCACCGCGTCCGGCTCGAAAATCGTGCCCGGATCGACGAAAGCCGTGTAGCCGCTGCGCAGATAGTCGACCGCCGCGAGCTGGGCACTGGCGTGCTCATCCTCCGGCGTTAAAGCGGCTTTCCAGTCCCCCATCGTCACCGATGTCCCTGCCATCAGGGGCAACACACACCGGGACGTATATTGGGAGATGTGGATATGGGCATCGATAAAGCCGGGATGAACGATACCGCCGGCGGCGTCGATGGTTTCGTGCGCGCGATAGCGCGCCCGCACCTCTGGCGTCGGGCCGACCGCCACGATCCGGTTGCCTGTCACGGCGATCGCGCCATCTGCAACAATCCGGTCCTCACGGTCGACGGTCAGAAGTCGGCCGCTATGAACGAGGACATCACACGCATCGGGTTCATTATTCACGGAAATTTCCCCAAACAGGCTTAAGCGTACCGCGGCTCGACGACCACAGGTTTCGCAGGAATGCCGGCGACATCGTGCTCCGGCCAGAACCGTGACTTCTCGAAGGCAAAGAGGCCCTTGCCGTAATATCCGACGCCCGGCGTCTCAACGAGCGCCGGCGTGGCGATGCCGGCGTAGTTCAGCCTGAAATGATACCCCGACTTCGCCACGACGAAGTCCTGGTCCGCAATCACAATGCCTTGGCTGGTATAGACGGCGGGGTCATGGCCATAAGCCGGCAGACTTGTCAGCAGGACATGAACCCGCCCGTCCACCAGGACCACCGCCGCCGTTCCCAGTTCGCTGGGTTCCCCGCCATGGAACGGGCCTGCAAGGGTAAAGTCGCCGTTGCTCACATGCGTGACGACGCCGGTGATGGTCCGCGGCCGGAATCCGGGCGTAATCTTGCCGCCGACATCCAAGGTGATGGTGGCCCCAACCCCAGCGCGGTGCGCGGCCTGGGCGCTATTCGCATCCGTGATGGAAATCGCGCAGCGCAAGTCGGCGTACCGGTCCAGAACGGCCGATAGCAAAGCCACGCTGTCTCCCGGTGCGCCGGCAAGAACACGGTCGCCCATGTCGCCTAAAACGAAAGGCCGCTTGTCCTTTTCTCGGACCACGGTCGCAAGCATGGCGTCGATGGTCGGCAAATTATCGCGGAAGCGTTCGCGCTTCAGCCAGAAATCCTCGACCAGAGCCTGGGCCACTACCGGCGCGTCGGCGTTACGGCCATCGGTCGTCACCGTCACGACCTGTCCCATCGGATCGTCGTCGGTCAAACGGAACACGTTGTAGATCGAAATATCCCGGATGGCGGGATAACGTGCCGCAAAGTCCCTCGCCCGCTCGTGGATTTCCCATAAAGGTCCCTCGGCGGTTTCATTGGCGCCGGGCAGGATCATCGCCACACGGGCATAAGCCGTCACCGGCTCCAGCCGGTGCTCCAGGCATTCGATCAACAGGCCGGCCACTTTCAGGCCGCACTCGACCGTGTCGGAATGCGGGTTCTCCTTGCAGGCCAGGCAGATGTCGCTGTTTTCGAGCATGGCGTGGGTCAGATGGGCGTGCAGGTCGAGGCCGACGCCAATCGGAATATCCGGTCCGACGGCGTCGCGCACCGCCCGTAGAAGGTCCCCTTCCGCGTCCGGCAGCTCTGTCGTGCCCATCGCACCATGCAACTCCAGCGCAATGGCGTCCGGCTTCAATTCGGCAATACGCTGAAGCAGATCCTGCCGTAGGCGCAGGTAAAAGGCGTGATCGACTAGCCCGCTTGGCGGCGCGCCGGCGGACAGGGCGGGCAGCACGGTCACCCCGTGCTGCCTCAGACCGGTAATGAGGCCGGCCAGAACACCCGAGGCATCCGCGAGCACGTCGTCGCCCGTCTTGACGATGAACCTGTCCTCCCCAGTCGGCTGCGGGTTCAGGCGGTTCGATTCATGATACAGGCGAGCAACAAGCACGCGATACGAAGACGTAGTCATCTTTAGCCTCGGGTTAGGTCAGGATCAGGGTTGCTGAATCCAGGTATTCCAACGCTCCAGCAGTTCCGGATTATGAGCGTTGATCCATGCCGCGTCGGGTATGACGAGTTTCGCCATAACTTCAGGCGAAGTCGGAACCGACGCGCGCGCTTCGGGACTCATCAGCGCGGTGGCCGAGTAGGTCATGGGCGTGCAGGTAGCGATCTCGCAGCGCTTGGCCTGGGCATCCGAATGGGCGATGAAATATTTCAGGAACTTGATTGCGTTGTCGTGATCCGGTGCGCCCTTGATGACCGCCCAACGGTCGCCGACGAGGAAGGCCTGATCCTGGCTCCAGGCGAGCGGCTGGCCTTCTGTCTTGAGCGCGCTGGCGCGCGTCTGCCAGATCTGGCCCATGACATAATCGCCGCTGCGGAATCCCTGTGTGCTCTGGTCGCCGGTTTTCCACCACAGCCCGATATACGGCTTGATCTCGTCCATCTTCTTGAAGGCGCGATCGACGTCCAAGGGAAACAGGTCCTTCGGCGCGACGCCGTCCGCCATCAGAGCGGCGGCCAGAACGCGCCACGGATCGTTGAAGTTGGGCAGACTGCGCGGTCCGGGGAATGTCTTCACGTCCCAGAAATCGGCCCAGTTCTTCGGGCCGTCACCGGGAAACGTGTCGGTATTATAGGCGATCAGCGTCGTGCCATAGGCCGACAGGACGCCGGTCGGACTGCACGCCCCCGGCAGCAAATCCTTGTTGTCCTGATAGTCCTTGCAGAACTCGGTCATGTCTTCGTTCAGGGTGCGATGAAGATCCGACGCGGCCTGAATTTCCCCAGACTGGTACATGTCCCATTCGACATTGCCGCTGTCGACCATCGCCTTGACGCGCGCAATGTTGTCGGAATCCGACCCCGACACGGTGATGACCTTGATGCCTGTCTCCGCCGTGAAGGGATCGAAGAAATATTCGCGCATCTGCTGCTCCCAGGTGCCCCCGGTCGTAGCGATGACAAGCTGTTCTTCGGCACGCGCCGCGACCGGCGCCGTGGCCATACCGATCACCGCGGCCAAGGCCAACCATCCGCGAGCGCGGTGACCCCAGACATGGCGGCGAGGCGCCGCCGGCGCCGCCCCTGCGGGCGCGGCGTCATGGTGCAAGTACATAAGGTCTTCCTCCATTGTTATTTGGTTGGCGTCAGGCTTTGCGTCGCGCCTGCAGGAATTGCAGCGAACCCATGACGCAGAGCGACACGATGACAAGCACGACCGAGACGGCGGCAATGATCGGGGTCAGATTGAAGTCGATGTCCTCGAACATCTTCCGGCTGATCGTCTTGCCCTCGATGCCGGAGATGAAGTAGGCGACCGTCGCCTCATCGAACGAGGTCATGAAAGCGAACACCGCACCGCCTGCCACGCCGGGGACGATGTTCGGCAAGACCACATGGACGAACGCCTGAAGCTTGGTCGCGCCGCAATTCAGCGCCGCGAGTTCTAAGGCGCCGTCGAACCGTTGCAGCGCGGCGCTCACCAGAATGACGACGAATGGCACCGCGAGCATGGTGTGCGCGATCAGGAAGCCGAAGAAATTCCCCGTTAGATGGATCGGTGCGAAGACTAGAAAAATGCCCACTGCGATAACGATGTGGGGGACAATCATCGGACTCATTGTCAGCGCGAGGAAAATCCCCTTGCCCGGCAGGTTGCCACGGACCAGGGCGATCGCCGCCATCGTGCCGATGATTGTCGCTGTAACCGCCGTGGCCAGCGCAATGCGCGCGCTGAACAATGTCGCGCCCATCCAGTCGGCGTCGTTCAGGTAGTCCCAGTACCAGCGCAACGTGACGCCCTTGGGCGGAAATTCGAGATAAGACGCCGTGCCCACCGACATCGGAATGACCAGGAGGGTCGGAAGGACCAGGAAGACCAGGATGGCCGTCACCACAATGGCGAACAGCACGGTGTGCGGCGCCGGAATCCGGCGCTGGCGTCGTCCGCCCGGCGAAGCACTGGCTGTCGCCGCCATCGAAGACACGTCAGACATTGCCAAACCCCTTGTTGAAGGCGAGTGCGCGACGGAACACCGCGACCACGATGAGCGTGAAGGCGAGAAGGACCGTGGACAACGCGCCGGTAAACGGCCAATCGAGGAGTTGCGTCGCTTGCTGACCAATAAGCGTCGCCATCATCAGCGTTTGTGGGCCACCGACCAGGGCCGGCGTCACGTAGAAGCCCAACGCGAGGATGAAGGTCATCAGGCAGCCAGCGAAGACACCGGGCAGGCTCAAGGGAAGTGTCACCCTGAAGAAAACGGACCAGCCGCCGGCACCGAGATTACGGGCCGCCTGGCCCAGGTCCGGCGGAATCGTTCGTAGCGTCCCGTAGATCGGCAGGACCATGTACGGCAACAGCACCTGGGTCATCGCCATGATGACGGCGCCCTCGGTGTAAATGAGCCGCAGCGGCTCATTGATAATGCCCGTCTCGATCAGCGTTCGATTGATGACGCCATTGCGCTGCAGGAGCACGATCCAGGCGTAGGAACGGACCAGGACCGATGTCCAAAGCGGGATAAGTACGCAAGCGGCAACGATCTTTGCCCACCAACCCTTGGCCGCGGCCATCGCAAAGGCGACGGGATAGGCCATCAGGAAGGTGGCCAGCATGACGACAAACGCAATCTGAAACGTCCGCCACAGAACACTCAAATAGAGCGGTTGATCGAGCAAGCGCTGGTATTGCGCCAGGCTGAACTCGGGCAGGAACGCACTGCCGGCAAGCAGCTTGCCGACGGGATACAGGAAGGCAAACGCCAGCAAGGCGAGCAACGGCGAAATAAGCGCGAGGGACAGCGGCGCCGAGTAGAGTCGGCTCGGCCCCCGACCGCGTCGGCGGCGCTTTGAACGCGCGAGAACCTCGTGCCCGTCGACGGTATCACTGACCATGAACCGCCTCCTGCCCTGCGGGGAACAGGCGGACCGCATCACCGTCGACGATCAGATCCACGGCGTCTCCGGCAACGAACGGCGCGCCCGCCGCCCCGGCGGGAAGCTGAACCTGGATGGGTTCGCCGTCGCGTCCGTCAATACTCACCAGGAAAACGTGGAACGACCCCACGAAAACCGCCGTCTCGACGCGGCCGGGCACCCCGCTGGTTCCGCTCTGTCCAGCCGTCGCCAATCTCAAATGTTCGGGGCGGATAGCGACGCGGACGCGATCGCCGGCCTGATGCGGGCCAGAGGCGGCATCGGTGGGAAGCGCCGCCCTGATCCGGGCGCGCGAACCCAGGCCAACCACGCTGGCGCCCGCTTCCGTGCCCAGATAGTCGCCATCGAGAAAGTTCATGCGGCCAATGAAGTCGGCCACGAACGGCGATTGTGGCGCCTGATAGAGGTCGATCGGCGCCCCGATCTGCGCCAGCCGGCCGCCGCCGATCACCGCGACGCGATCCGACAGCGTCATCGCTTCTTCCTGATCGTGCGTCACATAGACGACGGTCACCCCCAGACGCTGTTGAAGGCGCTTGATCTCGAACTGCATGCTCTCGCGCAGTTTCTTGTCGAGGGCGCTGAGCGGTTCGTCCATCAGCAGGACCGGCGGCTCGAACACCAGGGCGCGCGCCACGGCCACGCGCTGCTGCTGACCGCCGGAAAGCTGTTGCGGATACCGGCCCGCCAGGTCGCCAAGCTGGACCAGGTCGAGAATGCCGGCGACGCGGTCGGGGATGGTGCGCCGGTCCACGCCCCGCATCTTCAACGGAAACGCAATGTTCTGCGCGACCGTCATGTGGGGAAAAAGCGCATAGCGCTGGAACACCATTCCGACATTGCGCTTGTTTGGCGCGACATAGGTGATGTCGCGGGCGCCGATGCGGATTTGGCCGTCACTCGGCGTCTCGAAGCCGGCAATCATCATCAGGATCGTTGTCTTGCCGGACCCGGAGGGTCCGAGCAGCGATAGAAACTCCCCGGCCCTGACCTCAAACGACACGTCGCTGACAACGGGTAGCGCGCCGTACGACTTCTCAAGAGAGCGCAATGTAATAGATTCACCGTTCAAGACAGAATTCCTCGCGCCTGCCAGCGGTTACATGAAATGCCAGGACCGTTTCGCTTGCGGCAGGCACAGTTATTTCTTTAACGAAGACGTTCACAGTCATCGAAACTCTGATTCTTAGTCAGTTTTCTTAGGAAGCCCGGCAATGTCAGCGCCCCTAACCTGCTCACCCTCCCGCCGCATCCTATAATCGGAATGCCCAATACTGGCATTCAAAGGGATGGACTTCCGGCATGTCTTTCTCGTAAGGATCATGCGAGGAGCAGGTCACCGGTGGCGCCCTCCATGTTTGATGCAACAAAATTATCCCTGTGTCAACACGATGCAACAGGAGGCGAAATGGACAGCGAAGTCATGGAAACACGGGACGACGCCAAACAAGCCGGTCTTGGCGATCTCGCCTACGATGCCATGAAGGAACGCCTGATCCGGGGCATGTACAAGCCCGGCCACAAACTCACCGTGCGCGCGATCGCCGAACAACTGAATGTCAGTTCGACGCCGGCGCGTGATGCACTGAACCGCCTGATCAATGAACGTGCGCTTGTCTATGCCGGCCCGAAAACCGTCATCGTCCCCTTGCTGAACCTGGAGCAATTGCAGGAAGTGACCTGGATGCGCCTCGCATTGGAGGGCCTCGCCGCTGAGAAGGCCGCCGCCTATGTGACGACAGAAGATGTCGACGCCCTGGAGGCGATCCAGAGAACCATCACCCTTGCGCTCGATGAACGCCGCTATGCCGACGCCCTGTGGAACAACAAGGAGTTCCATTTCCTGATCTACAAGCGCTCAAACCTGCCCTTGCTGGTGTCCACCATCGAAAGCCTGTGGCTGCGAATCGGGGCGGCCTTCAACGACCTTTACCCGGAATTTGCCGTTTCCAAATACGGCGTCCACAACCACCAGGCGGCCATGGACGGCCTGCGCCGCCGCGACGCCAGCGACGTCCGCGCCGCCATGGAAACCGATATCCGCGACGGCTTTCGTCGCCTGCGAACCGCCCTCGACGAGCGATCCACGCCACGCCGCTGAACCGGCCGTGGCGAATTATGTTGCACCGCAGCATTGTTTGTGATTTTTGTTGCAACATAATCGATCGCGGGCCGCTGGTTGACCCGCGAGCCTCACAGAGGGTCTTCAAGAATGCTACGAGACGATATCCAACGGGCACCGGCAACGGGGCCGGGACCGCGTTCGCTTGAACTGTTCGACCGCGCGGCCCGCGTTTTCCCCGATGGCACCACCCGCGCCACAGTCGAGCGCGATCCTGCGCCCATTTATGTCGCCCGCGGCGACGGCGCATATCTCGTCGATGTCGACGGCAATCGCTTCCTCGATCTCAACGGCAACTTCACGACCCTGATCAACGGCCATGGTTTTGCCCCCGTCTGCGAGGCCGTTGAGCGGCTGCTCAAGGACGGCACCTGCTTCTCGAATCCGACCATTCATGAAATCGCCCTGGCCGAATTGATCTGCGAGCGGATTCCCGCCGTTGAACAGGTCCGTTTCGTCAATACCGGCACCGAAGCCGTCATGTTCGCCATCAAGGCGGCACGGGCGCTGACGGGCCGTCCTGCCATCGCCAAGATTGAAGGGGCCTATCACGGCGCCTACGATTGGGCGGAGGTCGGGCAGATCGGAACCCCGGCAACCTGGGGGACCCCCGAGGCACCGGTCACGGTGCCGCTCTACGCCGGGCAGCCGCAGTCGGTCATGGACGAGGTCGTTGTCCTGCGCCTCAATGACGTCGAAGGCGCGCGCAAGCACCTGACCGCCAATGCCGACCGCCTCGCCTGCGTCCTGCTCGATCCCTGCCCCAGCCGTGCCGGCCTGATCCCACCGGACCCGGCCTTTATTGCCGCAATCGAGGAGACGGCGCGCCAGAACGGCATTCTGATCGTCTGCGATGAAGTGCTCAACCTGCGTCAGAGCTATCGCGGCGCCTCTGACAAGTACGGCGTCCACCCCGACCTCGTCGCCATGGGCAAGATTATCGGCGGGGGCTTCCCGATCGGCGCGATCGGCGGGTTGAAAAGCGCGATGCGCGCCTTCGACGGCAGCAAGGGAAAGGCGCCCCTGCCCCAGGGCGGCACCTTCTCGGCCAACCCCGTGTCGATGGTTGCCGGCCTGGCCGCCATGACGGCGATGACGCCCGAGCAGTTCGATCGCCTCGACAGCCTCGGCGACCGGCTGCGGTCAGGGTTGAACACGGCGATCGCCCGCCGCGACGCCAACTTCAGCGTGACCGGTGCCGCTTCCCTGTTTCGGTTGCACCCGAAACGCCGCATACCACGCGAGTTCCGCGACGCCCACACCAACCCGGCGGAAACCTTGGTCATGAAAGCCTTGGGCCGATTCTTTCGCGCCAATGGCATCGTGCTCCCCTCCGCCGCGGCCGCCTGCCTGTCCACACCAATGACCGGTTCAGACGTCGACCTGATCGTGGAGACGTTCGACCGCTTCCTCCAGACCGAACACGCCAACGCGAAGGTGACAGCGTGACCACCTCTCAGACCACTACCGTCGCCGCGCGCGTCGTTCAGGCCCTCTTGCGGCATGGCGTCTCGACCATTTTCGGTCAGAGCCTGCCGTCCGCTGTCATTCTCGAGGCCGAAGCCCACGGCATTCGCCAGATCGCCTATCGTCAGGAAAACATGGGGGGCGCCATGGCCGATGGCTATGCGCGCCACTCTGGCAAGGTGGCCGTTGTGACGGCGCAGAACGGCCCCGCCGCAACCCTTCTCGTGCCACCCCTGGCCGAAGCGCTCAAGGCCAGCGTGCCGATCGTTGCGCTCGTGCAGGAAGTCGAGCGCGACCAGGCCGATCGCAATGCCTTCCAGGAACTCGACCATATCGCCCTGTTTCAGGCCTGCGCCAAATGGGTGCGCCGCGTAACGGTCGCTGAGCGGATTGACGATTATGTCGATGCCGCCTTCACCGCGGCGGCGTCGGGACGCGCCGGCCCCGCCGTGCTGCTGCTGCCGGCGGATCTACTCCGTGAGGCGACACCGCCCGCCCGCTCCCCGCGCCGCGCCAATCTCGGAACCTGGCCCCTCGACCGTCTGCGCGCCAGCGATGAAGCCATTGATGCCGTGGCCCGCCGGATCGCCGAGGCGCGCGCCCCGGTCATCCTCGCCGGTGGCGGCGTCCATGGCGCCCAGGCCTGCGCTGAGCTGGCGGCCCTGCAGGAACAGGCCGCCCTGCCCGTTTTCACGACGAATATGGGTAAGGGCGCCGTTGACGAGCATCACCCGCTGTCCGCCGGCGTGCTTGGCCCCCTGGTCGGTCCCCGATCGGTCGGCGCGCATAGCCGCAAACTGCTTGCGGACGCCGATCTCGTTCTGCTGGTCGGCACCCGTACCAATCAGAACGGCACCGATAGCTGGCGGCTCATACCGCCGCACGCGACCATCGTGCATATCGATGTCGATCCCAACGAAATAGGCCGCAACTACGAGGCCATCCGTCTTGCCGGCGACGCGGCGGAAACCCTGAAAGCGCTCACACAGGCGCTTGAAGGTCACGATCTGACCCGCCGCGCCGCCGCGCGCGCCGGCGTCGAAAGCGCCATTGCCCAAGCCTGGGCGCAACATGAAACCGACCGCCAGTCCGTCGTCACCGCGTCCGGCACCCCAATCCGACCCGAGCGCCTGATGGCGGATCTTCAGGCGCGCCTCACCCCCGACACAACGGTAGTCGCCGACGCCAGTTATTCATCCATGTGGATCGCTGCCCACCTGCGGTCGCTGGCGCCCGGTATGCGTTTTATCAGCCCCCGCGGCCTGGCCGGTCTGGGCTGGGGCCTGCCCCTGGCCCTCGGCGCCAAGGCCGCACGCCCTGACCACCCCGTCGTGGTCATTGTCGGTGACGGCGGTTTCGCCCATAGTTGGGCGGAACTTGAAACCATGGTGAGAAGCGAGCTTCCCGTGACGATCATTGTCCTCAATAACGGCATTCTCGGCTTCCAGAAGCACGCGGAAACCGTGAAGTTCGGGCAATATACGTCGGCCTGCTACTTCGCGCCGGTCGATCACGCCAAGATTGCCGAGGCGTGCGGTTGCCCTGCCCGGCACATTGATAGCGCCGACCAGATCGGCCCCGCGCTCGATAGCGCCTTGCGGAACAACGCCCCGCTTCTGCTTGACGTTGTGACCGACCCGGAGGCCTTCCCGCCTTTGTCCCTGATGGCCAACCTGGTGGACGCGGCATGAGCCCAGACCCAGAACCGCCGGTGACCGTGGTTACCGGCGGCACAACCGGCATCGGTCTGGCGGTCGTACGCCGTTTCCTCACGGCCGGGCACCGGGTCGCCTGGCTGGGCCAGAACCGCGCGCGCGTTGCCGCGACCCAGGCGGCGCTGACCGCTGAATTCGGGGCGGACCATGTGTACGCCGCGACCGTCGATCTGCGTGATGGGGCCGCCATCCGTGGTTTCGCCGGTGATGTGGCCACCTTGTGGGCGCTGCCGGGCATTCTGGTCGCCAATGCCGGCATCTCGCCCAAGCGCAACGGCGCGCGCGTGCCCTTCGCCGAAATCGGTCTGGACGAATGGAACGACGTTCTGTCGGTCAACCTGACAGGCGCGATGCTGTGCTGCCAGGCCGTCGCCCCCGGCATGGCGGCGCGCGGTTTCGGACGCATCATCCTGATCGGATCGATCGCCGCCCGCGCCATGCCACGACTTGCCGGGGCCAGCTATGTCGCCTCGAAGACGGCTCTGTCGGGCCTCGCCCGATCCCTGGTCGCCGAATATGCCGGCCAGGGCGTTACCATCAACACCGTCGCGCCGGGGAACATCCTGACCGACATGCTGGGCGACGCCGCCAGCCCGGCCAATCAGGCGGCACTGGCGCGCGTACCCGCCGGCCGTCTGGGCATGCCCGACGATATCGCCGCGGTCGTGGCCTTCCTGGCTTCGCCCGAGGCCGCGTTCGTCAACGGCGCGGTCATCGACGTCAATGGCGGCGAATACCTGCCCGCCTGATCCGGCCTGCATATCGCAACTGCTTTCCTGTCCTCCGCTTCCGGGGCCTTTCCGCCATGTCCGACTCCCTTGCCTTGACTGATCCCGCTCTTCTGAAATCGCAATGCTTCGTCGCGGGCGCCTTTGTCGGCGACGGGGCAATCCCCGTCACCAATCCCGCCACCGGCGCGCTGCTGGCGCACGTTCCGGCTTTCGACGGCCACCAAACCACCCTGGCCGTCGACGCCGCGGCGGCGGCGTTCAAGCCCTGGGCGGCACGCCTCGCCAAGGACCGCTCCCATCTGCTGCGCCGCTGGTTCGACCTCATCATCGCCAACCGCGATGACCTCGCCCGGATACTGACCGCCGAGCAGGGCAAGCCGCTGGCCGAGGCCCGAGGCGAAATCGATTATGCGGCCGCCTATGTCGAATTTTACGCGGAGGAAGCCAAGCGCATCGCCGGCGAAACGCTGCCAAGTCATCGCGCCGATGGACGCATCATCGTCTTGCGGCAGGCGACCGGCGTGGTCGCCGCCATCACGCCCTGGAATTTTCCTGCCGCCATGATCACCCGCAAGGTTGCACCGGCTCTGGCCGCCGGCTGCACAGCCGTCGTCAAGCCGGCACTGGAAACGCCTTTGACGGCCCTCGCCCTGGCAGAGCTGGCCCGCCGCGCAGGTCTGCCGGAAGGGGTTCTGAACGTGGTCACCGGACCGGCCGCGCCCATCGGCGATGTCCTCACCAGTCACCCTGCCATTCGTGTTGTCGGCTTCACCGGCTCGACACCGGTGGGCAAGCAGCTTATGCGCCAGGCGGCGTGCACCGTGAAAAAGGTCGCCCTCGAACTGGGCGGCAATGCCCCGTTCATCGTTTTCGATGACGCCGACCTGAATGCCGCGGTCGCCGGCGCCATGGCCGCCAAGTTCCGCAACATGGGCCAGACCTGCGTCTGTGCCAACCGCTTCTATGTCCAGCGGGGGATCGCGGCCGAGTTCACCAAGCGGCTGGCCATGGCCATGCGCGGCCTCAAGGTTGGCAACGGCCAGGACACCGGCGTGACCCAGGGACCGCTGATTACCGAAAAAGCCGTCGAAAAGGTCGAGGCGCACCTGGCTGACGCCGTGAGCAAAGGTGCCACTGTCCGCCTCGGCGGCAAACGCCATGCGCTTGGCGGCACCTTTTTCGAGCCGACCCTGCTGTCGGGCGCGACGCGCGAAATGGATCTGGCCCGCGAGGAAACCTTCGGCCCGTTGGCGGCCATCTTTGCCTTCGACACCGACGACGAGGCGATCGAACTGGCCAATGCGACCGAATTTGGCTTGGCCGGCTATTTCTACGCGCGTGACATCGGACGCATCTTTCGCGTCGCCGAAGCCCTCGAATACGGCATGGTCGGGATCAACTCCGGCCTGATCTCAACCGAATTGGCCCCGTTCGGCGGTGTCAAGGAAAGCGGCAATTCACGCGAAGGCTCACATCACGGCATCGATGAGTTCGTCGAGAAGAAATACCTGTTCCTGGGCGGCCTCGACCGCTGAGGGACGTCGTCGGCCGCACCTCTCCCACTGCGCCCACGACATCCTGCCGGCCGGATGCGCCTGGTAATCCGGAAAGGGGCGCAGTTCGACCGCATGGGGATCTGGCCGTATCAGCGTCTTTCCGGCTTTGTGGATTTACGGCGCAGTCCTGGAGAGTGAGAGGGCGGTCGGCGATCCGTGACGGGTTGAGGCTATCGGGAGAGGCCCGACAGCGCCCGTCGTGGAGACTATGCCGTGAAACCCCTCATCACCGATGCCCAAATGGAAGAACTTCTTGCCAATGGCGCCCGCAAGGCGCGTCGCGAAAACACCGACCCCATGCCAGTGGTCAAACTCTTCACACCGGACGCCAATGCCACTTGGCTTATCAGCGAGGCCGATCCGGAGAACCCCGATCTCTTGTACGGCCTGTGCGATCTGGGATTTGGCCACCCGGAATTCGGCTATATCACTCTGTCCGAAATCGCGGCGGTCCGCGGCCCCTTGGGATTTCCCGTGGAACCGGTGCCCGGCTTCGAGCCGGAGTTTCCCATAAGCGTCTACGCCGTACTCGCGCGTCACACCTGCTAATCCGTGTGAATCCGATCGCTCCGAGGTTCGCGTGACATCAGGTTGGAGTCATTTCCCTTACCGCCGCCGTTATAGCGCCCCCGTCATCCCGAGGGTCAACCCGCAAGGGGTACGCCTCGCTGCGCTCGGTGACCTTCGCTGTCCGGGTCGCTTTTCCGGCGGCGTCGGAAATGAGTCCGACCCGATTTACGAGGAACACATCATGAGAGCGATCACCACACCGACATCACCTTATCATCCGGACGATATCGTCGTTTGGCCGGATGGCGCCTGGGCCACAGTGGATGAGGTGCGAAACGGCGAATACGGCTACAGGTCCGATGACTTTGAAATCGTTCGTCAGGACGATGCCGAAAGACTGAAGGTGCTTGGCCTTGGCGACGATTTCGGGCTTCCGTGAGCCTGTCGCACGCTGGCGGCGGCAATCTTAGCGGCCGTGAATACCGACCGCGGCCGACCGCGGCCAGCCGCTTTTTCGCATGGCGTGCCCACTTCGATCATCCGGCCCCGGCCCGTGGCGCTACCCTCTTAGAGTGAGAGGGCGGCGCTTCGCTTCGTGACGGGTTGGAGGCCGAGAGAGAGGCTTTCGGCCGCCCGTCGCGGAGTCCATCCCAATGGCTACTGCTGTTCAGAAAATCACCCTGTCGTCCGCGCGCGATATCCCTTTCAACAAGCTTGTGCTCTCTCAGTCGAACGTCCGGCGCGTCAAGGCCGGCGTCTCGATCGAGGAACTGGCGATCTCGATCACCCGGCGCGGACTCCTTCAGAGTCTTCACGTGCGCCCGATGCTCGACGCCGACGGGCAAGACACCGGCATGTTCGAGGTGCCGGCCGGCGGGCGCCGCTATCGCGCCCTCGAATTGCTGGTGAAGCAAAAACGCCTCGCCAAAAACGCCCCCGTCCCGTGTGTCGTCGGCGACCCCGACAGCGACGTCAGCATTGATGAAGTGTCGCTGGTCGAGAATATGGATCGGGCGCCCCTGCATCCGCTCGACCAGTTTCGCGCTTTCCAGGCGATGCGCGAAAAGGGCATGACCGAGGAGGCCATCGCCGCCGCTCTGTTCGTCACCCCCCAGGTGGTGAAACAGCGCCTGCGGCTTGCCACTGTCTCGCCCGCGCTGCTGGATATCTATGCCGAGGACGGCATGACGCTGGAGCAGCTCATGGCCTTCACTGTCTGCGATGACCATGCGCGTCAGGAGCAGGTGTGGGAGGCCGTCGGCAATAGCTGGAACAAAGAGCCGCATCAAATCCGGCGCCTGTTGACCGAAACGACAATTCGCGCCTCGGACAAGCGGGCCATTTTCGTCGGCGCTGACGCCTACGTAGCGGCCGGCGGCTGCATCCTGCGCGACCTGTTCCACGACGACAACGGTGGCTGGCTCCAGGACGCCGCACTTCTCGACCGCCTCGTCTCCGAAAAGCTCAAAGTCGTGGCGGACACGCTTGCGGCGGAAGGCTGGAAATGGGTGGATGCCGCCGTGAACTTCCCTTACGGCCACGATCATGACTTGCGTGTCCTCGCCGGTGTGACGGCCGAGTTGACCGAAGAGGAACACGCGACCCGCGAAGCGCTGCGCGAAGAATACGCGCAGATCGAAGCGGCGTATGCCGAAGCCGAACAACTGCCCGACGAGATCGACCAGCGCCTTGGCGAGATCGAACAGGCGCTTGACGCGTTCGAAAATCGCCCGGCCACTTACGATCCCGCCGACATCGCCATCGCCGGCGTTTTCATCAGCCTGGACGCTGACGGTGCGCTGCTGATCGACCGCGGCTATGTCCGCCCCGAAGATGAGCGGCTGGTCCAGGTCGATGACGATGACACGCCGAACGATGGGACCGATCCGGAAACCGGCGAAATTTACACGCCGGCGCTGCCGTCGGCGGTGATCACCATCGGCGGCAAGCCCGCCGAGCCGGAGGACGAGGAAGACGACACCATCAAGCCGCTCCCCGAACGTCTTGTCATCGAGCTGACCGCCCATCGCACACTGGCCTTGCGTAATGCGCTGGCGGAACATCCGCACATCGCCATGACGATGCTGCTGCACAAATTGGTCAGCGACCGCTTCCGCCGCACCGCACCGACCGGTTGCCTCGAAACCAGGGTGCATCACGTTTCCTTCCCCGTGCAGCCGGAGGACCTGAAGGACAGCGCGCTCGCCCAGGCCGTCACCGAGCGTTACGAACGTTGGGGCGATCATATTCCCGACGACGATCAGGCGCTTTGGGATTGGTTGACCGATCTCGACGACGGCACGCGCATGGAGTTGCTGGCGCTTTGCGTCAGCTATGGTGTCAACGCCCTGTTTGAACGGCCGAACCCGTATTCCGGCTCCGGCGTCAGTCAGCACGGACTCGACGTCCGCCTGAACCAGGCCGACCGCCTCGCGCGTGCAACCGGGTTGGACATGGTGGCCATCGGCTGGAAACCAACGGTTGGCAACTATCTCGGCCGCGTGACCAAGCCCCGTATCCTCGAGGCCGTCCGTGAAGGCGCCGGCGAACGGGCCGCGCAGCTTATCGACCACCTGAAAAAGGGGGACATGGCGACCGAGGCCGAACGTCTGCTGGCCGACACGGGTTGGCTGCCCGAACCACTCCGCCTCGCCCCTCTTGAGGGCGATGAGGCCCCAATGGATGCCCAGGCGGGCACTGACGAAGACGTCAGCCTGCCGGATTTCCTCACACAGGACGGTGAGGACGACGACGACGATGGCGACGATGAACAAGTCGCCGTCAGCGCCGCCTGACCTGGCCTGCGCGGGGCGGTGGCCATCGTCCCGCGCATTTCCTTTTTTTCATTTCGCCCGTGCCCCGGCCCTATTTCAGGAAAACGCTATGACAGATAACGCAAATTTCCTTGCCACCGAGCTTTCGGCGGACGACTGGGCCGCACGCTCGGGCGTTCTTAGGAGAGGAAGAGGACTGCCGGGGCGGGATGAGCCCGGACGGTGGAGAGAGCTGGCCGGGTTTGTCCTGAACCTCTCTCTGGAGGAACCTCCGATGCCCACCGTTTCAATTGCTACCCCGACAGCCGTCCTGGTGCCCGAAGATCGCCGCGGAACCTTTTTGCCCACCTTGTTCGGCCGCCGACACCTGCTCATTGGTGAAAACACCGTCTATGCATTCATGCAGCGGCTCAGCCCACATGACTACAAGGGCGGATTCTGGAACTTCTATGAGGTTGACGGACAACCCTTGTTCCTCGCTCCAACGTCCAAACCGCGATACCGGATCGAGAGCGACATCACGCAGTATAGCGGCGAAGTTTCCGCCGAAGCGGCAGGGATCATCGCCACGATGTTCACCTTCTCACACCTGTCGTTCCAGTTGCCATCCGACCTGTTCGCGCGGGGCTATGACAGACTCTATACCTATATCGATGGGCATCCCGAAATCGCCGCGATCGCTCAGGCCATCGACTAAGATATCCACTGGCGCCCCGCCAACCGCGGGGCGCCTCTTTCCCTGCCGGCGCTTGAGCGGTGCAGATCGGTCAGAGGACGAGGACGGCCGGAACGGATGAAGCCCGTCCGGTCAGAGAGAGCCCGGCGGGCCTATCCGTTCCCGCTCTCCGGAGACTCCCCTCATGATCATGCTGACGTCTGTCATTGTCCCAAACCCACCCGTCGCCACCGCTCCCACCAATGTCGGAGATCCGCAATGAGCATCCCCGATTACGCACGCCGTAACTTCCAGACACTGCTGCGCGCCGCGGATGGCGGCAACCTCGCGCTCATGGAATGCCTGGACGCGCAAACCGGCGAAAAGCGATACGTCATTTGCGCCGTCGGCCGCGATTGCGGCAACTACGTCTTCACGCCGTTCGGGCATCTCGCCGATGGCAATCCCTTCGACGCCTATTTGCCGCCCGATCCCGACAACCGGGAAGGCTTCATCCCCAACGATGCGCACTGATGCGCTGATCGCTGAGTCATCTTCAAAGCGCCCCGCCTCACGGCCGGGCGCTTTTTTTATACCGGTCGTTGAGGGTGCCACCAGAGTGAGAGGACGGCCGGGACGGGTTTGAGCCCGTCCGGTCGAAGAGAGAGCGCCGCCGGGTTCATCCTTTCCCGCTCTCCGAGGCTTCCCATCATGAACCTGTTGTCACCCGTGGCCGTTCCGGCCGCTCCCGCCGTCCGCGCGCCCTCAATCCTCACCGCCGCGCGCACACTTCTCGTCTTGCTCGAACGCGGCCAGCGCATTGGCGCCGCCGATCTCCGGGTTGCTATGGAGGCCGCCTTCGGCGCCTCCGACGTCACCGGCACATGGGACTGGAAAACCGCCTATGACGCCTGCGAATGCGCGACCGTCCTCTTCCTGCGGAAATACGGACGTGCGCTTTTCCGTAAAGCCGACGCTCCGGCGGCCCGGCTTTCCGCCTTGTCGAAAATCACCGGGCTTTTCCCGACGCACACCCGCCGCTCTGAGGAAAGCCAGGCGTTTCAGCAATTCTCGACGCCGGTCCCGCTTGGCCTGGCCGCCATTACCGCCGCCGCCATCACATCGCGCGATATCGTACTGGAGCCGTCGGCCGGCACGGGCCTGCTCGCCATCCTCGCCGAGATCACCGGTGGCGCGTTGTGCCTCAATGAGCTCGCCGACACCCGCGCTGATCTGCTCGCCGCGCTCTTTCCCGATATCTCCGTGACACGCGCTGACGCAGCCCAGATCGACGATCATCTCCCGGCCGATAGCCTTCCTTCCGTCGTCGTGATGAATCCGCCCTTCTCGGCGATGGCGAAGGTCTCCGGCCGCATGGCCGACGCCGCGTCTCGCCATGTCGCCTCCGCCCTCGCGCGGCTCGCCGATGGCGGACGTCTGGTCGCTATCACCGGCGCGAACTTCGGCCCCGAGCACCCCGCCTGGCGTGACGCCTTTGTGCAGCTTCAAGAGCGCGGTCGCGTCGTCTTCACCGCGGCAATCGACGGCGCGGTCTATGCCAAACACGGCACGACCATCGAAACGCGACTGACCGTCATCGACAAGCTGCCGGCCGAAGACCCGACCGTATTCCCGGCATCTGCGAGCATGGCGCCCGATGTCGCCACGCTGCTGAACTGGATCGAGGCGCAGGTGCCGCCGCGCCTGCCGGTCGCTTTGCCAAAGGCGACGCCGCCCGCCACCAGCCCGGCGCCCCGCACCGTGCGCGGCTATCTGGCCCAGGCCGCCAGTCGTCCGGCCGCCGTATCATCCATCGATCCGGAAGGCATTGAACTCGCCTACGACACCGTGGACTGGACGCCGCCGGAAGGCGCGCATCTCACCGACGCGATCTATGAAGAATACGGATTGCAGTCGATCCGTATTCCCGGTTCGCAGGCCCATCCCACCAAGCTCGTGCAGTCGGCGGCCATGGCAAGCATCGCGCCGCCCAAGCCCGTCTATCGGCCGATGCTACCGGCGAACGTCACCGATCTGCTGTCGGACGCCCAGATTGAAACCGTCATCTATGCCGGCGAAGCACATTCGGACTTCCTCGCCGGATCGTGGACGGTCAATGCAACCTTCGATCTCGTCCAGGCCGCCAAACCCGATGCCCAAAACACCGTGCGCTTTCGTCGGGGCTATATGTTGGGCGATGGCACCGGGGCCGGCAAAGGTCGTCAGTCCGCCGGCATCATCCTCGACAACTGGCTCCGCGGGCGCCGCAAGGCGGTCTGGATCTCCAAGTCCGACAAGCTGATCGAGGACGCGCAGCGCGATTGGTCGGCGCTCGGCATGGAGCGCCTGCTGGTCACGCCGCTATCGCGCTTCCCGCAGGGAAAACCGATTACGCTGTCGGAAGGCGTCCTATTTGCAACCTACGCCACGCTGCGCTCCGACGACCGTGGCGAGAAGGTTTCGCGGGTTCGCCAGATCGTCGAATGGTTGGGCGCCGATTTCGACGGCGTAATCATTTTCGACGAGAGCCACGCCATGGCCAATGCCGCAGGCGGTAAGGGAGAACGCGGCGATGTCGCCGCCTCACAGCAGGGACGCGCGGGGCTTCGGCTCCAGCACGCCCTGCCGAACGCGCGCGTCGTCTATGTCTCGGCCACCGGCGCGACGACCGTTCACAATCTCGCCTACGCCCAGCGGCTCGGCCTGTGGGGGGCTGAGGATTTCCCCTTCGCCACCCGCGCCGAATTCGTCGAGGCCATTGAGGCCGGCGGTGTTGCGGCCATGGAGGTGCTCGCCCGCGACCTGCGGGCGCTCGGCCTCTATGCCGCCCGGTCGCTCTCCTATGAAGGCGTCGAGTACGAGCTGGTCGAGCACCAACTCACCGAGGCGCAACAGGCCATCTATGACGCCTATGCCGGGGCGTTCGCCATCATCCACAACCACCTCGACGCGGCGATGCAGGCCGCAAATATCACCGGCGGCGAGGGCACGCTCAATCGGCAGGCCAAATCCGCCGCCCGCTCGGCCTTCGAGTCCGCCAAGCAGCGCTTTTTCGGCCACCTGCTCACCTCGATGAAGACGCCGACCCTGATCCGCTCCATCGAACGCGATCTGGATGAGGGCCATGCCGCCGTCATCCAGATCGTCTCGACCGGCGAAGCGCTGATGGAGCGCAGACTGGCGGAGATACCGACCGAGGAATGGAACGACGTTCGTGTCGATATCACCCCGCGCGAATATGTGCTGGACTATCTCGCCCATTCCTTCCCCGTGCAGCTCTATGAGCCGTTCACCGACGGCGAGGGCAATCTGTCGTCGCGGCCGGTCTATAAGGACGGTCAGCCGGTTGAGAGCCGGGAAGCAGTCGCCCGACGCAACGAGCTGATCGAACGCCTTGCGTCTCTGCCGCCTGTTCCGGGTGCGCTCGATCAGATCATCCAGCGTTTCGGCGCCGACAGTGTGGCCGAGGTGACGGGCCGCTCCCGGCGCATCGTCCGCAAGGGTGAACGCTTCGCGGTAGAGAACCGTGCGCCCTCCGCGAACCTCGCTGAGACGGCCGCCTTCATGGACGACCTGAAGCGTATCCTCGTCTTCAGCGATGCCGGCGGCACCGGCCGCAGCTATCACGCGGAGCTGTCGGCAAAGAACCAGCGCCTGCGCGTGCATTATCTGCTCGAACCCGGATGGAAGGCCGATGCCGCCATCCAGGGCCTGGGACGCACCAATCGCACCAACCAGGCGCAGCCGCCGCTGTTCCGTCCGATCGCCACCAACGTCAAGGCGGAAAAGCGCTTCCTGTCCACGATCGCGCGCCGGCTCGATACGCTGGGCGCCATCACGCGCGGGCAGCGCCAGACCGGCGGCCAGGGCCTGTTCAGGCCCGAGGACAATCTGGAATCGTCCTACGCCCGCGATGCGCTGCGCCAACTCTACCTCCTGCTCGTGCGCGGCAAGGTCGAGGGGTGTTCGCTGGCGCGCTTCGAGGCGGCCACCGGCCTGACGCTGACGGACGACAACGGCGTCAGGGACGACTTGCCGCCGATCACCACGTTTTTGAACCGGCTTTTGGCGCTCACCATCGAGCTGCAGGGCATTCTCTTTACCGCCTTCGAACAGTTGCTCGACGCCAAGGTGGCCGGGGCCATCGCCAGCGGCGTCTATGATGTCGGCCTGGAAACCCTGATTGCGGAAAGCTTCGTCGTCACTAAACGCGCGACCATCTACACCCACCCGGCGACCGGCGCGCAGACCCAGTTGCTCTCCATCACGGAGCGTTGCCGCAATCGGCCGATGACGCTTGAGGCGGCGCTTGAGTGGCTCGACGATCCCCATGCCAGGCTGCTCGTCAATGAGCGGTCCGGCCGTGCGGCCGTTCAGACGCCCGCACCGTCCATCATGCTCAACGATGGCGAGATCGAGCGCCGCGTCCGTCTGATCCGGCCGATGGAACAGCATTACGCAACCCTCGCCATGATGGGGGACAGCCATTGGCAGGAGGCCGACCGGGACACATTCGCGGCGGTCTGGCAGCGCGAAGTCGGCGCTGTGGCGGAATACACCGAAACCACCATCCATGTGGTCAGCGGCTTGCTCCTGCCCATTTGGAAGCGGCTGCCGGATGACTCTACGCGAGTCTATCGTCTTCAGACCGACGCGGGCGAACGCATTATCGGCCGTCGCGTCTCCGCCGCCTGGGCCGCCAATGCAGCGTCGACAGGGACCGCCAGCCTCACCAGCGACGAGGCTTACGCCGCGCTGGCGGACGGACGCACCATCCTCGACTTAACGGGCGGACTCCAACTTCGCCGCGTCCGTGTCATGGGCGCCAACCGGATCGAGCTGTCCGGCTTCACCGACGCCATGCGCGACCGGTTGCGGGCCTATGGCCTGTTCGGCGAGGTCATTTCCTGGAAGACGCGCTTCTTCGTGCCGGTGGCGTCAAGCGGTCCGGCCATCCTTGCCACGCTGCTCGACGCCTATCCGATCGAGCGCATCAGTGAGCGGGAGGCGGCGTGATGGCGCGCCATGACGCATCCGATCTGGCATACCGTCTCGGCCGGCAGGCCGAGGCGGTGTGCCGACACTATCTGTCGAACGGGCGGCGGCAGGGCAATTACTGGCAAGTGGGCGACGCCCGCAATGCGGCCGGGCAGTCGATGCACGTCCGGCTTGCCGGCGCCCCGTCCGGGAAAGGCGCCGCCGGCAAGTGGACCGACGAGGCGACCGGCGAACATGGCGATCTGCTCGACATTATTCGCACGACCCTTGGTTTGACGGACTTCAAGGATGTGGTTGCGGAGGCGCGGGCGTTTCTGCAGTTTGCGCCCCTCGCCGATCCTAAACCGCCGGCGAGGACCGTTCGGTCAAACCCTAACCGCACCGACGCCGCGGCCCGGCTCTTCGGAATATCAATGCCGATTCCGGGGACAATCGTGAAAACGTACCTGCGGAATCGCGGCATCACGTATTTACGTGAGGTCGGATCGCTGCGCTTTCACCCGCGCTGCTATTATCGGCATGGCCCAGGCCGGCCGACGGAGATGCGACCGGCCATGGTCGCCGCCGTTTCGGATTTGACGGGCGCAATCACCGGCGCGCACAGGACCTGGCTTCGGCCTGACGGGAGCGGCAAGGCCGATGTTCCCTCTCCCCGTCGCGCCATGGGTGAGTTGCTGGGCAATGCGGTCCGGTTCGGCATGGCCGGTCGCACGATGGTGGCAGGCGAAGGCATCGAGACGACATTATCCTTCCGGACCATCCTGCCCGGAATGCCCGCGCTCGCGGGTCTGTCCGCCGCTCATCTCGCGGCCATCGCTTTTCCGCCCGAACTGCGGCGTCTCTATATCCTGCGCGACCGTGACCCGGCCGGTGACAACGCCGTCGCAACCTTGATGGCGCGGGCGGCTTGCGAGGGGATTGAAGCCTGCGCAGTCTCCCCTCGTGACAACGACATGAATGCCGATCTGCAAGCCTTAGGCGTGGCCGGACTGCGCAATCTCTTGCTCCCACAGGTGGCCCCGGAGGATTGGGCGTCCTTTTCCCGATCCGATGCGCGTATCCCACTTGATCCGGAGGGCAACCATGGGCCAACATAGTATCTCATCCTGTGCATCGCGGCGGAGAATGATCCAATTTAATCTAAGTGGTCACCACGACTGAAAGTCGGGGATCACTTCTGCAGGAAATACCCGAGACAGAGCGCAGTGTTTGCCTCTCTGTTCAGGGTGTCCTGGTTATCGGCACATCCGCTAAATATTTGCGGCGGGCCGCACCTGAAATTCTTGAATTTGATTGCTCCGCGATGCCTTTGGGGGAGGAGCATTGAAATTGAAAGAGTTATTGTCGACCAGTGAGCGTGTCTATCGCAGCGTCAAGACGGAGATCCTGGAGGGCGCCTATCTGCCGGGCGAGCGGCTCGATGCCGGCGAAATGGCGATGAATCTTTCGACGAGCATCACCCCTGTCCGCTCGGCTCTCCATCAACTGGTTGGTGAGGGCCTGGTCGAGGCCCGCAGCCATGAGGGATTTCATATTCCGCGATTGACCGAACCGGGCCTGCGCGACCTCTGCCTCTGGAACGAGAAGCTCCTGGTCATGGCTTTGCGCACCGCCAGATCCAACCACCCGCGAAGCCCTCCTCCCATCCCGGAAGGTCAATCCGACGAGAGCATTACGACGGCGATCGAACAGATGTTCGCCGCGATAACCGATACCACCGGAAATGCCGAGTTCCGGAAGGCGATCGATAGCGCAAATGCGCGCCTTCACGCTGTGCGTAAGCTCACGGCGGTATTGATCGATGACCGGAAGGCGGAGTTTGAGCGCATCACCCAGGCCTGGCTCAACCATGACGACGACCAGGTCGAGGCCTTGCTCATCGCTTATCATCGCCGTCGCCAAGAACTTGTTCCGGATCTGGTTCGCCTCCGGCACGAGCCGCCGGTGAACTGATCACGAAGGGATGTCCACCGTTCAATGCCGCCGACCGATGCTGTTTGCAGTGTCGCCTCGGCTCTGCTCTGAGGACGTACCGCGCCTGCGCTATCACGTTGTACGCATTAATAAATCTTGCCGGCCGATATTTCGGAAATAATCGGATTATAAGCGGGCGATTTCCTGATTACCGCGTATCCCCACTGCTACCTTCCCGTCGTCATGACCAGACATGACGAAAAGGAAGGAGCTCAGACTATGGACAAGATCGAAAAGAAGCCGGAGGCCGAGGCCTTCGACGACGACGTTATCGACCTCGGCGTTGCCAGCGTCGAGACGAAGGGTGTCCAAAAGCGCGAAGAAGACGCTGACTTCACGCAGAGCCTGATCCCGGACGCCCTGCTCGCCGACTGAGCTGAGCCTGCATGCCTCCGGCATGCAGGCACTTTTTAACGCAAGTTCCAGACGGTCAGTGACATGAAATACCGGCTTCGGAGCGGAGTGAGTTTTTGCATTGCTAATGCACGCCCAGCTTTCCTTGATCTCGCCGCAGACCGCTATTTCTGCCTATCCGGCAGCGCCGAGGAAGCCTTCCAAGCGCTGATTGAATGCCCGAGTCGGCCCCAGGTTAAGCACGATGACATTCTTCCTCTGATACGGAATGGGTTGCTTGTCGAAAGCGACAACGGCTCATTGCATTCATCCTGGGCGCGTTTAGATCCTCCAGAATCCAGTGCCCTGGATGACTTAACCTACAATTGGAATCCGCTAAAAGTGTTGTCAGGTCTGAGGGCGCATATGCGCGCTAATCACGCGCTCGCCCAAGATTCCCTGCATCATATCGTCTCCCGCATCCGGACGAGAAAACAGCGAGGTTTGGAGGGCAGTCAGCCAAGGAACCCGACACCCAATGATGCCTTGGGCGCATTTATGACAACCCGGAAGTTTGTTGCCAGTTTCGACAAGTGCCTGCCGCGCTCGATTGCCCTTGTCGATTATCTGGCAGAAGCGAATTTGTTTCCATACTTTGTGATGGGCGTGAAGATGAAGCCGTTCGCAGCCCACGCATGGGTGCAACTTAACGATACGGTTCTGAACGATAGCGTTGATACCGTTACCCGCTACACCCCAATATTGGTGGTTTAAATGGCGACCCGCTATATTGCGTTTGCCTCGAAAACCCGCACTCTCAACGTTGATGCTCTTAGCGTTCAGAGGGCTACCGGACTTGAACTTCAGGTCACGGGCGCCACCTGGGCCGTGTTCTCTTCCCCTGAGGATTCCGTCAATTTCCCACATGGGCGAGGCTTAATCGTCGGGCCGTTATTCGATCGAACTAGCTCCGATCGCCGCGTAAAGTCGATCAACAATCCCACGGCGCAGTCGATCATCGACTCCACTGGATCACGACTAATACGCGATTTCTGGGGCGGGTATATTGCGCTCTTTGAGGATGAGTCCGACCGAAAGATTAGAATTCTCCGTGATCCATCCGGCGCCTTGCCCTGTTATTGGGCAGAAACGACAGATGAATGGATTATATGCTCAGACGTCGAAACGTTGACCGATAGCGGATTCCTGACTCCCGAAGTTAATTGGGAATTTCTTCCCCGCCACTTCCTAGCTTATGACCTCCGATCTGAGGTGACCGGCCTAAACGGCGTGCGTGAATTGCTCGCAGGTCAACTACTGACCCTTAACGGTCACGCCTATGATGTTTCCGCGATTTGGTCGCCATGGGACCACGTCGACCTATCTCTCAAGATGACCGACGAGGCGGTCATTGAGAATATCCGAGAGACGGTAATATCATGCGTCCGCGCATGGGGATCGTCCTTTCGCCGCATTTTGCTTGGCGTGTCTGGCGGCCTCGATTCCTCAATTATTGCCACGGCGCTTGCCGGTCAGACCGATTTAAGTTGCTACACGATGGCAACAAAAGACCCAGATGGTGACGAGCGAAAATACGCTCGCATACTGACAACCGCTCTGAATCTGCCGTTGTTCGAGCGATTTTACGAGCGAGATCACGTCGACCTGAGAAAGTCCACATCCGCACATTTGGCGCGGCCGCTATTATTCGCATTCGCGCAAAGCTCCCAAAAAGCGCGATCAGAAATAATGGCAGCGCACGATATGGATGCACTGTTTACCGGAATAGGTGGCGACAATGTCTTTTGCCATATGCTGTCTGCCACGTCGCTCGTCGATCGCCTCAGGGTGGAGGGACCAGGACATGGAGCTTGGCAAACCTTGAACGACATTTGCGAGTTAACTGGGTGCACGCTCTGGCAAGCCCTCCGCAAGGCACTAGGCCAGTTAAATAACCGCGATGCGACATATCATTGGGATCGAACCACGCGTTTTTTGTCATCCGACGCGGCTGAAGCGTCGGTTCAACCTCTCACCCATTCTTGGCTTGCAGCTCCACCCGGCGCGCTTCCCGGTAAAGCCGTCCACATCTCAATGTTGGTAAGGATTCAAGGCACCATTGACGGCCTTTCCCGGCGCCTACCACCGCTCGTTAATCCGCTCCTGAGCCAGCCTATCGTAGAGGCCTGCCTGCGCATACCCACATGGAAGTGGTGTCAAGACGGAAGAAATCGCGCTCCGGTAAGGCGCGCATTTGCCGAGCTACTTCCTAAAACCCTGATCCAGCGACGAAGCAAGGCTGGTCCGAGCAGCTTTGCCTTCGAGGTAATGGAATCAAATAGATTGATTTTGAGGGACCTACTGTTGGATGGAATGCTTGCATCCAAAGGCCTCCTAGATATGGACGCTCTCGAGCACGTCCTCTGCGGATCACAACCGATTCACGCCGACGACTACCAACGCGTCGCCGCGATTGCCGAAGCAGAGGTTTGGGTTCGGCATTGGTCAGGGAAAGCGTCCGTTCTTCCCCCCGAGCGAATTCTCCTCCAGAGTTAGGACCCAAGCGGACTCCTGATACCGAACTCTTAGTGCACTACGCGACTAGTGCATTCCTCTTCATTCGTCCTTATGCCGTCCCACCGCTCAAATCTCACCGACTCCTCGGGGTCAGATTTGCGTGCACCATTAAGCCAATACGTGAACCAGTCGACTGAACTCCCTTGAACGGATAGACGTTCGAGGGGCCGGAGTGGCGAATGACCGGCATCGGGAAGGTACAACATCTCTACCGGTTTGCATAAATGTCGCAAGCTTACCAAGTCTTCCCAGGAATTGAAAAGGCTGGTTGGCCCCAACGACACGAGGAGAACTGCCGCTGTCGTCTTAGAATTATTAAATGGGGGCGCAATTTCTATCCACTTCCTCAAACTATCGTTCCAAGGCGGGCCGCCGTTTAGCTTACTGAGCGTCAACTGATAGCCTGGATCAGGATGCTCTGCGGCCAAGTAGTCCAGATAACCCCCAGCCATTGAATCAACAAACACCGCGGCGGCGAATTTGTGCTTGGCATGCTGAAGAGCGTATCGGACAGAATACCCCGTCCTGCTCCATCCCAAAATCCCGATTCGACTGGGATCTATCAAACCGCGTGCGTCCAAATCGTCCACGATTGCATCGTACAATGCCGTGTTCTTTGGCGCCTCTTCGGTCGTGCTTAGCTCCGGTAAGATGTCCACTTGCACGACAACGAAGCCCCTCGCTGCCAAAGCTTGAGCGCCGTAACCTGCGGTCGCAACACCATCCATTTGGAAGGAGGCCCCGTCCCACCCGTGGGTTTGGATGACCAAGGGATACCGTTTGCCGCTCTCGAAATGTACCGGGTAGTAGATTCCGGCCGGGACTGAGCCTCCGTATCCTGCAGCAGAAATTCGATAAGGCTGGACTAGCCCAAGTTGAATTTGCGATAGCTGTGGATTGAGGTTAAGTATTTGGCGCCTTTCGCCTGTTGCACTATTTGCGAGAACCAATTGCGGCGGAGACATGGGCGACTCAACCACCTCTGCATTCCAGAGTGTTGGGGTCGGTGTTCCTGTAGCCCGCCACAGACCACCTTGCTCCTGAAAACTTCGCGTTCCCTGGTTGGCGCCCTGTTCACCTCTTGAGAAAGCTAACAAGACACGCGTTTCCGGATTCCAGCTTTCCAATTTGACAGGATCGTCCGTGATGATCGTGGACCGTTTGGATTGAAGATCGAATTCCCTCACTTCACCAGCGCTCTTGCCGAAGGCATCGAGGTGCAACACCAGGCCACTATTTGAGGTCCACAGAACCTTGTCAGACGGTCCCGCCGGCACGTCAATAAGGCGCTTAAATGTTCCTTCCTCCAAAGAGGCAATCCAATAAGTAAAGAGATTTCCGTTTGTACCTACACGCGGATAACTCTCCCCCGCCGGGATATCCCGGCTCTGCTCACGACGGAGAATCACCAGGCGGTCACCGTCCGGAGAGAGACTCATCGTATCAAAGAATAAATCGGTCCCTGCAGGAAGCTTGACCTGACTAGTACGCCCGTGACCTACGAAGACTATCTTTTCTGCTTCTGCCACTCGAACGTTCGGTGGGTATATTGAGGCGCGTTCCGCCGTAAGGCTCCAAAGCGTTTCATCAGAAACGACTAATCCAACAGCCCGTGCTTTCGCAGTCTCGAATAGCGGCGACGGCGGCTTCGGTTCAGCATAGGCGATGAACCTCGCATCACGGGACGTCGCAAAATCAATGACCCCGTACGGAGAATAGCTTAACTGTTCTGTATGTCCGTTGCCCGTTGATGTGCGAAACACCTGAGCAAGACCACCTGCGTCCCGACTCAGAAAAACGAAGTACTTTCCGTCCGCGGACCAATTTATATTGGCGATAGCAGGTTGGCCATCCTTGCTAACGGCGCGACGCAAAAGCGTAGGTTTGCACGTTCTAACGCATTCGGCCTTCTCGAACATAAGGAGAGAGTAGACGCGCTCGTTTTCCCCGATATCGCCACGATTCAGCACAACCAAGAATTTAGAGCCGTCTGGAGACGGAAATATGTTTTCTGCCTGGTTGGCAAAAGGCTCACGCGCCAGAGTCAATTCAATGGAATCTCTGACGGTCGCACCCCGCGTCTCTTCCGAAGGCTTCGGGCTAGCGTGACTATTCGTCGACGATAGGAAGGCCGCTGCGCAAAGACGCCCCCATTTTGACCATGACATCACCAACTCTTTCGGACTGCTAGACTTATATATCTACCCACTATTGATGCGTTCGTGCTGTCGAAATGTGGTCCAGTGTCGGCCGAAGGCGTGATCGTGTAGGAGGGACGTTTGTCGAAAAGATTGGATGCAGCCAACTGAACGGTTACGTTTCGTAAAACGCTTTCGCCTGAGCGAAATTTATAGGACAAATTGGCGTCGACGGTTGTCCAAGACGCAATATCAAACGTCGTTGTACCGATTGTTTCTGTTTCTTCACCAATATAATTCAGAATTGCGGTCGCGGACAGACCGCCTTGGGAATACGCAAATCCCGTCCGCACTTTCAAATCGGGAACGTTAAATATCGTCCCGGAGAGAAGTACACTTGGTTTTGTTGTGATCGTTTGCTGACGCATACGCAAAGACGTCAGGTTTCCGAAGGTATCTACGGTGCCACGACCTAACTTGAAGGTGTCCCGATACGACAGGTCAACACCTTTCACTGTTTGCGCCGTCGCATTAGTGTTTTGATTATTCAGGAATGCAATGACAGTCGCCGCATCATAGTCCGCGCCGGAAAAATTAATAAAGTTGTCGGCGCTTGAAAAAAGTTCTGCTTGGAGTGCAGCCGATGGCGAGGTTGTTACAAACGGCGCGAAAATCGGGTTGCTGAGGCCCTGAGTTGGCGGGCTGATTGGGCTTACTATTCGGTCTGTGAAGTCGATGTCGAAGTAAGTAGCAGATAAGACAAGAGATCGCAGGTGACCCGGCTGAAAATCGGCACCGAACGTCCAGGACGTCGCCTTCTCAGGCTTCAAATTTGGATTTCCCCCGGTCGTGTATAGGGCGGTTCCAGAGCCGGTATACCCGAAGTTCGACGCCTGCCGCAAATACAGAAACGACTGGTTGTACATTTGGTCAAATGAGGGCGCCTTAAATGACTTACCCCACGTCCCCCTAAACGTAAGACTGTTAAAGGGAACATATCGAATCCCGACCTTCGGATTAGCGGACTTTCCGAAGTCGCTATAATCCTCCGTGCGGCCAGAAATATTGAGGTCCAACGCATGCAAACCAGTGCGCGTTTCGGACTGCGCAACCAGCGGAATCTCCGCCTCCCCAAACGCGTAGGAGATAGTTCTGGATCGCCTAATTCCGTTCCCTGTATTGTAGTAGGATTGGGCGCGATCACCGAAGCCGATGGCTACTTTAACTTCACCAGAGGGCAACTCAAGCAAGGTTCCATCCGCATAGACCTCAAGATATCGTACGTCGTTCTTGGTCGTTCCTGAAGTCAGATAGGAAATGGAAGGTGCTTCCGTCAGGCTCCTATTGCGACTGCCGGAGGCCACACCGGTGACATGTAGAGTCCAGCCGTCGGAAAGCCGAATGTCGCCCGTCGCAGCCGTGCTATAAGCCGGAGTGCGCACATTGTTTAGGTATTGTGCGCTTGTGCTGGTTGCCTGCGTAGAGCTTGTCGCGCTGCGTTCGCTAAAAAGACCATCAAACGACAGGTTCACTCTGGCATTCAAATCTACCCCGGCACTTAGAAAGAGAGATTTTCGTTCCTGTGCTTGAAGCAAGGTATTTTCCGAGCCGCCAGTGGCCGTAATATTTCGGTCGGCCCAGGTGAGTGCATCTTGTTTAGAGTACTCAGCGTTACCCAAGACATACCAATTCGACCGGGAAATCCCGCTCAAAATGCCGACGAGCCGCTGCCCGCCGCCGCCTTCCGAAGTTATACCGAAACGGCCGCTCAATTCGGTGCCGTTAAGGTTCCGTCGGAGCTTTATATTAACAACGCCTGCTACCGCATCGGCCCCGTAGAGGGCCGAGGCACCATCAGGAACGATGTCAATTCTCTGCACCGCACCGAGCGGAATTCCTGAAATATCTGAACCTTGAAAATAGCTGTCCGCCGACAAGCGATGCCCGTTCAACAGGACGAGCGTCGCATCCGACCCTAGCCCTCGAAGATTTATAGTGGAGGCGTTGGTCGTGTTGTTATTTCCCGGATTGCCAACCGACGCTGCACTTTGCACGGCAGGATTTTGGCCGCCTGCGAAATTTTCCGGCAGCGATCGCATCAAATCGCCGATCTGCGAATACCCGGAAGCATCGATGTCCCTGCGGCTGACGACATGCACAGGGGAAGTCGGATTGGCCCCGCGAATGTGAGTACCCGTCACCACTACTTCGGTGATGTCCTCGACCGCCCCAGTCCCAATGGCGGTGGTCGAAGTCGAGTTTGGGGCGGGTTCGGGCTTGGAAGCTTTGACGATCGCCATCGCGCCGCTGGAATCGCGTTTAACGATGAAGCCGGAACCATCGAGCAGTTCATTGAGCGCTTCATCGCTGGAATGGACGCCGTGGACGCCCTGGGTGGTCCGGCCGCGCACATCGTCGATGCGATAGATGAGTTGCACGCCGGACTGGCGGATAAAGGTGTCGAGCGCGACTTTGAGGTCGCCGGCCGGAACGTTGAAATCGGCGGTTTGCGCCATCGCCGCACTCGCCAGCGCGAATGCGCAGACGCTGCCCACAAGCGCGCCCCTGATCGTTCTCTTCCATGCCATATGCCGTGTCATGCCGATGTCCCCTTCTTATTGTTGTCTCGCTCTCTCTCCCTGAGACAGTTGAGGACGTAACTTCCGTAACAGCCTTATTCGGAAATTCTGACGGTCTGTCCGTCATCCTCGATTTTCAGCCCGAAGCCGGCTCCGATCAGGTGCGTGAAGGCATCGACATTGGTCGCCTCGAAGCTGCCGCCGATACGCATGGCAGCAACATTCGCGTCCGCGACCACGATGCGTTTCCGGTTGTACCGGTTGAACTCGGCGGCCGCGTCCGCCAGCGTCGCCTGGTCGAATGTCAGGCGCCCCTGGCGCCAGCTCAGCGCGTTGGCCACCCGTTGCGGCGATGGCGGCGACAGGAGGTTCGACGCGCCGTCAGCGATCATCATGTCGCCACGAACGACCAGCACTGGCGGCGCTGTCTTCCCCAGGGACGCGCCGGACCGTGTGTCCTCGACCTTGACCCGGCCCTCGACCACCGCCACGTCGACGCGATCACCATCGCGCCGCACCGAGAATTTCGTTCCCAATACCGTGATGGTGCGCGCCCCGGCATAGACCACGAACGGATGCTTCGCATCGTGCGCGACCTCGAAATAGGCCTCGCCGCGATCCAACCAGACCGCCCGCGTCGTGTCGTCGACCGCGACCCGGACGCGGGTCGCTGTGTTCAGTTCCAGCCGGCTGCCATCGCGCAGCGGCGCAATCCGATGTCCGCCGACTGCGGTGGCATAGACCTGACGGTCGTGGAATTCCCCGATAAAGATGGTGATGGTGAGCAACAGCCCCGCCACCAGCGGCCCGACGAGATACCAGCCAGTCCAGCCCGGATTGCGGTGTTGTGGCGGCGCGGCGCCGCGAAGGGCCGCCATCCGTCCCGCTTTTTCCCAACCGTATTCGAGCCGCCAGAACGTCGTCGTGTGCCGGTCGTCCTCTGCCAGCCACGCATCCAGCGCCGCCTGATCGCTCTCCGACCAGGGGCCTTCCTCCCGCCGCAGCAGCCAGCGCGCCGCCCGTGCCTCGATCTCGTCCGCGCGTATCATGTCTCACTCATCTCACTTCGGCGTTTCGCCGGCGCCCTGCGAATGCGGCCGGAGCCCCCCATCATGAAGTCCACCAGCGCCCGCATCCCATGCACCATCTGCCGCTCGACCGTGTCGGTCCCGACATTCAGTTGCACCGCCACCTCTTTGGTCGAAAAGCCTTCAATCTTGCGCAGCCGGACGACTTCACGGCACCGGGGCGGCAAACGCTCAAGTCCCGCCTGCACCCGGCGCAGCTCCTCACGCGCCAGCACGTTGCGTTCGGGCGTCACGACATCGGCAACGAAATCCGAGGTCTCCAGATCGGCAACATGATCCATGGAGACGACCGACGCGCTGCGGGCGCAGTTGATCAGGTGATTACGCGCCGCCGTGAATAGAAAGGGCTTGGCCTGCAACGGCAGAGCGTTGCGGGCTGCCGAATAGACCCGCGCATATATCTCTTGGCGCAGATCGGCCACGTCCGCCTCGTTGCGCCAGTTGCGCCGGATATAACGCGTCAAAGCAGGCTCCAGCGGAAACACTTCCCTGAAGAACCACGCTCTGAGTGTCGCGTCCTCGATCATATGACCTCGCACCACCGGCAAGCCAAAGCCGCCGGTCACGCCCCTGAGACAGTTCATCTCCGAAAAACTGGAACATCTTTTTGTTCACGATTGCTCGACAATACCGAGAAACCGTTTCCGCAGAACGTCAAGTCACAGGTGCGTGCCACGCGCAATCCATAGGGCCGTGGTCGCTCTCACGCCTGGGAAACCCCGGAAAGGGGCACGGTCGTGGGGAGGTCAGCGGGTATGGATGGAGCGTCCGGTGTCGGGTCGCCGCGCTGCGGCCTTCGAGAGGGCGATAGCGCATCAGTCCGACCGGACCCGCAATGCCGTCCGGCGGCTATTTTCCGCCGCGCCCCAAGAGGGGCGCTTTGCAGCGCGAAGCAAAATAGCCGCCTCCCGGCATCAGGCCCCTCGCTGCGCTCCGGGGTGCGGGTCCGGTCGGACCGATGCCTGCCTCGCCATGAAGGCCGCGACAGGCGCGGCTCGAAACCGGAGCACCTTCCATGAAAACCGATGACCACGATCCCGACTTTGAACCCATTCACGCCGCTTCCCAGACCGATCACGTCCTCAACGAACTGCAACTCTATGGTTTCCATCCCTTCCAGGACGAACCTGATCCCCGCCCCCTGCCCGACGGTCCCATCGTTGCCGGCGCCATCACCGATATCTTCGATGCCCTTGTTTCCAGCCTGGGAGATACCCGCCTCGAACCTGACCTCGAGGACCTGCTTTGGTCCACCGTGAATGTCTTCCACCGGGCCAATGAACGCATCGCACGCGAACTCGACAGCAATGAACAGGCTCAGCGCCGCGGCCAAACCGAGCAGGACGGCTCGGAAGTCAAGGCCGTCGAACTGGAACGCCTGATCAGCGAAGGCCAAACCCTCGTCGAACGCCGCGACGCAATGGAACTGATGCGCGACCACGCCGCCGAACTCTTCGAGCATCACACCGGTTCAGCCTGGCGCCCTCGTCACGGTTCCCTGGTCAATCACCGGCAAATGACCTCGGCCCTGATCGACTCCCGCGACTTCATCGCCGCCCGGCGCCGCCAGGCCAACGAAGTCCTGATGCCGGAGGGATCGAAGATCGCCGTCAGTGGGGGCCTCGACTACAATGACCACGGCCTCATCTGGGCGACCCTCGACAAGGTCCACGCCAAACATCCCGTCATGGTTCTGCTGCACGGTGGCTCACCAACCGGCGCTGAGCGTATCGCCGCTTGCTGGGCCGAGACGCGTGGCGTACCGGAAATCGCTTTCAAACCGGACTGGTCAAAACACGGCAAGGCCGCGCCATTTCGGCGAAACGACACCATCCTCGATGTCTTGCCCGTAGGCGTGGTGATCTTTCCCGGCACGGGCATCCAGTCCAACCTGCGCGACAAGGCCCGCAAGCTCGGTATTCCGGTCCTGACGCCAGGTGCGGATGGCGCATAACCAAACCCGCGGGCGCCTCGTCGATCGGGGCGCCCACCGATGGTCACTGCCGGCGGGGTTACGGGGTCGGACGCGCGGGCGCTTATCCTCCCATCCCGCCGTCGGCCTGCGGCCTCGGCGCCGGTGTGGCGGACTGGTCGTCCGCCACGGGGGATCATCATTGCCTCCCAACCTTAGCAGGCATCCCAATCTGTCAACGGCCTGCGGCCTTATCCCCTCGGCCTGACCGGCGCTGCGCTTGCCCGGTCGCCTCGGTGACAGATCGGGGCACCTACCTGCTCAGGGCGGGCGTCAATTTTGACCTCAGAAAGGATTACATCATGAAAACGCATCAAGACGGACAACTGACTGGCGCCGAAAAGCAGGAAATCCAGGCCTTCGGGTTGGATTGCCGAGGCGTTTGCGCCGAATGGGACGACTGGTTCGACAGCCTGTCCGATATCGAAAAGCTGGAGGTTCTGCGCAAGGCCAAAGCCGATTACGAGGCCCGGCTTCACGACAGATAGATGTCATTGCCCCGGTTCCGGCCGGGGCATCTTTTTTCTTATGCTGTCCCTTTCCGGGATAGGGAAAAGGGCCTCTTCACGGCGGATTTGATGGTGTTTGCACTCCCGTTTTTCACGGTTTTGCGGTAAGATCATCTCGCGCCATTGGTGGAGGTTGGCGGCGCGACCGTTCAGTTGTTCTACGGAGCGCACGATTCCCATGACCCTTGCCCTCGTCTTCGCCATCGCCATCGTCGGCCTGCTCTGCTGGCTCCTTTTCTCCTTCGCCGTTTATGCCCTGCCGCTGTTCGCCGGCGTTGCCGCGGGGACATTGGCGTACCAATCAGGCGCCGGATGGCTGGGCGCGATAGGTGTCGGGGCCGTGTGCGCCGGCGCGGTGATGATTGCCGGACACTTCGCCCTCACCTATCTGCGCCCGACCTGGGCGCGGATTGCGGTCGCGCTGCTCTTTGCCGCCCCGGCAGCCATCGCCGGCTTTCATGCGGTCCACGGCATCGTCAAGCACGCCGTACCGTCCGAGGCCTGGCAACTGGCATTCTCGATCGTCGGCGGCCTCGCTGTCGGCCTCACCGCCTGCACCCGGCTGGCCGTCATGGCGCCGCGCGGTTACGCCGCGACAGTGACGCCGAACTGACAGCATCATCTATGGCATCCGGCATGGCACGGACCAGAGCCGGGAAGCTCGGATCATCCATCTTCATCAAGCGGGGCCGCGTCCGGTTAACACGCGGGCCGGCAGTGTTGATTTCCTGACCAGCGGCGAAGACGCGGTGGGTCGGGCTGTTTTCGTTGGCGCGGCCAAGCGCCAGCGTGAGCCGCATAGTCCTTGTGCTGTCCCGGTAGGGGTGACACCGACCAGCTCGGCACCGGACAGCCAGGCGCAGGGCCGCCAGAGGTGTCTCTCCTAAGAGGGCAACGGCCGATCCCCTTTGTGATCTCAGGGCTGGCTGATCTTGACCGGGGCCGCGAAGCTCGCTGGCCTGGGTTCAACACCGTCGCCAAACTTTCTTCCCCTGCCGGCGGAGCCGTCATTCCTCGCGGAACAAGAAAGTTCTCTGCCGATGTTCGGCGCCCAAGGGCTGGGCCGCAAGCGGCGAACCGGCCATCGCCCCGGTCTTCCGATCGCCATCGAGATCGCAATGGTGCGGTCCGATAGCAACTTAGGAGACATACCATGGCTAACATCGGCACCTTCAAGAAGTCCGGCAACGAATTCGTCGGCGAAGTCATTACCCGCTGCGTTCAGGAAAAGAACATCCGGATCGTGCCGGCGCCCGACCGGGCCAACGAAAACAGCCCGTCCCACCGCATCTTCGCCGGTCGCGCAGAAATCGGCGCCGCCTGGACCCGCACGTCGAACGGGGATCGCGACTACCTCTCGGTCAAGATGGATGATCCGAGCTTCCCGGCTCCGATCTACGCCAATCTCTTCGCCGATGATGACGGTGACACGTTCACCCTCGTCTGGTCGCGGGCGACGGTCCGGGCCGGCGACTAGGCCAGCTAGGCTCCGCCCGGTTCGCCGGGCGGGGCCTTTCGCTTTTCGGACGCAAATCGCCTGCGGCACGGTGATGCCCTATCGGCATCACTCGGTGTCCCGATGTGGGCTTCACAGAGGAAATTTGACGTTGAAAGGTCGCGGCTTGCCAGCGCAGCGCGCATGTCTCGGAGAAGCCGATGATCCCGAATCTATCTCAGTGGAGTACGACCTCAATCTATACTTACGTCGAACGGCTCAGCGTGGCCGGCATCGCGTGGGAATGGCTGCGACGCAACAGCGGCTACCAACGCGACTACGCGGCGATCCACCACCTGGACAGCGACATCATGCCGGAACGCCTCGCGGCCAAGTGGGGCCTCCAATTTCCTTATCCGTCCCGGCCTATCCGCCCTTGACGCTGCCGTCTTCTGGCTGCCTGAGGCTGACCCGACCACGCTCGTCCTGACGGCGGCGGCGGCCTATATCGGCCATCTCGGCATGAACGTGCTGCCGCTGGACGCCGCGATTGCCCGCGCCGCGCCAGACGGCCGCTACCTTCTGTTCGGTAACGGCCGCGACGCGCTGCCGCTGATGCTGGCTGGCGAAACGACGCCCGATCAGCCGTTGGCCGCCGTCGTCCCGATCGATGGCCGCCTGCCCGAACGCCTGGGTGCGCTCACCCGGCTCTGGCGCGCTGCCAATCACCGGCCCGTTCCGCCCGATACGCGCCTCACCGACCAGCAACGCCGGCGGCACCGGCACATGCTGCAGGCGGTCGACGGCCGATTGAGCGGCGCCACCTACCGCGATATCGCCGAAGTCATCTTCGGCTCAACGCGTCTGGCGGCCGACGCCTGGAAGACGTCGGCCCTGCGTGACACCACCATCCGCCTGGTCCGCGACGGTCTGGCGATGATCGAGGGCGGCTACCGCGACCTGCTGCGCCATCGCCGACGGTAGGGGTGCGATTTCCGCTATCCGGTCTTCACCATCCCCCCACGCGAACGCCCTCCGCCATTCTGGCCGACATGCACCAACGCCCGCCGGCCGTGGCCGTCGCTCGCCAGGAGGAATATCCATGCCCGCCCCCAATACCGGTTTGCCGCCGCGTTATCTCAGGACCCACGAGGCCGCCCAGTTCCTGAGCCTGTCCGGCCGCACACTGGAAAAGCACCGCACCTACGGCACCGGACCGGCTTACCGCAAGCTGGGCGGGCGCGTCGTCTACGCCGTCGAGGATCTTCAGGCCTGGGCCAACCGGGGCGCCAAGACCTCGACCAGCGACCCAGGCGCCGACCCGATTCCGCCGGCGCGGCCGCAAATCGCCGCCGGCCGCCGCTGAGGTCGCCGCCCATGTCTTCACGCACCAAATCGCCGGAGCGCGAACAACTCGTCCTCTTTCGCGCCCTGCCCGGCGACTTCGCCGTCCGCGACGCTCAGGACCTGATGGCCTATCCGTTCTTCAGTCTGTCGAAGTCCCACCGCACCACGCCGATCGACTTCCGCGCCGGCGGCGTCACCATCAGCGTGGAGGCTGTCCCCGAAATCGGCATGGCAACCATTTGGGACGCCGATATCCTGATCTGGGCAGCCAGTCAGATTGTCGAGGCGCGAGACGCAGGCCTGCGCACATCACGCCTGATGACCGCGACACCCTACCAGATCCTCACCTTCATCGGCCGTGGCGTCGGCGCCCGCGACTACTCCCGCCTGAAGGCCGCGCTCGACCGGCTCCAGGCCACCACCGTGGCGACCTCGATCCGCAGCCGTTCCGAACGGCGGTCGCATCGCTTTTCGTGGATCAACGAATGGATGGAACGCGCCGACGCCCGAGGGCGCCCGGATGGCATCGAACTGGTCGTACCCGACTGGTTCTACTCCGCCGTCCTCGAGGACGCCCTTATCCTGACGATTGACCGGACCTATTTCGATCTGACCGGCGGGCTGGAGCGCTGGCTCTATCGCCTGGTCCGCAAGCACGGCGGCCATCAGCGCGCCGGCTGGCGGTTCGACCTGCGCCATCTCTACCTCAAATCCGGCAGCCTGTCGGCGTTCAAGCGCTTCGCGTTCGAGCTGCGCGACATCATCCGCCGCCAACCCCTGCCCGGCTATCGCCTGGCGCTGGAGGTAGGGCTGGCTGGCCGGCTGTGGCTCGCATTCGAGCCCTGCGCCTGGGGAAAACCTGTGAATGGCGTCGTGCTATCGGGAACCGGCCCTGTCGTGCCATCGGGAACCGCAGGGACGTGCTATCAGGAACCAGATCCGGCCCTAAGGCCCGGCATCCAAACGGAAATCCCCCTCCTTAACTTAGAGTCTAACCCAGAGTCTAACATCAGTAGAGGCGCGCGATCTGTGGAAAAGGACGCCGCCGAAGCGGCGCCGCGCCTGCCATTCGATCCCGACGAGGCGCCGCAATGATCGTCGCCTTCCTCAATCAAAAGGGCGGCGTCGGCAAGACGACCCTCGCCCTGCATCTGGCCGGAGACTGGGCACGGCAAGGCCGGCGCGTCACCGTCATCGACGCCGATCCGCAAGGCTCCGCCCTCGACTGGTCGCAACAGCGGTCGCGGGACGGCCATCCCCGCCTGTTCGGCGTCGTCGGCCTCGCCCGCGACACCCTGCACCGCGAAGCGCCCGAATTGGCCCGCGATGCCGATCACATCGTCATCGATGGCCCGCCGCGCGTCGCCGGCCTGATGCGCTCCGCCCTGCTCGCCGCCGACCTCGTACTGATACCGGTACAGCCCTCGCCGTTCGACGGCTGGGCGTCGGCGGAAATGCTGGCCCTGCTTCATGAGGCGCGCGTCTACCGACCCGAGCTCGCCGCCCGTTTCGTTCTCAATCGCTGCGCTGCGCGCACCATCATCGCCCGCGAGACGGCCGAGGCCCTGGCCGAACACGATCCGGCGGTTCTGGCAGCCTGCATCGGCCAGCGCGTCGCCTTCGCCGACGCCGCCCGCTCCGGCCGCCTAGTGTCGGAGCACGATCCCCGCAGCCGCGCCGCACGCGAGATAGCCGCGCTACGCGCCGAGATCGGGAGGCTCGTATTATGACAATCCTGACCGGCGACTGTCGGCGGCTCATGCCCGACAACGGCGGCGGGACGATGCCATGACCGCGCCCCGCAAACCCGATTTCACCGCCCGTCCGGCCGACCCGGACACCTGGATCAAAGCCGCCGCCCCGAAGCCCGCCGAAGCCGCCCAATTCAACGCCCGGCTGACGATCGATGTCACGCCCGCTCTGCGCGGCCGGATCAAGATCGCCGCCTTCGCCCGCGGCCAGACCGTCGCGGACATGCTGCGCGACCTCCTCACCCGCGAATTCCCACAGACGCCGGAGACGCCCGATGGCCCTCGCTCACCCGACTAATCCCGCCCGCGTTCCACCGACGGTCGCCGGCGATCTGACCGACGTCGAACTGATCTGGCTGGAGAAGCGCATCGAACACTGGATACGGTTCGGCCACGAGGCCGATGAGCGCCGGATCGACCGCCGGCGCCGCGTCCTGAGCTTCCGGCCCGGTAGCCACTTCGCCTTTGTCCGCTGGGCGGCCAATGACTACGGCACGATCATCTCACGCATCGATATCGTCCGCGCGGTGGCCGCAGGCACGCCTTATCAGACCTTGCCGTTCGTCCGTCCCGGCGGCGAGATCCTGCTGCGCGCCGATGGCTGGCCGAAGGTCGAGCGCGCCCTCGAAATTATCGACGCCATCGAAGCCCTCGGCATCGATGCCGCCGAGGTGGCGGCCGAATACTGGCGCCACGTCCACAACCGTCTCACCGCCGGCGCGCCTGTCCGCCCCTATAGCCAGGCGCAGCATCGCGCTGCCCTGATGCGTCGCCGGATCATGCCATGAGCCGCCGTCCGATCCTCACGGCGACCATGCTCGCCAGCCTCGCGCTAATCCTGCCGGACGTGCTGTCGATGCCGCCACGCCTGATCTGGAACGCGTCCGCCAGCGCGCCTATCGGCTTCTACACGATCGATGACCGCACCCCTGCGGAAGTCACCGATCTCGTCGCCGTGCGACCGCCACCCGATATCGCGCGCTGGCTTGACGCCCACGGCTATCTGCCGCTGGGCGTGCCGCTGATGAAGCGCGTCCTCGCCCTACCCGGTCACCGCGTTTGCCGCGAAGGCGCGATCATCCGCGTCGATGGCGTCGAAATGGGGCGCGCCCAGGCGCTCGACCACGCCGGGCGGCCCCTGCCGGTCTGGCAGGGCTGCCGCCGCATCGGCAAGGCCGAAGTGTTCGTCATGAACTGGCAGTCGGACGACAGTCTCGACGGCCGGTATTTCGGTCCCCTGCCGTCCGCCGGCGTCATAGGCCGCGCCGTGCCGCTGTGGACCGACGAAGACGGCAACGGCCGCTTTGAATGGCGCGCGCCGACGCGGTGACACCCGTTTTTTTCCAGCCCGAAAGGTTATACCCATGTCCACAATCGGCGAATTTACCCGCACCCCATCCGGCTTTACCGGCCACCTCCGGACGCTCACCGTCGACGCCGAACTGACCCTGATCGCGCTCGACGGTCCCGCCAGCGACACCGCGCCGGCCTTCCGTATTCACCTCGGCGACGCGGATGGCCCCGATGTCGGCGCCGGCTGGAACCGCACCGGCGAACGCGCCGGACAGTACATTGCCCTTGTCCTCGATGACCCTACGCTACCGGCCGCGATCCGCGCCAACCTGTTCCACGCCGGCGGCGACGGACCGGTTTGGTTTCTGGTCTGGTCCCGCGCCGAAAAGCGCCACGGCGAGGCGTGACGTCATGCGCCAGTGGCTCGCCTCGATAACCTTCCTTCTTCTTTCCGGCATCGCTGTCGACGCCGCATCCGCCGCCGGCGCCGATGCCGCGCCGCAGCCGCCACCCACGCCGGCACGCGATGCAATTTACGCCGCCGACGTGACAGAGGCGGCGCAACGCTTCGGCATCCCTGAGGCCTGGATACGGGCAGTGATCCGCGCCGAAAGCGGCGGCAATGCCCGCGCGCGCTCCCGCGTCGGCGCACAAGGGCTGATGCAGCTTATGCCGGCCACCTGGCACATGCTGCGCGACCGCCTCGGCCTTGGTCCCGATCCGTTCGAGCCGCACGACAACATCATCGCCGGTACCGCTTATCTGCGTGAGATGTACGATTTGTTCGGCCCGGCCGGCGTGCTCGCGGCCTATAACGCCGGTCCTGGGCGCTACGCCGAATATCTCGCCCAGGCCCGTCCCTTGCCGGCGGAAACGCATGCCTACGTCGCCGCGACTGCCGGTTTTCTGGCAGCGCCATCGCACGCCGCCGGCACCGCGACGGCCGCGCCCGTGATCTCGCCGCAGCAACCCAACGCCCCTTTACCGGCGACGGCGATGGCCGCCGGTGACGAGGTGTCGGCGGCGGCGGCGCCGCGTCGTCTCGTGCCGGTAACGCGGGATTTGTCCGGCCTGACACCCCTGGCTACCGGCCTGTTCGTGGCGACCGGCGTGCATGAGGCCCGGCAATGAGCGGCGGCGGCGTCCGGCGTGTGTGGCGTGTTCGCGGCGGCGGCGGGTCAGGTGGGCGTTGGGTTCGGCCTGGATTGCGGGCACGACGGCGAGATAAAAGCGGCTCGCCAAAGACGGGCAAGTCTTTGCTATGCAAAGTCTTTTGCCGTGCCGCGGGTCGGATTGCGTGCCGCAATCGGTGTTTTTGCCAATGCAATCAATGGCCTTTTCGGCACTGTGGCGCCCATGACTGAGCGCGACCGGGAATTTCGCGTCCGGCCTGGCCGCATTCGCTCGGCGCGCCTCGGCAGCCCCAAGACCTTTCTTTCCCGCGTGCTGCGCGCCGCCAAGACCGCCGGTCATTATTCTCCGACCAGCCGCGGGATCGCGCCCGGCCGCTCAGGGTTCGGCCGCGGCCGCATCGCCTTCAGCCGCTCGCGCCTGTTCAGTCCCGCCCGGCGCGTCGTCATTAAGGCGCGGGTCGTCCGGCACCAGGGCCGCGCCTTTCGCTCCGCGCCTCTTTCGGCGCACGTCGGCTATCTCAAGCGCGAGGGCGTCACCCGCGATGGCGCGCGCGCCGAGATGTTCGACGCCCGCAGCGATCGCGCCGACGATGCCGCGTTCTCTCGCCGCTGCGCCGATGACCGCCACCATTTCCGCTTCATCGTTTCGCCGGAGGATGCCGCCGACCTGACCGACCTTCGCGCCTTTACCCGCGATCTCGTCCGCCAGATGGAAGCGGATCTCGACACGCGGCTCGACTGGATCGCTGTCGATCACTGGAACACCGACAACCCGCATGTGCATCTGCTTGTGCGCGGCGTCGACGAGCGGGGCGCCGACCTGGTGGTGTCGCGCGACTACATCAGCCGGGGCCTGCGCAGTCGCGCCGAAGACCTCGTGGCGATCGAACTGGGTCCACGACCGGATCACGCGATCCAAACCGCCCTGGAGCGGGAAGTCACTGCCGAGCGCTGGACCCGCCTCGATGGCGAAATCCGCTTTCTGTCCAACGAGGCCGGCTATGTCGATCTGCGGCCCGACCGTGGCATGGCCGAGGGGACCGATACGCGCCGTCTGATGATCGGCCGGCTGCAACATCTCGAGCGCATGGGCCTGGCCACCGCGGCCGGTCCCGCCGAATGGATGATCGCGCCGGAAGCAGAACGCCGTCTGCGCGACCTCGGTCTGCGCGGCGACATCATCAAGACGATGCACCAGGCCTTCACACGGCGCGGCCAGGACCGGAGCCCTGTCAATTACGCTATCGACGGCGCCGCGCCAGCGGCGCCCATCATCGGCCGGCTTGTCGATACCGGCCTTCACGACGAGTTGTCCGGCGAAGCTTACGCGGTCATCGACGGCGTGGACGGCCGCGCCCATCACGTCCGCTTCCGGGGCATCGAGGCCTTCGCCCACGCGCCCCCGCGCGGCGGCATCGTCGAGGTCCGCCGCCTTGGCGGACCTGAGACGGCGCGGACCACCCTCGTGCTTGCCGGGCGGTCCGACCTTGAACTGGCGGCCCAGGTCAGGGCGCCGGGCGCGACCTGGCTCGACTATCGCCTAGTCGAGCGCACACGAATGCCCCTATCCGCGGCAGGGTTCGGCGGTGAGGTGAAAGACGCCCTCGCCGCGCGGGCGAATTATCTCGCCGACCACGGCCTGGCCCGGCGCGACGGGGGCCGGATCGTGCCGCAACGCAACCTCCTTGACACATTGCGCACCGCCGAGCTTGACCAAACCGGCGCCAGACTTTCGGCCGAAACCGGACGGCCGTACGTCAAGGCCGCCTCAGGTGACGCCATCGCCGGCATCTACCGCGAGCGCGTTACCCTGACCTCCGGTCGCTTCGCCATGATCGATAATGGCCTCGGTTTCCAGCTCGTCCCCTGGTCACCGCAAATCGACGCCCGGATCGGTCAGGCGCTCACGGGCGTCGCGGGTGACAACGGCGCCGTGACGTGGAGCCTCGGCCGCAAGCGCGGCCTGGCATTATAAGGACAAGGCCGTGACAAAAATCTATCCGCATGATATATCCTTATATCCCAAGAAGGATATACCTATGACGCTCTTTGTGAAAAACCCCGAAGTGGACCGTCTGGCCAGGCGGCTGGCGGAGCTGCGCAAGGTGAGCAAGACCGAGGCCGTCCGGGCGGCCCTGCAACACGAAATCGAACGCGAGCAAGGCACGCCCTCTCTGGTCGAGCGCGGCATCGCGTTCAGCCGGGCCTTGCGCGCCCGAGGCAACCCGGCCCAGGGCGCCCCGGCCGATAAGGCCTTTATCGACAGCCTCTATGAAGGCGATACCTGATGTTCGTCGACGCCTCCGCCCTGACGGCCATGCTCACCAGTGAAGACGACGCGCGCGAACTCCTCGCCCGCCTCCAGGCCGCGCCACGGCGGATCACCTCGCCCCTGGCCGTGTGGGAGACAACGATTGCCGTTGCCCGCATCCTTGATCTGCCCGTCGCCGAAGCGGCCACGGCGGTGGAGGAATATTTGTCCCTTCTGTCGATCGACGTCGTGCCGGTCGCGGCCGAAGCCCGCTTCGGCGCCATCGACGCCTACGAACGTTACGGCAAGTCCCGCCATCCCGCCGCGCTCAATTTCGGCGATTGCTTCGCCTATGCCTGCGCGCGCCACGCGCACCTGCCGCTGCTCTATAAGGGCAATGACTTCCCGCAAACCGATATCGAAAGCGCCTGACCGCCCCTTCGATCTTTCCTGTCCAGGACGCCTTAATGACCGCCTACACCCTCGCCGATCTCGAGGCCGCGAAAGCCGCCCTTGAACGGCTGACACAAGCCGACGACAACTACAGCGGCAACAATCCCAATAAATTTCGTACCCGCCTTAACGAGGCCCGTGGCCTGGTCCGCCGTATCGAGGCTGCGCTCAAGCAAGCCGGTGAGATTGCGTTGACGCCGCAAGAAGCGCTCGAACGGGATCTCGATCGGCTCTTCCCCGATGCCCGAAGCCGGGAAATCGTCACTCACGAAGGCGTCCGCTATCAGCGCCGCTTTACCCCGCTCGCCAAGTCGCTGTCGCAGAGGACCGTCACCGAGTGGGACCGCAGGTGGGACAGGCTGGCCGACTGACCGGTTGCCGCCGCACCACGTCCCTGCGCCGCAGGATCGCCGGTGCCGGGTGGGCCATGCCCCGGTGTGAAGGCGCGGGGTGCGCGGCGTCAATCCGCATTGCGCCGGTCATTATACGCTGATGCCGCCGCCAGCCCGACCGCGGCGGAAAATGTCTTGCCCCAGGCGGCGGATCGCTCTGAACGTGGCGCTATTTGCCGCGAAAGGACTGCCGCCGTGCCTGCCACCAAGATCCTGTGGGGCCAGATTGTCGCTGTCGCTCTGATCGTCCTCTTCGCCATCTGGGCGGCGACCCAGTGGACCGCCTGGCGTCTTGGGTTTCAGCCGCAGCTTGGCGCGCCCTGGTTCGAGGTCATTGGCTGGCCGGTTTACAGCCCGCCGCTCTTTTTCTGGTGGTGGTATATCTACGACGCCTACGCCCCTGAGGTCTTCATCGAGGGCGCGTACATCGCCGCCTCTGGCGGCTTCCTCGCCATTGCCATCGCCGTCGCCCTGTCGGTCTGGCGCGCCCGGGAAGCCAAGGCCGCTGAAACCTACGGTTCGGCGCGCTGGGCACGTCCCGACGAAGTGGCCGGTGCCGGCCTTCTCGGTCCCGATGGCGTGATCCTCGGGCAATTCGATCGGAAATACCTGCGGCACGACGGCCCGGAACATGTGCTCTGCTTTGCGCCCACGCGCGCCGGCAAGGGCGTCGGCCTGGTCATTCCCTCGCTTCTCACCTGGCCGGGAAGCTGCATCGTGCATGATATCAAGGGCGAAAACTGGCACTTGACCGCCGGCTTCCGCGCGCGCCATGGCCGCGTATTGCTGTTCGATCCGACCAACGGAGCGTCGGCGTGCTATAATCCCCTGCTCGAAGTCCGGCGCGGCGAATGGGAGGTGCGCGACGTCCAGAACGTCGCCGACGTTCTGGTTGATCCGGAAGGCTCCCTGGAAAAGCGCAACCACTGGGAAAAAACCAGCCATTCGCTTCTCGTCGGCACCATCCTTCACGTCCTGTATGCCGAACCCGTCAAAACGCTTGCCGGCGTCGCCGCATTTCTGTCCGACCCGAGGCGATCGATCGAGGCGACCCTCGCCGCCATGATGACGACGCCGCACCTGGGCGACGCCGGCCCCCACCCCGTCATCGCCTCGACGGCGCGGGAGTTGCTAAATAAATCGGACAATGAGCGCTCGGGCGTCTTATCGACGGCCATGTCTTTCCTCGGCCTCTACCGCGACCCGGTCGTGGCCCAGGTCACCAGCCGCTGCGACTGGCGCATCAGGGACCTGGTGGCGGGACCGCTTCCGGTGTCGCTGTACCTGGTGGTGCCGCCATCGGACATTCAGCGGACCAAACCGCTGATCCGCCTCGTGCTCAACCAGATCGGCCGCCGCTTGACGGAGGACCTCAACGGACAGGGCCGGCGTCACCGGCTCCTGCTGATGCTCGATGAATTCCCAGCCCTCGGCCGGCTCGATTTCTTCGAGTCCGCCCTGGCCTTTATGGCTGGGTACGGGATCAAAAGCTTTCTCATCGCCCAGTCCCTCAACCAGATCGAGAAGGCCTACGGCCCGAACAACGCCATCCTCGACAACTGCCATGTCCGTGTCTCGTTCGCCAGCAACGACGAGCGGACGGCCAAGCGGATTTCCGACGCCTTGGGCACCGCTACCGAAATGAAGGCGATGAAAAACTATGCCGGTCACCGCCTCAGCCCCTGGCTCGGTCACCTGATGGTGTCGCGTTCGGAAACCGCCCGTCCACTGCTGACGCCCGGCGAGGTCATGCAACTGCCACCCGCCGACGAGATCGTCATGCTGTCGGGCCATCCGCCGATCCGGGCGAAAAAGGCGCGCTACTATAGTGACCGCCGCCTGGCCGAACGCGTCCTGCCACCCCCGCCGCCTGCCGATGCGCCGCGCACCGCGACACCGGATGCCTGGTCGAACCTGCCGCCGATTGGCGCGCCCCAGGCCGTACAGGCGGGCGCGACGCGCGATGAAGACATGGCCAACGGCGGCGTCCGGCGCGAACCGGAGCTGCCGGTCCATCTTGAGGTGGCGCCGGATCTTCCCGCGCCCGCGCCAGCGGCCGAGTTCGCCGGCCTCGACGACGAACCCGAGGATACCACCCGTCAGGCGCGCTTGCTGCGTCAGACACAACGGTCGCTCGCTCGTCAGGCGTCCCTCGACCCGAACGATGGCATAGAGTTGTGAGGCCCCCATGCGCGACCGCCTGAACGTCTACTTCCCGCCCGACCTGCTGCGACAGATCAGCGACCTGGCGCAGCGCCAGAAGCTGTCGCGCTCGGCCATCGTCGAGGCAGCCGTCGCCTCGTTTCTCTCGCCCGACGCCGCTGACCGGCGCGAGGCCGCCTATGCCCGCCGCCTCGACCGTTTATCCCGCCAGATGCAGCGGCTAGAGCGCAATCTCGGCATCACCGCCGAAACGCTGGCCCTGTTCGTCCATTTCTGGCTGATCGTCACGCCACCCTTGCCGCCGGAAGCGCAAGGGGCCGCCCAGACCAAGGGCCACGAACGCTTTGAGGGGTTCATTGAAACCCTGGGACGCCGCTTGCAGAAAGGTCAAGGTTTTCTGCACGAGATCTCCGACGATGTGGCCGGCGCATCGGCAAGCGATACGACCGAAACCGACGATCCGGCCTAATGGATGTTGGCGCCGCTGGCCCGCAACGCCGATTTTAAAAACCGGATGTTGGTACGGCGGCTGTGGTTGGGACACCTGAGGACGGCGACGAGCAATGCGTCACTTTCCTGTTCCGACAAGGGCCGGCCGAGTTGCTTTTGCGCGCGGCGCAAAACATGTTGTGTTCCTGAAATCATGAGATGAAATTCCTGCGTTTACCGCCAGTACCGCAGGTTTGGCCGCCGCATCTCAATATTAATCGGCCGCCATCGGCGCATTACCGGTAAATGCCGGCGCGGATGTCTGTACCGCCAAACGCCGGTTTTATTACGATACTCTACGACGCATCGAATTGCTTGTTGCGCATGCGCGTTTTCTGGCTCTCTTAGTGGCCCCCGATCCAGGGCCGCATTCTGCGCCCCCCGGCAGATCAGGGGCTATGATGAGCGCAACCCACCCGAACCCGGAAACCGCCACGCGAGGCGCGCGCATGTTGCGCACCGCGCTTGGTCCCGGCGTGATCGGGTTCCTCGATGATCCTGACATTGTCGAGGTGATGCTCAACCCCGATGGGCGGCTCTGGATCGACCGTTTGTCCGCCGGCGTGTCCGATACCGGGCAGCGGCTCACGCCCGCCGATGGCGAACGCATTATCCGTCTCGTCGCCCATCATGTCGGCGCCGAGGTCCATGGCGGGCGGCCGCGCGTCTCGGCCGAATTACCCGAAAGCGGCGAACGCTTCGAGGGCCTGCTGCCGCCCGTCGTCGCTGCGCCCGCTTTCGCCATCCGCAAACCCGCCGTCGCCGTCTTCACGCTCGATGACTACGTGACCGCCGGCATCATGTCCGCTGCTCAGGCGGACACCCTGCGCGGCGCTGTCGCCGGTCGTCGCAATATTCTGGTGGCCGGCGGCACGTCCACCGGCAAGACCACGCTGACCAACGCCCTGCTCGCCGAAGTCGCCAAGACAAGCGATCGCGTCGTGCTGATCGAGGATACGCGCGAATTGCAATGCCGCGCCGCCAATCTCGTCGCTCTGCGGACGAAGGACGGCGTTGCCACGCTGTCCGATCTGGTCCGTTCCAGCCTGCGCCTGCGCCCCGACCGGATACCGATCGGTGAGGTGCGCGGGCCGGAAGCGCTCGACCTCATCAAGGCCTGGGGGACAGGGCATCCCGGTGGCGTCGGCACCATCCACGCTGGCACGGCGCTCGGCGCCCTGCGCCGGCTGGAGCAACTGATCCAGGAGGCCGTCGTCGCCGTACCCCGCGCCCTGATCGCGGAAACCATCGATCTCGTCGCCGTCCTCTCCGGCCGCGGACCCGCCCGCCGCCTGACCGAACTGGTCGCCGTCAGTGCCCTCGACGCCCAAGGCGATTACGTCCTCGCCCCGCCCCCTGCCCCCCATGGAGACTTGTCATGATCCGATCCCTGCCGCGTTACGCCGCGACCGCTCTGTCGCTTCCCCTTCTCGCCCTCGCCTTGGCGACCCCGGCCCGCGCCGCCGGCTCGAACATGCCCTGGGAGGCGCCCCTGCAATCCGTACTGGAGAGCGTCGAGGGTCCGGTCGCCAAGATCATCGCCGTGATGATCATCATCGTCACCGGCCTGACCCTGGCCTTCGGCGACACGTCCGGAGGGGCGCGCCGCCTGATCCAGATCGTCTTTGGCCTGTCGATCGCGTTCGCCGCCTCGTCCTTCTTCCTGTCGTTCTTCAGCTTCGGCGGCGGAGCGCTGATCTGAATGTCAGCCGCCGACACCGTTCCCGGTTTTGCCGTTCCCGTCCACCGCGCCCTGACGCAGCCCATGTTGCTGGCCGGCGCGCCGCGCGCCGTCGCTATCGCCAATGGTACCCTCTCCGCCGCCCTTGGCCTCGGCCTGCGGCTGTGGGCGGTCGGCCTGATCATCGGCGTCATCGGACATCTGGCCGCTGCCTGGGCCGCGCGACGCGACCCCCAATTCGTTGATGTCGTCCGCCGTCACCTCCGCATTCCCGCTTACCTCTCTGTCTGAGCCGCCCCATGATGTACCTGGCCGAATACCGCCGACCGCAATCCCGCCTCGCCGACTTCCTGCCATGGGCAGCCCTGGCCGGCACCGGCGTCGTTCTCAACAAAGACGGCAGCCTGCAACGCACTGCGCGCTTCCGCGGTCCGGACCTCGACAGCGCCGTCCCCGCCGAGTTGGTCGCCGTGGCCGGCCGTCTCAACAATGCCCTGCGGCGCCTCGGCTCCGGTTGGGCGCTGTTTGTCGAGGCCCAGCGCCACGACGTCGCCGGCTATCCCGAAAGCCGTTTCCCCGATCCGGCCTCGGCGCTGGTTGACGTCGAGCGGCGCGCGGAATTCGAGGAGGCGGGCGCACACTTTGAATCCAGCTACTTCCTGACCTTTGTCTATCTGCCGCCGGAGGAACGCGCCGCCCGCGCCGAACATCTTCTCTTTGAAGGCGGCGCCGAGACGACCGCGCCTGCCCCTGCCGACCTGGTGCGCACCTTTGTCGATCGCACCGGTCGGGTTCTCCAGCTTCTCGACGGCTTTATGCCCGCTTGCGCGTGGCTCGATGACGGCGAAACCCTGACCTACCTGCACGCCACGGTTTCGACGGCGCGTCATCACGTTCGCGTTCCAGACGTCCCGATGTACCTTGACGCCCTGCTGGCTGACCGACCCCTGACCGGCGGCCTGGCGCCGCGGCTTGGCACCGCCCATCTGCGGGTCCTGACCCTCACCGGCTTTCCCGCCGCGACGACGCCGGGCCTTCTCGACGAACTCAACCGCCTGCCCTTCGCCTATCGCTGGGCGACGCGTGCGCTGATGCTCGACAAGGACGACGCCACGCGTCTCGTTGCCCGCATCCGCCGCCAGTGGTTCGCCAAGCGCAAGTCCATCGGCGCCATCCTCAAGGAGATCATGACCAACGAAGCGTCGGCCCTGCTCGACACCGACGCCCATAACAAGGCGCTCGATGCCGACGCGGCCCTCCAGGAGCTGGGATCTGACGAGACGGGCGTCGCCTATGTCACGGCGACCCTTACCGTCTGGGATGACGATCCCGCCCGTGCCGACGACAAATTGCGCCTGATCGAAAAGGTCGTTCAGGGCCGCGATTTCACCTGCACCGTCGAGACGGTCAACGCGGTCGAAGCCTGGCTCGGCTCCCTGCCCGGCCATGTGTACGCCAATGTACGTCAACCGCCGATATCGACCCTCAATCTGGCGCATATGATTCCGCTCTCCGCGCTGTGGGCCGGGCCGGAAGGGGATGAGCATCTGGCTGGTCCGCCGCTGCTGTTCGGTCGGACCGGCGGATCGACGCCGTTCCGCTTGTCGCTGCACGTCGGCGATGTCGGTCACACCCTGGTGGTGGGTCCGACCGGCGCCGGCAAATCCGTCCTCCTGGCGGTCATGGCCATGCAGTTCCGCCGCTATCCCGGCGCCCAGGTGGTGGCGTTCGACTTCGGCGGATCGATCCGGGCCGCCACTCTCGCCATGGGCGGGCAATGGCATGATCTCGGCGGCAACCTCACCGACAACGATGCGCCGCCCCTGACGCTGCAACCTCTTGCCGACATCGACCAGGTGCCCGAACGCGCCTGGGCGGCCGACTGGATCGTCGCTCTCCTCGCCCGCGACAGTCTGGCCATTACGCCGGACATAAAGGAACACGTCTGGTCGGCCCTGACGTCGCTGGCCTCCGCCCCACGCGAAGAGCGCACGTTGAGCGGCCTGTGCGCCCTGCTACAGTCCGGCGCCCTGAAACAGGCGCTTCAGCCCTATTGCCTCGGCGGCGCCCACGGCCGCCTCCTCGATGGCGACGACGAGACGCTTAAGCCGGCCAGCGTCCAGAGCTTTGAAACCGAAGGGCTGATCGGCACGCCCGCCGCGCCCGCTGTCCTCGCCCATCTCTTCCATCGCATCGAAGCCCGCCTCGACGGACGCCCCACCTTGCTGATCATCGACGAGGGCTGGCTGGCGCTCGATGATGACCGCTTCGCGGCGCAACTGCGGGAATGGCTCAAGACCCTGCGCAAAAAGAACGCCAGCGTCGTCTTCGCCACCCAGTCGCTGTCCGACATCGACGCCAGCCCGGTCGCGGCCGCGATCGTCGAAAGCTGCCCTACGCGCCTGCTCCTGCCCAATGAGCGCGCCCTGGAGCCGCAGATCGCCGCCATATATCGCCGCTTCGGCCTGAATGACCGGCAGATCGACATTCTCGCCCGTGCCATACCCAAGCGCGACTATTACTGCCAGTCCCGCCGCGGCAACCGGCTTTTCGAGTTGGGCCTGGGGGATATCGCGCTGGCCTTCGCCGCCGCCGGCGGCAAGACCGATCAGGCCGACATTGCGCAAACCTTCGCCGAACAGGGGGCTTCCGGCTTTGCCGCCGCCTGGCTGCGCCGGCGGGGCCTCGACTGGGCCGCTGACCTCATTCCCACCCTCACCAACCTGGAGGTTCCCCAATGACGCTCCGTCTCAACGCCCGTCTACGTCTGCTCGCCGCCCTGAGCGTAACCCTACCCGTGGCCGCCGCGCCTTTCTTCACCGGCCCGGCGCAGGCCCAGTTCGTCGTCTTCGATCCAAGCAATTATGCCCAGAGCGTGCTGACAGCGGCCCGCGAACTGGAGCAGATCAACAATCAAATTCTGTCGCTTCAAAACGAGGCCACCAGCCTGATCAATCAGGCGCGCAATCTCGCCAGCCTGCCCTACTCTTCCCTCCAGCAATTGCAGGCGTCAGTCCAGCGCACGCAGCAACTCCTGGCGCAGGCGCAAGGCATCGCCTTCAACGTGCAGAGCATCGATCAGGCCTTCGCCACCACCTACGGCCCGGCCGCGATGACTGCGTCCGATCAGCAGCTTGTCGCCGATGCCCGCGCCCGCTGGCAAAATACCGTCTCCGGCCTTCAGGACGCCCTGCGCGTCCAGGCGGGTGTCGTCGGCAATATCGACGGCAATCGCGCCGAAATGTCCGCCCTGGTCGGGCAAAGTCAGGGCGCCACCGGCGCACTGCAGGCCACCCAGGCCGGCAATCAATTGCTCGCCCTTCAGGCCCAGCAATTGGCCGACCTGACCGCGGTGGTCGCCGCCAATGGCCGGGCGGCGGCGCTCTCGGCCGCCGAGCAGGCCGCGGCGGCGGATCAGGGCCGCGAACAGCGGCGGCGGTTCCTGACACCCGGCGCGGGTTACATCGCCGGCGACGCCCAGATGTTCCACGGGGGCGAGTAATCATGCGCACGGCCGAGGGCAAGGTCATCGCCACCATCGCCGTATTCGCTCTGGCCATCGTCGCGCTGGCGGCCGCAGCCCTGGCGCCGGCTGATCGAGCGCCGGCGGGAATTGGGGCCATCGAACCGGCGGCTACGCACGACGCCGCCACCGAGCGGCAGGCGCAGCTGCGTCACTGCCAGGATCTCGGCGAGGCGGGACCGCGCGATGCGGCGTGCCGCCGTCTGTGGGCCGACAGCCGCGCCCATTTTCTCGGCCGCGAGTCCGCAACGCCGACCGGGAGGTAACACGCGATGGAGGGCACAGGCGTTATTGACCGGTTTCTGTCGGTCTTCACCAGCTACATCGATTCCGGCTTCGGCCTCCTGCATGGCGAGGTCGCCTTTATCGCCACGACCCTGATCGTCATCGACGTAACGCTGGCCGCCCTGTTCTGGGCCTGGGGCGGCGATGACGACATCCTGGCCCGCCTCGTCAAGAAGACCCTGTTTGTCGGTGCTTTCGCCTATATCATCGGCAACTGGAACGCCCTTGCCCGTATCGTCTTCGAGAGCTTCGCCGGCCTGGGCCTCAAAGCCAGCGGCACAGGGTTTTCGACGGCGGACCTGCTGCGCCCCGGCAAGGTGGCGCAGACCGGCCTCGATGCGGGGCGAACCCTGCTCGACGCCATCTCCGGCCTGATGGGCTACTGGTCGTTTTTTGAGAACTTCATCCAGATCGCCTGCCTGTTCCTCGCCTGGCTTCTGGTGCTCCTCGCCTTCTTCCTGCTCGCCGTCCAGCTTTTCGTCACCCTGATCGAATTCAAGCTGACGACGCTCGCCGGCTTCGTTCTCATTCCTTTCGGCCTGTTCGGGAAAAGCGCCTTCATGGCCGAACGGGTGCTCGGCAATGTCATCTCTTCCGGCATCAAGGTGCTGGTTCTGGCCGTGATCATCGGCATCGGATCGACCCTCTTCGCCCAATTCACGCAAGGGTTTGGCGACGCCGGCCCCACCATCGACGACGCCATGGCCGTCGTCCTGGCCGCCCTTGCCCTGCTGGGCCTTGGCATCTTTGGCCCCGGCATCGCCACCGGCCTGGTATCCGGCGGCCCGCAACTGGGCGCCGGGGCCGCGGTCGGGACCGCGCTGGCAGCCGGCGGCGCGCTCATGGTGGGCGGCGCCGGCCTGAAAGCCGCCACAGGTGCCGCGGCCGGTGCGGTCGGGGCCGGTATCAACACCGGCGCGACGGTCGCCGGCAGCGCCGCCACGGGGTACAGCCTGGGCGCCGCCGGTCAGTCCGGCGCTGCCGCCGTGGGCGGCGGCCTCGGCGGTGTGGCGCGCACGGCGGCCGCCAGCGCCATCCATCCTTTGAAACGCGCTGCCGAAACGGTCAAGGACAGCTACGACGCCGGCGCCAGAGTGGCGTTCCAGGCGGCGGGCAAGGCACCCGCCGGCGCGTCAGGCGCGACCGGTAGCCGGCCCGGCGCCGGCGGGGAACCCGCATGGGCGCAACGCCTGCGCCACGGACAAACGCTTCACCAAGGCGCCACCACGGCGGCCCACGCCGTCCACTCCGGCGACAGCCACGGCGGCGGCGCGTCCGTCAATCTCTCGGAAGGCAATCATTGATGTTTAAACGCCCCTCGGTTCACTACGGCAAGATGCCGTCCCCTGAAACGCCCTATCAGCGCGCCGGCCAGGTCTGGGACGAGCGCATCGGCTCGGCGCGTGTTCAGGCACGCAGCTGGCGACTGATGGCCTTTGGTTCCCTTATCCTGACGGCCGGCTTTGCCGCCGCCCTGGTCTGGGAATCGACGCGCGGCACCGTCGTGCCGTGGGTGGTTGAGGTCGACCACCTCGGCGCCACCCAGACGGTCGCGCCCGCCGCGGCCGACTATCAGCCGACCGACCCGCAAATTGCCTTTCACCTCGCGCGTTTTATCGAAGCGGTTCGTTCTGTGCCGGCCGATCCGGTCATCGTCCGCCAGAACTGGCTACGTGCCTTTCAGTTCACGACGGCCCAGGGGGCGGCGGCGCTCAATGCCTACGCCCGCGCCAATGATCCGTTCGCCAACGTCGGCCGCAAGCAGGTCGCCGTGGAGGTATCCAGCGTCATCCGCGCCTCGCCGGACAGCTTCCGCGTCGCCTGGGTCGAGCGCCACTATGAAAACGGCCAGCTCGCCGCCACTGAACGCTGGTCGGCCATCCTTACCCTCACCATCCACCCCCCCCATGACGCGGAACGCCTGCGCCAAAACCCGCTCGGTGTTTTCGTCACCGCAATCAACTGGTCGAAGGAACTCGGACAATGACCATGCCCCCTAAGCCCGCGGCCGCGTTCGCGGCTTTCCGTAAACCCGCCTTTCCGGCTTTGCTGGTGTGCGCCGCCGCCCTCAGCGGCTGCGCCACCACGAAACCACCCCTGATCAACTACGATGCGGCCAAACCCGCCGTGAAGGTCGCCGATCCGCCGGCGCCGGTTCGGGTGGTCGAATTGCCGAAACTGCTACCCTTGCCCGGCCAGCTCAAACCGGTCGCCGCCGACAAGCGGCCGCCCGAACCGGCGGACCCCGCCGTACGCGTCACGGAGGCCAACGCCGCCGCCCGCGTCGAACCCGTCCGCGATGGCTTCGTCAACGCCATGCAGGTGTTTCCGTTCTCCGACGGCGCCCTGTATCAGATCTACGCCGCACCCGGCCAGATCACCGATATCGCCCTGCAACCCGGCGAGACACTCGTCGGCAGCGGCCCGGTGGCCGCCGGCGACACCGTGCGCTGGATCATCGGCGACACCGAAAGCGGCGCCGCTGACACGCACCAGGTCCACATTCTGGTGAAGCCGACACGGGACGATCTCAGCACCAATCTCGTGATCAATACCGATCGGCGCACCTATCACATGGAACTCCGCGCCAACGCCTCCGCCTATATGGCCTCGGTGTCCTGGCAATATCCGCAGGACCAGTTGATCGCCCTCAAGCGCCAGAGCGCCGCAGCCCAGGCCGCGCAGCCATTGGCCGCCGGTATCGACCTGACGGATATCCGGTTCCGCTATGCGATCGATGGCGACCGCGTTCCGTGGCGGCCATTGCGTGCTTTCGACGATGGTCGTCAGGTCTTCATCGAATTTCCCTCCGGAATTGCCCAGGGCGATATGCCGCCGCTGTTCATCGTCGGCCCGGAGGGCAAGACGTCGGAACTCGTCAATTACCGCGTCCGTGGCGCCTACATGATTGTCGATCGGCTGTTCGCGGCCGCTGAACTGCGGCTGGGCGCCGGCACCCGCCAGCAACATGTGCGGATCGTGCGTAGCGACGGGACGCCCCGGTCATGACGTCGAGCGCGAACGAAACACCGCCGGTCGAGGCAAACCCAATGCGCCTGCGTGGCGCGCCGCCCCCGGTGAAGCGCCTGTCCCGGCGGGTGATCGCCGGTCTGGCCGTCGTCAGCGGCGTTGTCATCGCTGGTGCCCTGATCTATGCGCTGCAGGCGCGCCATGACACGATCCGTCCGACCGAGACGCCGGACGTGGGTTTAAACCGTGTCGCGCCGGATGGCCTCATAAACCTGCCCAGCGACTATTCCGGCGTGCCGCAACTGGGGCCGCCCCTGCCGGGCGACCTGGGCCGGCCGATCCTCAGCGCTCAGAACGGTCAAGCCATCCCCGGCGTCGCAACCGGAAACTTCGGCAATGCCACGCAAATGGCGCAGGAAACGGATGCGGCGCGCGCCAGTCGCCTGTTCGTCTCAACGCAGCCCCGCAACGTGGCCGCCGCCGCCACGCCCACGCCATCCGCGCTCCCCGCAACCGATCTCGCTCATCTCGGCCTGGCGCCGCCCGCAGCCACGCCCAGCGCTGTGGATCGCCAGCTCGCCTTCCTCAACGGCCCGGCGGACAGCCGGGTCCTGGCCAGCGGCGTCCTATCGCCGGCGCCCTCCCCCTACATCCTTCAGGCCGGCTCGGTCATTCCCGCCGCGTTGCTGACCGGCCTGCGCTCCGATCTGCCCGGACAGATTACGGCCCAGGTGACCGAGAACGTCTATGACAGCCCGACCGGCAAGATCTTGCTCGTGCCGCAAGGCGCCAAGCTGCTCGGCCAGTACGACAGCGACGTCGGCTTCGGTCAGCGCCGCGTCCTGCTCGTCTGGACACGCCTCCTCCTGCCCAACGGCAAATCCATAACCCTGGACCGCCAGCCGGGCGCGGACGCCGAGGGTTTTGCCGGCCTCGAGGACGGTGTCGACTATCATGTCGGCAACATCGCCACGGCCGCGGCCCTGTCCACCCTGCTCGGCGTCGGCGCCGAACTGGCCGCCAACGACGACAATCGTCTTGTCCAGGCGATCCGTAGCGGCGCACAGGACACCATCAACGACGCCGGCCAGCAGATCGTCCGCCAGCAACTGTCCGTACAGCCGACCCTGACCGTGCGGCAAGGCTTCCCGGTGCGCGTTCTGGTGACCCGCGACCTGATCCTCGAACCTTACGGAAACTGATCCATGGCCAAGCTCAAACTCGGCGCCCTCGCCGACGACAAACCCGTACGGCTCACCATCGACGTTCCCGCTATGCTCCATCGGGAACTGCTCGCATATGCCGACCTGCTCGCCCGCGAAACCGGTTCTGCCCCGATTGCGCCCGCCAAGCTGATCGTGCCAATGGTCGAGCGCTTCATCGCCACCGATCGCGGCTTCACCCGCTTAAAACGGGAATCGGCCGCCGCGAGGCCGGACACGCGCGGTTAAACCGCCTTCCCATTTCGATCTGAACACCCGTTCGGGCCTGAAATTCTGGCGAAATGCCGACCTGAGCGCAAACCCCTGCGATATTGTTGACGATATATCGGGACGGCTGCCGAGACTCGGTGTTCGCTAACCGCTTTTGAAGGCGACACGGGAGGTTTGCGTCCAATGCACACGGCAAGCGCGCGATACTGGGAAGGTGACGACGACGACATGGACAAGGCGGGACTGGTTCACGCCCGCATCCGCGCCGCCCTGCTGGCACACCGCGTTCCACCAGGGACGCAACTTAATATCCGCTCAATCGCCAAGAGCATGAAGGTGAGCCCAACGCCCGTGCGCGAGGCCCTGATCCGGCTGGCCGACGAAGACATCGTCATTGTCGCCGCCGGTCGGGGATTCTTCACCAAGCCGCTCAATGTGCGCGAGCTGATGATGGACTATGAAACCAGGCAAATGATCGCCAGTTTTGCAATCGCCCGGCATATTGCCGGATTCTCCATGGAGGGGCTGACCTGGCCGCTCCAAAGCCAAACTGACGGGGCGATGCCAAACCTCGACGTCCGGCGCGCCTGGATGGACCTGATCCATGATCTGTTCGAGCGCATCGCCGGATTGACGCTCAACACGCGCCTCATCCGTCTGGTCAAACAGATCAATGACCGCACCGCTCAGGTACTGGATCTCGATTTCCAGCATCCGGGCCGTTTCGAGGAAATTGAACAATCAATGTCCACGTTGATTGCCAATCTTCTCGACCGTGACGTCGCCGGCGCATTGGCCAATCTGGAAGCGCAGTCGTTGGCCCGCGCATCCGTCCTGCGCGACCTCGTCAAGGAGGGAAATGCACGGGCACTTGAGGCTGGACCGGTCGAGTTCGCCTTTTTATGACGGTCGCCGGCCCCCTATTGAGCGACAGGTGACGGAAAGACGATAGTGACATTCTGCTGGCCACCGGCGACAGGATACGGGCCGCACTCCGACAACGCGGCGAGTGCCTTCGCTTCGGATTGCAGAGTCTGGTCGGTAATTGCAGCATCCAGATCGCGGTCGATGACCGGCGCCACGGCCAAGCCGCCATCGCCCGCAAGGCTGATTGTCAGGGTGGCGCTAAGCGTGCGGTCGTCCGCCAATCGATTCCAGCAGGGTGCGATCGCATTCCACAGATCGGTATTGGCCTGGCCATTTTGACCGTGAGCGCCTGCCCCGGCCTCCATCACGCTGTCTGAAGGCGGCTGTCCAACCGACGGCCTTTTCTCCATTTCAGATGCCGTGCGGCCCCCCTCTTCCGACACGCCCTCATCCAAATGAGACAAATCAACCATTTCGGTCGCAGTTTCGGGAACCGCGGCCTCAATAGTTCCGGCTTCTTCCAGAGAGCCAGATGATTGAGTTTCCGACGCCTCTGGTGGAAGCAGTTCCGAGGCATCGACCAGCGTGACGGAAGTTCCCGCGCCATCGACGCCTCCCTCGCCTATCGTCCCGAGACTGGCCATCCCTTTAGCCGATGGCATCAACAGAAGAAAAAGACCGCCATGTAGAAGCAACGATCCGGCGATGGCGACGCCCCTGCGCTGAGTGGGGTGCAGCCTGTGGAGCCGCACGATGGCGTATGAGCGCGCCACCGCATCGCAAATACCAGCTACGCCTGTAAACAGGATCGGACCAATGCTGAGCACGAGCCTTCGAGCGGAAACGAAAACCTCGGTCATCTTACAGCGACCAGGAAATTGCGAATGGAAGGGATGCAAATCGAATTAATTGCTCACCACTTCACCATCAACGCTTTCCGCAGATTCAGGTTGAGGTTCACCTTCAAGCTCGACGCCGGACACGGCAGCCATTGCTTTCAGGACCTGGTCATCTCCGTTCAGGACAACGGCCGTCATTGCGGACGTAGTCTGCGACGCTACCAGGGTCGATCCGGGAACGGTGCATGTGCCGGTGGCCTGCCGTTTCACTTGTGTGCGGTTTCCTGCCGCATCATACGCAAAACACACCTGCTTGTTGTCCGGGTAGATCACTTTGATCACGCGGCCCAACGAGTCGTATTGAAACAATGTGTTTCCCGCAATTGCAGAGGTCGCAAATGCGCCACAGACGAACGCGACCGCAACTGCCCCCACACGCAATGATAGAAGCGTCTTATACGATCTACCAGCGAACACGCCATCTGACATATTTATATTCCCACATCACCTTACCGCCCATACCTTGATATCCGCATCGAAATATTTTCAAGCAAAAATTTCATTTCGACCACAACTCTCCGCTTGATTGTCATAAAATATTGCTGCATCCGTTTACCCGTACTTTATGCAATAGGAGGGGGCGGCGTGCTAAATATTACACGACGGGCTTTAATCGCACTTGTTATTTCTTGTTGTTTCTGTTTCGCGGGAAACAATTCCGCCCTCGCCGACGCTGTACCGCCTATCAAGACTCTCATAGACGCCAACAACGTAGACATTCTGCACGGCACGCATCTACAGACCGGCCCCACCATAACTATCGGTGCAGGGGACGCGGCCCTCAGCACCACGTTCTTAGGCGCGTACGGCGTGGATTCTCTCGCCGGGGTGATCCATTGGGGACGGCTATGGGACAACAACAACAACGTTGTCCGCGACCAGATGAAAGTCAGCTTTGGCGGCCAAAGCACGTCATTTTACGCCTCGGGTAGAGTGAGCTGGAATCCGAGCACCTCCAGCTATAGCGGCAACACATATGCTCCAGCCCTAGGCGGTTCAGAGACGCTAGTCGAAAACACGACAGCCAGGACATTCACCTATACGACCTCTGATGGCACTCAGGTCGTGTTTCAAATGCTTACGATTACCTGGCCGCACGACCCGTCAGACTACCTTACAGGACCACCTCTGAATTATCTCGAAGGTCGCGTGAAATCAGTAACGAAACCTGATGGCGAAACGCTTGTCTACAACTACGGCACCCTCGAGACGCAGACGACGGTCAGTGGCGGCACGAACACATACAACTACGTTACCACACTACGCCAACCAGAATACTATTTTCCGATCTCCGCCTCGTCGAACTATGGCTATCAAATCAGATATAACTGGCAAACGTACGTAAGCGGCAACCTCAGCAAAAAATATCTACAGCGTATAGCGGCCGTCAATTCAGCCGTTGACTATTGCGACGCCGCATCTGACATATGCTACTTTTCGCTGTCGTGGCCCAGCGTGACTGTCTCAATCGTCTCGACAGGCACGACTGCCTATGGCGGCCCCAATCAGACCGATCCTTTCACGGTTGCCAACACGGTCGCGAGCTTTACCGACCCGCTTGGGCGCGTAAGTAAATTTATCACCGCCGATATCGAGCACGCAAACGGCCTGAAGACCGTTCACGCAAAAGGATACGAGTCGCCGGGTGGAGGGTTGGATAACTCCTTCAGTATAAACTACGGCAACGTAAATTCTCGAGTCGCGAAAGACTTCACGTATTTGTATGACGATTTCTTCCAGGGTACGGCCTCGGAAACATCATACAGATACGAGCTTGGCAATTATATCCCCGCGGGTTTGGATGCAAATGGCATTTATCATCCGGCAATGTGGCCGAAGACCATTTACGCAACTGATGCGCAGCAGCACGTTCGTACGGTTGTGGTCGATGTTGCCTCTGATGGCGTCTATACGGATACGGACGCCCTGAATAGAACAACGACATACAACTATGACGCCTATGCGCGTGTCATTAAAATTACCTATCCGGAAGGAAACAGTGTCAACTATTCCTACGACGTCCGCGGAAATGTCACGGAGATCAGGAAGAAACCGAAGCCAGGCTCATCGCTCGCGGATATTGTCGAAACCTATGGCTATGACGCCACCTGCACTAACCCCAAGAAGTGCAATAAGCCAAACTGGTCACGAGACGGTAATAATAATCAGACCGACTACACTTACGACGCAACAACTGGACTAGTTTCGACCCAGACGAATCCAGCTGATTCAGCCGGTGTACGCCCACAAGTCCGGTATACCTACACGCCGCTATACGCCAAGGTTAAGAATAGCGCCGGATCGCTGGTAAATGCCGCAACACCTATCTACAAGCTGACGAAGGTTTCCCAATGCGCTTCGGCGACGTCGGCAAACCCTGCATCATGTGTCGGGACTGCGGATGAGCAGGTCACTACCTACACCTACAATGACAGCCTCTGGCTTGCGAGTGAAAAGGTCGCCTCAGGAAACGGCTCCGTAGCGGCAACAACTTCCTATGCCTATGATACCTTCGGCAATCGGACGATTGTTGACGGCCCTCTTCCTGGTTCTGTGGATGCGTCGATAACCCGCTACGATGCCGCCCGCCAGGTACTCGGAACTGTCGCACCCGATCCTGATGATACCGGACCGTTACTCCGTCAGGCGACACGGACAACCTATAATGCAGATGGCTTAGTTACGCTGTCCGAAACTGGTTATGTCTCTGACCTAACAGAATCGTCCTGGGCGGCGTTTAGCTCTGTTGCACAGAAAGAGACGCTCTATGCGGGCGCGGGCCTTGTATCCCAGAGCAACATAAAGACCGGTGGCGTCACCTATTCCGTTACCCAACAAAATTATGACCGGATAAAGCGCCCCATATGCACAGCCCTTCGTATGAACCCCGCTGTGTACGGCTCTTTGCCGACTGATGCCTGTGCCCACAGCACGGTTGGGAGCAACGGTCCCGACAGGATTACCCAGAACGTCTATGACGTAGCGGGCCAACTTCTTCAGACTTGGCAAGGTGTAGGCACGACCAATTCGCGTGCGTACCTGACCACGGCATACTCCAGCAACGGTCAGCCAATTTATTCAATCGATTCAAATGGCAATCGAACGACTATGAACTATGACGGCTTCGACCGGCCAGCCTCGATCGTTTACCCGTCGACGACCCGGCCTTCGGCATTTAATCCATCTACCCCTTCGAGCGCATTAAGTTCCGCCGGTACGTCAAACGCCACTGACTACGAGCAGTTCACCTACGACGCCAACAGCAACCGCAAAACATGGCGTCGGCGGAGCGGTCAAAGCATTACTTACACCTACGATAAATTAAACCGCCAAGTAATTGCGGATGTGCCGGCACACCCCAGCGGTGCCTATAATGCGACAGAAAAGGACGTTTACACCACTTACGATCTTATGGGGCGCGTCAAGAAAAAAGCATTTGCCTCTTACACGGGCCAAGGGAACTCCTACACATACAATGCGCTAGGTTGGCTCGCCACTGCTACGGACATGAATAATCGCTCGATTTCGTATCTGTACAACGCGGCAGGCGCGCGGGTGCAAATGACCGACGCCAGCAGTTATGTGATTAATTACGATCTAGACAATCTGAGCCGCGTAAAAAGGGCATTTCTGAATGGCCTGACCAATGTCCTATACGGCTATACTTATAACAATCTCGGCCAACGCACCTTGCTCAGTCGCGGTGCCTCCGGAGTCGGCGGGACGACAACTTACGCCTACGACAACCTAGGGCGACTGCAGGGCATAGCGAACGACCAGGCAACTGCCGGCTACGACATCACCTGGGGTAAGGTCGGCACCGTGGGCGCGGTCGCCTACAACCCGGCCAACCAGATCACGACCTGGGCCTCGAGCAGCACCGCCTTCGACTACGTCGAAACGGCAACGGCTGCCGACAACCGCACTTTTGATGGCCTCAACCGCGACGCCGCTGTTGCCGCGGTGAGCGGCGGCTACGATACCAACGGCAACCTCACCAAAGATGCACCTCGAACCTTCATCTACGACATCTACAACCGCTTGCTGACGGTGTCCGGCGGCGCCAGCAACATCTCGCTCGTCTATGACCCGGAAGGCAGATTGGCGAAAACAACCACTGCGACCAGCTCCAAGGACTACGTCTACGACGGCGGCAATCTGATCGGGGAATATGTCACAGACGCAACAACCCCGGCCTCCCGTTACATCTTCGGTTCTGGCACAGATGAGCCGATTGTATGGCTAAAGGGGGCGGATGACAGCGATCGACGTTACTATTACAGCAATTACCAAGGCAGCATCATCGGCTACACTGGACCGACCGGCCAGTTTCTAGCCGCCAGCCTCACAAAATATGGCGCCTACGGCGAGCCACGCAACAGCGCCAACGCGGAAACTTGGTCCGGTACACGCTTCGGCTACACTGGACAGGTCGTACTGCCGGAAGCTTACCTCTATTATTACAAGGCACGCGTCTATGATCCCAAGTTCGGGCGCTTCCTGCAAACCGATCCCGTGGGATCAAAAGACGACCTGAATCTGTACGCCTATGTCGGCGGAGATCCGATCAACAAAATCGATCCGACCGGGACCGAGGGAGGCTTCTGGGACGGCTTTGGGGAAGGCGTGAGCTATTATAACCTCTCGCACTACGCGGAAGGTCAAGAAAGCGCAATTACCCTTCCAAAGTCCGGCTCGAGCGAAGGTTGGGGGTTCGTGGTTGGCTACGGGGCGATGGGGTCCCTAGCCAACAGCTACAGCAACGTGAACAGCGGTGCATTGCGAGGGAATTCCAGCGTTCCCGCGAGGACGACAACGGGCACGCCCGCCGCCGGCCCCTATGCTCATCTTGTTGACCCACCTAATGTCGCGCCCGGTAAAAACTTCAGCCGATCTCAAAAGGCTCAGATATACGCGGCAAATCTGGCTAAGAACGGGGGCGTTCTTCGATCCGATCAGGACGGTTCAATTCTTGTAATGCCGCAAAAGAGTCAAAAAGGAGTGACACCGCCTCCGAACGAGGCCAATGTCGATCATAGGACTCCAAAGAAGCCAGCAGATCCAACAGTTAAACCTGGTGACAATAGCTTTGGAAACGCGGCTCTTCTGTCAAGAGAGCAAAACGGGATTAAGTCAAACAAGTGACACACCAAGATTGGCCATTTTCTGATCCGCAAAACGTCGCCGTCATTGCAAACAAAAGTATTGTTGCTGGCGGAAGCTGGATCGCCCATGTCTTTCATGATGAAGACGACGGAGCTTGGCAGTTCCATACACAACAAGCCAATGATGTCGACCCTAGCGACGCCGTCGTCGTAAGTTTGCGCAACATTTGGGAGCTAGATCCATCTATTGCCGAACTAGCTGATCTACCGTTGGGTTGGCATGCCTGGCGTAGTGCAAAGGGCGCCCCCTGGACGCGCGCTGAGTCTTGATATCTTTCCGTAGGTAAGGATGTCTTCTCATTGATGTCAAAAGCGAAAGCTGGTGGCAGCGACCGAAAGGCTTGGCCAAGTTGTTAGCTGGTCGGGGTATTATTGCGACGTCGTTGGGATCATTGTTGTCGGGAGGGTGCGGCTTTGGACAAACTCTGATCCCATCGTCATCGCAGCCTGGGAAACCCAGCCATCCGCGAGTGTACGTGCCAAATTGAGTAAACGCCGCAGCGCCGGATTGTCGTTCTTCGCCGACCAGACCGCCGCGAACGGAACAGGATCTGCCTGCATCGGCCGAAACACCACGCCGGGTATACTCGCGGCGCTCGCTGCCTCGCTGACAAGTGTGAGCCCACGTCCGAAGGCCACCAGTTGCAAAAGATTATCCCGGTAGACCGCACAACGCTCGACACTTAACCGTGCTCCGCCTTTGGCGAGATGTCGCACCAGATAGTTATGCGTTTCCGGCCCTGGCTCAGCCTCGGTTACGATGAAATGCTGCTCACGCAAATCGTCCCAACCGATAGCATCACGCTGCGACAAGTGATGAGAACGCGATAACGCGACGAAGATGCGCTCCGTCCAAAGCGGCGTCACACAGCAGCCTTTTGGCGCCGCCACGCCGGTGAGAAATGCCAGGTCAAGACCATGCTGCCCCACGGCACCTAAATGATCATTGGCGCCCCCTTCAACCAAATCAAGGCGGACGCCCGGATATCGAGTATCGTAAGCACGTAGCAATTCCGCTAGAAATCCGGACGCCAGGGACGAGAGGATTCCAATTCGTACGACCCCCTCCTCGCCCCGCCCGATGCACTTCGCATCCAGGGCCGCTTGCCCGATTTGACTGACCACCTTCTTGGCTCGTTGAACAAATCGACGCCCGGCTAACGTGAGTTCAACTCCGCCATGGTGCCGTAAAAAAAGCGTTGCTCCGATACGCGCTTCTAAATCGCGGATTCGGCGGCTGATCGCCGATTCCTGGACGCCAATGACCTGCGCGGCACGTCGGAAGCTGCCGTGCTCGGCAGCAGCGATGACATAACGAAGGTGCCGAATCTCAATCGACAGATCACCGCCTCCCTCAATGTAATCAGGTAAAATATCGCCGTACGTAAATCTATTATAGGTGGGACCATAGAGACAATATGGCAAACGAAATATTAATATAATCAGTCACGTAAGTAACTATATTCACACTACGAAAACATCATCTGTGAAAATAAACTTCCGATCTTCAAAGTCTTCGTAGAACGCAATTCCATCAAGCCCGTTGGAGATATTATGATGTTTCCTAGAAGGAACTCCTGACCTTTGCTCAGACGATGCCTGACCTTTGACCTCAGCGCGGGACCTGGATCAATGGCTTGATCAACACGCTTCACCGCCACTCCGCCTATATTTTCTCTGCGCTATCCGATTACCCGACGGGCAGCGTCGCCCCCTTTCATTGAAGCCCTAATGGCCGCATCTGATCCATGCGTACGTGTGAGTGAGAGTTCAATCCCGGTTCCCAATGTGACGGAAGCTCGCGTGTCCCACATTCACGCAAATGGGGCGTTCTCGGGAACCTCAGCGGCTGCCCTGAATGGAGGACATCGACGATGGAAAGCAAGTTCCTGACACCGGAAGAGGTCGCGGAGCGCTATCGCGGCGGCATCGCCGTTGGGACGCTGCGTAATTGGCGCGCCATGAAGATCGGCCCCAGCTTTGTGAAGATCGGCAAATCAGTTCTATATCCGATTTCCGAACTTGAAGCTTGGGATAGGAAAAACATCGTCGCGTGCCGCCCCGCCAGTCGCCGCCATGACTTTGGTACATAAAGACAGGCTTCCGCAATTCAGCAACGCAGCATTATTTATTGATTGATAGATAGACTGGACTTTGCCAAAAGTCCGGGCACACTGTAAGTCAATGTTCCTTAATGCTGGCAAATATGCTGAACATACTTTCCACATGGCTTGCCGATCGACGCACCAAGCGACGTCGTATCGAGCTGTGCGCACGCCGTCTGATAATGGAAAATGAACAGAAGGCATATTACACCGCGCAGCGCCTCGCGGCTCGAAGCCGAGCGAATAGAGATCGGAACGAGTTTTGGCACTGGGCGCGTGTAGCCGCCGAGGTCGCTCGTACTTCACGCGTTGCTGAGATGGACCTGAATACCGTTCAAGCGATCGCCGACGAAGAACTGGCTCGTCAGACCGGAGAGAAGTAGCGTCTCCCCCCAGCCGAAGCGTCGCGGCCCTCCTACCACCCACTGCGTACGCAAACAGCAACGCTTGAATCGCACTCCGTCCAAAAGCTTGTTAGAAGACATCCCAGGTCGCCGCAAAACGAATCACCTGGACGCGATACGTTAGTTTTCGTGACTCAGCGTGTCCCGCAGTGACGGAGAAAATTCAGGCGGGATCATCAATGATCTGCGATCACCCCTGCAAAATACCGCGCCCAAATACCGCTCCCACCCTTGCGCGCCTATTCTATTTTCTATCGTTTTTTCAATCGCTTACGAATTCACATTGGATGGTCCATAATCACCCCAGTGGCGACCCGATGCCGTCACAGGGCGATATCGACATGACGAAACAGATCGTGGCGGCCGGCAAACCGCTCAAGATCACCGTTCACGATCATCTGATCGTCGGCCGCGAAGGCGTGGCCAGCCTCAAACAGATCGGGGCGTTCTAAAGAAACTCGCGCGGTTCGGGATAGGCCGCGCCCACATCGGCATTGATCTTGATGCCGGCCTCCTTGGCGGATTGCAGGCTGTGCAGATTCAGGATTTTCGGCACAACGCCCTGCGACGCCAAAGGCCGCCCGTCGATATCGTACAGGTAGTCGCCAACGATAAAGGCCCCCGGATTGCGCCGGTCCTTTTGCACCTGAAGCGGATGTTCCACGCCTTCAACACTGACCCAGGCCGTATCGTATAATCTGGTGCTCACTGTAATCCTCGTAAAATTAGCCCGGCCTGACAGCAAAGCGCTAAGCGCCATCTGACAGATACCATCGCCGGCTTCGGGAGGATGAATCCGGCGCGGCCGACACTAGCCCGGATTTGGCGCGCTGGCGATAGTCAAACTGCCCGGCGCCAGACACAAAATATTCATTTTCCCCCTGAATGCGCTCGTTCGGGGCGTTTCAAATCCTTTAAAACAAAGGCTTTCAGGCAGTCTCAGGACCGGCTGTACCGGCCGCGCAATATATCCGAAAAGGCGGCCTGCCCCGGCAGGCCGAACTCGATAATATAATGGAGCGCCGCTTCTTCGACATAAAGAGTCCAGCGGCTCTGGCCGCGCGGCGTCTGCCTCAGCAGGATCAGGCGGTCATCCCGCCACTGCCCGCGCAACGGATTGAACGGCGGGAAGCCCATCGCATCGAACCAGAAACCGCACAGGTCCGCCGAATCGGGATCGGCGCAAAAGACGCCATGGCCGTTGAAACCAACCCCGTCCGGTCCGCTCTGTTCGTAATCGAAGATCACGTTCTTGCGGGCGTCATCAAAGCGAAAAGCCCAGCGCCCGCGTTTCACACCGCCGGCCGTCCAGGGATTGGCGGCGATTTCACTCTCGCCGGACCAGTAACCGATAAACGGATCGAGACTGCTGAGGTCGAACATGCAAGACACTCCAAAACGACTCAGCCGAGGCTATGCCCCTGATGAACCGGTTTCAAGCATCCGATTACGCGCCGGCCGGGAAATGGCGCGTGCTAGTTGCGTAGCGGAATGAGCGGCACACCCAAGGCCTGCACGGCCTCGACCGAAGGCTGGCCCTGCGGCAAGCCGTTATCCGCCTGGAATTTCTGCATGGCGGCGACCGTCTGCCGGCCGAGCTGGCCGTCGATCGGACCGGGATTATACCCCCTGGCGGCCAGGGCGCGCTGGACCTCCATGATTTTCGAGGCCGAGGTGTTCTTGCCGCAGATGACTTCGCGCCACACCGGTTCCGGCGCGCCGATGACCCGTTCGCGGGTCACATCGTCATAGACGGCGGGAACGGTATAGGTTTCGGTACGGGCTTCCTGCGTCACACGGCGGACACGGCGCTTTTCCATCACGGCGGGAATAACCACATCCTCATAGCGTTCCGGCGCATCGATCACGGTGCGGCGGACCTGGCGCGTCTGCGCCGGGATCTCGATACGGCGGACGCTGGCCGGCGCCACCTCGACGCGGGTGGTGCGGTCTTCGTAGACGCCCGGCACGACCTTCAGGCACCAGACCGACGGGTCACGCTCGTAATATTCCGCTTCCGGCGAACCCTCCGCATATTTGCCGGGCCAGCTCAGGCTGCCGTCATCCCGATAGCGCACGGGTTCATAATTGCCGGCCGTCACCATCGGCGCATCGGTGGGAATGCCGTCCGTGCGCACCCATTCGCGGCGCGCATCCCGCACCATGACGTGTTCGGTGCGCGTCTCGTATTGCGCCGGAATGCGCTCCTCGCGGAAGCTGGCGGGGCGGACGATCTCGGTCGCCATCTCTGTATGGGTGACGGCGGGAATGAGCCGGCGCTCGACGCGTTCCGGGCGGACCATGACGTCTTCATCGACCATATCGACCACCTGCGGAATACGGCGCGTTTCGACGCGTTCCGGCGACACCATGACGTGCTCGACATAGCGCTCGGTCTTCGGCGGCAGCATCAGGCGCGAGAAACACTGGCCGGGAATGGCGTGCTTGCGCAGTGCCTCAGGCACCTGCGCCCATTCCGCCGAACCGACCGGCCCGCTGGGACAGGCGACCGGCGGCGCTTCGGTCATGGCGATGACCTGGCCGATATTCCCCTGAACCGGTTCGGCGGCGCTCGTGCCGGTCTGGATAACGGTCATCGTCCGCTCGGCGGCGACGCGCGATTCCCGGTCGAACTGTTTTGAAACCGGCTTCACCGCCGGCTTATGTGTATGGGCCAGCACCGGCAGGGCCACGCTCACACTGGCCAATACCAGCAGGGCCGCACCGGATTTCAGGAAAAGCTTATACACAACAATACCCTCAAGATTTCACAGATTCGCAATGACTTGAAAATTAACCCTTTATAAACCTTTGCGCCAAGTCCGCACACCTGCAAAGCGTAAATTAACCTCATTTTTTGGCCGCATTTGCCGGACCGCCAAATCCGGCACGCATGCTTTTTAAGCTTGACATTGCCCGCCCATCTTCCCATTGCCACCCCGACAATAACCGAAGACAATCGTTTCAAGCTGCAAGGTATCGCCCATGATCTCCCGTTATGCCCGCAAGGAAGCCGCCGCCATCTGGGACGCGGCGATGAAGTACAGGATCTGGTTCGAGATCGAGGCCCACGCCGCCACCAAGATGGCCGAACTGGGCGTGATCCCGGCCGAGGCCGCCGAAGTTCTGTGGGAAAAGGGCAAGGACGCCCAGTTCGACGCCGACCGCATCGACGAGATCGAACGCACCGTGAAGCACGACGTCATCGCGTTTCTTACCCACGTCTCGGAAATCGTCGGCCCGGAGGCCCGCTTCCTGCACCAGGGCATGACCTCCTCGGACGTGCTCGACACCTGCTTCGCCGTGCAACTGCAAAAGTCGGCCGACCTGCTGATCGAGGATATCGACCTGGTTCTGGCCGCCCTGAAAAAGCGCGCCCTGGAACACAAATTCACCCCAACCGTCGGCCGCTCGCACGGCATCCACGCCGAGCCGGTGACGTTTGGCCTCAAGCTGGCCGGCTACTATGCCGAATTCACCCGCGCCCGCAGGCGCCTTGTGACGGCCCGCGAGGAAATCAGCACCTGCGCCATCTCCGGCGCGGTCGGCACCTTCGCCAATGTCTCTCCCGAAGTCGAGGCCTATGTCGCCGGGAAGATGGGCCTTGAGATCGAGCCTGTCTCGACACAGGTCATCCCGCGCGACCGCCATGCCGCCTTCTTCGCCGCGCTCGGCGTGGTGGCCTCGTCGGTCGAACGCCTGGCCACCGAGATCCGCCACCTGCAACGCACCGAAGTGCTCGAAGTCGAGGAATTCTTCTCGGCCGGCCAGAAGGGGTCTTCGGCCATGCCGCACAAGCGCAACCCGGTCCTGACCGAAAACCTGACCGGCCTCGCCCGCCTAGTGCGCTCGGCTGTAGTACCGGCCATGGAAAACGTCGCCCTGTGGCACGAGCGCGATATCTCGCATTCCTCGGTCGAGCGCGGCATCGCGCCGGACGCCACCATCCACCTCGATTTCGCCCTGCGCCGCCTGGCCAATGTCGTCGATAACCTACTGATCTATCCGGAAAACATGCAGAAGAATATCGACCGCCTCGGCGGCCTGGTGCATAGCCAGCGCGTCATGCTGGCCATGACCCAGAAAGGCATGTCGCGCGAGGATTCCTATGCCGCCGTGCAGCGCAACGCCATGAAGGTCTGGCGCGGCGAGGGCAACTTCCTCGATTTCCTGGCGGCCGATGAGGACGTGTCGAAATTCTTCACCCGCGAACAACTGGAGCCGTTCTTCAATCTCAATTACCACACCAAGCACGTCGATACGATTTTCAATCGCGTGTTTGGCGCTTAAATAAAAGCAAGATACCCCACCCCCACGCCTTTCAGGCGCGGTCCCCCTCCCCACCAGAGGTGGGGAGGTACAAGAAAAACCTGCACTTATACCTCCCCAGTTTACTGGGGAGGGGGACCACGAGTGAAACGAGTGGTGGTGGGGGTTCTTACTTACCTGAAGGCTTCCCATGCCCACCCTGCTCACCGATCAGTTCGACTTTGCCGGCTACGAAAGCCGCTTCACCGGTAAGGGCCGCGTCCGCCTCGAAGGCGCCCTGCCCGAAGATCACGCCCAGCGCGTTCATCACGCCCTCGAACAACAGACGCCATGGGATCTCCAGATCGTGACAAAGGACGGCAAGCCCGCCATCCTGTCACGCGCCGAACTGGAAACCCTGTCGCCGGAAATCATCCAGACCCGTTTGCAGGACGCCGCCGAACGCGCCCAGACCGGCCTCTCCTACCTGCGCCTGGGCCTCGACCTGATCGACGCCGACACCATCGCCCTGGCGCCTTTCTCGAACCTGCTGAAATCGGAAACCTTCGCGGCCTTCTGCGGCCAGCTTACCGGCCTTTCCGGCCTTGAACTGGCCTCGCTCGATGCGGTTTGCTATCGCAACGGCGACTTCTTCACCCAGCATACCGACACTTCGGCACGTTTGTGTTTCGAGTGGAATTTCACGCAAGGGTGGCGCTCTGACTGGGGCGGCCAGATGCTGTTCCATTCCCCATCGGGCGATATCGAAGGCGGGATCATGCCGCGCTTCAACGACCTGTCGCTGTTCGCCGGCGACCAGCCGCGCTCAATCGCCTCGGTCGCGCCCTATGCCGGCGGCCCGCGCTTCTCGATTACCGGACGCTTCGGTTAGAGAAAAACAAATTGCCAAACTGTTTGGCACCCAATATCAATAGCAAATGTTTATAACGCACCTCATTCTAAGAAACTGGAGAAATTTCAGAGACGTAGATATCGACCTGAGAGAAGTCAGCTATATTGTAGGAGCCAACGCTTCGGGCAAATCCAATCTCTTAGATGTTTTTCGTTTTTTGAGAGATATTTCTAAGGAAAGCGGAGGCGGGCTTCAGAAGGCGATAAATGACCGCGGAGGCATAAGCAAACTGCGTTGCTTGCACGCACGCCAGCATCCTGTGGTGCATGTAGAAGTTCATATGTCTTCCGATTTTGATTATGAAACTCCTGAATGGGTTTATATTTTAGCGTTCAAACCTGAAGGAACCGGATCTCATCGCACGCTGATTACCGAGGAAAAAGTCATACACAACGGTGAAATAATTTTATTTCGCCCTGGAAATGACGACAAGACAGATGAGGCAAGGTTAACTCAAACACATCTTGAACAAATTCAAGCAAATAATAAATTCCGTGATATTTCGAAATTCTTTTCAGAAATAAATTATCTCCATATTGTTCCACAAATGATAAAACACGCTGACTTTATCGGCGGTAGCCATTTGGACGACGATCCATACGGGCAAGACTTTTTGCGTAATATTGCCAGAACCGCTCCTAATACTAGAAGAAATCGTCTTAATAAAATTCAAGAGGCTCTTGCTTTAGCGGTTCCACAATTCAAAGAACTAAAGTTTGAAACAGACGAATTAGGTCGCCCACACCTGCATGCCCTTTATCAGCACCATCGGCCCAAAGGCGGGTGGCAGAAAGAAGATCAGTTTTCAGACGGCACGCTTCGGTTAATAGGGATACTCTGGTCCTTGATGGAGAGCAGTTCTGTATTATTACTTGCAGAACCCGAGATATCACTTAACGATGCTATAATTGAACAATTACCTGTTATATTTACCAAAGTCAGACCTTCAAAGCGTAAAAGACAGGTAATTATTACAACACACAGTGAGAAACTGTTAAGCAATAAAGGCATTGATGCGAGGGGCGTTGTGATACTGGAATCTACGTCAGATGGCACAAAGGCGCGACCAATTAATGAACGAGAAACAACAACAATAAAAGCAGGTTTCTCAATTGCCGATGTCGCATTACCTAAAACTCGTCCATCAAAAATAGAGCAATTATCTCTTTGGCCGCAATGATTCCGATTACGATAGCGACTGAAGATGAATTAAGTGAGGCAATAGCGAGGAAATTGATTTCCTTCTATACCGATTTTCAGGTTGAGCAAACGCTACGAAAGGGTGGGTTCGGCTATTTAAAAGCAAACTTAAAGAATTTCTTTGAGCTGGCTAACCACACACCTGTGTTTTTGATAACAGATTTAGACCAAATAAATTGTGCCCCAACTTTGCTTCAGGCTTGGAAAGCCACAGTAAATATTGCTCAGCCTAAAAATATGCTATTTCGAGTCGCAGTTAGGGAAACTGAAGCCTGGTTATTAGCTGACAGTAAAAACTGCGGTACATTACTAAACACCAGTAAAATACCTTCACAAGTTGACAACCTTCTCGATCCCAAAAGGACATTATTAGAGCTAGCTAAGCGTGCATCCCGCGAAATCCGCCAAGGTTTGGTCGCTCAAGATGGTGCCCTTGCCATTCAAGGACTTGAATACAACTATCTTTTAAGTCAGTTTGTGAAGAACCAATGGAACCCGGAGATAGCTCGTCAACAATCAGCTAGCTTGGATAAAACTTGCAGCCGATTAAAAGAAATGAACTCGCGCCTCAAAGCTGCTTGAATCAGCTACCCGTATTGGGCGGCGGTGGGGGCGGCGCGTCGATCGGCTGGGTATCGAGCGGCGGCGGCGGGGGTGGCGCGCCGATCGGCTGCGTGTCCAGCCCCGGAGACGGCTCGACGGTCGCGCAGGCGGCCAGACCGGCCAAACTGATGATCATGAACGCTGTGACAACCTTTTTCATAACCATCCTGTTCCTGTAAATTCAGCTTTTCAGGGCTTCAGCTTTTCAGGGCTTCAGCTTTTCAACGCTTCTCTGGCCTGGGCCAGGAATTCCGCCGCCTTGGTGCGGACTTCGGCTTCTCGCACGGCGATATTGGAGGCCGTCAGATCGCCCAGCACCTTGCGAATCACGTCTTCTTCCGAAGGCTGTTCGCCATTGGCGCGAACCACCGCCGTCGCGTAGTTTTCCGCCGTTTTGCCGGTCAGGCCCATTTTCTCGGCGCCCCACAGGGCCATCATGCGATTGCGGGCGGCGGCGGCCTGAAATTCAAATGCCTCGCTCCCCTGAAGCGGAGGCTCATTGGAAGCGCCGGAAGAATCGGCTGACTGGGTATCGGACATCGGCATATAGTTAAAAACCTTTCAGGTATGACCGGTTTTAGTTCCCCTTACGTCCCGGCGCAACCACAACCGACAGATAACCCCCAAAATCTTGAACGGGGATGCCGGAGCCATCCGTGCACACGTTAAAAAAGACACGAAATGTCCGTGTCCGCCCTATACAGGACGGACATTTTTGTTTATTTGCGGCGCGAAAGCGCGTCCTCTAGGATGCACCCTGACATTTCCGCCTTCGAGCCGTTCAGCTACACACCTCGCAAGGCGCCCGCCTTCCCGGCGCGACCGCCGTTTTGGACATTCCGACTGGAACACAAGATGACCACCAAAAACCGCAAGAAAATCTACGAAGGCAAGGCCAAGATTCTGTACGAAGGCCCCGAACCCGGTACGCTTGTCCAGTATTTCAAGGACGACGCCACCGCCTTCAACGGCGAGAAGAAGGCCCAGCTCGAAGGCAAGGGCGTCATCAATAATCGCATCAGCGAATTCGTGATGACCAAGCTCAACAATATCGGCGTTCAGAACCACTTCATCAAGCGCCTGAACCTGCGCGAGCAACTGATCCGCGAAGTCGAGATCGTGCCGCTGGAAGTCGTCTGCCGCAACGTCGTCGCCGGTTCCATGGCCAAGCGCTTCGGCCTGCCGGAAGGCCAGCAACTGCCGCGCTCGATCATCGAATTCTACTACAAGAATGATGCCCTCAATGACCCGCTGGTCACCGAGGAGCACATCACCGCGTTCAACTGGGCCAATACCCAGGAAATCGACGACATCCTGGCCACCACCCTGCGCGTCAACGACTTCCTGTCGGGCATGTTCGCCGCGGTCGGCATCACGCTCGTCGACTTCAAGATCGAATACGGCCGCCTGTTCGAGGGCGATTTCTCGCGCGTCATCCTGGCCGATGAGGTCAGCCCGGATTCGTGCCGCCTGTGGGATTCGACCAGCGGAGAAAAACTCGACAAGGACCGCTTCCGCCGCGACATGGGCAATGTGATCGAGAGCTACACCGAGGTCGCCAAGCGTCTCGGCATCATGGGCGACATGCCCCGCGTCATTGAAGGTGGGGCACAATAATGAAGGCCAAGGTTCATGTGTATCTGAAACCCGGCGTGCTCGATGTCCAGGGCAAGGCCGTCGAAGGCGCCCTGCACGGCCTCGGCTGGGCCGGCGTATCGAACGTCCGCGTCGGCAAGCTGCTGGAATTCGATCTCGATGGTTCCGACCAGGAAGCCGCCAAGGGCGAACTGAAGGCCATGTGCGAGAAGCTCCTGGCCAATACGGTCATCGAATCCTACAAGGTTGAGGTCGCGTAACATGGCTTTGAAGGCAGCGGTTCTCGTATTCCCCGGCTCCAACTGCGACCGCGACTGCAAGACGGCGGTGGAAACCACGGTCGGCGGCAAGGTCGAGATGGTCTGGCACGAGGACACCACCCTGCCCTCCGGCCTCGACCTGATCGTCATTCCCGGCGGCTTCTCCTACGGCGATTACCTGCGCTGCGGCGCCATGGCCTCTCTATCGCCGGTGATGCAGGCGGTGAAAAAGGAAGCCGAGCGCGGCGTGTCGGTCCTTGGCATTTGCAACGGCTTCCAGATCCTGTGCGAAGCCGGCCTGCTGCCCGGCGCCCTGCTGCGCAATGCCGCCTTGAAATATGTCTGCAAGCCGATCGAACTGACAATCGAGAACCGCAACACCCGCTTCACCAGCGCCTACGGCAACGCCAAGTCCGTCTGGATGACCCAGGGCAATGGCGACGGCAACTTCTTCGCCGACGAAGCCACCCTGAAAGAGATCGAGGACAACAACCAGGTCGTCTTCCGCTATGCCGAAAACCCCAACGGCTCGGTCAACGACATTGCCGGCATCATCAACAAGGCCGGCAATGTGCTGGGCATGATGCCGCACCCCGACCGCGCTTTTGAACAGGCGCTCGGCTCGGCCGATGGCGCGCTGCTGTTCCAGAGCCTGGCGGACGCGCTGCAAACGGCCTGAATTTAAAGATTGGCTCCCGACGGGGCTTGAGACTATTCATCCCTCCTGAAGCTCAGGGGGGATTCCTGTAAAGGGCATCGAGCATGACCACCGCACCCTCCAAGACCATGGCCGAAAAGGCCCTCGAATACGGCCTCAAGGCTGACGAATATCAGGTCATCCTCGACCGTCTCGGCCGGGAGCCGAACGATGTCGAACTGGGCGTCTATTCGGTCATGTGGTCGGAGCACTGCTCCTACAAATCCTCGCGCCTGCACCTGAAGAAGTTCCCGGTCACCGGCCCACGCGTCATCTGCGGCCCCGGCGAGAACGCCGGCGTCATCGATATCGACGATGGCCAGGCCTGCATCTTCAAGATGGAATCGCACAACCACCCGTCCTTCATCGAACCCTATCAGGGCGCGGCGACCGGCGTCGGCGGCATCATGCGCGACGTCTTCACCATGGGCGCCCGTCCGGTGGCCCTGCTGAACGCCCTGCGCTTCGGCGAGCCGGAGCACCCCAAGACCCGCCGCCTGGTCGAGGGCGTCGTGTCGGGCATCGGCGGCTACGGCAACTGCGTCGGCGTGCCGACCGTGGCCGGCGAGACCAATTTCCACGCCGGCTATAACGGCAATATCCTGGTCAACGCCATGTGCGTCGGCCTGGCCGATGCCGACAAGATCTTCTACTCCGCCGCGCCCGAACCCGGCCTGCCGGTGGTTTATTTCGGCTCGAAGACCGGCCGCGACGGCATCCATGGCGCCACCATGGCCTCGGTCGAGTTTTCCGAGGATTCGGAAGAGAAACGCCCGACCGTTCAGGTCGGCGACCCCTTCGCCGAAAAGCTTTTGATTGAAGCCACACTGGAACTGATGGCCTCCGGCGCGGTGGCGGCGATTCAGGATATGGGCGCCGCCGGCCTCACTTCCAGTTCGGTGGAAATGGCCGGCAAGGGCGGCCTCGGCATCACGCTCGATCTCGACAAGGTGCCGCAGCGCGAAACCAATATGTCGGCCTACGAAATGATGCTTTCCGAATCCCAGGAACGGATGCTGGCCATCCTCAAGCCGGGCCGCGAGGCAGACGGTTACCGCATCTTCAAAAAATGGGGCCTTGACGCCGCCGTCATCGGCGAAACCAACACCTCCGGCCATATCGTGTTGAAGCACAAGGGCGAAGTGGTCTGCGACCTGCCGCTGGCCCCGCTCTCCGACGACGCCCCGCTCTATGACCGCCCGTGGGTCGAACCCGCCGTCGAGCCGGAACTGACCGGGGCCGACGTGCCGGCGCACGATCTCAACGACGCCCTGCTCAGGATCATCTCCAGCCCGGACGAAGCCTCCAAGCGCTGGCTGTGGGAACAGTACGACCGACACGTCATGGCCGATACCCTGGCCGACAGCTCCACCGGCCACGATGCCGGCATGGTCCGCGTCCACGGCACCCGGAAAGCGCTGGCCGTCACCTCCGACTGCACGCCGCGCTATGTTCAGGCCAACCCCTATGAAGGCGGCAAGCAGGCCGTGGCCGAAGCCTGGCGCAACTTGACCGCCGTCGGGGCCGAGCCGATCGCCATCACCGACAACCTCAATTTCGGCAGCCCGGAAAAGCCGGAAACCATGGGCCAGATCGTCCGCGCCATCGACGGCATGGCCGAAGCCTGCCGCGCACTGGACTTCCCGGTCGTTTCCGGCAATGTGTCGCTGTACAACGAAACCAACGGCGTCTCGATCCCGCCGACGCCGACCGTCGGCGCGGTGGGCCTAATCAAGGATTACGACCAGCGCACGGGATTCAACACCGTGCAGCCGGGACAGGTCATTATCCTGATCGGCGAAACCCGTGGCGAGATGGGGTCTTCGCTCTACCTGCGCGAAGTCTGCGGCCTGGAAAAGGGCGCGCCGCCCAGGGTCGATCTGGACGTGGAAAAAGCCAACGGCACCCTGGTGCGCCGCCTGATCAAATCCGGCGTGGCCCGTGGCGTCCATGACCTCTCCGACGGCGGCCTGCTGTCGGCGGCGGTCGATGTGGCGCTGGCCTCGAAAATCGGCCTCAGCCTCAAGAACCCGACCGACCTCGCCGATCATGTCTTCGGTTTCGCCGAGGATCAGGCGCGTTACCTGATCGCCGTCGATGAGGCTTCGGCCCATCTGGTCATCGCCCAGGCGGCGGAGGCCGACGTGCCGGCCGCGGTCATCGGCGTCGCCGGCGGTCCGGATCTCAGCTACACCGGCCTGTCCTTAAGCATCGAGGCCCTGCGCAAGGCGCATGAAGACTGGCTGCCTGCCTACATGGCCGGAAAGAATTAGGCGCTGTCCAGGGTTTTTCAATAACAGGCTTAAATCTCTCTTAACCGGTTTGCGGGCTAGTCTTGCAGCAGACGAATCCTGATATTTTTCAGCGTATATCTGCAACCGGCTAGCTAAGGGGCGGCCTGACATGACCACGACGACGCCCGCGCACCGCTCAGCGGACAGGAGACTGTAGCCGTGCGTTATCGTCCCTTCGGCCGTTCCGGACTGGCGCTCTCCACCGTCGGCCTGCGCCTGAAATCGGAAACCTATGGCCGTAATCACGTCCTGATGCGCAAGCTGATTGTTTGCGCGCTGGAAAACGGCATCAACACCTATCATTTCGACAGCCTCGACCTGTCCCTCCTGCAAGCCGCCGCCGAAGCCTTTTCCGTCGTCGACCGCAAGCTCTTGTTCGTTTCCGCCACCGCGCACGAACCGTTTCAGGCCACCGATGCCGACACCTATGCCCTGACGCCGCTGAAGGAACGCCTGCGCGGCGCCATCAAGGATTCCGGCCTGCAATGGCTCGACCTGCTCTATTTCGCCCAGCCGGGTGCCAGCCGCCTGCCGGATGACAGCCTGAACTTCCTGCACAGCCTGCAAAAATCGAAGATGCTGCGTTATCTCGGCGGCATCGGTGAAACCGACGATATTTCCGCGCTGATTGCCTCGGAACAGTTCAGCGTCATCCAGACCCGTTTCGATATCGATTCAAGCTGGGACAAGCGCCGCAAGATCGATGACGCCGTGGTGCGCGACCTGAATGTCATCGCCACGGATTTTTATCCCGCCGTCTACCGCAAGGCGTCGGACGTGGTGCCGAAGGAAGCCCGGCGCGGTTTTTTCGGCGGCAAGGCGAAGAACCCGCTGGCCGGCGCCGGCACACACGCCTTCCTGCACCAGACGCCCGACTGGACGCCGGAGGAATTGTGCCTCGGCTACGCGCTTTCCCAGCCCAGCATGTCGTGCATCCTGATCGACGCGGAAAGCACGGAGCATCTCGAATCCCTGGCAAATGTGCCGGAACGTCACCTGCCCCCCTCCGTGCCGGCCCAGATCGAGATGGCGCGTTTCAACGAACGCGCCCACAAGCTGGCCGGCGGCTAAATTTAAAACCGGCTCTTTATTTGCGTCACCGCTTCGCCTATATGCGGGACAGCATTTTAGAGGAGAGCGTACCGTGAGCGCAGAGACTGACGTCCAGAGCTTTATCGACACCACCGTCAAGGGACACGATGTCGTGCTGTTCATGAAGGGCACGCCCGAAGAGCCGCGCTGCGGCTTCTCCTCGCTCGTCGTGCAGGTGCTCGATCATCTCGGCGTCCAATATGTCGGCGTCGATGTGTTGCAGGACAACGACCTGCGCGAAGGCATCAAGGTCTATTCCGACTGGCCGACCATTCCGCAGCTTTACATCAAGGGTGAGTTCATCGGCGGCGCCGATATCGTCCGCGAGATGTTCCAGTCCGGCGAACTGAAGACCGCCCTGGCCGAACAGGGCGTGATCGAGGCGTAAGTCGCCTCTTTTACAAATCGAAATCCTGACCTATTCTCCTCCCGTAAACCGGGGGGGAATCATGACATCTGTTTTACGTAATGCCGTGGCCGCGATCCTTGCCGCGACGCTTCTGGCCGCGCCCAACGCGCATGCCGAAGACTGGCTCAAGGCGGAAACCGCGCATTTCACGATCTACAGCAATGCGTCCGAGAAAAAGACGCGTACCTACGCCAAAAAGCTGGAGGCGTTTCGCACGCTGACCAACATGCTGCTGGGGGCATCGGACACCGGCCCGCAGCCCCGTTTCACATTATACATGCTGGCCAAGGACGATCAGATGCTGCAGGTGCGGCCGAACTTCGCCCGGCAGGTCGGCGGCGTCTATTTCAATTGCGCCGAAGGCACCCAAGCCTATGGCGCCGTACAGAATACCAGCGGCGACGAACAGGACCGGAACCTGATCGTTCTGTTTCATGAATATGGCCACTATGTCATGTTCCAGCACGCCCGCACCTATTATCCCGCCTGGTATGTGGAAGGCTTTGCCGAATACCTCTCCACGGCCGATCCTGAAAACGGCGCCATCACGATCGGGGAAATGTCCAAGGGGCGCAGCTACACCCTGGCCGAGGACCGCTGGATATCCTTCTCCAGGGTACTGGATCCCGATTTCGGCTTTGCCGGCGACAAGAACAACAACAGTTGGGAAATCGAGAGCTTCTATGCTCAATCCTGGCTGCTGGCGCACTACATGCTCAGTGACGACAAGCGTGCCCAGGCCCTGAATGCCTATTTCAAAAGGCTGCGCGAGGGCGAAGCGCCCGTTCCCGCCTTCGAGGCGGCGACCGGCATAAAGGTCACGACCCTCAAAAGCATCCTGCAACGCTATGCTCAAAAGGCCTACTATCTGAAGGTTCCCGTCACGGATTATCCGGACAGCCAACTGGCCGTCACGCCCATCCCCGCGGCTGATGCCGGCTATCTGTTCGATGCCTCCCTGCTGACGACTTGCCCGGCCGCCGATCAGGGGAAGGCCATTCTGGCCCGGCTGCTGGCCCGCCTGACGCCCCAGGCCTCACCGGACCTGCGTCTGGCCGTCGCGCGCGGCCAGATCCTTTATGGTGACGCTCACGCGGCTGAAACCGACCTCAAGGCGCTGGTCAGTGACACGCCGGACAACTTCGACGCCAATTATCTGCTGGGACGCGCCTATCTGAAAGAAGCCGAGGGCCAGTCCGGCGATGAGGCCAATGCCCTGACCGATCAGGCGCGAACGGCCTTTGTGGCCGCCTACCGCCTCAGGAAACCGGACGCGCCGAACCTGTATTTCCTGGCGCGCAGTTTCTCGAACAAGCCGGGCTTCCCGGACATGAATGTCGTCAATGCCGCCAATGGCGCCCATGCACTGGCGCCGGGCGTGCTGGAATATGCCGGACTGGCGGCTTTCGCCGATCTGGCCAATGACCGGCGCGATGAGGCCGTGGCGGCGCTGGAGCCGTTTGTCGGCGATCCGCATAACCGCGAACAGGCCGAACGCATCAAGAATACGATCGACGCCATCACCGCCGGCAAGCCGACAGCGGAGGTGATGAAGATCATGAACGCGCCCACGCCCGCCGCGCCGGCGGCATCCAGATAAGAAAAGCCCCGGAAGATCGCTCTTCCGGGGCCTTGCAATTCGGTGATCCGAACTTATCGGTAACCGACTTAGGACGAATAATATTCGACGATCAGGTTCGGTTCCATCTTGACCGGATACGGCACTTCGGCCAGTTCCGGCAGGCGGACGAGGCGGGCCTTCATGCCCTTGGCGTCCAGTTCGATGTAGTCCGGCACGTCGCGCTCGGGCGATTGCAGGGCTTCGAGGACCAGAGCCATGTTGCGCGAACGCTCACGGACCTCGACCACATCGTCCGGCTTCACGCGGTAGGAGGCGATGTTGACGCGCTTGCCGTTGACCAGGACGTGGCCGTGGTTGACGAACTGGCGGGCGGCCCAGACGGTCGGCACGAACTTGGCGCGGTAGACCAGGGCATCCAGACGGCTTTCCAGCAGGGCGATCAGGTTTTCCGAGGTATTGCCTTTGCGGCGATCGGCCTCTTCGTAGGTGCGCAGGAACTGCTTTTCGGTGATGTTACCGTAGTAACCCTTCAGCTTCTGCTTGGCGCGCAGCTGGGTGCCGAAGTCGGAGATCTTGGACTTGCGGCGCTGGCCGTGCTGGCCGGGGCCATAGGAACGCTTGTTGACGGGGGACTTGGGACGGCCCCACAGGTTTTCACCCATGACGCGATCGAGCTTGTACTTGGCGCTGTGGCGCTTCGACATATCGTACCTTCGATATCTAACCCTGACCGGCTTCCCGCGAGAGTGCGGAAGGCGATTGCAACGGCGGCTCAGGATCAACCCGTAATAAGCCCCTGGCCTGCGGCCGGGACTTGAAGTGGCGGCTTATGTCGGAAAGGACGGGCGGAGTCAAGCGCCATAAGGCATTTCCGGGCAAATCGGCCCAACACACCGCCATCTGCGCAAAACGGATATGGTTAACCCTTGAGAAACCGATTCCATCCACAGTTCATCCCCAGTGTATTTCGCGTATGTCCAGGGGGTCGCCCGCATGTTGTCCCGTTCTCTGCCCGTCAAAATCGCGCTGATCAGCGCCGCCGCCCTGGCCCTTGTTTTCGGGGCCAGCAGTTTTATCCTGTCGCAGGGCACCGGCCGCAGCCTGACCCGCCAGACCAGCGCCCTCCAGGCCGACGTGGCGGAGAAGGAGGCCAATGTGGTCCGCACCCGGCTCGACGAGGCCGCCACCATCGCCGACGACATCGCCGCCGCCGCCGTGGCCATGAAGGAGAGCGGCGTCACCGATCGCGGCGCGCAGGACGCCCTGCTGAAGGCCGTCCTCGAAAAGCACCCGGACATTCTCGGCACCTATACCGGCTGGGAGCCGAACGCGCTCGACGGCCAGGACGCGAAATTCGCCGGGCAGGCCGGTTCCGACGCCACTGGCCGCTACATCCCCTACTGGAACCGCGGTTCGGGCAGCATTATCCGCGAGGTCCTGGTCGATTATGACACGCCGGGCGCGGGCGATTATTACCAGTTGCCCAAGACCGAGGGCCGCGCCGTGGCGCTGGAACCCTTCGCCTATCCGGTGGCCGGCAAGGAGATCCTGATGACCTCCTTCACCCGCCCGCTGACCGTCAACGGCGCCTTCGCCGGCATTGCGGGCGTCGATCTCGATCTCGGCTCGCTGAACGCGCAACTGGGGGCCATCAAGCCCTTCGACACCGGTCTGGTGGCGCTGATCTCGAAAACCGGGCTGGCCGTCAGCTATCCCAATGCGAAGGCCCAGGGCAAGCCGGTCAAGGATTTCGACGCCGGCACCGCCGACGCCGCCGCGAAAGCCATCGCCGGCAACAAGACCGTGCAGATCGACGCTAGGGGGCCGGACGGCAAGCCTTGGCGCTATATCGCCTCCCCCATCGCCGCCGCCGGTACGCAGGACACCTGGGCCGTGGTCGTGCAGGTGCCGGTCGCCACGCTGAACGCCCAGGTCGATCACAATAACCGCTTCATGCTGGGGATTTCCGTTCTCTGCATCCTGGTTTCCGCCGCCCTGATCTTCTTCGTGCTCTATTCGCTGGTCGGCAAGCCGCTCAACAGCCTCAAGGGCAGCTTCGACCGCATGGCCGGCGGCGACCACAATGCCGATGTGCCGGAAGCGAAGCGCATCGATGAAATCGGCCTGATCGGCAAGGCGGTCATGGCTTTCCGCGAAGGTTTGCGCACCCGCGCGCATGACGAATCCGAAGCCGAGATCGCCCGCCAGGCCGAGGCCGAGCGCGAACGCCATGCCGCCATGAGCGAACTGGCGGCGCAGTTCGAGCGCTCGGTCGGCTCCATCGTCAGGGAGGTCGGCGAAGCGTCCGGCGAAATGAAGACTTCGGCCGAAGCGCTGAACGCCATCGCCTCACGCACCTCCGGCCAGACCACCTCCATCGCCTCGGCCACCGAACAGGCCGCCACCAATGTCCGTACCGTGGCCGCCGCCTCGGAGGAACTGTCGAGTTCGATCCACGAGATCACCTCCAAGGCGCAGATGTCTTCCACCATCGCCCAGCAGGCGGTGGAACAGGCCAACCTCTCCGATGCCCGTATCCGCGATCTCGAAGCCGCGGCCGGCAAGGTGGGCGAAGTGGTCAACCTGATCCAGGCCATCGCCCAGCAGACCAACCTGCTGGCGCTCAACGCCACTATAGAGGCCGCCCGCGCCGGTGACGCCGGCAAGGGCTTCGCGGTCGTCGCCACCGAGGTCAAGACCCTGGCCTCGCAGACCGCCAAGGCGACGGAGGACATCAGCTCGCACATCGGCACCATCCAGTCGGCGACCAGCGGCACGGTCGAGGCCATTCAGTCGATCCGCGCCACCATCGACGAGATGAACCAGATCGCCCAAGCCATCACCGTTAATATGGAGCAGCAGGGCGCGGCCACGGCCGATATCGCCCGCAATGTCCATGAGGCGGCGCAGGGCACCGACGAAGTCGCCAGCCATGTTCACGCCATGGCCGAGGCGACGCAGGAGACCGGACACGCCTCCAACCTGGCGCTGGATACGGCGTCGCGGCTGGTCGAGCAATCGGCGCAGATGCGGGAGCAGATCACGCAGTTTGTGGCAAAGGTGCGGGCGGGGTAATACTGCCGTCCAAGAATTGCCGCCGCTGCGCTTCGCGGTTTCCATCCCCTCACCCCTGCCCTCTCCCCTTATAGAAAGGGAGAGGGGGAAGAAAAGAAGGGAGAGAAAGAGAAGTGGGACAGTTTTCAGCTATTGTGGAACAGCAGTTTATCGATGCGGCGTTCGTCCATATCGACAATTTCCACCTTGAAACGTCCCAGGGTGACGATCTCGCCTTCTTTCGGGAAGCGGCCCAGCCTGTGCAGGATCAGGCCGGCCACCGTATGGAAACCGCTGCCGGTCTCGAAATCCTCGCCGATGGCGTCGCCCAGTTCGACCAGATCGGCGCGGCCGTCGACCAGGAAGGAGCCGTCCTCGCGGCGGACGATCATCAGACGGTCGTCGTCATGGGTTTCGTTGAGGTCTCCGGCGATCATTTCCAGCAGGTCGGTGGGGGTCAGCACGCCCTCGAAGCCGCCATATTCATTGATGACGAAGGCCATGTGCAGGCGCGATTCCTTGAAGCGTTCCAGCGCCACCAGCAGGGAGGTCGTCACCGGGATATAGATCGGTTCCTGCACCAGGGATGACAGGTCGAGCGGCTTGCCGGCCAGCAGGGCGTCGGCGATATCACGCTTGTGCGCCACGCCGACCGGCTCCTCCATGTCTTGCCCGCGCACCACCACGAAACGCGAATAGGGGCAATCACGGATACGGCTGATGACATCGGCTTCATCGATCGACACGCGGTAGACCTCGGTGCGCGGCGTCATGGCCACGCGCACCGTACGGTCGCCGAGGCGCATGACCTCGGTCATCATCGCCGCTTCGCCGGGTTCGATCAGGCCGGCGCCCATGCCTTCGGCGAGCGTCGTTTCGACCTCTTCCTGGGTGATGGCTTCGCCCTTTTCGTCGCGGATGCCCAGCAATTTGAGCACCAGCGAGGTCGAATTGGTCAGCAGCCAGACGAACGGTCCCAGCAGCAGCGACAGGAAATGTAGAGGCCGCGCCACAATTCCGGCAATGCGTTCGGGAAACAGCATAGCCAGGCGCTTGGGCACCAGTTCGCCGATGATCAGCGACAGATAGGTCAGGACGACGACGACAATGCCGGTGGAGATGGCTTCCGAATAGGGGGTTAAAAAAGGAATGGGGTTGATCAGCTTGTCGAGTTCGCCCGCCACCGTCGCCTGGCCATAGGCGCCGGCCAGGATGCCGATCAGGGTAATGCCGACCTGAACGGCGGAGAGGAAACGGTTGGGGTCGCCGGCCAGTTTGAGCGCTTCGGCGGCGCCCTTGTCGCCGCGTTCGGCGCGGCTTTGCAATTTGGGACGTTTGGAGGACACCACGGCCAGTTCGGACATGGAAAAGATGCCGTTCAGCACCACGAGGAGCAGGACGACGGCACCGGCAAAGAGCAGCATGTGGGGTGGAATCCGGACGAGGCCTTACGCGGCCACGCGTTCAGGCTAGCGGGATTAGCCGTTATAAGCAATGGATATGCTCTGACATCTGCGTGATGGCCGGTAATCGCGTGACCTCTCATATACCTCCCCTCTCCCCACATGTGGGGAGCACCGGGCGGCCGACGCCAACGACGTGCAGGCAAGGCCGCAGATCGTCGGGTGAGGGTCTTGTAACCAGCTGCCGAAACGGCTCTCGTCCTCTCCCATTTTCATGGGAAGAGGGGAAGTCAGTTGTTTAACCGGATCGTGGAGGCGGACCGTGAAACCGCGGGTCAGGGATTTGCGCCGATTTTGCGGCTACCCGCCTTTGCAGGGCCAGTTCGGCGCGCGCGGCGGCGATATCGTCGGTCAGGTCGACATAGGTGACTTGCGGTGACGACGAAGACCTGTTCGGGGCGGTCGCGGTTGGCTTGTCCGGCGCGGCGGTTTTTTGCGGGCCGGCGGATGCCTCAGCCGGGACGGGTGCCTGAGGCGCGGTCTTTGCGACGTTTTGGGCAGCCTCCCACCATTGCCCCAGACTTTGGCGGCGCTTTTCGCTCCATTCCAGGGTATTGGCCAGTTCGACACGGGCCTTGATGGCTGCGCTTTCATGGCCGGCACGCTCGGCTTCGACCTTGCGCGGGTCCGGCTTCTGGTGCTCGGCGCGGTCGCAGCGGCTGTAGATGCGTTCGATCACGGCGGCCACGCGCACGGCGCGCTCGATGCCGGGCATATCTTCGGGATCGTCCATGGCGGTGACCTTCAACAGCATCCGGTCGGCAAAGGCGCGCAAGAGTTCGCGCCGTTCTTCCGGGGTCAGTTGCTGCTGTGCTGTACGGTCATCCATGGACATCAGGATAGGATGCATCGGAAAAAATGGACGGGGATAGATTGTGAGCCACTTTGATCGGGTTGCGCTCCAAAGCATAATGGCATGGGCTAAGGACGGATCGACATTCAGTATATCTCCGGCCACACCATCTTATACCGCCCGGTTTACGGGGCGGGGGGCCGCACGACGCGCGAAACGCTAGATGCGGTGGTTGGAGACTGCCGGCTTGTGTGCGTTCAGATCATGAGTGGATTACTGACCCGCCGATTTCATGTGATCGGAAACGCAAGCTTCTGTATTGACGGCACCCCCACCACCGCATCTCCCTGCGGTCGTGCGGTCCCCCTCCCCACAAGTGGGGAGGTACAAGAAGGGGGCACTTGCTGAATGTCGATCCGGGCTAGGCGAAGTCGCAGTTGTCGGGTGAGGAGTTGTTCGATGCCTGTGCTCAATCGGCGAACAGCCCCTCACCCGGTCGCCATCACTGCGTTCGGCTCCCGTCCTCTCCCCATTTTCATGGGGAGAGGGGATTCATGGGGGAGAGGGGAAAGGATCGCCGCTCTGGTAATTCTACCGTAACCGTTCGCCGTGGAAGGCGATATGGTCATCGATAAAGCTCTGGATGAAGTAGTAGCTGTGATCATAGCCTTCGTGATAGCGCATCGTCAGCTTCTGGCCGGCGGTGGCGGCGGCCTGTTCGAGCAGGTCGGGCATCAGTTGTGTTTCGAGGAAAGGATCGCTCAGGCCCTGGTCGATCAGGATATCGTCGAACGGTTTGGCCATGCCCTTCGCCATCAGTATGGCGGCGTCGTGGCGTTCCCAGGCTTCGTGGTCATTGCCGAGATAGGCGGCGAAGGCCTTCCGGCCCCAGGGCGCGCGGCTGGGCGAGGCGATCGGGGCGAAGGCGGAAACGGATTTGTAGAGATGCGGGTGGTTCATGGCCAGGGTCAGCGCGCCGTGGCCGCCCATCGAATGGCCGAAGATGCCCCGCCGCTTCGGATCGGCGGGGAAATTGGCCTCGATGGCGGCGATCAGGTCTTGCGTGATGTAGGTTTCCATCTGGTAGTTCGGCTTCCATGGCGCCTGGGTGGCGTCGATGTAAAAACCGGCCCCCTGTCCCAGGTCGCTGGCCTCGTCATCCGCCGCGGCGCCGCGCGGGCTGGTGTCGGGCGCGACAATGACCAGACCCAGGTCGGCGGCCTTGCGATAGGCGCCGGCCTTTTCGGTGAAATTATTGGCGGTGCAGGTCAGGCCGGACAGCCAGTAGAGCGTGGCAAACGGCGCGTCGGTGCGAATCTCGGCCACATCGGGCACGAAAACGCTGGCGCTCATGCTCGATTGCGTGGCAGCGCTGTCATGCCGAATGAAATAGAGAATGCCGTCATAGATGCGATGCTGGGAGACAAATTCCACTGAAAACATTCCTAAGCCCCTGTGATGTGGAACGATCCGAGATATGGGCACCATCTAGGACCGGCCAAGCCGCATTTTCAGTCTGGTTTACGCGGACGGAAAGGTAAATTTCGATAAAAAACGGAGACTGAGTTGGATTTATATGGATAGGTTGTCCACCGATTGAGTGCAGGCGTCGGGCAAGCCCCTCACCCGATCGCCTTCGCTGCGCTCGGCTCTCGTCCTCTCCCCATTGTCATGGGGAGAGGGGAAGGTATCCGATGCAGCTTCATTTCATTATATTTAGAACACCACCACGCTGCGGATACTTTCGCCCTTGTGCATCAGGTCGAAGGCCTCGTTGATGCGTTCCAGCGGCAGGGTATGGGTGATCATCGGGTCGATCTCGATATTGCCGTCCATGTACCAGTCAACGATCTTCGGCACGTCGGTGCGGCCGCGCGCGCCGCCGAAGGCCGAGCCTTTCCACACGCGGCCGGTGACGAGCTGGAACGGGCGGGTGGAGATTTCCTTGCCGGCTTCGGCCACGCCGATGACGATGCTTTGGCCCCAGCCGCGATGGCAGGCTTCCAGCGCCTGGCGCATGACCGTGGTGTTGCCGGTGCAGTCGAAGGTATAATCCGCGCCGCCGCCGGTCAGTTCGACCAGATGGGCCACGATATCGCCGGAAATTTCCTTCGGGTTGACGAAGTGGGTCATGCCGAAGCGCTCGCCCCATTCTTTCTTGTTGTTGTTGATATCGACACCGACGATCTTGTCGGCGCCGACCATCTTCAGGCCCTGGATGACGTTCAGGCCGATGCCGCCAAGCCCGAAGACGACGGCATTGGCGCCCGGTTCGACGCCGGCCGTATTGACCACGGCGCCGACGCCGGTGGTCACGCCGCAGCCGATATAGCAGGCCTTGTCGAACGGGGCGTCGTCACGGATCTTCGCCAGGGCGATTTCGGGCAGGACGGTGTGGTTGGCGAAGGTGGAGCAGCCCATATAGTGGTGGATCGGCTGGCCCTTGTAGGAAAAGCGGGTGGTGCCGTCGGGCATCAGGCCCTTGCCTTGCGTGCTGCGGATGGCGGTGCACAGGTTGGTCTTGCGCGACAGGCAGGATTTGCACTGGCGGCATTCCGGCGTGTAGAGCGGGATGACGTGATCGCCCGGCTTCAGGGAGGTGACGCCCTCGCCGACCTCGACCACCACGCCCGCGCCTTCATGGCCGAGGATGGAGGGGAACAGGCCCTCGGAATCGAGGCCGTCGAGCGTGTAGGCGTCGGTATGGCAGATGCCGGTGGCCTTGATCTCGACCAGGACCTCGCCGTAGCGCGGGCCTTCGAGATCGACCTCAACGATCTCCAGCGGCTGATTGGCGGCGAAGGCGACGGCGGCGCGGGTTTTCATGATGGGGCTTCCTCAAGATCGGTGTGGCCCTTTGTGCGAAGCTTTGCCGGTCATTTCAAGCGTCACGCCGCCTTTATCCGGAAAAACTTCGCGTGATGCCCGCACGAGGGGCAACCAATACCATGAGGCGAGTCGCCGGAAAATATTCGCCTGGTACGTGTTGACCGCTCAGACTCTGTTAACCAAAAATGTCGTAAAAACTTGAAATGTTTCAGTTGCGTATTCTGGGGAATGAATATGACCATTAAATTCCGCATCCTCTCGCTCGTCGCCGGATTTGCGATCATGGCCGCCGCCATCACCGGGCTGGGCCTGATCACCATCAACGACTACAACCATATGCTCCAGACCGCCGACAAGGCGCAGGACAACGCCTATAACGGCGAGCACCTCAACCGGCTGGTGACCGGCGTGGTCATGGACTCCCGCGGCGTCTACATGGCGAAGGATACGGCCGAAGCTTCCAAATACGCCGATGGCGTGGACAAGCAACTGGACGATATCGACGGCCTCATGAAGTCCTGGAAGGCGGGGATGACGCCCGGAGAACTGCCGGAATTCGCCGCTGTCGAAAGCAAGGCCAACGAATTCATCACCCTGCGCCGCGAACTGGCCCGCCTTGGCCGGGATGTGTCTCCGGCCGAAGCCAATATTCTCGGCAATAACGACGTCAATCGCGCGAACCGCAAGGATTTTCAGGCCAATATCGACGCCATGGTCAAGCATATCCGGACCAATCTCGACACCTCCAAGGCCGACATGGCCAAGTACAAGCAGACCCGCGTCTGGCAGTTCCTGCTGATGGCCGCCACCGGCACCCTGCTGCTGATCGGCGCCTCCCTGTGGGTAGCCATCAAATCGATCTCGCGTCCGCTGCACCATGTCACCGAAAGCGTCATGCGTATTTCCGAAGGCGCCTACGATACCGTCGTGCCGGAAACAAAGGGCAAGGATGAAGTGTCTTCGCTGTGGCGGTCTATACGGACCTTGCGCGACCGTGCTTTGGAAGGCGAAACGCTCAAGACGCATCAGCAGGAAGAGGAAATGCGCATCGCCGAGAACATGCGCAACGAACGCAACCGCATCGCCGCGGAATTTGAAACCAGCATGGGTGAACTGGCCCGCCGTTTCGCCACCTCCTCGCGTACCGTCGCCGACTCGGCCAAGAGCCTGACCCATGCCGCCGACGACGCCGCCGCGCGCGTCCAGTCGGTCAATACCGCAGCTGTCGATGCCGCCAACAATGTTCAGAGCGTCGCCGCCGCCACCGAGGAACTCTCGGCCAGCGTCAACGAAATCAACGAGCAGGTCACGCGCACGTCGCAGGTCACGCAGATGGCCGTCGATGAAGCCGCCAAGACCGAGGCCGCGATCGCCACGCTCAGCACCGCCGCCCAGCAGATCGGCGAGGTCATCAACCTGATCCAGGCCATCGCCGCCCAGACCAACCTGCTGGCGCTCAACGCCACCATCGAATCCGCCCGCGCGGGTGAAGCCGGCAAGGGCTTCGCGGTCGTCGCCTCCGAGGTCAAGCAACTGGCCCAGCAGACCGCCAAGGCCACCGATGAAATCCGCAGCAAGATCGGCGAAATCCAGTCGGCGACCAGCGAAACCGTCTCCAGCATCGACACCATCGTCAAGACCATCGAGCAGATCGGCGGCCTGACAACGGCCATCGCGGCGTCCGTCGAGCAGCAAGGGTACGCCACGCAAGAAATCGCCAGCAACACCAACCGCGCCGCCGACGGCACCCGCGAGGTCACCGGCCATATGTCGGGCGTGGGCGATGCCGCCCAGCAGACCGGCGAAGCGGCCCAGTCGCTGCTAGGGCTGTCGTCCGATCTCGAAACCCGTTCGGAAGATTTGCAGCATGAGGTCATGGCCTTTGTCGGCCGCCTGCGCACCGCGTAAGGTTTCCAGTAGTCACGAAAAAGCCCGGTCAGTTCCGCTGACCGGGCTTTTTTATTGCTCTTTCTCCATGGATAAGACGACAAGCAAAGGCATAGCCGCGGAATGTCGGGTGGGGGCTGTCAGATACTGCGCTCGTGGTTCCCATCCCCTCACCCCGGCCCTCTCCCCTTATAGAAAGGGAAAGGGGGAAGAAGTAAGGCTTAATCGAGGCCGCTATTGATAATTGAGAGGTCTCAAGGGAAGGGCAATGGCAATATCCGGGTTACTCTGTTTGGGCTGGAAGTGCGGCGAGGAATGCCTTGGCGTAGCCGGCGATCTGGTCGGCGCGATCGAGGCCGTTGATGATGCGGCGGGCGTTTTTCCAGTCGGTTGATTTGGCGTTGAAATAGCGTTCCAGTCCGACGCCGCTGAACCAGCCGCCGATCATGCCTTCGTAAAGAATACGCGCGGCGATATCCGGCTCCAGCGTGCGTTCGGGATGGCTGAGCAGATCAACGTCGATCAGACCGCCGATACGCCGGTAGTTATTTGCCCACGTCAGTTGCACATAGCCGCGCCCGCAATATCTGACGCCATCGCCGGGGTGGATATTGCCGTTCGCCCTGGCCAGCGCCGCGCGTTTCGGGTTGGAACTTTGCGGGTCATATAGACAGGTGAGGTAGGCCGCCCCGCCCTGCTCGGTTATCGGCTGCATGGTGAAAGCCGTTTCGTGATACGCCGTGGCCAGGGCATAGGCCAGCCAGCGGAGATCATTGCCGGCGTGGCGCGCTTCCCACATATCCAGCAGATGGTTCAGTCCCGCCACGCGCCCGGCCAGCAGCTTTCCGGCAAAGAGCGAGACGCGCACACGGTCGAAAAAAGCTTTTCGGTCAACAGACATGAGAACTCCGGCAAAAGTCCCCCAGTCTATGGCGGGCGATTTAGCCGGTGAAAACTTCCGTGGCCCGATTTTCATCGCCAGCGGTTTTGTATGACCGGCGGGCTTGACGCATACGCGGCCAGAGCTTAGCCGTGAGTCAAATGATAACGTTGTCAGAACGTTCAGATTGCCGGGAGAAGATCATGCGCCACCTTTTAAAAACCGTCCTTTCGGGGGTTGTGTCGACCCTGGCATTGGCGACCGCCGTATCGGCCGCGCCGATTTCCACGCTCGACCGCAATGGCGCCTGGGTATCGGTAGAGGCCTACGGCCCGAACATCGTCCATGTCACCATCGCCGTGGATAAGGCGGAAGTCCTGAAGGGGCCGGGCTATGGCATTCTCGCCGATCATGCCGATAACGGCGCTTTCAAGCAGACCCGCGACGCCAATGGCGACACCTTTGCGTCGAACGGCCTGACCCTGCATATCAATGCCGCGCCCGCCCCGCATGTGCCCAGCCAGGGCGAGAAATACTTCGCGCCGTCGCTGGCCCCGGTCGGACTGCAAATCCAGAACGCCAAAGGCGAAACCGTTCTTTCCATGAATAGCTGGGAAATGTCGCCGCATGAGGTAGCCGGTGAACAGACCTATCAGGTGGGAGCTGCTTTTGCCGCTCCCGATGGCGAGCACTATTACGGCATGGGCCAGAACCAGGAATCGCTGGGCGCGCTCGACCTGCGCGGCCGCGTGATCGACTGCCAGCACTGGTATGACGCCCCGGCCGGTGAAACCGTCTGCGTGCCCTTCATGGTGTCGAGCAAGGGTTACGGCATCGTCTGGGACAATCCGTCGGCCACCCGTTTCATCGGCGGGGTCAATGGCAGGCTGGGCTTCCAGTCGAAGGTCGGCGAGCGCGTGTCGTTCTTCGTCATCACCGGTTCGACGCCGGAGGAAATTTACAGCGGTTATGCCCGCCTGACCGGCAAGACGCCGATCCCGCCGAAATCCGCCTTCGGCCTGATCCAGTCCAAGGCGCGTTACGACAGCCAGCAGGAAGTCCTGCGCGTCGCCAATACCTACCGCGAGAAGCAATATCCGCTCGATATCATGGTGGTGGACTGGTTCTACTGGACCCGCATGGGCCAGATGGACATCAATCCGGCCGAATTCCCCGATCCCGACGCCATGAACAAGCAGCTTCACGACATGGGGATGGAATCGATCATCTCGATCTGGCCGCGTTATGAGACTTCCGGGCGCTATTTCAACGAACTGGACCACAAGGGCTTCCTGCTGAAGGACAAGGACGGCAAGACGGTCGATGGCCTGCCCTTCCGTTCCGATCGCACCGGCGGCCTGATCGATTCCACCAATCCGGAAGCGCGCAAATGGTTCTGGGAACATGCCCGCGACAATATCCTGTCGCACGGTTTCGACTATCCGTGGCTCGACGAAACCGAGCCGGACCTGGTGCCGGACGGCTATTTCTATTCCATCGGCTCCGGCGACCGCTATCACAACCTGTTCCCGCTGGCGCATGTCGAGGGTGTGGCGCAAGGGATGCGCGACTGGAAGCCGAACAAGCGCGTGCTGATCCTGAGCCGGGCCGCCTATCTGGGATCGCAGCGTACCGGCGCCCTGTTCTGGTCGTCGGATATTCAGCCGACCTGGGAAGCGCTCCAGCGTCAGGTTCCGGCGGGCCTGAACATGACCGCTTCCGGCATCGCCTACTGGGGCAATGATATCGGCGGCTGGCAATGGCTGCCGCAGACCACCAGCTTTACCGGCACGCCGTTGCTCGATCCGTCGGACGCGCGCGAGACGGTCGGGCAGAACAACGATTACCCGGAACTCTTCACCCGCTGGTTCGAATACGGCACCTTCCTGCCGACCCTGCGCCTGCACGGCGACCGCAAGCACACCGAAATCTGGGCCTTCGGGAAAGAGGCCGAGGCCATCCTGGCCGATTACGACAAGCTGCGCTACCGCCTGATCCCCTATCTCTATAGCGCGGCAAAAACGACGTGGGACACCGGCGCGCCCTTCATGCGCGCCCTGTGGATGGACTGCCCGAACGATCCGAACGTCACCGATATCGGCACGCAGTACATGTTCGGCCCGGCCTTCCTGGTGGCCCCGGTCACCAAGCAGGGCCAGACGGAGAAGGACGTGTATCTGCCCGCCGGCGCCGACTGGTACAACTACTGGACCAATGAGAAGCTGGCCGGTGGCCAGTGGGTCAAGGTGGCTGCGCCGATCAACCAGATTCCGGTGTTCGTCAGGGCCGGTTCGATCGTGCCGGTCGGTTCGGATATCCAGTCGACAGCCTCGAAGCAGACCATTACCGCGCTGAAGGTCTATCCCGGCAAGGACGGCGATTTCACCCTTTATGACGACGACGGCGTGAGCTACGACTATGAAAAGGGCAAAGGGGCGACGACGACCACCCTGCACTGGAACGACACGACGAAGACGCTCACCGCTTCAGGCAGCGACAAGGCCTTCGCCAAGTCAGCGCCATCGCTGGTACAGGTGATCGGCAAATAATACAGGCGGGGGAAAGCCATGCGAGTCCTGAGTAGCTTGATTGTTCTTGGTCTCGCTCTATTGGCGGCCCCCGTATATGCCCAGCCCACGCCGCCGGTATCGGTGACCGGCGGGGAGATATCGGGCACGGATAATGGCGAGGTGCGTACCTTTCTCGGTGTGCCTTTCGCCGCGCCGCCGGTGGGGGATTTGCGCTGGCGGCCGCCGCAAGCGGTTGTGCCGTGGAGCGGGGTGAAGGCAGCGACGGCGTTCTCCCCGGCCTGCCGCCAGACCGTGACCTGGATCAGCCATCCGCAGAGCGAGGACTGTCTCTATCTCAATATCTGGGCGCCGGAAAAGGCGGACAATCTGCCCGTCATCGTGTGGATACATGGCGGCGGTTATTTCGGCGGCACGGGCGCGCAAGGCCTTTATGACGGCACGCGGCTGACCAGACGCGGTGTGATCGTCGTCACCATCAACTACCGGCTTGGCATTTTCGGCTTCCTGGCTACGCCTGAACTCAGCGCGGAATCGCCGGATCACGCCTCCGGCAACCAGGGCATCGAAGATCAGATCGCCGCCCTGCAATGGGTAAAGACCAATATCGCGGCCTTCGGCGGCGATCCGGAACGCGTCACCATCATGGGCGAATCCGCCGGCGCCAATTCGGTGGCCGTGCTGGTCGTCTCGCCGCTGGCCAAGGGCCTGTTCCAGCGCGCCATCGCCGAAAGCGGCAATTACAGCGTGCCCATCGATGCCAGCGAAAACGACCGCGCCGACCGCAAGACGGCAGAGGCGGAAGGCGCGGCCTTTCTCAGGGCGCAGGGCGCGGCCAATATGGCTGAGTTGCGCCGCAGGGATGCCGACACCCTGATCGGGCAGGCCTGGGCGCCGCGCGTCATCGCCGACGGCCATGTGCTGCGCGAGGACCTGACCACGACCTATCGTCATCACCGGCAGAACGATGTGCCGATCCTGATCGGCTGGAACGCCGACGAAGGCAAGGACCTGGCGCCGGAGATCCTTGGCACCGGCGATTTCACGGCGGCAAATCACAGAACGCTGGCCGGCAAGCTGCTCGGCCATGCGCCATCCGAGGCGCTGCTGGCGGCCTATCCCGGCCAGACCGACGCGCAAGCCCATGCCGCGATCAATCGGTTGACGAGTGACTGGTGGGGCTGGCGGATGCAGTACTGGGCCGATTTACAGGCCAGGGCCGGCGGCGCGAAGCCTTATCTCTATTATTTCGTCCACTCCCCCGCCGAACCGGCCACGCCCTGCGGCTATGGCTGTCAGGCCGGGCACGGCGCGGAAATTCCGTTTGTCTTCGATCAACTCGATCAGGATCCGCGGGCGTGGAGCGACGCGGACCGGCAACTGGCCGATCGGCTGGCGGCCTACTGGACCAATTTCGCCAGGACGGGTGATCCGAACGGCACGGGCCTGCCCGGCTGGCCGGCCTTTGACGGCGCCGATGCCTCGGTCTTTCGTATCACCGACGCGGAAGTCAAACAGCGCGGCGCGATGCCTGATTTCACCCTGTTCGCGCAGTAAACTTGCTGAAACCGGCGAAACCGGCCAATAAGGGCCAATGACGCTTATCGCCCGCCTGAAAGCCATACCTTATCTGCCGCTGCTCGCCGGGCTGATGTGCCTGCGGCTGATTACGGCGGGTTGCGCCGGACTGGTGCCCGACGAGGCGTATTACTGGCTATGGGCGCAGCATCCGGCCTTCGGTTATTACGATCATCCGCCGATGGTGGCGTGGTGGATCGGCGCTTTCACATGGCTGTCCGATGCCGCGCTGTTGGTGCGTCTGCCATTCGTATTGAGCTTCGCGGTCCTGAGCTGGCTGGTCTACGATACCGGCAAGACGCTTTTCAGCGCAACCATCGCCCGCCGCGCGCTGCTGTGGCTCAATGCCTGCCTGTTGCTCAGTGTCGGCGCCGTGATCGCCACGCCCGATCCGCCGTCGGTGCTGATGTGGGCCTGCGGGCTGTGGGCCTTGGCCAGATTGCAGGCCAGCGGCCAAGGCCGGTGGTGGCTGGTCTTCGGTCTGTTCGCCGGACTGGGCGTCGAGGCCAAATACACCAACTTCTTCCTCGGCCTTGGCGTTCTGGCGTGGGTCCTGCTCGATAAACCGGCGCGCAAATGGCTTTTGACGCCGTGGCCCTGGCTCGGCGGTCTGATCGCTTTGGCTGCAATGGCCCCCAATCTTTTATGGAACGCGCATCACGGCTGGATCAGCTTCGCCAAGCAATTCGGCCGGATCGAGGGTAGCCACCTGACGGCGCAATACCTGCCGGAATTCGTGATTTCGCAGTTTGTGCTGATCAATCCGCTGATCTTCATTTTCGTGGTTCCGGGTGTCGTGGCCTGGTGGAAGGCGCGCGACGATTCACGCCTGACCCTGTTGATCGCCCTGCCCCTGCCCTTGCTGGCCTATATGCTGGTGCATGTGTTTCATGACCGTATTCAGGGCAACTGGCCCGCGCCCGTCTATCCCGGCCTGATCCTGTTGGCGGCGGTGGCGGCCGAGGGCGGAAAGCCGGGCCGGGCGCGCAAATGGGCCGCGCCACTGGGCATTGGCCTGAGCATGCTGGCGCTCGTTTTGATGGCGCTCAGCCCCGTCCTGCCCCAGCAGAGCGGGACGGCGGCGCTGGGCCTCGGCTGGGATAAACTCACCCGGTATATCCGGGCGAAACAGGTGGAAACCGGCGCGGGATGGATCGCCACCACGGATTACAACAGCCAAGGAGAACTCAGCTACCACGGACATTCGGTGCTTGATGGCGGCATCGTGCCTGTGTCGGAGCGCGAGCGCTATAACTGGCCGGCCTTCGGGGGCGAAAGGGCCAGGGCGCTGATCGTGGTCAATGCCAGCCATACCCCCGCCCTCGCCCGATGCTTCACCGATCTGCGCGAAGCCGGCACGGTGTCGCGATTGCAAAAACCCGGCCGAAAGTCGGATTTCCGGCTCTATACCGGGCTTTTGAAATCCACCGGCTGCGCGGTCGATTAGCCTGCCTATTCCGCCCTTGTTTCCTCAGGTGCTTCCTCGGGATCATCCTTGCCCTGCGCATGGAACAGGGGCGAGATCATCTTGCCGAAGAAGTGCGATATCTGGTCGATGACCGTATAGCTGGCCGGCACGAACAGCAGCGACAGCAGGGTCGAGGTGATCAGGCCGCCGATCACCGTCACCGCCATGGGCTGGCGGAAGGCGTCGTTGCCGAGGGCGACCGGGATCATGCCGGCGCCCATGGCGACCGTGGTCATGATGATCGGACGGGCGCGCTTGCGGGCGGCTTCCATCAGGGCCTCCGTCCGCGGCAGTCCCTCCTTCATCGACACCATGGCGTATTCGACCAGCAGGATCGAATTCTTGGCGGCGATGCCGACCAGCATGATCAGGCCGATATAGGTCGGCATGCTCAGGCTCATCCGGCAAAGGATCAGGGCGATGAAGGCCCCGCCGAAGCACAGGGGCAAGGCCAGCAGGATCGTGATCGGATGGCTGAACGATCCGAACAGCAGCACCAGCACCACATACATCAGGGCGATCCCGGTGAGGATGGCGGCGATGAAGTTCGGCACCATTTCCAGGAAATCCTCGGTATTCGGATTGGGGACGATGCGGATGCCGGGAATTTCGCCCGCCTTGATCTTCTTCATCGTCGGCGTCGCCATGACGGCGGCGTCGGCCGTGCCGTTGGGCACGCCATTCAGGTCGCCGTTGACCGTCGCCGAACGGGTGCGGTCGATCCGGTTGATCTGGATCGGGCCGGCGCCGAAGCTGATATTGGCCACCGCCGTCAGCGGCACGGACACGCCGGAACGCGTCGGCACCATCAGGGTGTTGAGGTTGTTGATGTCATAACGGGCATCGGCCTTCAGCAGAACCCGGATCGGGATCTGGCGGTCGCCGTCATTATACTTGGCGAGAATCTGATCGATATCGCCCATGGTGGCCACGCGCGCCGCCGAGGAAATCGTCTCGGTCGAAACCCCCATCAGCGCCGCCTGGTCGGGCTTGGGCGTGATGACGACTTCCGGCTGGGTCAGGTTGTCCTCGGAATGGACGTTGGTCAGTTCCTTGAGCGCCGCCATTTCCCGCAGCAACTGCTGGGAGGTGGAGGCCAGCAACTGCTCATCGTCC